>Ga0187809_10000964_pt1 | contig 14119 bp, 12 predicted proteins | sample NC_wetland_sal_i_8_FD_132415 | JGI IMG/M metagenome (GOLD analysis project Ga0187809, IMG submission 132415) | Wetland sediment microbial communities from Neuse River Estuary, North Carolina, USA - ASW_4 | ecosystem: Environmental > Aquatic > Freshwater > Wetlands > Sediment | place: USA: North... | reverse complement strand
GCCGCCTTAGCTCGATGGGTCCTGGTGGCTTGTCCCGCGAACGTGCCGGCTTCGAAGTCCGTGATGCGCACGCAACTCACTACGGTCGTATCTGTGCTGTAGAAACTCCTGAAGGTGCGAACATCGGTTTGGTTTTGAACCTGGCAAACTACGCGCGCATTAATGAATACGGCTTTGTTGAGACTCCGTACCGCAAGGTTATCAATGCAGTTACCGCTAAGGACGCAGTTGGCCACGTTGCTGCCCTCGATCTCGAAGACGAGAATGGCAAAGTCATCGTCAAGGCTGGTAAGAAGATTGCCGATGCTGATGCGAAAAAGCTTGCAGCCGTTAAAGAACGGGCTACATGGCCGGTTAAGGCTAAGGTAACCGACGAAGTCATCTACCTTGATGCTGCCGAAGAAGAATCGGCGGTCATCGCCGGCGCAGGTAACACCGTGGACCAAGATGGTTACTTCACAGAAGACCGTGTCAGTGCTCGCAAGAGCTTGCACCCGGGTGAAGTCGACGCTAACGATGTCACGCACATGGACGCTGCCCAGAACCAGATTATCGGTTCCAGTGCCGGCCTGATCCCATTCATTGAAAAGAACTACGTGTACCGCTCGCTCATGGGTTCCAACCAACAACGCCAGGCAGTGCCGCTTGTACAGCCGCGCGCCCCGATTGTCGGTACCGGCCTTGAAGCTACCGCCGCACGTAACACCGGCCAGGTAGTCCTGGCTGAGGACAACGGTGAAGTTGTTAAAGCTACCGGCGAAGAAGTTGTCGTGCAGTACAAAGATGGCAAAGTTTCGTACGTACCGGAGCACTTCATCCGTAGCAACGAAGGCAGTAGCATCAACCAGAAAGTTGTTGCCAGCACCGGCGACAAAGTCAAGAAGGGCGACGTACTTATTGAGGGTATGTCTATCCACGACGGCGAACTTGCACTCGGCCGCGACCTAATCGCCGCGTTCATGCCTTGGGCTGGTTACAACTTCGAAGACGCAATCATCATCAGTCGCAAGCTGGTTGAAGACGACACGCTGACCAGCGTACACATCGTCGACTTCATGATCGAAGTCCGTGAAACCAAGCTTGGCCCGGAAATCGTCACTAGTGACATCCCGAACGTTTCCGAAGACACGCTTCGCCATCTCGACGAAGATGGTATTGTCCGCATCGGTGCGGAAGTGCACCCGGGTGACATCCTTGTCGGTAAGATTACGCCGAAGGGTGAACAGGAACTTTCAAGCGAAGAACGCCTACTGCGTGCAATCTTCGGTGAAAAAGCTAAGGAAGTCCGCGACACCTCGCAGCGCATGAGCAACGGCAAGCACGGTAAGGTGGTTGGCGTTAAAGTATTCAGCCGCGAAAATGGTCACGAACTGAAGAGCGGCGTTATCAAGCAAATCCAGGTCTTCGTGGCCCAGATGCGCAAGATTAGCGTCGGCGACAAGCTCGGTGGTCGTCACGGTAACAAGGGTGTTATCGCCCGTATCTTACCGGTCGAGGACATGCCGTTCATGGAAGACGGTACCCCGGTTGACATTATCCTCAACCCACTCGGTGTGCCTTCCCGTATGAACCTTGGCCAGTTGTTCGAAACGCACCTTGGTATGGCTGCTCGCGCCCTTGGTTTCAAGGTTGCTAGCCCATCATTCAATGGTGTGCCGACTGAAAAGATTCAAAGCTTATTGAAAGAAGCCGGCCTGCCGGAAGACGGTAAGCAGCAGTTGTACGACGGTCGTACCGGCGAAGCATTCCGCGAGCGCACTGCAACAGGTGTCATGTACATGCTGAAGTTGAACCACATGGTTGCCGACAAGATCCACGCCCGCTCGACTGGTCCATACACGATGGTTACCCAGCAGCCACTCGGTGGTAAGGCGCAAAACGGTGGTCAGCGCTTTGGTGAAATGGAAGTGTGGGCACTCGAAGCTTACGGTGCTGCCAGCACGCTTCAGGAAATGCTGACACTCAAATCTGACGATGTTTACGGTCGTTCAAAGGCCTACGAGTCAATCATCAAGAAGACCGAAATTGTTGGTCCGAAAGTTCCGGAAAGCTTCAATGTGCTTGTTAAGGAACTGCAAGGTCTCGGCTTGAAGGTCGACCTCGTCGCATCAAACGCCGTAGTTGACGCCGAGGATGTCCTCGCGACTAACGTACATGAGGAGGCGAAGCACCCGGCTGAAATTGATGTTCCGGAACCTGTCATATCCGACGTTGATATAACAGACGAAGCAGAAGTAGACGAATTCGAGGCATTCTCAGAAGAACCAGGGACACCTGCACCAGTTGCAGCCGCGACTGACGACAATACAAACGATGATAACGAAGAAGGGGAGGAGGCTTAAATATGCGTCGCTATTCATACGGCACAAACATTGCTGACTTCGATGCGGTACGCCTAGCGGTTGCTAGCCCCGCTGACATTCTGGAGTGGAGTTACGGTGAAGTAACCAAGCCAGAAACGATCAACTACCGTACCCAGAAGCCAGAGCGTGACGGTTTGTTCTGCGAACGGATCTTCGGTCCGGTTAAGGACATCAACCCGCACGACGCAAAATACAAGGGCGTCCGCAGCCGCGAAGCAGCGGTCGACAAGAACGGCGAGCTCGTCACCAAGAGCATCGTCAGGCGCGAGCGCATGGGCCACATCAGCCTGGCTGTCCCAGTGGCTCACATCTGGTTCCTGCATGGTACTCCAAGCGCTATTGGCCTGCTGCTTGGCATGACCGTCAAGAACCTCGAGCGCATTGCATACTTCGCAAGTTACGTCATCATCGATGTAGACACCAAGAAGCGCGATCAGATGCTTGCTGATAAAGAAGCTGAATTCTCAGCTGCCAAAGAAGCTATCAAACTGCGCTACGAGCAAGACGCTAAGAAAGACGACGCAAACGTCAAAGCCTTGGCCGAAATGCAGACCAAAGAGCTTGAGGCGATTACCAAAGACTTCGAGGCTGTCAAAGAACAGCTTACCAGCCTTGAGAAGTACCGCTTGCTCAGCGAAACCGAATATCGCAACATGCCTGATGAACTGCGTGGCCTTGTGAAAGTTGGTATGGGTGGTGGCGCTTTGAAGGAACTGTTGGATGAAATTGACCTCAACCAGCTCATCAAAGATCTGACCGAAGAGGCTGATGGTGCCAAAGGCCAGCGACACAAGAAACTCATGAAGCGCCTGCGCTTGCTTGAAAGCATGGAACGTGCCGGTATCGAGCCAAACTCGATGTGCATCAGCGTCCTGCCGGTAATCCCGCCAGACCTGCGCCCGATGGTTCAACTGACTGGTGGTCGTTTTGCAACTAGCGACTTGAACGACCTTTACCGCAGGGTCATTAACCGCAACAACCGTTTGAAGAAGCTGATTGAGCTGAACGCTCCTGAAGTCATCCGCCGTAACGAACAGCGTATGCTCCAGGAAGCTGTCGACGCTTTGATCGACAACAACTCGACTCGCTCGGGCCGCGCCGTAGCCGCAACCGGCCAGCGCCGCCGCCTCAAGTCTCTGAGCGACATGCTCAAGGGTAAGCAGGGTCGTTTCCGCCAGAACTTGCTCGGTAAGCGCGTTGACTATTCCGGCCGCTCGGTTATCGTTGCAGGTCCGGAACTGCGTATCGACCAGTGTGGTTTGCCGAAAATGATGGCGCTTGAACTCTTCAAGCCGTTCGTTATCGGTGAACTTATTGAACGTGAGCAAGCTCACAACATCCGTTCTGCAACTCGCATGATTGAAACCGGCGAGAACGCTGTCTGGGATGCACTCGATGAAGTGATCAAGGGCAAGTACGTGCTTTTGAACCGCGCGCCGTCGCTGCACCGTCTTTCAATCCAGGCCTTCCAGCCGGTATTGATCGAAGGACGTGCCGTACAGCTGCATCCACTTGTCTGTAAGGGTTTCAACGCTGACTTTGACGGCGACCAGATGGCTGTCCACCTGCCGCTGTCGGCCGACGCGCAGAAAGAAGCCCGTGAGATCATGGCTGCAAACCGCAACTTACTGAAACCGGCTGACGGCTCACCGATCTTGCATATCGAACAGGACATCGTGCTCGGTTGTTACTACTTGACGTACGACCGCGCTATCGCGAACCAAAACGAGCGTCCGTTCATCAGTTTGGATGAATGTATCATGGCGTTCTACGCTGGTGTGCTGAGCATCCAGGACCGCGTAGCCGTACCTTTCCGTGGCGAAGTTCGTCACACCACCCTCGGCCGGCTGACATTCAATGAAGTATTTCCTGAAGATTTCGCATACCAGGACGAGCCGATGACCAAGAAACGCTTGCAGAAGGTTATGGCGCAGGTCTACCAGAAGTACGGCCAGGCCAAGGCAGCAGAAATCGCTGACCAACTCAAAGACCTGGGCTTCCATTATGCGACTCGTTCCGGGCTGTCGATGGGCATGGGCGACTTCAGTGATATCGAAGGCATGACGGCCGTCGTCGCTGAAGGTGAAGAGCGTGCAGCAGCTATCTCAGAGCAGTACGAACAAGGCTTCATTACCGAAGAAGAACGCTACCGCTTGACCGTTGAGAACTGGACAAAGATCGACTCTCGCGTGCAAGAACTGCTCGCCGAGCAGCTTTCTGGCCAGGAAAGCACCATGGCTGTCGCGATTACATCTGGTGCCCGTGGTAACATTTCGCAGATGAAAATGTGTGTCGGTATGCTTGGCGTCTTCTCGGACGCATCCGGCCGTGCCATCGAGCTGCCGATTAAGTCCGGTTACATCAAGGGTCTCGACCCGCTGGAATACTTCACTGGTTCCCGTGGTACCCGCAAGGCGCTCATCGACATCGCACTTAAGACTGCAGATGCAGGTTACCTAACCCGCCGTTTGGTTGATGTCAGTCAAGACGTCTTCACTATCGAAGATGATGGCGAAGATCCAGGGTTCGCAAGCTACCGTGCTGATGCTGCTGAAATCGGCGTTCCGTACTCCGCGCGTTTGACCGGTCGCTTTGCTGCCGAAGACATTAAGGGCCATGTCAAGAAAGGCGAACTCATTACCCTGCAGATCGCTGACGGTATTGAAGCTGATGCTGACATTGATGGCGTGCGTATCATGAGCGTCCTGAGTTGTACTTCAGCTCGTGGCGTTCCGCAGAAGTCTTACGGTATCGATCCTGCAACCGGTAATCTGGTAACCGCACACAACCCGATCGGTGTTATCGCGGCACAATCTATCGGTGAACCTGGTACGCAGCTGAGCCTCGACTCCAAGCACCGTTCCGGTGCTGTCGTGGCCGACGATACTGCCCAGGGTCTTAGTCGTGTGGAGGAACTTTTCGAAGCCCGCACACCGAAAGGTCAAGCGTATCTTACTGACATCGCGGGCAACGTTAAGGCTTGGGAAGAAGGCGACAACTACATCGTCCAGGTCTCAGCCCACGACAAAGAAAACGTGGTGCTTGAGCTGGGTGGTCGCACGCCATCTATCGCATCCGGCAGCGACGTCGCAGTTGGTGATGTCGTCGCTTCAAACGAAGACGGTGCCGACCCACTGATTGCTCCAATGGCAGGCAAGATTGATATTTCCGAAAAGGAAGTCATCATTACGCCAGCCGGCCAGAGCGTCGTACGCTACGAGATTCCTGGCTTCAAGCAACTGATGGTCAAGGACGGCGACAAGGTCGTAGCCGGCCAACGCTTGACGAACGGTTCCATCAACCTGCACGACTTGCTTCGCTTGCAAGGCGTGGAGTCTACACAACGCTACATCATGAACGAAATCCTCAAGATCTTCGCTTCTCAGGGTCAGAACATCGCCGACAAGCACCTTGAGACCATCGTTCGACAGATGTTTGGCCGTCTCCAGATCGAAGACGCCGGCGACACTGAATTCGTAACGGGTGACATCGTCAGCAAGCTTGCTGTCGTCGAGGCCAACGAAGCACTAGTCAAAGAAGGCAAGCAGCCCGCCAAGTATAACCAGCTCTTGCTCGGTATTACCAAGGCGAGCTTGTCGACCGATTCGTTCCTGAGTGCTGCGTCCTTCCAGGACACAACCCGCGTACTTATCGGCGCCGCGACCAGCGGTCGTGTCGATCACTTGTACGGCCTGAAGGAAAACGTCATCCTGGGTCGCAAGATCCCAGTTGGCACCGGTTTCAACGACGAAGTCGAAGCCGAAGAAGAAGTTGCGGTAGCGTAACAAATCTGTTAAAGTAACAACATTAACAATAGTCCGAGCCGGGAGTACATGTCCTGCCTGGTATGGCGCCAGACAGGACATCCCATGGCGGAAGAGGAGAATTAATGCCAACAATCAACCAATTGGTGCGCAAACCGCGTGCGAAGGTGACTGGCAAGTCTAAGTCACCAGCATTGCTGCGTGTCACCAACAACCTAAAGACCAAAAACTACGAGAAGCCGTCGCCGTTCAAGCGCGGTGTTTGTGTGAAGGTCACCACCAAAACCCCGAAGAAGCCGAACTCGGCCCTTCGTAAAGTTGCTCGTGTTCGCTTGACCAACGGTCATGAAGTCTGGGCTTACATCGGTGGCGAAGGTCACAACTTGCAGGAACACGCTGTCGTGCTCGTGCGTGGTGGCCGTGTAAAGGACCTTCCGGGTGTGCGTTATCACATCGTTCGTGGCGCACTCGACCTTCAGGGGGTTAACAACCGTAAGCAAGGCCGTTCTAAGTACGGTGCCAAGAAGGAGAGCAAGTAATGCCACGCAAAAAGACCAAAGCTCTCGTTCGTGATGTCCAGCCTGACCGTTTGTACAACAGCGTACAGGTACAACGCCTTATTAACCGCGTGATGCGCGATGGCAAAAAGCAGCTCGCCGAACGTCTTGTGTATGGTGGCATGCAGAAGGCTGCCGACAAACTGAAAGTACAGAACCCGCTTGAAGTTTTTGAGCAGGCTTACAAGAACGTCCAGCCGCACGTTGAGACTCGTTCTCGCCGTGTTGGTGGTGCCAACTACCAGATTCCTTTCGAAGTCAAAGGCCAACGCCAACAGCACCTGACCACCATGTGGTTTGTAGCTGCTGCTCGCGCCCGTAAAGGTATGAGCATGGAAGACCGCATCGCGCTTGAACTCGCCGATGCATACAACAGCCAGGGTGCGGCCGTTAAGAAGCGCGAAGATACGCACAAGATGGCGGAAGCCAACCGGGCCTTCGCCCACTTCGCACGGGGCTAATCTGTCGCATGGAAGGTGGACAATACCTAAGCACTGAGACCGAACGCGATCGCGTAGCGGAGAGCGTCGGTTTGCCAGGCTTTGTCTTGAGGATTGGCGAAACGCTCCATCCTCTAAGAGGGGTAGTAGATGCAGCTCCTGCACGCGATCCAGATCTTAGTGTCGAAGAAGCGCTCGGCGTTGACTACGTAGCAGATTAAGGATAATCAACATAAGGAAAATGAATGGCAGATAAGAAATACAAGCTAGAAGACCTCCGGAACATCGGTATTATCGCGCACATCGACGCTGGTAAAACGACTACGACTGAAGGCATTTTGTACCGCACTGGCCTGAAGCACAAGATTGGCGCCGTGCACGAAGGCGAAACAACGACTGACTGGATGGCACAGGAGCGTGAACGCGGTATCACTATCGTGTCCGCGGCTGTTACGTGCTATTGGAAAGGCAAGCAGATCAACATTATCGACACCCCGGGTCACATCGACTTTACTGTCGAAGTGGAGCGCTCGCTCCGCGTGCTCGACGGCGCTGTCGTCGTGTTCGACGGCAAGATGGGTGTGGAATCGCAGTCCGAAACCGTGTGGCGCCAGGCTGACAAGTACGGCGTGCCGCGCATTTGTTTCATCAACAAGATCAACCAAACTGGGGGTGACTTCTACAAGTCACTTGATTCGATTCATAACCGCCTGAGCAAGCGCGCGTTCCCGATTCATCTGCCAATCGGGTTTGAGCAAAGCATCAATGGTATTGTCGACCTCGTCAGTATGAAGGCTTACACCTACAAAGAATTCACTGATCACGAACTGACTGAAGGTGAGATTCCCGCCGACATGATGGACCAGGTCAAGAAGTATCGCAGTCTGCTGATCGAGAACGCAGTTGCCGAAGATGAAGCAATGCTTGAGAAGTATTTCGAAGTCGGCGAAGAAGGTCTGACGGAAGAGGACATCAAGCGTTCTATCCGCTCCGCTGTGCTTTCCGGCAATTTCTATGCGGTTACAGGTGGTGATGGCCGTGGCGTTATCGTGGAAAAAGTCCTTGATGCTGTTACCGAACTTTTGCCAAGCCCACTTGACCGTGGCAGCACTTGGGGCACACACCCGAAGACCGGTGACGAAATCGAGCGCAAGCCTGACGAATCTCAACCATTTGCCGCTTTGGCATTCAAGATCGCAACTGACCCGTTCGTCGGTAAGCTCGCATACTTCCGCGTCTACTCGGGCAAACTTCAGTCTGGCTCGTATGTCTTGAATTCTACTACGGGTGAAAAAGAACGCGTTGGCCGTATCGTTCGTATGCAGGCTGACAAGCGTGAAGACGTCAACGAAGTCGGTGCCGGCGACATAGCAGCAATCGTAGGGCTGAAAGGTACTACGACTGGCGACACGCTTTGTGATCAGAACAACCCGATTGTGCTCGAAAGCATTACGTTCCCGGAGCCTCCAGTGAGCATCGCAATTGAGCCGAAGACTAAGTCCGACCAAGAGAAGATGAGCCTCGCTTTGCAGCGCCTGGCTGAAGAAGACCCGACCTTCCGTATCAGGGTCGACGACGAAACCGGCCAGACCATCATTAGTGGTATGGGTGAGTTGCACCTCGAAATCCTTGTTGATCGCATGAAGCGCGAATTCAACGTCGAAGCAAATATTGGCCAGCCGCAAGTTGCATACCGAGAAACCATCCGCAAGGACGGCGTGGAAGTCCAGGGCAAGTTCATCCGCCAATCCGGTGGTCGTGGTCAGTACGGTGACGTTTGGCTGCGCCTCTCGCAGAACGAAAAGGGTGCCGGTTTCGAATTCATCAACTCTATCAAGGGTGGTGTCGTTCCTGGCGAATACATCAAGCCGGTACAGCAAGGTATCGAAGAAGCTATGAGTAACGGCGTTATCGCTGGCTATCCGGTTGTCGACATCAAGGCCGAGCTGTACGACGGTTCATATCACGAAGTCGACTCAAGCGAAATGGCCTTCAAGATCGCCGGTTCTATGGCACTTCAGGATGGCGTGAAGAAAGCTAGCCCTGTGCTGCTCGAACCGGTCATGAAAGTCGTCGTTGTCACTCCGGAAGAATTCATGGGTGACGTCATTGGTGACTTGAACTCGAAGCGTGGCCGCATCGAAAGCATGGAAGATTTAAACCCCGGCATCAAGGAAATCACCGCTTTCGTACCACTCGGTGAAATGTTCGGCTACACGACCAACCTACGCTCAATGACGCAAGGTCGCGCCAGCTCGAGCATGGAACTTGACCATTACGCAGACGTTCCGAACAATGTGACAGAAGCCATCATTGCCAAGAGCGCTAAATAGTAGAACAAGAGTAAAAACCCTTTACAACTGGTGAAAGTTTCTCTATACTATCGCCAGTAACTCGCATGAGAGTTCTCTTGTTTTATGCAGGTAAATATTTAATAAAAGGAGTCCCCTTACATGGCAGACACATTTGACCGTAGCAAGCCTCACGTAAACGTCGGCACCATGGGCCACGTTGACCACGGTAAGACTACGCTAACCGCAGCGATTACCGCTGTGCTCGCGAAGAAGCTTCCGAGCACTATTAACAAGCCTATTGCGTACGATCAGATCGACAACGCACCAGAAGAAAAGGCTCGCGGTATTACCATCGCTACCTCCCACCAGGAGTACGAAAGCGAAAAGCGCCACTACGCTCACGTTGACATGCCTGGTCACGCCGACTACGTCAAGAACATGATTACCGGTGCCGCTCAGGTTGATGGTGCCATCCTCGTAGTATCTGCCGCTGACGGTCCTATGCCTCAGACTCGCGAGCACGTGCTGCTTGCCAAGCAGGTTGGTGTGCCGAAGATCCTCGTGTTCCTGAACAAGATGGACCTAGCCGACCCAGAACTCGTCGACCTCGTTGAAGAGGAAGTTCGCGAACTGCTCGAAAAGAACGGCTTCGACAAAGACTGTCCGATCATCCGCGGTTCTGCAACCAAAGCTCTCGACGGCGACGCTGCCAACGAAGATGCTGTCATGGAACTTGTCAAAGCCATGGACGACTTCATCCCAGAGCCGAAGCGCGAACTCGACAAGCCATTCCTGATGCCTATCGAAGATGTCTTCTCAATCAAGGGTCGGGGTACTGTTGCTACCGGCCGTGTTGAGCAAGGTGTAGTAAAGGTTAACGAAGAAGTTGAAATCGTCGGCTTGCACGACACCAAGAAGACTGTCGTAACCGGTGTTGAAATGTTCAAGAAGCAGCTCGACCAAGGTCAGGCTGGTGACAACGTCGGTGTTCTGTTGCGCGGTATCGAGCGCGACGACATCGAGCGCGGTCAGGTGCTTGCTAAGCCAGGTACTATTACTCCACACACTGAATTCGACGCAGAAGTTTACATTCTCACCAAGGAAGAAGGCGGTCGTCACACTCCGTTCTTCAAGGGCTACAAGCCTCAGTTCTACTTCCGTACCACGGATGTGACTGGTGAAGTTGAACTCCCGGCTGACAAAGAAATGGTCATGCCTGGTGACACCGTAACCTTCAAGGTTAAGCTTCTCCAGCCAATCGCTATGGAGCAAGGTCTGCGCTTCGCTATCCGTGAAGGCGGCCGCACCGTTGGTGCTGGTGTCGTAACCAAGATCAACAAATAATCTAGTAGATTTAAACTAACTCGCACATTAAGAAGGAAAAGGCCAACCAAATGGAAGCAACCAAGAAAGTAGAAACTAAGCAGCGAATTCGTATTCGCCTAAAGGCTTACGACCACAAAGTGATCGACCAAGCAGCGAAGCAAATCGTTGATACAGCTCTGCGCACCGGTGCTACTTTGGCTGGCCCGATCCCTCTGCCGACCCGTCGCAGCACGTTTACGGTTGTCAAAAGCCCACACGTGTACAAGAAGGGTCGCGAGCAGTTCGAGATGCGCGTCCACAAACGCCTGATCGATGTACTAGAACCGACACCAAAAACGATCGACAGCTTGATGAATCTCAGCCTCCCCGCAGGCTGCGACGTCGAAATCAAGATGTAGCAAAGAACGGATCATAAAAAGCGCCCTTATGGGCGCTTTTTAGTTCCGTGCTTTCACCATGTATACTCTTAAGACATGCTAGATAAAGAACAAATTATATTCGTAGATAAAGACGGCAAACCGACGAGTGAAGTCGGGCCGAAACTGGCTAGCCATACGGCGGATACCAAGTTGCACCTGGCGTTTTCATGTTACATTTTACGACGTAGCGATAATAAGTTTTTGTTGACTCAACGTGCGCTTGTAAAGAAAGTTTGGCCGGGTGTTTGGACCAATAGTGTTTGTGGTCATCCGAGCCCGGGTGAAGCGATTGAAGATGCTGTGCTCCGTCGTGCCAAGTACGAACTCGGCCTGGAGTATCTCGGAGACCTGAAGTGCGTGGTGCCTAAATATATATACAAGACGCCGCCATACAACGGCATTATCGAACACGAATTCTGCCCGATCTTCGTGGCTAACGTATCGGAAGACCCGAAACCCAACCCCGACGAAGTCGAAGCATACGAATGGATCGAATGGCCGGAATACGCCCGCATGCTTCACACAGAGCCCGACAAAATGAGTTACTGGTGTAAGGATCAGTACGAGATTCTGAAAGACCTAGATCCGTTCAATACACTCGGGTAGCTTGTCAAAACACCGGTGTGTATGGTTGAATAATGGTAATGGCTAAAACGAAAAGTAAAAAGACTGCTAGTGTTCGTTCACGGGACGCACGGAACGAACTCGACAGTGTCTACCTGCTCAAGCTCGTACTGTACTTAATTATCGGTGCACAGTGGGTCCGACTTGAGAACGCGGCAGGCACTGGACAACTTCCTATTCCGGTCGGGCTCATCATCGGCTTTCTGTTTGCAGCGCATGATCACTTCCGGATTGATCGCAAGATTGAATTTGCGTTGTTGCTCGTCGCAATGTTTGTAGGTTTTTGGAGCCAAGTGGGCGTATATATTACGTACTAACTTTGCCGTAGAATTTGCAACATATTGACAGGGGTTGTGGCGGCATGTTATTCTTTGATGGTAGTTCATAAAACCTAGTACTTGGTATGTTCGGATAGGTCGTCCCTAACAGGGGTAGAAACCGCCAGCAACCAAGCATTTTTATGTAACGCTCGCTGTAACAGGCGAACATATTATTACGCTTTACTTTTAAACAAGAGGTAACCATGAAAGCATTAATCACCCGAAAGGTTGGCATGACAAGCACCATCGCTGAAGATGGCGTATTGCAGGCTGTAACCTTGCTTTCCGCTGGGCCTAACGTAGTCACGCAGATCAAGACTACGGACCGTGACGGCTATAACGCCGTCCAGGTTGGCTTTGAAGCGGCTAAACAAAACAACGTAGCCAAGGCTCAAGCAGGCCACTTCAAGTCAGCCGGTATGCTCCCGAAGATTATTCGTGAGTTCCGCGTTTCAGAAATCACTGAAGACCTCAAAGTTGGAAACCAAATCAACGCCGAGGTCTTTTCAGTTGGCGATGTTATCGACGTTACCGGCACAAGTAAGGGTAAGGGTTGGGCCGGTACTATCAAGCGCCACAACTTCCATCGTCAGCGCAAGACACACGGTGGTAAGGGCAACACCCGCAAGGTCGGTTCTATCGGTTCTATGTATCCGCAGCACATCTTCAAGGGCAAGAAAATGGCCGGTCAGATGGGCTACGAGCAGGTTACTGTTAAGAACTTGAAGGTTGCCTACGTTGATGCCGAAAACAACATCATCGGCGTAGCCGGTGCAGTGCCTGGCCCACGCAAAGGCATTGTAGTTATCAAGGAGGCAAAATAATGGCTGTTCCTACCTATACAAAGAGCGGCACAAAGGCGACGACAGCGGCGAAACTTGACGCGACTGTTTTCGGTGTCAAAGTCGAAAACCACGAGCTCCTCAAGCTCGCTTACACTGCATACCTCGCTAACGGCCGCGACAACTTAGCAACCACTAAAACTCGCGGCCTTGTCAGTGGTGGTGGTAAGAAGCCCTGGAAGCAAAAGGGTACCGGCCGCGCACGTGTTGGTTCTTCACGAACTCCCGTTTGGCGTGGTGGTGGTGTCGTATTTGGCCCGACTGGCGAAGAGAACTACACAAAGCAGATCAACGTCAAGGCGAAGCGCTTGGCTATCCGCCAGGCTCTCAGTCTAGCTGCTGACGACAACAAAATCACCGTTATCGAAGACATCGCGGCCAAGGGAGCCAAAACTGCCGAACTTGCCAAGTTACTTAACAAGATCGACGCCAACAAGCGTGTACTGCTCGTTGTCGAGAACAAGAATCAAGAGCTCGATCGCGCAGCCCGCAACTTGCCTGATGTAAAAGTAGTCCAAGCGAACTATGTAAACGTTTTCGATGCACTGAACGCCGACCGCATTGTCGCGACTGAAGGTGCTCTGAAGACGATCAGCGCTTGGCTCGGAGGTAAAAAATAATGAGTAAGACTATGATCCTCACTCCTCGTCTGAGTGAGAAAGCATACGGTGCCAGTCAGGCACAGAACACATTCGTGTTTGACGTGCCGAAAGACGCCAACAAGCACAGCGTTGCCCGCGCAGTTACCGCGCAGTACGAAGTAGCCGTCGAGAACGTGAACATCGTTGTCGTCAAGGGTAAAACAAAGCGCACTGTGCGCAAAGGTGGTCGTGCAACTCCAGGCCGACAGAACGACGTAAAGAAAGCATACGTACGTTTGAAGGAAGGTGACACGCTGCCAATCTTCGCAGGTGTTGAAGAAGCTGCCGAGAAGCAAGAGCGCGTCGCTGAGTTGGCCGAGAAGGCTACCGAAAAGCGCGCTAAAGACGCCGAGAAGGAGAAGAAATAATGGCAGTTAAAGCATACAAGCCGACCACTCCGGCCCGGCGCGGCATGACCAGCCAGGACTTCAGCGGTATCACTACCAGGAAGCCGTTGCGCTCACTGCTTGCACCGAAACGCCGCGGAAACGGCCGCAACAACCAAGGCCGTATTACGACTCGTCACCAG
>Ga0187809_10000963_pt1 | contig 14125 bp, 10 predicted proteins | sample NC_wetland_sal_i_8_FD_132415 | JGI IMG/M metagenome (GOLD analysis project Ga0187809, IMG submission 132415) | Wetland sediment microbial communities from Neuse River Estuary, North Carolina, USA - ASW_4 | ecosystem: Environmental > Aquatic > Freshwater > Wetlands > Sediment | place: USA: North... | reverse complement strand
TGGGCGCTGGCCCGGTTCGACGGCACCCCGCTGTACGAGGACCCCGACCCGCGGCGCGGCGCGCACCCGGACTGGGGCACGCTCATCTTCAACTTCGGCCGGACCGAGGTGCGTAACTTCCTCGTCGCCAACGCGGTCTACTGGCTGGAGGAGTTCCACATCGACGGCCTGCGCGTGGACGCGGTGGCCTCCATGCTGTACCTGGACTACTCGCGCAAGCCCGGCGAGTGGGCGCCGAACCAGTACGGCGGCCGGGAGAACCTGGACGCGATCTCGTTCCTGCAGGAGGCCAACGCCACCTGCTACAAGCGCGTGCCCGGCATCTCGATGATCGCCGAGGAGTCAACGGCGTGGCCGGGGGTATCCCGGCCGGTGTACCTGGGCGGGCTCGGGTTCGGCTTCAAGTGGAACCTGGGCTGGATGCACGACACGCTGAACTACCTGGCGCTGGACCCCATCTACCGGCAGTACCACCACAACGAGATGACGTTCTCGATGATGTACGCGTACACCGAGAACTTCATCCTGCCGCTGTCCCACGACGAGGTGGTGCACGGGAAGGGCTCGCTGCTGGGCAAGATGCCCGGCGACGAGTGGCGCCGGTTCGCCGGGGTGCGGTCGCTGCTGGCCTTCATGTGGGCGCACCCGGGTAAGCAGCTGATCTTCATGGGGGACGAGTTCGCCCAGGGCAGCGAGTGGTCGGACACGCGCGGGCCGGACTGGTGGGTGCTGGACTTCGACGTGCACCAGGGCGTGCAGCGGCTGTCCCGGGACCTGAACCTTGCTTACCGGCAAGCTCCCGCGCTGTGGCAGCTCGACGCGTCGCCGGACGGGTTCCGCTGGATCGACGCCAACGACGCCCAGGGCAACGTGTTGTCGTTCCTGCGGTTCCCGGCCGCGTCGGACGACCCGGATCGTGCCGGGGCATCCGGGGCGGTCGCGTGCATCGCCAACTTCTCGGCGGTACCGCACGCGAACTACCGGGTGGGCCTGCCCGCGGCGGGCCGCTGGCGGGAGGTCATCAACACCGACGCGGTCGTGTACGGCGGCAGCGGCACCGGCAACCTGGGCGGCGTCGAAGCCGTGCTGGAGCCGTGGCACGGCCTGGAGGCATCGGCCGTAATCACCGTCCCGCCGCTGGGCGTGCTCTGGCTCACTCCCGAGGAGTAAACCCGCCGCCCTGACGGTCAGCCCCGGGATCCGGCTGCTGCCCGCGGCGGACTACCCGGCCGCGCGGCCGTCCAGCCCGCCCGCTGCGCCGGCGCGCTACTCCGAGCGGATGTCGTAGTCGTCTTCCTCGACGATGTGCATGGCCGCTTCCTCAGCTGTCGCGCCGCCACCGTCGATCCCGACGTCGGTGGCGACCAGGTCCTCCTCCTCGTCCGGGTGGGCGCCCTCGTCCTCGGCTACCAGCCGGCCGGCCCGCGGGTCGGGGCCGTCGTCGAGCAGCAAGCCGTCTACGTCCTCATCCCCCGCGTCGTCGTCCTCGTCGAAGTCCTCGACGTCCTCGGGCTCTTCGTCATCGAGCTCCAGGGCGTCCTCCAGCTCCTCCTCGGTGTCGTCCGGCTCCTCCTCGGCCAGCAGCTGGTCCAGGGACTCGCCCTCGGCCTGCTCCTCTTCCGTGGTGCCGTACCGGATTCCGGCCGACCACCGTTCCGGGGGCACGACGCCCCGGTCCAGGGGATCGTCGCCCGGTGGTCCGTCCAGCGTGTCGGTCGAGTCCTGGACCTGGTAGTCCTCGAGATCCTCGGACTCGTGGCGGGTCTCGTCAGGCATCTATCCGTTCCTCTCCGTCGGGCCGGCCACGACCAACCTATCCCGGTCAGCGAGACCCGGCGACGGCGGCCACCGCGATACTGAGCGCTGGCTGAGGGGTCAGCCTGCGGCGAGCTGGCCGCCGTCGACGACCAGGACCTGGCCGGTCATGAAGGACGAGGCGTCGCTGGCCAGGAACACGGCGGGGCCGGCCATCTCCTCGGGCCGGCCCCAGCGTCCCATCGGTACGCCCGCGATGACCGACTGGCCGCCGTCGGGTGCGGTGCGCAGGATCTCGTTCAGGTCGGTGGCGGTCCAGCCCGGGCACAGCGCGTTGACCCGGATACCGGCGGGCGCCCACTCCACCGCCAGGGTCTTGGTCACCGAGATGACCGCGGCCTTGGAGGCGCCGTACGGCATGAGGCCCGGCGTCGCGGACATGCCCGCGACCGACGCGACGTTGATCACCGAGCCGCGGCCGCGCTCGCGCAGGTGCGCGCCGGCCGCCTGGCAGACGTAGATCGTCGAGTCCAGGTTCAGCCGCATGATCTTCTCCCACCCGGAGACCCGCATGTCCAGGAAGGGGACCATGAAGTTCATGCCGCCTGCGTTGTTGACCACGATGTCCAGTTGCCCGAGCAGCCGGATCGCCTCCTGGACGGTGGCCGTCACGTCGTCCTGGCGCGTCACGTCGAGCGGGAAGACGAAGGCCTTGCGCCCGAGCTCGGTCACCTGGCGCGCGGTCTCGGCCAGCCCGTCCTGGCTGCGGGCCGCGACGGCCACGTCGGCGCCCGCGGCAGCCAGCGCGACCGCGATGACCCGGCCGATTCCGCGGGACGCGCCCGTCACGAACGCTTTCTTCCCGGTCAGGTCAAACGCGGTCACGTTTCCTCCCACCGAGCGTTACGCAGATACCGGTTGCGAGTGCAGGCCTTCCTGCGGGGGGTGCCACGGGGGTCGTCCCCCCGTGGAGGCAGCGCCTGCGCGGGCGGCCGGTGCTGTCCGCGGCCAGCAACCACAGCGGGTCCTTTGTATAACGCGACTTTTCATGAGTCATATTGTGTCGGTAGCGTCATCGTAGGCGGCACCAGCGCGGCCGGGTTGACCCGGCGCACGATCTCGGTCAGCGCGATGCGCACGTAGGGCTCCCCCACCCACAGGTGCTTGGCGCCGGGCACGGCCACGACCTCGGCCTGGGGCACTCGCGCGAACCGCCGCCGGGCCTCATCGGGGCGCAGGTAGTCGTCGAATTCGGGGACCAGCGCGACCAGCGGCCGGCCCGACGCGGCCCAGCGGTCCAGGTCGGCGTCCGTGGCCCGGCGCAGCGGCGGCGACAGCAGGATCGCGCCCTCGATTCCTGCCTCGGCGTCCCGGCCCCACTTCAGGGCGATCTCGGTGCCGAACGACCAGCCGAGCAGCCACCGGGCGGGCAGGCCCGCGTCGGCCGCCCAGGCGACGGCGGCGGCCACGTCGTACCGCTCGGACTCTCCGCCGTCGAACTCCCCCTCGCTGCTGCCCTGCTCCGAGGACGTGCCGCGGGTGTTGAACCGCAGCACCGCCAGCTGGGCCAGCGCGGGCAGGCGGAAGGCCGCCTTCTTGAACAGGTGGCTGTCCATCATACCGCCGTGGGTGGGCAGCGGATGCAGGCAGATCAAGGTGGCGACCGGATCGGCGTCCGCGGGTACGGCCAGCTCACCGACCAGCCGCAGCCCGTCGGCGGTGGGCAGGGTGACCGGGGTACGCTTGGCCGGCAACACGGTGGCGGGCTTGATCTCGTTCATGGGTCTGTCCTCCGTACGCCCCGGGGCCCGCGCCTGAGCCGGTTCTGCCAGCAGGCCCGGTGCCAGTGCCTGCGCTCGTCGATGCCGACGTTGATCCCGTCAGCGGGCCACGCCACCAGGTGCGCAGTGCCAGGCGCGATCTCCTGGTCGCAGCCCGGGCAGCGGTAGGTCTTGGCCGTGCCCGCGCCCGGTTGCAGCCGGACCACCCAGTCCCCGTCGGGCCAGGATTCGACGCGCTCGGGCCCGGGCACCGGCGCCGGCGGGTCAGAGCGTTCGCGGCGGGTCCGGCGCGGGCTCACACCTGCCCACCCTATGCGCGGACCCCAGTAGAGTTACCAGGCGTGCGGCTCGTCATCGCCCGGTGCAGCGTCGACTACGTCGGCAGGCTCACCGCTCACCTGCCTTCGGCCTTGCGCCTGCTCATTGTCAAGGCCGACGGGTCCGTGCTCGTGCACAGCGACGGCGGCTCGTACAAGCCGCTGAACTGGATGTCGCCGCCGTGCCGACTGACCGAGGAGCCGGGCCGGTGGTCGGTCACCAACAAGGCGGGCGAGACGCTCGCGATCACCATCACCGAGGTGATCAGTGACACCTCGGTCGAGCTCGGCATCGACCCAGGCCTGGTCAAGGACGGCGTGGAGGCGCACCTGCAGGAGCTGCTGGCCGCCCAGCTCGAGCTGCTCGGGGACGGCTGGCGGCTGGTCCGCCGCGAGTACCCGACCCCGATCGGCCCGGTGGACCTGATGTGCCGGAACGAGGCCGGGCACAGCGTCGCCGTGGAGATCAAACGCCGCGGCGAGATCGATGGGGTGGAGCAGCTGACCCGGTACCTGGAGCTGCTGAACCGGGATCCACTACTGGCCCCCGTACACGGCGTGTTCGCGGCCCAGGAGATCAGGCCGCAGGCACGCGTGCTGGCGGTCGACCGCGGCATCCGCTGCGTCACGCTCGACTATGACCGGATGCGCGGCATGGAACGGGAGGACACACTTTTCTGAGCGCGGGTCCCGAGCGAGACGCCGACCCGGACGGCGTTTCCGCGTCTTCGCGCGACGAGGCGTCACGCGGGAGGGGACGCTGTTCTGACCGCAGGTTCTAGTCGGACCCGTCGGGGCACGGCCCGGTACCCGGTCCGGGGCCGAAGACCTGCCCCTGCCCGAGGTACCCGCAGGTGGGCGTGGCCGTGGGCGTGGAGATCCTGATGTGCACGACGGCCAGCGGCAGGTTGGCGATGTGCTGGCTCCCGGTGAATTCAATCAGCCCGGTCACCCCCCGCCATGAGTCGCTGATGAACTGATCAGGGATCTCGGCGCGGCCGATCGCGACGGGGTGCGAAACCTCGTAGTTATCCTCGGCGTCGAGGAACAACTCCGCAGCATCGAAGGCGAGCCCGACCCGCTCGCCGGTCCAGAGGAAATCCAAGCCGTTTTTTTGCACGTTCGGCAGGTTGAACAGCTTCTTGACGATTCCCGCGTAGGTCGTGCAGAAGCTGCTGAACAGTTCCCCGGAACCCTGCGCCGTCGCCGCGGTGGCCGTGTTCAGGCACCGGCTGCGCGTGTCCAGCAGCTCGATGCCGTTGGTGACGTACGAGATCGCGGGCTCCCCGAGCCCCGGCTGATCGCGCGCGGCGGGATCGGCAATGAACCGGCTAACGCCGTCGTCGGCGATGATGAATGGCTGCTGGTCGCTGGGGCAGTCATCTTGGATGATCCGCAGGAAGGCGGAGAAGTCGTCGAGCTGACTGCTGCCGGCCGGCGGCCGGTCGTGCCGTCCCGCGTAGATATCCACGGTGGCGGCACCACAGAGCTGACTACCGAGCTGCTGCGTGACCTGGGGGGTCGGCAGCGTCGGCAAGCCCTTGAACAGGGGCGCTTCCCGTTTCAGGTCAGCGACTAGGGTGCTGGTGAACAGGTCGCCCGGATCGGCCGACGGCCAGTAGATGAGGATCTTCCGCGCCTGGGTCTGTCCGGCGGAATTGTAGTCTTGGCGGGGTTGCTTGAAATACTGCGGAATGACTTCCTGAATGTAGCGCAAGATCAGGTTGGCTTCCGTGCTGTTGTTTGCTGACAGCTGGAAGTAATTGTGATCGTAATCAGGATAAGTGCCGCCGATGCCGTCGGCGGAAAGGGTGGTCGCCACCACCGGGATTCCGCTGGCATTGAACAGCCCGATGGCCTGCTTGACCTGCTCGATGCTGCGGTCGAGGCCTATGACGCCAAGCAGATCGGGGTCACGGGCGGCCAGCGCGATGATCATCCGGGCGACGGGGACGGCGTCTTGCATCTTCGCGCCGCCGTTGGCGACGATCACCTTGACCACCGGGCCCGACCCCTGGAGCGCGACTTGCTGGGCGACCATCAGGCCTTCCAGTTCTTCGGCCTGGCCGGAATCGTAGTTTTCGTCGGGGCTGGCGGTGATTCCCGCGAAGTAAACCAGGCTCAATTCTGTCCGGCCATTCTCGGCCACCTGGTCTGCCCTCTGGTTCAGCAGGAAGACCTGCTGCTGGTCAAAGCGCAGGCGCTCGTCCTGGAACGCCTGCGGCGGAGCCTCGCCGCCGGGTGCGGTATTGGTGAAGACGAACCCCGAGTCGCTGTAGCCCACGCACTCGGTATCTTGCGCGGACTTCCAGGCGATGATCCTGGTCTGGCCGTGAGCCGGGCCGGAGTCCCGGCACAAGGCCGCGGGCGTTCCAAGCCGCGCGGCTGACCGCGGCGGGGACGAAGCGGTGAAGTGCCGGGGGGCAACCGCGAGGGCCGCACAGACGGCGCCGACCGCTAGCACCGCCGCGAGACCGGAGACCGCCCAGCGGCGGCGCCGCTTCCCGGCCGTTGTTCCCGCGGCGCCGGGCGGGACGGGACCCCCCGCCTCGGCCGCCGGCCGGACCGGCCGACCCGGATCGGCGGCCTGTGGGTCGGGCACGGTGGCAGAGCCCGGCTGCTGCTGGGTGACGGCCTCAGTCAGGGTCGGCGCCACGATGGCGTTTGGGCGCGACTGGCCAGCTGGGAAGCCGTTGGAGGCCACGCTGGCGTGCTTGCCGGGTCTGCGGCCCGCCGGTCCGGGTGGTTCGGTGATTCCGGCGGCCGGTCCGGGCGCAACGCTCGTCACGGCCGGACGCGAGTAGGCCGCCGCCGAAAGGATCGCGGCCGGCAGCCAGTCGGCCAAATCCGCCGCCGACGGGTGAGCGGCGGTTAGCTCGGCCAGGAACTGCGCCGCCGTGGGCCGCTGTCCGGGATCTTTAGCCAGGCAGCGTTCGACCAGGGGCCGCACCGGGCCGGGCAGCCCATCCAGGCGTGCCGTAACGTGCACCACCCGGTACATCAGCACGGTGGGCAGCCCGGACCCGAATGGTCCCTCACCGGTGGCGGCGAACGCCAGCACCGAACCCAGGCTGAACACATCGCTGGCCGGCCCGACCGCGCCGCCCTCGACCTGCTCCGGTGACATGAACGCGGGCGAGCCGATCACCGCCCCGGTCCGGGTCAGATGAGTAGCGTCCGCGGCCTGGGAAATCCCGAAGTCGATCACCCGCGGCCCATCCGCCGCCAGCAGCACGTTGGACGGCTTCAGGTCCCGGTGCACCACCCCCGCGGCATGAACCGCGCCCAGCCCTTCCGCCAACCCGGCCGCCAGGGCCAGCACCGAGGCCACCGGCAGCGGCCCGTACTCACGCACCGCCTCAGCCAGCGACAGTCCGTTCACAAAGCCGGTGACCAGCCAGGGCAGCGGCGCCGCGGGGTCGTCATCGACCACCGGAGCGGTAAACACACCACTGACCCGGCGCGCCGCGACGACCTCCCGGGCAAACCGGGCCCGGAACCCCTGATCTCCCGCCAGCTCGGCCCGGATGACCTTTACGGCCACCAGCCGCCCGCCCGGTGACCGGCCCAGGAACACCCGGCCCATCCCGCCGGCCCCCAGCCGCCCCAACAGCAGGTACGGCCCTATCTGCGGCGGATCGCCGACCTGCAGTTCCTCCAACCCGCCCCTACCCTCTACGCCCGGACCATTGGCCAGGTGTCTTTGCTGTGAAGATGAGGTTAACCGGGCCTGCGCATCAGCCGGACCTGGATTTATGTGATTTCCTTGGCTGATAAGCAAACGTCAGTTCACTTCGTTCCCCCGCGTCCCATTGGTACGCGGGGCCACGGTGGTCACCGGACGGACCGCGTCCCGGGCGGGGCACTCCTGAGCCTGCCGCCGCGCGGCATTACACGACCGGCCGATGACGGCACTTGACTCTCCTGTAACGGGAGAGATGAGGTTCTACGGATGGCCAGTCTCGACGCGCGCGCTCTCGGGGCGCGGATCAGCTTCGGGCTGTCGCGGGAGTTGTGGCTGATCGAGGCCGGAGTGTTCCTGAACATGCTCGGCTACGGGGCCGTACTCCCCTTCGAGATCATCTACCTGCACAACGGCCGCGGGTTCAGCCTGGGCGTGGCCGGCCTGGTGGTCGGCACCATCACCGGGGTCGCGGTCGTGGTCTCGCCCACGGCGGGCCAACTGATCGACCGCTTCGGGGCCCGGCTGACCGCGATCGGCGCGGGTGTCGCGCTGGCGGTCGGTTACGGCGGCCTGGCGTTCGTGCACACGCCGGCCGAGGCGTTCGCGGCCGCGGCCTGCGCGGGAGCAGGCAATGGCGCGCTGAGCCCCAGCCAGACCACCCTGCTGACGACGCTCGCGGCACCGGACGTGCGGCATCGCGTCACCGCCGTATCGCGGGTGGCCGGGAACGCCGGGATCGGCGTCGGCGGCGCCCTCGGCGGCCTGGTGGCGGCGCACGGCCTGGCCGGGTTCGTGGTGCTGTTCCTGGTCAACGCCGTCACCTACCTGGTCTACGTGGCCGTACTGGCCGTCGTCGTGCGGGAAAACCCGCGGCGCGAGCCGATCCGAGGCGGATACCGGCTGGTGCTGCGGGACCGGGCCTTCGTCCATCTCGCGGTGACCGACGTGGCGATGATCGCCATTGGCTGGGGCGTGTTCACCTGGCTGCTGCCCCCCTTCGCCCACAACGATCTTGGCCTCAGCACCACGCGCATCGGGCTGCTGCTGACGGTCAACGCCCTGGCCGTCGTCCTAGCCCAGGTGCCGGTAGCCCGGCTCGCCGAGGGCCGTCGGCGAGCACTGCTGATGGCCCTGGCCGGGGCGCTGTTCTGCGGCGCGTGCCTGCTGGTCGAGGGAGCGGAGGCCAACCGGGCCACGGCGTACGCGATCCTGGTCACGGCGGTGATTGCGGTGGGCCTGGGCGAATGCCTGCACACCACGGCGCTGACGCCGCTGGTGGCCGACCTCGCCCCGGCTCACCTGCGCGGACGGTACATGGCGGTGATCGGGCTCTGCTTCTGGATCGGGCTCGCGGTCGCGCCGACCGGCGGAACGGCGCTGCTCAGCGTGTCGCCGACCGCGGCGTTCGGGGTGGCCGCGGCGGTGGCGCTGGCGGCGGCGGTCTCCATGCTCCGGCTGGAGCGCAGGCTGCCCGAGGCGACCCGGCTGACTCCCCGCCCCCGCCGCTAGCCCCGCCTGGCTGGGCGGTCGCGGCGAGTCTCGTGCGGGCTCAGCACCCCCGCCGCCGCGGCGACCAGGACGGCCAGGCCGGCCGGGATCAGCAGCGCGTCGCGCAGGCCGACGCCCGAGGCGGCCGCGCCGACGGCGACCGGGCCGAGGAGCAGGCCGCTGTAGGCCACCGCCGCGATCCGGCCGATGTTCCGCCCGGCGCGGGAGGGATCCAGCCGGACTGCCGAGGAGACGATCTGCGGGAAGATTGCGGCCAGGCCCGCGCCGAGCAGCGCGAACCCGGCCACGGCCGCCGCCGGGGTGCCGATCAGCAACCCGGCGGCCAGCCCCAGGCCGGCCACCAGGCCGCTACCCCGGACCAGCCGCACCGAGCCGAACCTGGCCGCCAGCCGGTCGCCGACCATCCGCCCGGCCGCCATCGTGACCGAGAACGCGGCCAGCCCGGCGGCCGCGACCGCGGCGGACGTGCCCAGGTCGACGTGCAGGTAGACGGCGCTCCAGTCACCGGCCGCGCCCTCGCCGAGCTGACCGCACAACGCCAGCAGGCCCAGCACCCAGATCACCACCACGATCTGGCCCGGCAAGCGGCGCGGTGCGTCCTCGGGCAGGCTGGCCTGCGGCGGAGCCGGCGGGATGACTATCCGGGGGCCCGCGAACAAGCCGCCGACGATCAATGCGACGGCGGTCACGGCGAAGGTGGGCAGCGGGCCGATGCCCAGCGCGGCGGACAGGCCGCCGATCCCGGCCCCGGCCAGGCCGGCGATGCTGTAGCCCGCGTGCAGCGAAGACAGGATAGGCCGGCCGTAGGCGAGCTCCAGCGTGGCCCCGCACGCGTTCATCGCCACGTCGAGCAGCCCGGCTGTCGCCCCGTAGCAGGCCAGGGCGGCGACCAGCACGGTGAGGGAGCCGGTTTGCGGGCCCAGGCCGATGAGGATCAGCGCGGCCGGAGTAACCACGCCCGCGATCCTGGTCACCCGGACCGCGCCGAACCGGTCCGCGATCCGCCCGCTCACCGGCAGCGTCAGCACGGCACCCGCGGGCACCGCGAACAGGACCAGCCCGAGGCGGGCGTCGCTCAGGTGCAGGTCCTGCTTGATGGCCGGCAGCCGGGCGGCCCAGGTGGCGGAGGCCACGCCGAGCACGAAGAAGTAGGCGAACACCGCGACCCTGGCCCGCCGTAGCTCCTGTGCCGTCATCGACTCGTTTCTAGCATCGGCTCGGCGGGGACGCCCGGTCGGGTGGGAGCTGGCCGCCCGGCTAGATCTCCGGGGTCACGGGGACCACCTGGCGGACCAGGGCGCCTACCGCGCCGTAGTCGACCAGCGACGGCTGCGAGGCGCTTAGACGGCGGGTTCAGCGGCGGGGTTCCAGGTGGGCGTTGATGGCTTGGGCGCGGCCGGCCAGCCCGGGGATCTCGATGACCTCCACGCCCGCGGCGCGGAGCTGCTCGGCGCCCTCGCCGTCGGTGAACAGGCGCGGCTCGCGCCAGGCGAAGACGACGCGCGGGATGCCCGCCGCGAGAATGTGCTGGACACAGGTCACCGGGCGGGAGGCGCGGGCCCCGCAGGGCACCAGCGAGCTGTAAATGGCGGCCCTTCGCAGCCGCGGATCGGTGTAGCCCAGCTTGCGCAGGGCCACCTCCTCGGCGTGGTCGTGCTCCTCCTGCTCGCGGGAGAACCCGGTGCTCAGCACCTCGCCGTCCTCGGCCACGACGACCGCGCCGACCGAGAAGGCCGAAGCCGACGGCGGGCTCTGCCGGGACAGCTCGACGGCCCAGCTCAGGAACCTGCGGTCCGGGCCGTCCGGGCCGAGCAGGTACCGGTGCAGGACCACGTCGCCGAGCCGGCGCACCTCGGCCAGGGTCATCGGATGCCCGGGGCCGCTGGGGTTCGGGGGGACGTCGAGGCGGGGAGCGGCGGGATCGGCCACGAAAAACGGGGCGATGGCGAGGTCCAGTTCATCGGCCAGGTCACCGGCGAGAAACTCAGCCAGGACACGCGCGCCGCCCTCGATCAGGAGGCGCGCCACGGCCCGTTCCATCAAATCTTCCAAGAGGGTATCCAGGGACAGGGGGTCACCGGCGTCAATCAGTACGGCGCAGTCCTGCAGGCGGGCGCGGGCGACGGCGAGGGCCGGGGTAGCGCAGTAGACCAGGCGCTCGGCGCCGGGGGCGAAGAAGCGCGCCCCCGGATCCAGGTCGCCGGTGGCGGTGAGGGTGACCCGGGCGGGGTGCTCGGGCAGGCCGCGGGCGGCGCGCCGGGCGCGGCGGCGCGGGTCACGGACCAGCAGCCGGGGGTCGTCCGTGCGGACCGTGCCCGCGCCGACCAGGATCGCGTCGCAGCCGGCCCGCACCTCATCGACGCGGTCCAGGTCGTCCGGACCGGACAGGATCAGCCGGCGCGGGCTGGCGTCGTCCAGGTACCCGTCGGCCGAGATGGCGCAGGACAGGATGACGTAGGGACGAGGCGGCACGCAGCTCAGGGTAGCGCCGTGATTTACTGGTCAGCGATGCTTGAAACAGTTAATCCCGCGACCGGCGAGGTGCTGGCCACCTTCCCGGTGGACGGTCGCCGCGAGGTCGACGCCGCGGTCGCGACCGCCCGTGAGGCGGCCATCTGGTGGGCCGGGCTCGACTGGTCAGCGCGGCGTATCCGGCTGCTGGCCTGGAAGTCGTACCTGGTCCGGTACATGGGCCGGCTCGCCCAGCTGATGCACGAGGAAACCGGCAAGCCGCTGGACGACGCCAAGCTCGAGATCATCCTGGCCGTGCTGCACATCGACTGGGCCGCCCGGCACGCCCGCCGGGTGCTGCGCCCGCGCCGGGTGCGCAGCGGGCTCCTGGCCTTGAACCAGGTCTCCACCCTGGAGTACCTGCCGCTAGGCGTGGTCGGCGTGATCGGGCCGTGGAACTACCCGGTGTTCACCCCGATGGGCTCGATCGCGTACGCGCTGGCGGCGGGGAACGCGGTCGTGTTCAAGCCGTCGGAGCTAACCCCGGCGACCGGGGCGTGGCTGGTCCGGTCGTTCGGCGAGGCGCTGGCGGTGTTCGGCTCGGCGCAGCCGGTGCTGCAGCTGGTCACCGGGCCCGGGTCGACCGGCGAGGCGCTGGCCCGCAGCGGGGTGGCCAAGATCGCCTTCACCGGGTCGACGGCCACCGCGCGGAAGGTGATGGCCGCCGCGGCGGACACCCTGACCCCGGTGCTGGCCGAGTGCGGCGGCAAGGACGCCCTGCTGGTCGGGGCCGACGCCGACCTGGACGCGGCGGCCGACGCCGCGGCCTGGGGCGCGATGTCGAACGCGGGGCAGACCTGCGTGGGCATCGAGCGCGTCTACGTGGCCGACGGCGTTTACCACAGCTTCATGGAGCGGCTGACCACGCGGGTGAACGGGCTGCGGCCCGGTGACGACCCGTCGGCCTCCTACGGGCCGATGACCCTGCCGTCGCAGACCGAGGTGGTGGCCAAGCACGTGGCGGACGCGCTGGCCCAGGGCGGTCACGCGGTGGTGGGCGGGGCCGATGCGGTGTCCCCGCCGTTTGTGCGGCCGGTCGTGCTGGCCGACGTGCCGGAGGGATCGGCGGCGGTGACCGAAGAGACGTTCGGGCCGACGGTGACGGTGCGGCCAGTGGTCAACATGGCCGAGGCGGTCTCGTACGCCAACGCGGGGCGGTACGGGCTCGGCTCGGCGGTGTTCACGCGCAACCGCCGCGCGGGCATGTCCGCGGCGCGGTCCCTGCGCACCGGGATGACGTCGGTGAACTCCGTGATCGGCTTCGCCACCGTGCCCGCGCTGCCGTTCGGGGGGGTGGGCGAATCGGGGTTCGGCCGGATCCACGGCGCGGACGGGCTGCGTGAGTTCAGCCGGCCCAAGGCCATCACCCGCCAGCGGATGCGGCCGCCGATCACCCTGACGTCATTCGAGCGGAGCGATAAGGACATGCGGCGGATCGTCACCCTGGTGACGTTGCTGCACGGACGGCTGTACCGGCCCCGGCGGTCACGCCGCACGAAGTGATGCGCTCCGTGCGTCCGCGTGCGGCACGGCTGCGGCGCGGCGGGCTCGGGGTGCTCGGCTAACCGGTGGATGTGGCGTTCTAGTGGCTCTTCACGTTACGTTGCCACGTTCATCGGTTGGGATGTGGGGCGCGTGGGGCGCTTCAGGCAGGTGGGGTGAGGGTGCGGACGGCGGCGGCGGGGGTGTCGGCCAGGGTGAAGCGGTCGGCCAGGTCTGCCTCGCGGAGGTGCTTGGCCAGATGATCCGGAAGGCCGACCAGGATCATCCGGGCGGGCGGGGCGGCGTTGATCCGCTGCTGCGCGGTGATCAGGGCGGCCAGGCCGGACGAATCCCAGCCGGACAGGCCGGACAGGTCCAGGACCAGCCGGAGGCCGGAGCCCGGCGGGTCGGCCAGGGCTCGCGGGTCGGCCGGAGCTGGCCCGAGGAGGGCGCTGATCGCGGCGGTGAGCTGGGCGACCGAGCCGAGGTCGAGCGGGCCGGTGACGGCCAGCACGGTGCAGCCGTCCAGGTGACGCTGGTCCAGGCGGAACGGCGGGCCTGGCACGTCGAGGGCGAAGCTGATCGTGGCCAGGGTGCCGGAGGGACCCGAGTGCAGGCTAGCCTGGTCGGCGACCTGGCGGACCAGCGACAGGCCGTGGCCGGGCTCGGTGCGCCACTGGGTGGCGTCCCCGGTGCCGGCCGGCTGCGGGATTCCGTCGTCGCTGATCTCGCAGAGCAGGGCCTGGTCCGATTTCCAGACCCGGAGCCGCCCGTGCCCGGCGCCGTGGCGCACGGCGTTGGCGGCCAGTTCGTGCACGGCGATGACCAGATCGTCGGACCGGCCCGGCGCCAGCCCGGCCTGCGTGGCGTGCGCCGCCACCGCCTCCCGCAGCGCGTACAGCGAGCCTTCGTCGAACGCCTGGTCCAGGATCAGGGGGTCCGGCTGGCCGGTCAGCGACCCAGGCTGCGGCACGCGGCCGGACGGTTCGGGCTCGGGCGGACTCGGCTCGGGCGGCGGCCGGTGGCCGCCGTCAGTGCTCATCGACGCTCACCAGGCTGACGCCGGGGATATCGGCCGCGCCCAG
>Ga0187809_10000962_pt1 | contig 14126 bp, 12 predicted proteins | sample NC_wetland_sal_i_8_FD_132415 | JGI IMG/M metagenome (GOLD analysis project Ga0187809, IMG submission 132415) | Wetland sediment microbial communities from Neuse River Estuary, North Carolina, USA - ASW_4 | ecosystem: Environmental > Aquatic > Freshwater > Wetlands > Sediment | place: USA: North... | reverse complement strand
CGGGCTTGCGGCCGCCAAGCCCCTCCAGCCCGAGAAGCGCCTGCATCTCGGCGACCTTCGCCGCGATTTCGGCGCGCGGCTTGCGCCGCAGCTTCAGGCCGTAGCCGATATTCTGCGCTACCGTCATGTGCGGCCACAGCGCATAGGTCTGGAAGACGAGCGCCATGCCGCGCTTATCCGGCGGCTGCCGTGTCACGTCGCGGCCGCCGACGGCGATGCGGCCCGATACCGGCTGCATGAAACCCGCGATTGTCCTCAACAATGTGGTCTTGCCGCAGCCGGACGAGCCGAGCAAAGCAACGAATTCGCCCTTGCCCACGGAAAGGCTGAGGTCGTCGAGCACGTGAACATTGCCATAGCGAACCGTCGCGCGATCGACATCGAGGAAGGCGGGCGCAGCAACAAGCCCCTTCTCTCCCGCTGGAGCCTCAGAAGCCACAGGATAGCGGCTCGCCAGCATATTCATCGCGCGGTCTCTTTTCGACAAGGATACATCAGCGCCCAGCATGGGAAAGAGCCCTATCAGGCATCAAATGACGCTTTCGCGACCGATCGTGACAAAGCTATCGCAAAATCGCAAGCCAAGTCCTCCCTCCAATTTGCACAGCTGTGCAAACATGCTGGAGCCGGGGCCGTTTGTCAATCGAACCCTCGCCGATTCCCGTCATCAAGCACGCCTCTCGGCTTTGGCGAACTCCTTACGAAAGATCGACTGGTTTTGAACGCAGGCGCTCCGCCACGCCGGGGTCGGCCCGGCGGCACAATTGCGGCGGGAGCCCGCGCATGATCAATTCGGCATCGGCGACCGCCATTCGCCCGATCTCAAGAAGCGCATCGGCCGTTCCGCCGGCCCGATGCGCCGAAAGCAGCAGGCCGGAGAGGGAGCGCACCGGATCGTCGGGCGCCACCGGCTCCTCGGGGAAGACGTCGGTGGCGGCGCGGATGTGGCCCGACCTGACGGCGTCCAGCATTGCGGGAAAGTCGACCACCGCGGCGCGACTCATGAGAAGAAAGATCGTTCCCGGTTTCATCATGCCGAATTCCCGCGCGCCGATAAAACCCTGGTTTTCGCTCGTAACCGAAGCGAAGACGACGATGAAGGCGTTTTCCCTCAGGACTTCTTCAAGCCCGGCCGGACGGCAATCGTGACGCAGGATCATTTCGGGCGGCAGCCACGGATCGTAAACGGAAACAGGATTGCGGAACGGCCGGATGAGCTCGCGGAAGGAACGCCCGAGATCGCCGAAGCCGATGATCCCGACCTTTGCGCCCTCGAAGCGGACCGTGCCGGTGTTGCCGGCCTGCCCGTACTTTTCCCTGCCGGCGCGAAAGTCGCGGTCGGCGGCCGTTATCCCGCGCGCGAGGTCGAGCGCCATTCCCAATGTTGCTTCTGCCACGGGCGCGGCGAAGGCGGAGGCCGGCGTCAGGACCCAGATACCGCGCTGCTGACAGGCCGCATAGTCGATATTCGGCAGGAAATTCGTCTCGACATTGATGACGGCCTTGAGATGCGGCGCGCGGTCGAGACGTTCGCGCGGCAGCGCCGTCTGGCCGAGCAGGATGCTCGCTCGAGGCAGGAGCCGATCGACTTCCTCGTCCGGCATCGGCCGGTCTTCCGACAGGACCACTTTGCCGAGGGCTTCGAAGCGACGGCGGACGGATGGCTCCATGATCGTGTCGAGCCGCCGCGGCAACGGATCGGCGATGATGATTGGCGTGTCCAAGGATCGCTGTCCTTTTTATCGTCTGGTGCGATGACGCGTTGCTTACCCCACCCGCCTCGCTTCGCTCGGCACCCTCCCCTTGCAGGGGCGGGAAAAGCGTTGCTGCCTCTTTCCTCCACCTTTGAGGGGGAGGTGGCCGAAGGGCCGAAGGGGGTGCTCGTCCGACCCCATAAAATGCCAATTCAAGTAGCGTAGCCACGGCCTCACAAGATGAAGACCGGCAGGCCGAGTTCGGCGGCCGCTCCTTCCAGCGCGGCGCGATGATCGCCGTAGGCGAGCGCCATATGATGTTCGAGCGCCGCGCCAATGATGCGCTCCAGCACGGTCCTGGAGCCGGAATCGAAGCGCACCACGCCGGACGTCCCGTTGAAGGCGAGCGGGCGCTTCAACATCTCGCCGCCGCCGATGACCGCCATCGGCCTGCCCTTCGCCTGGCTCAGCCGGAAGAACGTCACCCGACCGGGTTTGAGCGGAAACTCGTAGAGCAGCGGCATGCGGCGGTTGTTGTGAATCGCCGCGCGCGGCCTGACGTCGGGATCGGCCATCGACAGCGGCGCCTGGCCGCAATGCCAGACCACGCCTGTATTATCCGCCTCGTCGAGATCGACGAGGTCGGTCAGAAAGGCGGGCGTCCCGGCGACCTTCTGGAGGAGCAGGCTGGTCAGCGCGCCATAGACGTCGGCCTCGCAGGCGCAGGGCGCCTTCGCCTCTCCCATCATCGCGACGGGGCCGCACACCGCGCCGCCATATTCGGTGAAGGTTTCGGGCCAGCAGCGCACCGCGAAGGCGTCATAGGTTCCCGCCGAACGAATGCGGTCCAGCGCGCCTTTCAGCCTCAGTGAGCGGTCTAGCTGTTCCTGATCGACTTCATCCAGTCCTGTAAGCGTCCCCACCACCTGATCGCGAAGCCTGGCCGGCGTTTCAGCGCTTTCGTCCCGCGCGCATTCGAACAGTTCTCCTATTTCGAGTTCGTCGACCGTGACATCCGCCAACGCCTTCAACCTGGCCTTGTCGTAGCGGCAGGTGTCGAAGCCGTCGGGATGCGCGCCGAGCCGCCCGATACGCGCGCCGCGAAGGGATCGCGCCGCCGCCCGGCCTGCCGGATCGCTCGCCTTCGGAGGGCGCGGAGCGATGGGCACGCCGTGCCGCTTGCCCGCGAGCAGGTCCTTGATCGCCTCCTCGATGCCGGGGCCTTGCGGATCGGCGTAGAGATAGCCGAATTCGCGCCCGTTCAGGCCAAGAGCATGGGCGGCAAGGTTCAGGCCGCAGAAGGAATTGAGCCTGAGCTTGCCGCCGGTGCGCGCCTCGGGAACGGCCCAGATCGACAGCGGGACATCGAAGGCGCTGGCAATCTCGACCATAGCAGCAGCGTCGGTGAAGCTGATCTGCAGCACAAGAATCTGGTCGGGTACGGATTCCTTCAGCTCAGCAATTGCCGCACGCGTCGCATCCTGATCCATCAGCAGCTTGCGCGGCCCCGCAAGCGCATGGCCGGCCCGCTCCAGCACGGCGAGCATATGGTTGAGATATTGCTCCGACAGCGCGACATCGAATGTCGAACGCGCCAGCGGCAACAACCCTATTTTCTTGTCAGTCATGGCCGGATTTCCGTTGAGGATGTGTATGGTTTGTCACCGGGAAGCGGCCTCTCGGTAGAGGTCTCGCAGCGGGCGCAGGCCGATCGTGCCGATGCCGTTTTCTTCGAGCCAGTCGGCGATGGCGCCGCTGCCGAGCAGCCGGACCTCATCGGTGCGATGATGCGCGCGTGGCGGCACGATGGTTTCTATGTCGCCGCTCTTGTTGGGGTGAAGCGCCACGAAGGTGAGCCCGTCGGGCAGGGTTTCGACCAGTTCGCGATAGGCGGCGGCACTTTCCTCGCTCGCCGCGCCCGGCGTCATACGGAAATCGTCCACAAGGGGCACTCCCTCCCCCTCCACTTGTTTTGCCGCATCGGAAAGAGCCTGGTTAGCGCCGAGACAATCGAGCTTCAGCACCCTTGCGTAATAATCCACCCGGCGGGGCAACAGCACCGGCAGCCGGTAGTCGCGCCCGACGCGGCAATAGGCTTCGATCAGGGGCGGCGAGAGCGCCGCACCCATATGGGTATCGAGATGCGTGACATCGATGCCGAAAGCGAGCGCGCGATCGATCTGCGCCCGCATCTCCCCTTCCGCCGCTTCCGCGGCGACGCCTTGCACCAGCGCGGCCACCGTTCGGTGGAAATAACCTTCGTCGTCGACCAGTCCGGAGGCCTTGCCGGCGCGCGTGAGCGGCCCCCAGCGATAGCCCGCCCATTCGCTGGTAAGCGTGAGATGGACGCCGAGATCGAGCGTCCTGTCTTCCGCCGCTGTCCGCGCGATCTCCGGCGACCATGGACAGGGCATCATAACCGACCCGCAGGTGAGGCGGCCGGCCCGCGCCAGGTCGAGGAAGGCGGCATTGGCGCCGTGGCACATGCCGACATCATCGGCATGCAGGATGGCGATCCGCTGCCCGGAAGCGAAACCAAGGCGGATCAGGAGATCATGGCTGTTCACGATGCTTGTGCCGTCAGTTTGAGAGGCTGTTTGAGGATCAAATCCTCGCCCTGGAAATAGAGCGGATATTGGTGTGGGCCAAACTGGCCGACGCCTTCCTTTTCGGCGTGAAGATAGGGCCGATGCATATGATGGCCGGTGAATCTGAAGTGGCCGGAGAGGTCGGTTGTCGTCTTGCCGCGTTCCTGGTTGACCAGCAGGCTCTGCTCCGAGAGTGTCACGGTGGCGCCGGCGACGGGCGCCCCGTTCGGACCAACGACCCGGCCCTCGATCAGCCCGTGATCGTGGAAGCTGATATAGACGTTCCAGATCACCACCAGCACGAGGATCGTGCCGAAGGTGATGGTGAAGCGGTTGTTGAGCCAGGACCATTTCATCGCGGTCAGCCCTTGGTTGCGCCCGAGGTGAGGCCCTTGATGAATTCCTTCTGCGCCAGCAGGAAGATCAGCAGGCCCGGGACCAGCACCATGACGCAGAAGGCATAGAGCGCTCCCGTCGTGTCCTCGACCACGGAGAGGAAGCGCGACAGGCCGAGCGGCAGCGTCTGCATGTTGACGTCGCGCACGACGACCAATGGCCACAGAAAGCTGTTCCACGACCAGATGAAGGACAGGATCACATTCGTCGCGATGGCGGGCTTAGTGAGCGGCATGATCAGGCGGAACATGATCTGCCAGTCAGGCACGCCGTCGATCCGCGCCGCCTCCACCAGCGAATGCGGGATCGCCTCGAACGCCGCCTTGAAGATGAAGATGCAGATGATCGTCGACATCAAGGGCAGCGCCATGCCGAAATAGGAGTTGAGGAGATGCAGCTTGGCGGTGATCAGATAGGCGGGAATGATCGTCACCTGGAACGGGATCATCATGCAGGAGAGAAAGAGCATGATTGTCGCGCCCTTGCCGGGAAAATCCCGCGTCAGCGCATAGCCGGCCATGGCATTGAGAAAGACGTTGGCGACCACGACCATGATCGAGACGATGACGCTGTTGATGAGGTAGCGCAGAAACGGGATCGCGTACCAGACATCGACGAAATAGAACGGGTTCGGGTCATGCGGCAGGAGCGACGGCGGATAGGCGAAGATGTTCTCGCCGGTCAGGCTGGTCTTCAGCACCCAGTAGAAGGGCACCAGCATCAGGGCCGAAATCAGCGCCAAGGCGAGGTGAACGGGCCAATGTCCGCGCTTGTGGGGCCTGCGGCGGTCCATCTCACGCCCTCCGCTTGACCGCGCCGGCCTCGCCGCCGGCAAGGCGGTTCGCGACAAAGGCGAGCCCGACGAAGAGGACGAAATTCGCCACCGTCATCGCTGCAGCATAATCGAAATGGCCGAGCTTGAAGGCGGTCGAATAAATATAGGTGACGAGAAGATCCGTCGCGTGCCCCGGCCCGCCGCCGGTCATCACGAAAATCAGATCGAAGGCGTTGAAGGAATTGATTATGCCGACGACGAAGCAGAGGAAGAGAGACGGCTTCAGGAGCGGCACGGTGATGCGCCAGAAGCTCTGGCCGGCGCTCGCCCCGTCGATCGACGCCGCTTCGTAAAGGTTTGGCGGAATGCTCTGCAGCCCGGTCAAAAGGATGATCATGTAGAAGCCGATCACTTGCCACAGCGATGCCAGGATGACGGCCGGCAAGGCCCATTGGAAGCTTTCGAGAAAGGGTATCCCCCTGTTGGTGATGCCGAGCGAGATCAGCACGTAGTTAATGAGCCCGACTTTCTCGTTGTAGAGCCATTGCCAGATGATGCCGACGGCGACCGTCATCACCGGATAGGACATAAAGACGATGGTGCGGTAGACGCCGCGCCCCTTGATCTGCTGGTTGACCAACAGCGCGACGCCGAGCGCCAGCACGATGCCGATCGGGGCCGACGCCATGAAGATCAGCGTATTGCCGACGACCTTCCAGAAGGCATCGTCGTAAAACAGCATGTTCTGATATTGATAAAGGCCGGCGAAGCGCGCCGGCCTGTAGGGCGACCAGAACTCCAGCGACAGAACGACATTCCACACCAGCGGAATGATGCGGTAGAGCAGGAAGATCACCAGGGAGGGCAGAAGGAACAGCCAGATCAGTCCGAGTTCGCGCGAACGGCGGCGCGCCCAGAAGGTCGGCCGCGCGGCGGCCGCCCCCAAGGGCGCCGCCGCCATATCCACCGCGCGCTCGGCCATTTTCGCCTTTCTGTTCCTATTCCGATTCGAGAATACGGTTCACCTTCTTCTCCGCAGCGTCGAGCGCTTCCTTGGCGCTCTTCTGCCCGAGCAGCGCCGCCTGCAGTTCCGGATAGAAGGCTTCCTTGATCGCGGCGTCCTGCGCGAAAGGCCAATTGCCCGTCAGCTTGTCGAGATTCTCGAGTTGCGTCTTCAGCGCGGGAATGACGGCTGGGATGTTCTTCTGGAAATATTTCATCAGTTCGGCGTCGGCGATTTTATCGCCCATCAAATTATTGGTCTGCTCGCCGAAGGCGATGGCGCCGTCGCCGCTGGTCGCGATCTTGACGAAATCCCAGGCGGCGTCGGGATGTTTCGACCCGGCCGAGATCACCAGCGCATGCGAATTCGGCGTCGACCATCCGCCCGGCAGGTTGATGGCGCCCACCGTGTCCTTGTTGACCCAGCTCGCCTTGCTCTTGAACCAAAGATAGGCCGGCGCATGCGCATGCAGCATGCCGACATTGCCCGCCGCGAAGGCGCTGTTCGGCTCGACCCAGCGGCCGGTCCAGCTCACCTTGTCGATCACGCCTTCCTTGGTCAGCTTGGCGAGTCTTTCGACAAGAGCCACGCATTTCGGCGTGTTGAAGGCGGCCTTCTTGAGGTCCGGCGTGACGAAATCGATGCCGTTCATCTTGAAGAGCGGCCAGTAGAGCCAGTCGAAATTAAGCGTGATGAAGCCGGACGTGTTCGGGCCGGTCATCTTCTTCGCGTCTTCCATCATCTCGTCGAAGCTGGTCGGATCGTGGTCGATGCCGGCCTTCTTCATCATGACGCGGTTGAGGAAGAGCAGCGTCTTGGAGATATAGAGCGGCGCGCCGTAGTTCTTGCCCTTATACACCCAGTTGTTGAGCACCTCCGGGTACATCCGCTTGGTGTAGTCCTGGTCCTTCTTGAGATAGGGCGTCAGGTCGAGGAGGCCGCCCTGCGAGGCATATTGCAGCCAGATGCCGCCTTGCAGGTCGAGGATATCCGGCGGCGTGCCGGCGACGACCTGCGTCTGGTACCAAGCCGGCAGTTCGGTGCCCTTCATGTCGACGCGCTTGACGTCGTAATCGGGGTGAATCTTCTTGAAAGCGTCCACCCATTGCTGAAATCCCTTCTGGTAATAGGGGATGTTCCACGTCACGACCGTGATCTGCTTGTCCGCCGCATTGGACGGCGTGGTCGCGAAGCCGGCCGTGAGCGCCATGGCTCCGGCGGCGAGCAGCAGTGCCAGTCTCTTCATCGATTTCCTCCCTGTTTGGCGAACCTCCCGTCCGCCCTTTCGTTCACGAATTTTTCCGCCGTCCTCAGCGGCGGGAAAAATCGAGTTTCACCTCGCGGCCTTCGGCAAGCGCCTGTTCGGCGGCGAGACAGACCAGGATGCGCTTGCGGGCCTCCTCGCCCGTCACGAGCGGCCTGTTCGCCTTGAACGCCTCCACCGCCAGGCACAGTTCCTGATCGAGTTCGAACAGTTCCCCGGATGCGGCGGCCTCGATTTTTTCCGCTTTCTCCCGACCTTTCCTTTGCACCTTGATCTCAAAGGAGGGCTCGCGCGTACGGTCCTCCGCGCCCGACCACCAGGTTCGGATCGAGCCCCCCGTGCCGACGATCTCCATGACATGGTGATGCTCGAAACCGGCGAGGCTCTGCGTGATGACAGCATAGGCGCCGCCCGGCCAGTGCATGATCGTCGAGAAATTATGCGCCATCGCCGACAAATTGCCCTCAGTGCCGGGCGCCGGACGGCCGTTGCCGAAGGCGACGATGCGATCGGGATCGCCGAGTTCCTCGAAATACCACATCACCGAATCGAAAAAATGGACCGGCTCCTCCAATATCCACGAGCCGACCTGATCGCGGCGGTAGCGCCAGCCTCCCGAACCCTGCCGGTAGGGAAAACGGAACAGGCTGACATTGGCATAAAGCGGCCGGCCGATCGCGCCTTCCGCCACCAGTTCCTTCAGTCTGCCCCATTGCGTCGAGAGGCGGAATTCGTGGCCGATGCTCAGCACCTTGCCGGAAACTTTGGCCGCATCGAGAAGATGGTCACAGGCCGCGACGCTCACCGCCATTGGTTTTTCCAGCAGCACATGCTTACCTGCACGTAACGCCGCTATCCCGATCTCCTCGTGCATGTGGTTGGGAACGACGATGTCGACGGCCTCGATCGAGGTGTCGGCCAGAAGCGATTTGTGGTCGCGGTGGATAGGAATGTCCGGAAAGCGCTGGCGTGCCGCCGCAGCGGTTTTCTCGCTCTGACAAGCGATAGCAGCAAGTTCAGCGCCCGGCGCCTTGACGATCGCCTCCGCGTGGTGAGTGCCCCAAAGACCGTAACCGACAAGACCGAAGCGCAAATCCATCCTCCCGAATTCGCCGCCGCAGTACAAACTGTAACCGATTACAGATAATAGGCAAGGCCCGATCGCTGTCAACCTGCCGTTCAGCCTCCCGGGGCCGGCCCGGTGGAGCCGCGCAGGATCAATCGTACCTCGACCTCTGTTGCGTGCGGGACCGTCTGCCCGGCGAGCCTGTTCATCAGATAATCCGCCGCCAACTGGCCGACCTCGCGCGCCGGCAGCGCAACCGTCGTCAACCCCGGCGGCAATTGCGACGCCCAGTCGAGATCATCGAATCCGGCGATCGAAACATCCCGCGGCACGCGCAAACCGAGCGCCTGTGCTTCCAGCAGAGCGCCGAAGGCGAGCACGTCGTTGCCGCAGACCACCGCCGTCGGCCGCGATTTGCCGCTCATCAGCGCCCTCAGCCCCTGTCTTCCCTGCTGCACGCGGTACGATCCCTCGATGGTCCGCTCCGCCGGCAGATCGAGCCCGCGCGCCGCAAGCGCCTGGCGTACTCCCTTCACGCGGCCGCTGGCGCGATCGCTGACCTGGCTCGGGCCGCCGATCATGGCAAAAGACCGGTGGCCAAGATCGAGCAAATGATCCGTCAGCCGCACAGCCGCCGCCTGATTGTCGAAGCCGATGTTGGGATGGGGCGAGCGCGGGTCATAGATAGCGGTGTTGACGAAGGGAATGCCGCGTTTCTCCATCAGCTGGTAGAGCGCCGGGTGATGCAGTTCGCCCTCCAGCATGAGCCCGTCGACGCCCGCCTCTATGAGATTGCGGCATTGGGCCAGTTCGAGGTCCAGATCGTATTCGAACAACGCCAGCAGGACATTGTAGCCGTGCTCGCGACAGCTTTTCTGCAACGCCGCGACCTTGCCGGCGCGGGTGGCATTGTCGACGGTGGGGATAATCGCGCCGATGGCATGCGAGCGCCGCATCGACAGGGCTCTTGCCGCCCCATGCCGTATATAGCCGAGTTCGCGCACCGCGCTTTCGACGCGTTCGCGTATGTCCGGCCGCACGCTGGCCGGCTCGTTGAGAAAGCGCGAGACGGTAGCCGTCGACACCCCGGCTGAAAGGGCGACGTCGCGGACACCTGGAAACCGGCGGCCGTCAGGGGGAGCCGGCTCGGGCTGTGCCGAGGGACCTTCTCCGTCGTGGCGTGGTGCTTTCATCTCCGTCTCGACTAACGAAAAAAGGCCTGCTACGCTGTAATCGGTTACAGAATGCACCATTGACGGGCATCTGTGAAGAGAGGCGGCAAAGCTCGGGAGGAGCGTTTGGCCACAGTCAATCTGCGCCAGGTTGTCAAGCGCTTCGGCGCGCTCGAGGTGGTGCACGGCATCGACCTCGATATAGCGGATACCGAGTTCCTGGTCCTGGTCGGCCCTTCTGGTTGCGGCAAGAGCACGCTGCTGCGCATGGTCGCCGGACTGGAAGATGTCTCTTCCGGCGAGATCCTGATCGACGGCCGAATAGTCAACGAGGTTCAGCCGAAGAGCCGCGACATTGCCATGGTCTTTCAGGACTACGCGCTTTATCCACACCTCACCGTCTTCCGCAACATGTCCTTCGCGCTGGAAGTGCAGGGCAAGCCGAAGGACGAGGTCCGTGTGCGCGTCAAACGGGCCGCCGACATTCTCGACATCGCCCATCTGTTCGACCGCCTTCCCGGCCAGCTTTCCGGCGGACAACGCCAGCGGGTGGCGATGGGCCGAGCGCTGGTGCGCAATCCGAAGGTCTTCCTGTTCGACGAGCCCTTGTCCAACCTCGATGCCAAGCTGCGTTCGGACATGCGTATCGAGATCAAGAAACTGCATCAGGAGGTGCGCACGACCGTCATCTATGTCACGCACGACCAGGTCGAGGCGATGACGCTCGCCGACCGTATCGTCGTCATGCGTTCGGGGCATGTGGAGCAGATCGGAACGCCGGACGACGTCTATAACCGGCCCGCGACGCTGTTCGTCGCCGGCTTCATCGGCGCGCCGCGCATGAACCAGATCGCCTGTCGCCCGGCTGCGGATGGCGGTTTGGCCGTCGAAACCGAAGACGGTCTTCGCATCCCCCTCTCCCGCTTTCGTCGCGACGTATTGGGCGCACCGGGCCGCGCACTGGTGCTCGGGCTGAGGCCGGAAAATTTCACGCTCGCCAGTGCCGACAATCCCCTCTCTTTCGACGCGAACATCCGCTTCGTCGAGCCGCTCGGCTCGGACACGCTTGCCTTCTTTCCGCTCGGCGGCACCGAGATCATCGCACGCCTGCCGCCCTCGCCCGATCTCAAATCGGGCAAGACGATTCGTCTCGCCGCCGATCCGGATAAGATGCATCTGTTCGACGCCGAAACCGGAAAGCTTATCACTCCAGCTCTCTAAGGACTTCCATGCTCGAAAAGAATCCTCTCTCCATTGCCAAGGAAGAGGTCGGACGCGGATCCCCCATCGGCTTCGAGGTCGTTGTCGACAATGACGCGGTGATCCGGCGCCTGGCCGAAGACCTCATGGCCGAATATCTCGCCGCCAAGGAAGCCGGCCGGGAGAAGGTGGTTTTTATCGTTCCGGTGGGTCCGGTCGGGCAATATGAGTTGTGGGCCGAAGAGTGCAATCGGAAGCGTGTAAGCCTGCGTGACCTCGTGCTCGTCAACATGGACGAATATCTGACGCCCGACGGCCGCGACTTCATCCCTCTTGCCAGTCCGCTGAGCTTCCGCGCCCATATGGAGCGCAATTTCTTCTCCCGGCTCGATCGGGAACTCGCGCCGCCGCCGGAAGCGCGGCATTTCCCCGATCCACGCCGCCCGCAAGCGACCGGCGAGCTGATCGACAGGCATGGCGGCGTCGATGTCTGTTTCGGCGGCGTCGGCATTACCGGCCATCTCGCTTTCAACGACCCGCCGGAGCCCGACGAAACGCTCGATACGGCCGCTTTCGCCGCGCTGCCGACGCGGATGGTGCGGTTGTCGCGCGAGACCCGGCTGATCAATTCGATCACGGCGGCGTCGGGCAATATCGACTACATTCCAGAACTGGCGATGACGGTCGGGATGAAGGAGATATTGGCGAGCCGCAAGGTGCGCATCTCCATGAACCGCAACTGGCAATGCGCCATCGTGCGCAAGCTGCTGCACGGACCGGTAACGGCGGCCGTGCCGGCGTCGCTCCTGCAAAACCATCCCGATGCGCGCATCGTCGCGGCGGATATGGTTACAAACCTGCCGGTTGCGCAATTGCATTGATATCGCATTCGCAGGGATTCGCGATCAGGCCAAGCCAAGCTGCTTTTCGAAATTCCTCAAACGCCCGTATAGAGAGCGGCAACGCCGTCGGCCGGAAGAGGATCGCCGCGCCAAACGATCTCGGCCGCCTTGAGGCCGCCCGTCTGCAAGCGGATGATCGGTTCATGGCCAAGGCGATTGAGAAGGATGCCCATATGGCCGCGACCGGGTTCCGCGGCGGGACAAACGCGCAAGCCAAGGGCCGAGGCGGCCTCGCGGTCGATGTCACCCCAGAACTGCGCCAGAAGCGCGCCGGGGGCCTTGCCCGCGATGAAGGCGAGATCGCTCCGCCCAAGCGGCGTGTCGCACGGCAGAAGCGCCAGGACGACCGCGTCCCAGGATTCGCGCGTGAGTTGCGCGAGGCAACTGAAGAGCGCAACGTCGCCGCCGGCCACGGAGAGCCCATTCAACAGGAAGGGTGCGAAGGGATTGTCGCACAGTATGGCGATGCGTTTTCCCGCAGCCGCCATCCCGGCGTCATCGAGCAGGCGTACGCATAGCGGCCCGAGGAACGGAAACACCGCCACGTCGGGGTGGCGCTCATTGACGGCGGCGATGCGGACGCCGCGCTCGCGGCACGCGTCGAGATCAAGATCCGTGTCGCGGAATTCCCAGGCTTCGAACATCAACGCAATCACCGATCTCGCCGGCAGGGTATCGATAACGCCGCGCATGATCGGCCGGACGCGGCCGGAATTTGTGAGGATGTCACAATTGCGGAGTGCGTCCGACGGAATGCCGAGCGGGAACGAAATCCGTGCCTCGACACCGGCCATGCGGGCAAGTTCGCGGGTGGCGGAGATGGCGTCCGCCGCACTGCCGTGGCGTGCCGTATCGCGCGCGCAGGCGTGAACCCTAGCGCCTGCCAAGGCAGCGATCACGGCGGTGCAGGCATAAGCCCCCGTCGCCGCCTCCGTCACGACGTTCAGACCGGAGAGATCGAGCCTCAGCCTGTCGATGCGCCGCTCGATGCTTTGCAGCACCGTTTCGTCGACCATGCTGATCTCTTCGGCGAGATTCCCCATAAACGGCTCTAAGCAACGGCCTTGTCGAGCGATCGATGCGACCTCGCGACGGCCGCCGCGAGCACCTCCATCACCCGCATCTGGTCATCATAGGACATCTGTGGGTAAAGCGGCAGGATGATCGAGTGATCGCGCGCCCATTCCGACCGCCGCAAGGTGTGCGGCAAGGGCAGATCGGCATAGGCCTTTTCCAAATGGATGCACATGATGCCGCGCCGCGTGGCGATGCCGTGGTCGAGCATCTCCTGCATGACAGCTGTCTGATTGATGCCGGGCGCCAATGAGACGCAATAGCTCTGCCAGTTGGACAGCGCCCAGTCCGGCTCGGCTGGCGCCGTCAGTCCCTCGATATCGCCTATGGCGGAAGCGTAGCTTTCCGCACGGCTTCGCCGGCGGCAAAGGATGGCGGGAAGCCGTTTCAGCTGTTCGCGGCCGATCGCGGCCTGAACGTCGGTCATACGATAGTTGAAGCCACGCATGGGATAGGTTTCGAAGATAATCTCGCGGCTGCCGTGGCGCACAGTATCGGAAACGGACATTCCGTGCTGGCGCCAGAGCCGGAAGAGGGCATCCCATTCGGCGTTATCAGTCGTCAACATGCCGCCATCGCCGACCGTCAGCACCTTGCGGGGATGGAATGAAAAGCAGACGATATCGCCCATCGGACGTCCGATGCATCTCCATTCTCCGTCGACGCGGATCTGTGATCCTATGGCGCAGGCCGCGTCTTCGATCACCGGAATGCCATTCAGGCGCGCAATCGCCATGATCGCCGGCATATCGCAGGGCATGCCCATCTGGTGCACACACAGGATCGCCCGCGTGCGTTGCGTGATCGCCTCGCCGATCATGGCCGGATCGATGTTGAAACCGTTCTCCTCGATATCCACGAAGACCGGCGTCGCGCCACATTGGCGGATCGCGTTGGCGGAAGCGATGAAGGTGTGGCTGACGGTGACAACCTCGTCTCCCTCGCCGATGCCGAGCGCCATCAGGGCCAGATGCAGCGCGACCGTGCAGTTT
>Ga0187809_10000961_pt1 | contig 14137 bp, 7 predicted proteins | sample NC_wetland_sal_i_8_FD_132415 | JGI IMG/M metagenome (GOLD analysis project Ga0187809, IMG submission 132415) | Wetland sediment microbial communities from Neuse River Estuary, North Carolina, USA - ASW_4 | ecosystem: Environmental > Aquatic > Freshwater > Wetlands > Sediment | place: USA: North... | reverse complement strand
GGCCCGGTCAGGCCGCCGATCGGCGCGGACGCCCACGAGGTCCCGTTGGCCGAGGTCCACGCGGCGACCTGCTGCTGGCCGGGCTCACCGAACTGGCCCGCGGCAGTAAAGCCGCCCGAGCTGGCGGTCACCGCGGTGAACACCGTGTCCGCTCCCGGTGAGCTGAACGGCACCTGCTGCCAGCTGCTGCCCCCGTTGACCGACAGCTCGGCGATCGGCACGGTACCGGCGGGAGTGGTCGCCTGGCCCAGGGCGACCACGCGGTTTCCGTTGATCGCGATCTGCTGCAGCACGGCCGCTGAGGCCCCGGCCGGGACGGGCAGGACGATCGTCGTCCAGGTGGTGCCGTCGGTGGTGGTCCACACGGCCGGCTTGCCGTTGTGCGATCCGGCCGACACGAAGCCGCTCGCGTCCGCGGCGACCGCGAGTACCTGGCTGGAGCCGGTCGCGTCGTTCACGTCATGCGCGCGGGACCAGAAGGTCAGGTTCGGCGTCCACCACACGTCGGCCACGCAGCTGCCGCCCGGCGCGACCAGCTTGCCGACGATGACGTATCCGTGCGCTCCCGCGGCCACCGCGACAGCACCCACGCCGGCCAGGTTGGCGGTGATCGAGCCAGGGCCGGTGGCGGACTGCCAGGTCGTGCCGTCGGCTGAGGTCATCACGACCGGGCCTGGCGCGCCGACGGCGAGCCAGCCCTCCGCTCCGTGGGTCACTCCGGTCAGGGCCTGCAGGCCCGTGGCCGCGGAAACCTGGGCGAGCGACGTGACCAGCGCCCAGGACCCGGCCGGGGTCTTGCGCCAGACGGCCGGGTAGCCTTCCGAGCTGCCCACGGCGATCTGCTGGCCATCGGCGACGGCCAGGCCGTTGACCGCCAGTTCCGGGATGCTGCCGCCCGGGACGCCGGCCAGCGAGACCGGCCGTACCGTACCGGTCGTGCTCGCTTCTAGGAACACCGGCTGCTGGCTGACCTTGCTGGGCGTGGTGTATCCGACGGCGACGATCGTGCCGGCCGACGCGACGGTCGCGCCGACCACCGACTCGGTTTCCGCGTTGCCGAGGGAACCGGTCGGCTGCCAGGTCCCGCCGGTGCCGCTGCTGGTGAAGGCGACGAGCTGGCCGGCCGTGCTGGACCCGGCCACCACGAACCCGAAGTCACTGCCCTTGACCAGTCCGGGGTTCCAGCCCGCGGACGCGCCGATGATTCCGGCATACTGCCAGGCCTGGCCGTTCAAGGAAAAATAGGCCACCGCGTCCGGGGTGTCGTTCGCCGATTGGCCCGGCCGCACGGCGAGGAGGCCAGCCGAGTCGAAGGCGAGGCCGATGATCGCGGGGCCTGCGCCGTGGTCGGCCGGGACCGTCACCCGGGTCCAGGTGTCCCCGCCGTCGGTACTCAACCACACGCCCGCGTAGGTGGTCCCATTTCTGGTGACCTGGCCGGAGATCACGGTGTCGTTGCCGCGGGCGGTGATGTAGGAGATGTTCTGCACGGTCTCGCCCGGCCCGGCCAGCCCGAGCTGAGTGGCGGTCTTCCGCTGCCAGGTCACCCCGTCACGGGAAGTCCAGATCACGGCCTGCGTCGTGTGGTTTCTGTCCGCGGCCACGCCTGCGGCCAGGAACCCGTTGGACGTGCTGTTCAGCACCCACATCGCGTCGCCGTTCAGCATCGGGGTGACGCCCTTGGTGGACGCGAGCGTCCAGGACTGGCCGTTGGGGCTGTTCCAGATGGCCTGCGGGCCGACCGCGAGCCAGCCGCCGGGGCCTCCGGCCAGCCGGGCGGCGGGATAACCGAGCGGAGGCTGCCCGCCGCCTTGGGCCTGGACGGGCGCCAGCCGCCAGCTGGCGCCGCCGTTGACGGAGACGAAGAACTGCTGCCGGACCACGCCGTCGCTGGTCTGGGCGCCCATGGTGACGATCGTGTTCCCCGAGGCCGCGATGCGGTTCACGGTCTGGAAGACGCCGCGCTGCTGCTGCCCGGGATACATGCCGATGGTCAGCGCCGACTGTGCCGCCGTGCCCTGGCCCGGGGCCTGGTTCGCCTGCTGGCTCGCGGCCAGCGGGCCGAACTTCGGGCCGTGACCGGTCAGCAGGGCCAGGGCCAGAACCGCCACCGCGACCAGCACGATAACCGGCACCACGATGGCGGCCGTGCGGCGGCTGATCCGGCGACGCCGGGTGCCGGGCCGCCAGGTGCCCGGCAGTTCGGGTTCCAGGAGCAGGGTGTCAATCCCGCTGTAGCGGTGATCGGCGGGCAGCGGACCGTCCTCGCCGGACGGGCCGCTCCACAAGGGGGGCGCGGCGCTAGGCGTCCGCCAGGTGTCATAATCGGCCAGCGGCGGGTCGTCCGGTTCGGTCATCACGCTGGTGGGCCGTCGGCTTAGCGGTCCGTCCGAGGGCTCTGCGTGCAGTCCGGCCGGCGGCTCGGTATACAGCTCGGCGTGCAGTCCGGCCGGCGGCTCGGTGTACGGTCCGTCCGACGGCTCGGTCCAGGACCTGGACCAGGACCCGGACCGGGGCTCAGACTTGGGCGCGGACCGGGGCTCGGGCCTGGGCGCGGACCGGGGCTCGGGCCTGGGCGCGGACCGGGGCTCGGGCCTGGGCGCGGACCGGGGCGCGGACCGGGGCTCGGCGAAGACCGGCGCGCTGAGCGGGACCTGCATGCGGCCCGGCCAGGCACCGTTCACCGGCTCGGGCGTGGGGGATCCCGACCCGAGGTGGCTACCCGCGGACTGCCGCTGCGGCGCCCACTGCGGTGACCGCGGCGTCGGAACGAGCGGCGGGCGAGCTTGCGGAGGCGGCCAGGCCTGCGGGGACGGCCAGACCTGCGGGGGCGGCGGCTGGGGCGGGATACGGCGCGGGGTCCGCACCCATGTGCGGGGCTCAGGGCGCACCGGCGCGGGCCCGGGTGGAGCGGCGGCAGGCCCGGGTGGAGCGGCAGCGGGCCCGGGTGGAGCGGCAGCGGGCCCGGGTGGAGCGGGGACGGGCCCGGGTGGAGCGGCTGCGAGGCCGGGGTGATCCGGGGCGGGCCCGCCGTGATCCGGGGCGGCTCTGGAGGCGGCCGGGGCGGGCTGATGAAGGCCGTCCGCCGGATGCTGGTCCCACGGGATTTCCGCCTCAGTCCACAGGCGCTGGGAGGTCTGCCACGGGGAGCGGGCGGCCGTGACCCTCCTCGCCCCCGGGCCGGGGCGCCGCGGCGGGAGGCCCGGCCCACCAGGCCTGCCCCGCAAGGCCCGCGTTGGGTTGACGATCGACTCGGCGGCCAGGATGGATCGCCGAGAAGTCCCGTTGTCTGCGGGCCCTCCGGGCACGTACGGCAGCTGGAGTGCGGGATCGGTCGTGGCGGCACCAACGGGCTCACGGTGCTCTTCGCGGTCGGGCGCGGGCGGTTCCGCGTCCGGTTCGGGGTCGTCCATGCCCTCGTACCAGGTGATGGGAGACTCGCCCGGACCGGGCGCGGGGGATGCGAACCACTCGCCGGTGTCGTCCTCCTGGGGGCCTCCTGCTTCCGCGCTGGCTGCGGTCAGGTCCGGCTCTGGGACGCCGTCCGCCGAACCGTTGGCCCGCGCGTGCAGGAACCAGCCCGCCGGAGGCGCCACCCCGGGCCACCCGTTCGTACCGTCCGCGCCGTCCGCGCCGTCCGCCGACTCGGCATCCGGCGGCACGACGTCGGTTTCCTGGCGTGCGGCGGGGGCGACGATGGGGCCCGTTGGCACCGACCACGATGGCACCACGCGGTCCGGCCAGACCGGGGCAGCGGTGCCCGCACGCTGCGATTCATCGGCCGATCCGGGCGCCTGATGACGATTCTCACTCGAGTAATCACTTTCCGTGTTCATCATAGGCCCCAGTTCAACCCCATCTCGGGCGAGATGTCACAGTCCTCGCCCATCCCTACCAGTTCGAGCGGGTCATCCCGGGTTCGATGTTACCCATTGAGAGCAAGAGTGTACAGAGGGCTATTTTCGGGATCTGCCGGGACCGTCAGTCCGAGTTGACCCGACGCTCGCGTCGCTGGTTACGCAACGCTTTGGGGCTAGGCCTATCCGGAGATCAGTGGGATCCCTCCTGGCCCGAGCACGCCGAGCGGGCTCGGCGCGGTGAACTCGATGCGAAGGACGGTCCGGCCGCCGGGGAATGCCACGGTTCCGGTGTTGGCGGAATTGGCCGGAGCGGGTACTCTGCCCAGGTCAGCAACTATTGACCGGACATATGCCGAGCTGGTCATGTGAGCTGCTTCACCGTTCTCGGCCAGATAGGCAAGGCGGAGCGGCAGATCCGCGGCGCCACGCGGGCCGATATTCCCGAACCGCACGATGTCAATGGGCTCGTTCGTGGTCAGGGCGGCGATCGCCAGCAGCAGCCGCGAGTCCACCCGGCCGGCGGCCAGCTGCTTCCTGGCCGTCGCGGAGACCGTGATTCGATTCCCTTGCAGCAGTTCAGCCCCGGCTGCCTTCCGTTCCGTCAGGTCCGTGGCGAGCGCGGCCAGGTAAGCGGCGGCTCCGTTGGCCGCGATCACCCGGATGGTGATCTCGGCTTCCCCTGAGCCGAAAGCCGCGAGGACTGCCGGTGCCCATTCAGCGTCGAGGCTACTGCCGAACAGGGCGCGGACGGCGGCCGTCTCGACGACTACGGCGGAGGTCCGCGGATAAGGTGAGGCCGACCCGAGTACGCGCAGATTGCGTGGGGGAAATCGGGCTGACGCGAGCGCGGCACACATCTTCGGGTCACAGGAAACGACTGCAGTGTGGCTGACCTGCTGGACGACCCATGTCGCGGCCAGATCGCGCGCCGCAAGCGCCTGGCGATTCAGCGCGGCGAGTTCCCGGCTGTTCAGTGCGGCGCTCGCCGCGTCGCCAGGGCCCGGCGATTTGGCGGCATAACTGGTTATCACGGCGGCGGCCAGCGACCCGGCGGCTATGACAACCAGCGCCGACGTGACCACGTGAGCCAGGCTGGGACGCCGTCGCGCTCGCTCTTCGAGCGCGTTCGCCCGCAGTTGTTCCAGCCGTCCTGGCGGTTCCGAGGGGACGGGCGGCTCCGACCGGGCCGCCGCCGCCGGAGCCAGCTGGTGGTTGGGCGGCATCTTGGCGGGCTCGGGCTTGACGGCCGGTTCAGGTGTGGCCAGCCCGACCTGCTTGACGAGGCGCTCGGGCTTAACCGAACGCCCTCGTACACGCTGTGGCAGCTCCCGGTCGCGAGCCTCATCTCCCATTGCCGTCGACCCCCTGCGGTACGCACACGGGATGATGCAGACCGCACGGTATAGCGGAGCACAGGATAGGCAGCTATTCAAGCAAAACTACGAATTGTAACGGCAACTACGCAGAGATCTGTCTGGAACCGGCATCTCGACGGCGGAGCCTTCCACGTGGCCGCCACCTGCTCACCGAACCCGGCGCGGGCTCCGGCCACCAACCGTGAGCCGTAATAGACGCGGTACCCCAGTGGACCGCTATAGTGGACCGCCGGAGAGCGGATATTTCGGTATGTAAAGATCCATGAGTCCAGGACTTCCCGCAGAATGCCTTACGCCGGATATATCGCTGTTAGCGACCATGAACTTCGCGAACAGCCGTTGACGCCGCGGGCTTTGGTCTTGCCGACGCCGAGGGAGCAGGCATGAAGCCCCTGGCCGCGGAGGACCCACGGTCGCTCGGCGAATACCGGCTGCACGGGCGGCTCGGCGAGGGTGGCATGGGGCGGGTCTACCTCGGGCTGTCTCCCGCGGGCAGGGCCGTAGCCATCAAGGTGGTCCATCCCAAGCTGACCGACGACGCCGAGTTCTTGCGCCGTTTCCGGCAGGAAGTGGCCTCCGCGCGGGCGGTCAGCGGGATCTACACCGCCCCTGTCGTCGCAACCGGCCTGGACGACGACCCGCCGTGGCTGGCCACCGCGTACGTGCCAGGCCCGTCGCTGGCCCAGGTGATCCACGAGTACGGAGCGCTGCCCGAGCCCGCGCTGAGGCCGTTGCTGGCCGGCCTGGTCGAGGCGCTGCGGGTCATCCACGAGTGCGGGGTGGTCCACCGCGACCTCAAGCCGGCCAACGTGCTGCTCGCCACCGACGGACCGCGGGTGATCGACTTCGGCATCTCCCGGGCCGGTGAGACCAGCACGACGACCGCCACCGGGGCGATGTTCGGTACACCTGGTTACATGTCACCCGAGCAAGCCGAAGGCAAGCCGGCCGACCGGGCCAGCGACGTGTTCACGCTCGGTTGCGTGATCGTATACGCGGCCACCGGCAGGCCGCCGTTCGGCGAGGGAACCGCGGCCAGCGTCCTGTACCGGGTGGTGCATGCCGAGCCCGCGCTGGACGGGCTGCCGCCGTGGCTACGGGAACTGGTCGCGAGGTGCCTGGCTAAGGATCCGGCGCTACGGCCGACGCCGCAGGCGCTCGTGGCGGCGATCCCGCCGGTAGAGCAGGGGGCGTGGCCGCTGGCCATGTCATTCTGGCCGAAGCCGGTCGCCGACCTCATCAGTTCGTATCAGCCCAGGCTCCAAGCGCAGGCGAGTCAGAGCGCAGCAGCGGACGAGGACGTTTCGACGACGTACGGGATGCTCGGAGGCGCCGGGCAACCGCCAAGCGCGCGGGGTTACCTCGGCCCGCAGGACGAACCGGGCCGGCGCGTCGGCACCGATACCCACGCCAACGTCCGGGACCGGTACCCGCCGGGGACCGGGTCCGATCCGCCCGGCGGCTGGATGGATAGGCTTGGTTACCCGCAGCCGGGCCAGGCCAACGGGCACCGTACCCGCGGACGACCGCCGGCGCCGGAGAGCGTGGTCAACGCGGTGAAGCTGATGTACGGCGGTGCCGCGTACGCGGTGGTCTTCGCCATCTGCGCCGTACTCACCATCGACGGCGCCAGAAACCCGTTTACTTCGATCACCCCGAAGAGCGAGGTGGTCGTGGCGGCCGCCACCTGCGCGATCCAGGTTGCGCTGTGGCTGTGGATAGCCCGGGCCTGTCGGAGGGGGAGGAACTGGGCCCGGATAGCCGGTACCGTTTTCTTCGCCCTGTTCACCATCGTCATCCTCGTGGTCCTCATCTGGTACCGGCACTATGCGGCAGTCCCGGCCGGGATCGTGCTGATCCTCACAACCTGGCTCATCGCGGGCGGGTCAGTACGTTTGCTCTGGCAGCGCCAGTCCAGCGCGTTCTTCCAGACCAAGGACCGGTAGCGAAGGTACGCCTGGGCAAGACCCGCGATTCCCTTTCGAGGCCCACTGTCTGCAAGCCGAGGCATGAGGGTTCCCGAGGCTATCACCGCGCACATGGCCACCAATATTCCCACGGGTCAATCTGTTAGCAGTTCCAAGCGGGAGCAGGCCGAGCGAGGTAACCCGTACCCGCGCTCAATCAGCCACGGAGGCGAGGCTGGTGCGGGTAGCCACGGTGTCGGGGTGGTCCAGGCCGAGGACCCGCTCGCGGACCGGGAGCAGCGCGGCGAACTGGTCCCGGGCGGCGGTCACCTCCCCCGCCTGCGCGGTCCAGTGAGCATGCTGGTGCCGGACGGCCAACGTGTCGGGGTGGTCGGGGCCGAGGACCCGCTCGCGGGGCGGCAGCAGCGCGGCGAACTGGTCGCGCGCGGCGGCCGCGTCCCCGGCGCGCCCAGTCCAGTAGGCCAGTTCCTCCTGCGCGGACAGCGTGTCGGGGTGGTCCGGGCCGGATACACGCTCGCGGACGGGCAACAGCTCAGCAAACTGGTCCCGGGCGGCGGCCGCGTCCCCGGCGCGCCCGGTCCAGTAGGCCAGGTTGAACCTGGCAGCCAGCGTGTCGGGGTGGTCCGGGCCGGATACACGCTCGCGGACGGGCAACAGCTCAGCAAACTGGTCCCGGGCGGCGGCCGCGTCGCCCGCGTAGCCGACGAAGTTGGCAAGATGGTGGCAGTTGACCAGGGCGTCGGGATGCTCGGGGCCGAGAACCCGCTTGGCCACGGGCAGCAGCGCGGCCAACTCGTCCCGCGCCGCGGCCACGTTCCCCGCCTGCCCGGTCCAGTAGGCCAGGTTGACGCGGGCGGCCAGCGTATCGGGGTGCTCGGGGCCGAGGACCCGCTCGGCCGCGGGCAGCAGCGCGGCCAACTCTTCCCGTGCGGCAGATACATCCCCGGCCCGCCCTGTCCAGTAGGCAAGTTCGCTTCGCGTGGCCAGGGCGTCGGGGTGCTCAGGGCCAAGCACCTGCTCGGCCGCAGGCAGCAGCGCGGCCAACTCATCCCGCGCGGCGACAGCGTCCCCCGCCTGCACGCTCCTTGAGGCTCGATCGGCCTTGGCGGCCAGAGTCTCTGGATGCCCGCGGCTGGGCACCGGCAGGTCCTGGTCACCGGGTTCACGGCCATCCTGTTCTGGCGGCGTCACGTTTGCGTTGAGGACCCTGATGACCTCCTCGTCGGCTCGGTCGATATTCTCGCCGCCTCCGACGAAGACCGTTTGACTGGACCCGGACAACGCTCCGGAGGGCAACGTAGTCTGAATCTCCTGGATCAGAGTACGCAGGTCAGCCTCGGCGTCCGGGTTCTCCGCCAACAGGTCCGCGAGCCGCTCTGTCCAGCGCAGCGCCAGTTCGCTGGACAGGTACAGCCACACCTCTGTCCTGGCCACGTTGATGAGCTGCTTGCGTGTCTCGTCCAGCCGGTGCTCGGCTAGCCGGGTCCGCTCGGTATCCCCGCGGCCCAGCAGCTGGGCGTACCCGCATCTCACCGTGTCCCACCCGTCGGTGGATACGGCATCCACCACTGTCCGCCCGGCCAGCACCGTCAGCGCGAGTCGGCTCTCCGTCAGCATTTGCCGCCTTTTCTCGCTTCCCGTTCAACCATCCGAGCCCAGCTTCTCACGCGCGGGCGAGCAGGCCGAGCGGGCCGGGCCTGGAGAGCTCCACCCTCACGATGGGCTGGCCACTTTGTTGCAGAACCACGATGCGACCGGCAAAAGGCGCAAGCTGGGCCCGCAAGAAAGCAGCGAGCCAGCCCAGATAGCTGGCGTCGCTTATACCCGCCGCCCGCCCTGAACCGGACAGGTCGGCTGAGCACAATGGCACTCCCGGGCTCGCATCCGGGCCAGGATCGCCGAAAGCCAGGATCTGGATCGGATGCTTCGCCGCCAGAGCCGGAAACATGATCAGTAGCCGGGAGTCGACCTCGCCGGCCGCGAGCTGCGTCCTCACCAGGGCCGTGGCCCCGATCCGCTTATTGGCCAGCAGCTGGGCGCCGGCTGCCTTCCTGGCGGCCACATCCTGGCGCAGCGCCGCGAGGTATGCCGCCGCTCCGTCGGACGCGATAACCTGTACATTCACCCGGTCCGGTCCCGAGCCGAACCCGGCAATGACCAACGGCGCGTAGACGCTGTCCAGACGGCTGCCGAACTCGCTCCTGACCGCGGGCGTGGCCACCACCACGTTGGCGCCAAGTGGGCTCGCTGTGGCGGCCTGCAGGATCAGCAGGTTCGCTGAAGTTACCCCTCGGGCTTCGAGAGCTGAGCACGTTACGGGATCGCACGCCACGATCATGCCGTGAGTGACCTGTTGCGAAACCCACTCGGCAGCCATCTGGATGGCGGCGGCGGCCCTCCTGTCCTGGCCGGAACTGGTGGTGTCAGAGACAGGTGCGGCGCCGCCGATGGAAGGGCGGCTGCCGACGTGATGCCCGGAAAGGGCGAATATCACGCCACTAGCCACGAGCAGGGCAAGGATCGCTGCAGCCTGGGCGGGCACAGGTAGCCGCCTGCGGATGGCGCCGCTGCCGGAACGCTGACCAGACATGGTTGGCCGCTCCGGCGCGGGCGCTTCCGGCCCCGGATCCTGCGTCGCCTCGGGCGGCACTGATACGGGATCGGCTGGTGGGCTCTGGTCCGGATCGCGAAGCGAATGCTGGGGATCGATGGGCATTGGGTCCTGCGCCGGGCTGGGAGGCGTGTGGTCGGTCAGTTCGGCGCACGGACGTGCCACGCTATCGGGAAGCAGCCGCCCGGCAAGATCGGCAGGCGGCGGCCGGAAGCCGACAGAAAGTACCCGCCTGGCAGGATCGGCGGGCGGCTGCCGGAAGTGGACCGGAAGCACCCGCGCGGCAGGAACGGCCGGTGACGGACTTTCTCGAGCAGCTGAGGTCTGCTGTACCGCCGGGATCGCCTCGACCACCTGGCAATCGGCCGCCCCAGCCGCCGATCCGCCGGCCTCTTGGAGCTTCTCGGCACGGATCGGGTCCCCGCCAACGACCGTCAGGTCGACCGCCACCCCGTCAGCGCCCTGCCCTGGACGGGCCTTCCGCTTTGCGTGGTGGTCGACCTGCTTACTGGCCACGATCCGCCGCCGGCCTCACTAGCTCCATCAAAGTCGCCCTCGCTCAAGGGCCAAGGAGCCCGAGCGGGCTGGGTCCGGTGCACTCGATGCGGAGGACGGTCTGGCCTCCCGGGAGTACCACGGCTGCGATGCTCGCGGGCCGGTACTCGGCTTGCACTGGGCCCAGGTCGGCGCGCATCGCTCGCAGGTATGCCGAGGCGGCTAGGTGAGCGGCTTGATCATTTTGGGCTAGATCCGCGTAGCGGAGCGGCATGTCCGCGTCGGCGCCCGGAGCGGTGTTCCCGAACTGCACGATGTCGATGGGCAGCTTCGCGGCCAAGGCAGCGATCGCTAGCAACAGGCGCGAGTCGGGCTGGCCGACGATCAGCTGCTTCCGGGCGGTGGGCGAGAGCGTGATGACATTCACTTGCAGCAGTGCGGCTCCGGTTGCCTTCCGGGCGGCCAGGTCCTGGGCGAGTGCCTTGTAGTACGCGGCGGCTCCGTTGGGTGCAATAACACGAATGGTGATCAGGGATTCCCCTGAGCCGAAGGTCGCCAGGACTGCCGGTGCGTAAGCGTGCAGGCTCGTACCGAACAGACCGCGGACGGCTGCCGTCTCGATGACCACAGCAGAGGTCTTGGGGTACGCCGACGTCGACCCGAGTACGAGCAGATTACGTTGAGGAAAACCGGCTGCTGTGAGCGCAGCGCACATCGCCTGATCACATGACACGACGTCATCGCGGCTGACCTGCTCGGTGACCCAGGTTGCCGCCTGCGCACGTACCCTCTCTTCCTGCCGCTGCATGGCGGGGCTCAGCGCAGGGCCAGATGCATGGACATCGCCACGCGGGCCCGTGACATACCTTGTCACCGAGACTGCCAGCGACACGGCGGCGATGACGGCCAGCGCTGAGGCGACCAGGCGAGCCAGGACAACGTGGCGGCGAACCGGTTGCTCCGGATCGCCCGCCCGATGTCGTTCTGGCCGATCCGACCGCGGAACGGTGGCTCGCTTGTGGTTGGCTGGCGCGATTTCGATCACGTCAGGCTGGGCGGCGGGCTCGCGCTTGGCACGTTCGACGGGCTTAACAGCACGACCGGACTCAATGGGCTCGGCGGTGCGCTCAGGCGCCGCGGGTTCGGCAATGCGGTCAGGAGGCGCCGGTCCGGGGGTGCGCTTAGGCGCCGCGGGCTCAGCAGTGCGCCGGGACTCGATGGCACGGTCGACACCGTTGATAACCGGACTCGCGGCGTCGGTGCGCGCGGGCCCTGATGCGGTTACACGTCGCTCCGGCTCACTTGCGAGCTCCTGGTCCTGTCCGACCGCCTCCCCACGCTCGGCCTGGACCGCCGCCTGTATACGTTGCCGCACTTCCTCCGAGAGCGCCGGCTGCGCTGGCGGAGCAGGCCCGGCTCGGGCCGCGCCTCGCACACGGTGAGGCAGCTCCCGGCGGTCCTCGTCTCCCAATGCCGTCACCCCCCAAGACGGTGCGCACACGTGGCAGTGCAGACTGCTCGGTATAGAGGAGCACAGAATCAGCGGCTAATTCAAGCAACACAACGAATTGTGATAGTTACGATGCGGATTTCGAGTCAGGACGGGTGCCAGCGGCTGTGCAGGCCATGCTTCAGAGAGTTATTTCCGGCCTGAAATTCGCGGAAAACCCCTCCTTCGAAGGAAACGGACGTTACCGTCTGGTTTGCGGTGTCTCTGTCCGTACATGAGCGTTGCGTCAAGTGACACCGCCGGGACAGCACGTGAGGTAGGGGGATTGATCGATGGCGCCCTGGCACACCTTTGATACAGGCGGGTGTCACTTATGGATCATGGCGCAGCAACTCAGCAGTCAGCGGAGCGTTTCACTCCGGCCACAGCAATCGCAGAAAGAACGGGTGCCTCCCACCGCGGAGAACGCGGGACGAGGATGCGCTTCCGCGCTGGCTGGCCGCTCCTGGCCGTGCTGGTGGCCCAGGCGGTCCTGTCACTGCTGCTCGTCCGGGCCGACACGGCTTTCGAGGACGAGGCCGCGTATCTGTGGGCCGGGCACCTGGAATGGGCGCATATGCTGCACGGCATTCCGCTGCCGCAGTTCCCGTCCTACTTCTCCGGGGCGCCGGTGATCTACCCGCCGATCGGTGCGCTGGCCGACAGTATCGGCGGGCTGACCGCGGCCCGGATCCTGTCCCTTGCTTTCATGCTGGGGGCAACCGTCGCGTTGTGGGCCACGACCCGCCGGCTGTTCGGGCAGCGGGCCGCTTTCTTCGCCGCCGCGCTGTTCGCCGTCAGCGGCCCCACGCTACATCTGGGCTCGTTCGCCACCTACGACGCCATGTCCGTGTTCCTGATCACGTTGGCGGCCTGGCTCGTCGTCCGCCCAGGCGAACGGCAGGACGCGACTGTCTGGATGATCGCGGCTGGAGTCACGCTGGCGCTGGCCGACGCTACTGCGTATACGTACGCCCTGTTCGACCTGGTCGTGCTGCTGCTCGCCCTGGTTACCGCCTTCCCGAAGCCCGGCGGCAGATTCGCCGCGATGCGCCCCTTGACCATCCTGGCCGTCGGGGGCGTGCTCATCCTGGCGGCACTGCTGCTGGGCGGAAGCCGCTACTACCACGGGATCGCGCACACGACGATTTTCCGGACCGCCGGTTCGGACTCCCCGTTCGCCGTCCTAACCCAATCCTGGTCGTGGACCGGCGTCATCGTCATCACGGCCATCTGCGGCGCCGTCTACAGCTGGGTCAGCCGGCCAGGACGCGCGCAGACCTGGCTGCTGACGCTCCTGGCCGGCGCCGCCCTGCTCATACCAGCCGAGCAAGCGAGCCTGCGCACTACAGCCTCGCTGAACAAGCACGTGGATCTGGGCATCTGGTTCGCGGCCATCGCCGCGGGCTACGCGGTCGACAGGCTCATCGCGGCGGCACCCGCGGGGAACATGCGCGCCGTCACCTGCGGCGCGTGCGTAATCGCGCTTTGCTTCCCCGTCGTGCTCGGGGCGAGCCAGTCGCGGCTGTACTCGACCAACTGGCCTAACTCGACCGCCTTCACGGCGATCTTTGGCCCCCTGGTGGATCACAGCACCGGGCGCCTGCTGGTCGAGGACCCGTCTATCGCGGAGTACTACCTGCCTGCCGGGAGTCAGTGGATGCGATGGTCCAGCACGCGGAACATCATCCTGCCATCGGGGGCACCCACCGGCGGCCCGAGCGATGCGGCAGGGGTTGTCGGTGCCGGCAACGCGTACACCTTCGCCATGTACATCGAGGAGGGTTACTTCTCTCTCGTTGCGCTGAACTTCTCCGACACCACATCGCTGGACCGAAGCCTCGCCGCCGACCTGGCTCGCAACCATCACTACCACAAGATCGAGGTCGTACCGTACGGCGTGGAGATCCCTCCGCTCGGCATCGGGGATTACGTCATCTGGCGATACGAGCCGTAGTGGTGAGTAGCCAGAGGGGGGCTAACACCGCAACTGTTGCAAGACAGGTAACCCCTGCAGCTAGACAGCACCGGCAGGGTCGCCTCGTGCCGCCGCAGCCGCCGGACGACGATGAAAAATACTCCTACGTCCGGCGGAACCTGCCTTACCTGACGACCGTCATCCTCATCGGCTCGACGTGCCTCATCATCAGCCAGGTCAGGTTCGAGACACACGACCTGGCGCTGTTGCCGTTCCTGGCCTTCACCGCCATTTACGTCATCTACCAGGTGATCAGCCTCCCGGTAAATTTCGCGGGCCGCGGGTTCGACCTCGCCGCTCACCAGGCGCGTATCGAGGCATGGTGCCCCCCCTCGTATCCGGACGTGGACATCTACCTGCCCATCTGCGGCGAGCCGATCGAACTTCTCCGCAACACCTG
>Ga0187809_10000960_pt1 | contig 14145 bp, 12 predicted proteins | sample NC_wetland_sal_i_8_FD_132415 | JGI IMG/M metagenome (GOLD analysis project Ga0187809, IMG submission 132415) | Wetland sediment microbial communities from Neuse River Estuary, North Carolina, USA - ASW_4 | ecosystem: Environmental > Aquatic > Freshwater > Wetlands > Sediment | place: USA: North... | reverse complement strand
CCCGGCCCGGGTCCGGTCGGCCACGATCCGCAGCGGCAGCAGCGGCTCGGGCGCGCGCGCCTCCCAGGCCACGAACCCGGCCAGCAGCAGCACTCCGGCCGCGATGAACGCCCACGTCGACGGGGTGCCCCAGGAGTGCGTGGCGGCGTTGGAGAACCCGTACACGATGCAGAACATGCCGCCGGACACCAGCGCCGCGCCCAGCACGTCCACCCGGGGTCGCCGTCCGGGGACGTCCCGGCTCAGCAGTACCGCCGCGCCGATCCCCGCCACCGCGGCGAACAGCACGTTCACGTACAGGCACCACCGCCACGACAGGTACTCGGTCAAGATCCCGCCCAGCACCAGGCCCACCGCGCCGCCGGACCCGGCCACCGCGCCGTACACCGCGAACGACTGGCGCCGCTCGTCCGGGTCGGTGAACGTGGTGGCCAGCAGCGACAGCGCCGTCGGGGCCAGTACCGCGGCGAACGCCCCCTGCACCGCCCGGGCGCTGATCAGCATGGGGAAGTTCACAGCCGCCCCGCCGACGGCCGAGGCTGCGGCGAACCCGGTCATGCCGGTCAGGAACATCACCTTGCGGCCCACCACGTCGGCCAGCTTGCCGCCCAGCAGCAGCAAGCTGCCGAACGCGAGCGCGTACGCGGTCACTACCCACTGCCGGTCGGCGACCGAGAAATGCAGCGCTCTTTGCGCCGAGGGCAGCGCGATGTTCATGATCGTCGCATCCAGCACGATCATCAGCTGCGCGATCGCGATCACCACCAGAATCCACCACCGGCGCGGGTCCGGCTGGGCCGCGGAGCCGCTCCAGCCGCCCCCGCTGGGCCAGCCGCCCGCGTCCCGGCCGTCAGAAGTGCTGGGAGTCGACATGTTTCCTCCTTGGACGTCGAGGCCCATCCCCCGGCTGTCCTCGCAGGCAGACCGGGCTATGGCCGTTACGCTGATGGTGGCCGCTGGCGGAGTGAGTTGTCGTCGCACGAAAATGCTGATCGCAGATCCCTGGTCGGACCGGCGCGACGAGCTGCCTCACCCTTTCCGGCTGATCGCGTATCCTTACCGTCAGGGCCGGCGCGGGGTGGGCGCGAGCAGGCCGAGGGCGCGGGCCCGCCGGACGGCCTCGCCGCGCCCGTGCGCGCCGAGCTTGGTGTACAGGTGGCGGATGTGCGTCTTGACGGTGTGCACCGACAGGTACAGCTCGCCGGCGATCTCCGCCGCCCTCAGGTTGGTCGGCAGGAAGCGCAGCACGCGGATCTCGGCTTCGCTGAGCGGCTCGAGCAGTGCTGCCTCGGCGGGAACGAGCTGTTCCTCCGGGGAGGGCTTCACCCTCCCGGACCCCCCTGACGGACCCTCCCTGCTCCCGGGGGACCCATCCCCCCGGATCGCGCCTTGGGCGGGACCTGCACTGCCGTCAGTCAGCAGGGCCAGGATCTTGCCGGCCAGGGCGGCGTGTGCGGTGCAGCGCCGGGCATGCCGTTCCAGCAGTTCGGGCGCCCTGTCGATGAAGAACGACAGGAGGAGGTCATCAGGCTCGGCCAGGTCGAGCGCCCGTTCCAGGGCGTTGTCAGCGGCAGCCGGGTCACCGGCCGCCTCGCGTGCGATCGCCTCCAGCAGGTAGGCCCCGACCCGGGCAGGGGTGATCGCGAAGACGGAGCCGTCGAGGACCGGCGCGAGTGCCTGGAGCGCCGCCTGCGGGTCGTGCTGAGCCAGCCGCAGCGCCGCCACGGCGGTGCGCATCTCTCCGGTTTCGCGCTGCTGCTCGTCCATCCCGGCCAGGGCCTGCTCGGCGGCTTCGGTCTCGCCCGCGTGCAGCAGGGTATGCACCATGAGCGACCGCATCTGCGTGGTGAGCGGGTGCGGCGAAACGAGAAATTCGGCTTGCTTTCCGGCGGCCTCAAAAGCGGCCAGCGCATCGGCGTAATGACCGCGCGCGAGTTCGAGCGCGCCGCGCAGGTGGTGAAACAGCAGACCAGTCGCCGGTTCGGCTTCGGCGCGCAGCATACGCTCGGCACGCCTCAGCCACCGTTCTCCCTCCTCGAGCTGCCCCCGCAAGGTCGTCACCATGGCGAGCACCGTGTAGGCGGGGGACAGGACCGGGTGCTCGGCCCAGCCGTGCTGACGGGCCAGCTCGATCGCCTGCATGCTCCGCTCGGCGGCCAGCGGCAGCGACCGGTAGACCGCTACCCTGGCCCCCTGTGCCAGTCCGCTGACCTCGGTAAACGGCCGCCCGGTCCGGCGGGCCACCGCGATCCCCTGCTCCAGGTGCCGTTCGGCCTCATCGAACCGCTGCAACGATAGCTCGGCGGTGCCGAGGTTGACCAGCGCCATCGCCCGTACGTCTTCGCCCAGGCCTTGCGTTACCACGTCCGCTACCTCGGCCAGGGCCATGAGCTCCTGAGCGGCCGCCACGGCCGCCGGGAGGTCGCTGCGTGTGCGGGCGAGCCGCAGCCGCTGGACCGCGAGCAACAGCCGGAACCCGTCGCGCCGGCCCGCGGGCACCGACGCCGATCCTGCCGCGGCGCGATCGAGATCCCGTTCGGCCGCCTCCAGCGATTCCTTGTTGATCTCGCTGTCCGCCTGCAGCACGGTCAGCTCCGGGTCGGCGGCGACCACGTCGGCGGGGAAGCCGGTGAGCAGCTTACGCGCGACAGCCGCCTGCCCCGCGACGGCCAGGCTGAGCCAGTGGTCGCCGAGGATGCGGCCGGCCAGGTTCCAGTCGCCGGCGGCCTGGGCGTGCCGGACCGCCTCCACCGCGAACCCGTGCCCGGCCAGCCAGCCCGCGGCGGCCGCATGCAGCCCCGGGACCTCATCCGGCTCGGCCGCCCGCAGCTCGAACTGCAGCAGGTCGGCGAACAGCCGGTGATAGCGGAACCAGGACCGCTGCGCGTCCACCGCGACCACGAACGCGTTGGCCTGCTCCAGCTCCTGCAAGATCCGCCCCGCGCCGCTGCGCCCGGTCAGCAGGTCCGCCAGCTCCCCATTGACCCGCTCCAGGACCGAAGTACGCAACAGCAGCCGGCGGACCTGCCGCGGCTGGCGCCTGAGCACCTCGGCCAGCAGGTACTCGGCCACCGTCCGCTCGCTACCGGAGAACCCGGCCACGAACCCCTCCGGGTCCGGGTGCCCGGCCAGCGACAGCGCCGCCAGCCGCAGCCCCGCCGCCCACCCCTCGGTCCGCTCCTGCAGCGCCACCAGCGCCGGGCCGGGCAGCTCCACCCCGGCCGCCTCCAGCAGCGCCCGCGCCTCATCGACGGTGAACCGCAGATCGGCGGCGCGGATCTCGGTCAGCTCGCCCTCCAGCCGCAGCCGGTGCAGCCCCAGACCCAGGTCGTGCCGGGTGGCCAGCACGAACCGCAGCTCCGCCGGCGCCCGCATCATCAGCAGCTCCAGCTGACGTCCCGCGTCGGCCGAGCGCAGCTCGTGCACGTCGTCGATCACCAGCCAGATCCGGTCCTCCAGCCCGGCCAGGTCCTTCAGCAGCCACTCGGTGACCGCCCAGCCATCCAGATCCGGCACCGCCGTCACCGGCCGCACCAGCGCCGACCCAGCCGCCGTGCCGCGCAGCGCGTCGGCCACCGCGATCCAGAACCGCTGCGGATCACCCTCCCCGCGCTGCACCGCCACCCACCCGGCCCGATCGGCCCGGCCGGACCCCGCGATCCACGACCGCAGCAGCACCGTCTTCCCGCTGCCCGCCGGCGCCGACACCTCCACCACCCGCGACGCCCGGTCCAGCCGCCCGAACAGCCCGGCACGGCGGACCACCCCGCCGCTCACAACGGCAGCAGCACCCGCCCCCCCGGCCCGGACATCCGACGGCCCCATGCGTGCGATCCTCGCACCGGACCCGGCAGATTACCATCCCGGGTTGGCCACGGCTCCGCATCCGACCCGAGCGGCTCTTGCGTACCACTGGGCCCCCGGAAAGGTGGCCGCGGGTGACGCACGTCGACCGGCCACGGAAGAAACCCGAGGTCTAGGCGCAACCCGGCCAGCTCCTCGTCGGTGAGGGCCTCCAGCGCCCCGACCAGCCGTTCCTCCCACGCGACGAGCTTCCCAGGTGGCTCAGTACCTGGGCGACGGTCCATTCCGCGGCACCCGACCCGGCGCGGAGCTGATCCGGCCCGGAATCCGCGACCTGACGTGCCGCCTCATCGTGCGAGCGACGGAACGCCTCGATGGCGTCCCTGGCTGACTCAGCCATCATTCCTCCTCGGTCGTCAGCGCGCGAAGCCGCCGAAGGGATCAAGGTAGACCGCCGGGCGGCCGGGGAGCGCCTCCAGGAGCGGCTCGATCCTTTTCTGCCGTACTTCCTCGGTGATCGTGCTGTAGGCGGTGAGCCGGGCCGGCAGGAAGGCTTGGGCTCGCTGGCCCAGCTCCGCCGGGAACGTCGCGCTGTGCACCACCGCGGCGGCGGGGTCGGCATAGCGCTCGTAGATGTGGCAGGCCGTGCCGTCTGCGCTGAGGAACCATTCGTAGTTCAAGGTACCCGGCTCGTGGGCCCGGGTCAGCTCCGCCATCTCCCGCATGACGCTGCGCAGGTCGTCGACCTGCCCCGGCTTGACGTCGAGCTCGACGATGAAGAACACGTTGTCGCTCGTCGGGTCACGCCTCCCCCAGCGCGGCCACCCCGGCCTGCGCTACGACCTGGTCCTGGTCGGGGCTCCCGCCGCTGGCCCCGACGGCGCCCACGACGATTCCGTCGATGACCAGCGGGAAACCGCCAGGAGCCAGTGTGGCGTGCGGCTGTCCCATCAAGGACGCGATCGCCCAGGGGGCGCCATCCATGGCCTGGGCCAGGACGTGGGTCGGAGCGCGGAACGACGCGGCGGTGACCGCCTTGTCGATCGACCACTGGATGGCGCCCTTCGGCGGCCCGTCCATGCCGAGCAGGGCCTTGAGGTCGCCGCCATCGTCGACCACGACGACAACCACGGGAACCCCGAGCTCGGTCGCCTTGGCTTCCGCCGCCCGCAGCACCGCCTTCGCCCCGGCGGCGGAGATCACCGGCTGGGTCCTGCTCAGGCTGCTCGACTCCTGTACCGGCACGGTCATCGTTGTCTCCTTCAGGATCTGTTGTTGTTGGTTCACATCGGTCTCAGACGGCGCTCGCGGCCTTCAGGGCGGCGCGCACGCGCTCCGGGTTGAGAGGCGCCCGGGTCATGCGCACGCCGGTCGCGTCGAAGAACGCGTTGGCGACGGCGGCGGTCACCGCGGGCATCAGCTCCTCGCTGCCCGGGCCGGGCGTGATGTCGGGCCGGCTGATCGGGACGTGCGTGACCGTGGGTGCTTGGGTGAGGCGGAGGATCGGGTAGGAGTCCCAGTCCAGGCTGGTCACCGCGGCCTGGTCGAACCGCACCTCTTCCAGCAGCAGGCGGCTGACGGCCTGGATGGCCATCCCCTGCGCCTGGCTTTCCACCCCGTCTGGGTTGATCACCAGGCCGTAGTCCTGGCCCGTGTAGACGTGCTGGACGGTGATCTGGCCGGTCTGCTTGTTCACCTCGATCTCGGCGGCCGCCGCGGCGTAGTTGACCGAGTAGGCTCCGCTCCCGGTGCCGCCGAGCGCGATCCCCCGGCCGTGGACGATGTCATCGTCCGACAGCGAGCAGGCAGCCAACCGCGGCTGCCAGCCGGCGGCCTCGGCGACCGCGTCGAGCACGGCGAGCCAGCGTTCGGAGTTGGACACCACGTCGGAGACGTCGTAGAAGCCCAGCCAGCGGAAGTTGGCCTGCGGATGGGTGTCCGCCGTCTGGACGTTCCGGCGCCGGAACTCGACCGGGTCCATCCCCGCCAGGTACGCGAGCTCGTCGATCGCCTGCTCCACGGCGAAGGCCGCTCCGACCGCGATCGGCGAGCGGAGGAAGTCGGTCTTGAGGTAGCCGCTGTTGATGATCGGAAGCGTCTTGGAGGTCAGCCGCCAGTTCGGGATCGTGTACTGGCTGCCGGTGACGTCGGTGGCAGGGTCCCACTCTTGCGGCGGCCTGATCACGGGCTGCCCGGCCAGCTGCTCGATCGTGTACGTGCCGACCGGGAAGGGGGGCGAGATGAGCGTGTACTCCAGGGCGGTGATCCTACTGTCTGGATCGACGCCGGCCCGGACGTCCATGAGCTGCGGCATCCCGTAGTTGTCCCAGCCGTGGTCGTCCCGGCGGCTGAACTGGACGCGCACCGGCTGGCCGGCGAGCTGCGACAGGACCGCCGCGGCGGTGCCGGCCTCGAACCGGCCGGGACTGCCGCCGAAGCTGCCCGCTCCCTCGACCCAGCGGACCCGCACCGCCTCCTGCGGCAGCCCGAGGAGCACCGCCAGCTTCTCCTGCAGCTCCCAGGTGGTCTGCGCGCTGGAGTAGACGACCGCGCCGTCCGGCCGCACGTCCGCCACCGCGCACCCCGGGCCGATCGTCGCATGGCCGTTGTAGGGGACGAAGTACTCCCTGGAAACGACGTACGCGGACGAGGCCAGCGCCGCGTCCACGTCCCCGGTGTCGACGGTGCGGCGGACGGCCGCCAGGCCGACCGCCTCCTGAGCGCGCATGTGGGCGGGAAGGTCCGCGTCGCCCGGCAGCGGAGGCGGATCGGCCCAGGTCACCTCTAGCTGCTCAGCGGCCCGCACCGCGTCCCACTCGGCCGGCGCCACGACGCCGACGAAGTCGCCGCGGCGCAGCACCCGCGCGCCCGGGATGTGCGCGATCGAGGTCTCGTCGACCGACAGCACCGGCGCCCCGGCGCCGTAGCTGCGCTGCCCGGGCGGGAGCACCACGCGCCCGTGCAGCATGCCGGGCAGGCGCACGTGGTGCACGTAGGTGTACTGGCCCGTCACCTTCGGCGGGACGTCGATCCGCGGGACCCGCTTCCCGACCAGCTTGTACTGGCTGGGCGGTTTGGCGCCCGGCGCCCCGGACAGCAACCCGGCTGTCCCGTTCCAGCCCGGCATCAGCGACTGGTTCAGGTGGTAAGCCTCCGGGATCGTGATGCTGAACGTCTTCCCGCCGAGCAGCTGCCCGTAGGTCACGGACCTGCCGGCACCGGTCACGACGCCCGAGCTGACCGTCAGCTCCTCGGCCGGAACGCCGAGTTCGGCCGAGGCCAGCGCGAGCAGCGCCTGTTTCGCCGCGGCCGCGGCGGCCCGTACCTCGGGGCCGTTCCCGCAGATTCCCTCGCTGGTGGTCGTGGAGAAGCTGTTCGGCGTCACGGCCGTGTCCTCGGCGACGAACCGGAGCTGGCTCACGTCCAGGTCGAGTTCCTCACCTGCGATCATCAGCAGCCCCGTCGCCGTCCCGGTGCCGATCTCCTGGTGGCCGGTCAGGATCGAGGCGGTGTTGTCTTCGTGGATCCTGATCCACGAGTCGATCTGACCCGCGTCGGGCGGCACGTTCGGCCGGCCCGGGCCGTCCGCACCGGCCGCCGCCAGCGTCCCGGTCACGCCGGTGAGGCTGAAGCCGGCGGTGAGTGCGCCACCCTCCCCTGGCACCTGCACCGACGGCTCACGCTGCTGCGCCGGGCCGGCCGGTGACCTGCCTTCGCCGGCCATCACGGCCGCGGCCTTGCCGATCGCGATCACGATCCGCTGATAGGTCCCGCACCGGCACAGATGCCCGTCCATCGCGTCGCGGATCTCGTCCTCCGATGGCCGATGCCTGGTCGTGAGGAGCTCGGCGGCACCGATCAGCATGCCGGCCTGGCAGTAGCCGCACTGCGGAACCTGTTCGTCGATCCAGGCCTGCTGCAGCGGATGCAACTCCGGGTCCTCGGCGGCGCTCGCGCGCTGCCGCGCCCACAGCGCCGGCAGCCCTTCGACCGTGGTGACCTTATGGCCCCTTGCGTCTCCCACCGGCGTCACGCAGGAGATGATTTTCTTGCCGTCTAGGAGCACCGCGCACGAACCGCACTGCTCAAGACCGCAGCCGAACAGCACGCCTTTCAGCTGCAGTTCGTTCTGCAGGACGTAGAGCAGCGGGGTGTCCGGGCTGGCCTGAACGTCGTGCTGTACCCCGTTCACCTCGATCGTCAGATCGTCCGTCATCTCGGCTCTCCCTGGGATCGACATAGCCGCATCAACACCCTTGCGATGCTCCCGGCCGATGAGATGAGCTGGCATCGCACAAGTCGTGTTATTGACTGGCTCAGCGGTCACGGGTGACGGGCGGAGCACCACGGTCCGTTCGGGAGATTTGAAAACCTTCAGCCGAACGGACGGTGGTTCGGGCCACGGGCCTGCTGCGGAGCCCCGTCGTGACCGGCGCATACGGGTGGTGGCCGGCCAGCTGCCGGGCGACGCACCCAGCCGGCTCCAGGTTTTCCCGCTCAGTTGCCTGACGGCGCAAGGTTACCCATGGCTCCGCGGCGGTAGCGGGCGACAGCCTGCTCGATCTGTGAGTGGTTGTTCATGATGAATGGGCCTTCCGAGACCACCGGCTCGCGGATCTCGGGACCGGACAGGATCAGGAAGTGCGAAGGCGGAACGGCTTCGAACCTCACCCGGCCGCCGTTACCGCGCAGCGCCAGCGCGTGCCCGCCGTCCACCTTCTCCTGGTGACCATCGGCGCTCACCGCGACGTGTCCGGTGAGGACGTAGACGAGCACGGTGTGCCCGGCTTGGGCCGCGAAGGAAATCTCCTGCCGCAGGTGGACATCGAGCAAGGTGAACGGTTCGACGGGGACCAGCGGCGAGGCGATGCCCTCGAACGATCCCACCACGACACGCACGTGGTCACCGGCGTCGCTGCGCCACTCCGGAACCTGTGCCGGGTCGAGATGAAGCACCCGGGGCGGCGTCAGCTTGCTCTGCGAGCTGAGGTTGACGAAGATCTGGACGCCGTGCAGTTCCCGGCCCTGCACGGCGGGGATCTCCTCGTGGACCACGCCGCTGCCCGCATGGGTCCAGACGATCCCTCCGGGACCGACGACCAGGTCGGCGCCGGACGAGGCGCGGCTGCGCAGGTTTCCCGGCGAGTCCTCGAACACGTAGGTGACCGCGGCAAAGCCCGCGTGGGGGTGCGGGGAGAAGGGCAGGCCGGGCACCCGGAAGTCGTCGAGGACGGCGACGGGGGAGGCCGCCACGCCCAGCTCGTCGAGGTCGACGTATAGAAGGGAACTGAAGCCGGGCAGCGCGCGCTGCTTGGCTGCGATGACCGACGAGAACTGGATCGGCATGGTAACGGCTCCTGAACGCTCAAAATGTTGTCACATCAACAAGATATTGAGTTGTCCGTGACACGTCAACAAGCTGCGTAGGCCGGGATGGCCCGCTATCGGCAACCCACACCCCGAGCTTCGGGCCGAAGAGAGTGAACCCGCATCGCACATTCCAGGTGATCTGCTGGGCCACCGCGGTCAGCCCGCCGGCGGACCACTCAGCGGGAGTTCCACGCGCAGGCTGGTGCCCGCCCCGCGCGGACGGTCAACTCCCCTAGGAGGTAGCGCGGAGCAGTCCGTGGGCGCGGGCCCTCTCGATGGCCTCGCGGCGGCCGTGGGCGCCGAGCTTGGTGTACACGTGGCGTATATGGGTCTTGACCGTGTGCACGGACAGATAGAGGTGGCCGGTGACGTGCACCACGGCCCGTTCGGTCAAAGAGATTTTCCAGCCGAACGGCCGGTGCTTTCCGCTGACGGCCAGGGTGCCGGCGATCCGTGCCGATCGCCCGGCGTCAGCCGGGATACGACGCTGGCCGCCAGGGGTGGCGCCTCGAGGCCGCAATGGAGGTATTCCTGGGGCGGTGGCGCCGCGCCGACCGGGACCGGGAATCGCGGCGGGTTGGTGATGGTGACCGCGGCGAGCACGCCGCCGGCCACGCACACGGCGGCCGCGATCAGCACCGCGGTCCGGAATCCCGCCGCCAGCGCGTGCGGGTGCAGGTAGGCGGTGCCGGTGATCCCCGCCAGCGCGGGCAGGACGGCCACGGCCAGCAGGCCGCCGAACCGCGCCACGTCGTTGTTGACCGCCGAGGCCAGGCCCGAATGCTCGGCGGGCGCGGAGCTCATGGCGGTGGCGGTCAGCGGTGCCACCGTGATCGCCATCCCCAGGCCGAACACGGCCACGGCCGGCAGCACGTACGCGATGTAGCTGGACCCTCGGGTGGCCAGGGTCAGCAGCGCGAAGCCGGCGCCGGTCATCACCGGGCCGACGCTCATCTGCAGCCTCGGCCCGATCCGGCTGGCCAGCTGGCCGGACCGGGCCGACAAGGCCAGCATGATGACGGTCAGCGGCAGCAGCGCCAGCCCCGAGCCGAGCGGCGAATAACCCGAGACCACCTGCAGTTCTATGGGCAGCAGGAAGGTTGCCCCGCTCAGCGCGGCGTACACGATGAACGTGACCGCGTTGGTCGCGGCGAACTGGCGCACCCGGAAGATGGCCAGCGGCAGCATCGGCGCGGCGGCGGTGCGCTCGCGGGCCAGGAAGGCGGCCAGCGCGGCCGCCCCCACGCCGGCCATGGCCAGGACGCTCGGCGACGACCAGCCGAACGCGGGACCCTGGATGAGGGCGAACGTCAGGTCGGCCAGGAACGCCACCGCCGTCAGCGCCCCGGGCGTATCGAGCTTCCCGGTCACGGCCGGGTCCCGCGACTCGGGCACGTGCCGCGCCCAGCACCACGACCGCCGCCGCGATGGGCAGGTTAATGAAGAAGATCCACCGCCACGACGCGGCCGTGATCAGGTAGCCGCCCAGCAGCGGGCCAGCCGCGGTGGCGACCCCGCTCAGGCCGGACCAGGCCCCGATGGCCCGGCTGCGGTCATCCGGGGCAAACGACGCCTCCAGGATGGCCAGGCTGCCCGGCGTGAGCAGCGCCGCGCCCACGCCCTGCAGCATCCGGGTGACGATGAGGAACAGCGCGCCCGGGGCGAACCCGCACGCGGCGGAGGCCAGCGCGAACCATACGACGCCGGTCAGGTACACCCGCCGCCTGCCGAACCGGTCGCCGAGCGTGCCGCCGATCAGCAGGAACGCCGCCAGGGTCAGGGTGTAACCGGTCATCACCCACTGCAGCGCCCCGACGCCGGTGTGAAAGTCGCGGCCGATGGTCGGCAACGCGATGTTCACCACCGTCGCGTCCAGTGAGGCGATCCCCGAGCCCAGCACGGTCACCGCCAGCACCCAGCGCCCCGGCGTCGACGAAACCAGCAAGGAAGGATTAACAGCAGTGGCCATGGCCCTTGATGGTGGCTGCGGGCGGAATGAGTTGTCGTCGCACGATCAAGGTGATCGGACCTTGCTCCGTCCGGTCGGCGCGAATCGCCCAAGCTGTGCGACGCCGGCTCACCCCTTCACGCAGGATGCTCCCTCGGATACGGGACGAAGGGTGGCTGAACCGACGCGATGAATACGTCCGCGAAGCCGGCGTCGAGCGGGGCGCCCGCGTGGCTGTACGTGCACCGCGCCAAGGACGCGGCGGCCATGGCTACCGCCGCAGTCTGCCATGCGGAGCTGAGTCCGGCCGCCAGGGAGGAGCTCGCGCTGGAGGTGGCGGCGCTGATGGGCAGGCTGGAGCTGCTGCTGAGCACGCTGCGGCGACCGGACAACCAGGACTCGATCCCTCGCAGCCGCGCCGGAAGCGCCTGATCGGCGGCGATTAATCCCTTTCGTGCGATGCGGACTCACTCGCGGTCTGCGGACGCTCAGGTCCGGACGGTTAGGAGGTAGGTCATGGCAGAGAGCGTGATGCAGGGTTCGTCTCAGGCCTCGAAGGCCCAGGCAGGGCGGCCGACGCTGCCCAGGCCGGTGTCGTTCTGGGTGAGCGTGGCGATGATGGTGCTGTTCATGTACGCGGCCGCCGCGCCGACCCCGTTGTACCGCGTCTACCAGGCCAAGTGGGGATTCTCGTCGGCCACGCTGACTGCGGTGTTCGCCATCTACGTGCTGTTCCTGGTGGTGACGCTGCTGACCGCAGGCTCGCTGTCAGACCACATAGGGCGCCGGCCGCTGATCATAGCGGGCATCCTCCTGGATGTGGTGGCGTGCGTGCTGTTCCTGGTCGCGAACGGGTCCGGGCTGCTGTTCGCCGCGCGGGCCCTGCAGGGGATCGCCGTCGGAGTGGGGCTCAACACGCTCGGCGCGGTGCTGATGGACCTGCGGCCCAAGAGCCCGCTCGCGCCGCTGCTGTCGAGCGTTTCGCCCAACGTGGGCCTGGCCACGGGCGCGCTGCTCACCGCCATCCTGGTGCAGTACGGCCCGGTGCCGACCGATCTGGTGTGGTACCTGCTGCTGGCCGCCTTCGCCGCCTCGTTCGTCCTGGTGGCGCTGATGCCCGAATCGGGAGCCGTCCGGCCCGGCGCGCTGGCCTCGCTGCGGCCGCATGTCAGCGTGCCGCGCCCGGCCCGGGGTGCGTTCGCCAGGGCCGTGCCGGCCCTGGCGGCGGTGTGGGCGCTGGGCGGTTTCTACCTTTCGCTGGGACCCACCCTGGCCGCGCAGCTGTCCCGCTCGCACAACCTGCTGTGGGGCGGCGCGGTGGCCTTCCTGCTTACCGGCGTGGGCGCGGCGGCCGCCCTCGCGGTCCGCAACGTGCGCCCGGCCGCGGTGATGCTCGGCGGCTGCCTGGCGCTGATGGCCGGCGCCGGGGTCTCGGTCGCCGCGATCGAGACCGGCAACGCTGCGGTGCTGCTGCTGAGCACCGGGCTGGCCGGGCTGGGGTTCGGGCCGGCGTTCCTCGGTGCCTACCGCACCGTGGTCGCCCTGGCCGCTCCCGCTGAGCGGGCCGGGCTGATCGCGGCCATCTTCACCGTCAGCTACCTCTCGATGGGCCTCCCGGCCCTGATCGCCGGCATCGTCGATACCCAGGTCGGCTTGCACAGCACCGCGCTGGTCTACTCGGCGGCGGTCGCCGGGCTCGCCGCAGTCGCCGCGGCCACCTTCGCGTTCGGCGGCAGGTCCCGTGCCGGCACACCGCGACAGCAGGTCGCGCCCGCTCCGGAGCTGCCGCCGGGCCCGTGCACCGTACCGCCCTACGTGCCAGCCCCGCGCGCGGCATCAGAGCCAGCCGGGGCGTCCAGGTGACCGCGATCGGCGGCACGCCGCTCCGGCTGTTCATCTTCGCCCGGCATGCCGAGTCGGTGGCGAACGCTGACCATGTGCTGAGCACCGATCCCTCCCGGCCGGCCGCGCTGACCGAGCGGGGGCGAGCGCAGGCCCGCGCACTCGGTGCACAGCTGGCCAACGTGCCGATCGATCTGACCGTCTGCTCACGCCTGCCGCGCGCCCGCGAAACGATCAGCATCGCGCTGGGAGGCCGGCCGGTACCGGTCGTGATCGAACCGGGCTTCGACGAGATCCGGGCCGGCGACCTCGACGGCAAGCCGATCCAGGCCTACTGGGACTGGATCGGGCAGCACACTGCCGAGGACCGGCTGCCCCACGGCGAAAGCGTCGACGACGCGCTGCGGCGTTATGCGGGCGCGCTTCGCTGGCTCCTGGCGACCGCCGGAACGATCGTGCTGGTCATCACCCACGAGCTGGCCCTGCGGCACGTTGCCGCCGCAGCCGCCCCCGAGCAGCCGCCCCGGCCGGACACTGACTTTGCCAACGCGGTTCCGTACCTCTTCGACTCTGGCGCGCTCTGGCGTGCCGCAGCCGGCCTGGCTGCCCCGGAGGACGTACCTGGCGCCGACCGCGCGAACGGTGCGAGGGTTCCTCAGCTAGCAGCGGCGAGGCTCAAGGATCCTTACGCACCCGGGAAATGACCATGACCACGACCCAGCTCACCTCAGTTATCAGCCTCGACGCGGTCGCCGGCCTGGCCGCGCAACTGCGGGTTGATCCGGTCCGCGCCTCCACCAGCGCCGGGTCGGGGCACCCCACCTCGAGCATGTCGGCCGCCGACCTGCTCGCCGTGCTCATCACTCCGGCATCTGCGCTATGACTGGGATGAGCGGCGCTGCCCGGCCAACGACCATCTGATGGGCAGGCCACGAGTGAGCAGCCCACAGTGATCCTGGCCACGACCATCAAGGGCCGCGGATTCTCCGAGGTCGAGGACCAGGAGGGCCGGCACGGCAAGCCGTTCCCGCCCGACATGGCCTAGAGCGCCGGTCAAGTAGCGGGGCCGATTTCTTGATGTGACCGGTTGACGGTAATCGAGTGTGCTATTCCCTGTTCGTAGCGGGTAGTGAAGGATCGGCTACGAGCCAGGGAGGAAGCGTGGTGCGTCCTGTGGTGTG
>Ga0187809_10000959_pt1 | contig 14152 bp, 13 predicted proteins | sample NC_wetland_sal_i_8_FD_132415 | JGI IMG/M metagenome (GOLD analysis project Ga0187809, IMG submission 132415) | Wetland sediment microbial communities from Neuse River Estuary, North Carolina, USA - ASW_4 | ecosystem: Environmental > Aquatic > Freshwater > Wetlands > Sediment | place: USA: North... | reverse complement strand
GCTTCGATCAGCCGCGCGTCGTTAAGCGGGCAGGCGTCGCGCGGCGTGTCGTCGAGCGGTGCGAAGGCGATGCCGAGTTGCGCCGCCAGCGCGCGCACATATGTTTCCTCGTCGACGGCGCCCATGGCGATGAGAGCGCGATCGGCGCCGGTGCCGAGCCGCTCCGCGCGCAGCGTCGCGCGGCGGAGCGCGTCCGCGCTCACCAGATGGCGCAGGCAATCGAGTTCAGGGCAGGGATCGTGACGTGAGACGCGCGAGCGGCCGACATCGACACGCGCCTGCGCGACCGCTTGCATACGCACCACCACACTCCGCGCGGGGTGGTATTTTCAGCGCAGCGCGCTGAATGCACAATTATAAATTGTAGTTATGCGGGCCGCCGCGTCCGGCCCTATTTCCCGCCCGCCATGGCGTCGGAGGCGGTGAAGAAGCGCACCATCACGTCGGTCGCCTCGGCCGGCGGCTTGGCGAGGCTGGTGTGGAATTCCATGCTCTCGCCCGGTTGCAGGATCGAACGCTCGGGTTTCGCCGTCCAGGAATAGATCTCCTGGCCTGAGGCGTTGCGTGCGGCAAACCGCAGGCGCGGCACTTCGAGCGGCTTGTGCGCCTTGCTGACGATCTTGCCGTCGACCAGCAGGATGGTCGCGCCGGACTGGTTCTCGCGCGTGATGCGCACGTCCTCGAAATCGAGCTGGCGCAGGTTCACCGGCAGGCCGATCGCCGCGAACAGCGACGCGGTTTGAGGAAGATAGCGTACGACCTCGTTGCGCGCCCCCACCACGGCAACGTTGAAGGCGAACAGCACCAGCACGATCGCGGTCCAGCGCGACGTGCGGCGCGACTTCTGCCGTTTGTTTTGCAGGCGGCGTCGCCGCGCGATGAAGCTCTCCGAATCGGCCGGATCCGGCTCGGGCTCGGTGGCCGGCTCCGGGATCGGCATGTGCTCGATCGGCGGCACCAGCGGCGGCGAATCATCGAGCAGCGGCGGCGGCTCGGCCGCATCGGCCATCGCGCTGGCGGCGGCATCGACGGTCCTGAAGGCTTCGGGCACGGCGGGCGCCTCGGCCTCGTGGCCGAAATCGTCGTCGTGCGACTGGACGATCGGCGGTGTAGGCGTGCGCGCGGGCGGCGCCGGTGGCGCATGGTCGGCCTCGGCCTCCGCGATGACGCTGTCGACGAAGGCGTCGACCGGGTCCTCGGCCGGCGGTGCGCTGGCGAACCAGGTCGCGCGGCAGCGGGCGCAGCGCACCATACGTCCCTGCGCCCCGACCGACGCGGCGTCGATCTGGTAGGACGTGGCGCAACTCGGACAAACAATCAGCATGGCATCCGCGACTTAGACAGCCTGGACGAGAACCGTACCAGCCGACCGTTAAAGGACCGGAAACCATGGGGCGGCGAATGGCCGCTCGGGGCCGCGGGCCAAATCGGCTGTGGCGGGCCGGTCATAATGCTGTAAAACCTGGAGTATTGGCGGGAATCAACGCTGCCGGGCAGGGTCCGCGCCTGGCGGTGCCCGCCTCCCAGGGGACCTCCCTTAAAGGACTGAGCGGAGACGGGTGTGGTCCGATTCGAGAATGTCGGTTTGCGCTACGGCATGGGGCCGGAGGTTTTGCGCGACCTCACGTTCCGCATCGAGCCGCACTCCTTTCAGTTCCTCACCGGCCCGTCCGGGGCCGGCAAGACCTCGCTGCTGCGCCTCCTGTTCCTGTCGCTGAAGCCGACGCGCGGCCTGATCACCCAGTTCGGCCATGACGTCGCCACGCTGTCGAAGGACGCGGTGGCGACCCTGCGCCGCCGAATCGGCATCGTTTTTCAGGACTTCCGCCTGCTCGACCACATGTCGACCTACGAAAACGTCGCGCTGCCGCTTCGGGTGATGGGGCGGCCGGAGGAGAGCTATCGCGACGAGGTCATCGAGCTTCTCAACTGGGTGGGGCTCGGCGAGCGCATCTGGGCGCTGCCGCCGGTCCTCTCCGGCGGTGAGAAGCAGCGCGCCGCAATTGCGCGCGCGGTCATCGCACGCCCGCAATTGCTGCTCGCCGACGAGCCGACCGGCAACGTCGATCCGAGCCTCGGCCAGCGCCTGCTCAGGCTGTTCATCGAACTCAACAAATCCGGTACCTCGGTGGTCATCGCCACGCACGACATCGCACTGATGGACCAGTACGATGCGCGCCGCCTGGTGTTGCACGACGGCCGTCTGCACATCTACGACTGAGCCGGTTGTCATGAGCGAGAAAAGCCGCAGCGATTTCACGCCGGTGCCGAAAGTGTCGGCCGTGCCACCGATGCGCTATGAGACGCCGCTGGTGCCGCGCAACTCGATTTCGGGCCGGGCGCTGGTCGCCGTCGTCGCGATCATGACCTTCCTCGCTTCGCTCACCACGGGCGGCGTCATCCTGGTCAGCCAGGCGGCATCGGCGTGGCAGGCCGACGTCTCGCGCGAGGTGACGGTGCAGATCATCCCGGCCGCGGGGCGCGACATCGAGGCCGACGTGTCGAAGGCGGCCTCCATCGTGAAGAATACGGCCGGCGTCGCCGACGTCCGCGCCTACAGCAAGCAGGAATCCGAAAAGCTGCTCGAGCCGTGGCTCGGCACCGGCCTGACGCTCGACGAATTGCCGGTGCCGCGGCTGATCGTGGTCAAGATCGCAAGCGGCGCCGCGCCCGACCTGCCGCAGTTGCGCGGCGTGCTTCAGGCCCAGGTCCCGGGGGCAGTGCTCGACGACCATCGCGGCTTCATCGAGCGCATGCGCGCCATGTCCGGCACGGCGATCGCGGTGGGCATCGGCATCCTGCTGCTGATGATCGCGGCGACGGTCCTGTCGGTCACCTTCGCCACGCGCGGCGCCATGGCCACCAACAAGACGGTGATCGAGGTGCTGCACTTCGTCGGCGCCAAGAACCGCTTCATCGCCGAGAACTTTCAGCGCCATTTCCTGCTGCTCGGACTCGAGGGCGGCGCCTTCGGCGGCGGCGCGGCCATCGCGCTCTTTGCGATCGCCTCGTTCCTGTCGCGCTGGTTCGGCACTACAGCCGGCGGCGAGCAGACTTCGGCGCTGTTCGGCTCGTTCTCGATCGGGCTCGGCGGCTATGCCGCGGTGGTCGTGCAGGTGCTGCTGATCGCCGGCGTCACCGCGTTTACGTCGCGCCAGACGGTCAACCGCACGCTCGAGATGATCGATTGATGTTCGCCCGTTTCACCCGCGCGCTCGGTTTCCTGACGATGACCGGCGGTCTCGTCGCGGTCATGGTCTTGGCCGCCGGGTTCTTCTGGTTCGCGTGGCAGATCCAGACCGAAGAGACGCCGCTCCAGCGCGGCGCCGACGGCATCGTCGTGCTGACCGGCGCGGCCGCGCGCATTCCCGACGCGATCGAGCTCCTTGCTGCCGATCGCGGCAAGCGGCTTCTGATCAGCGGCGTGCATCGCGACACGCGCGCCGGCGAGATCGCGGGCCAGACGCCGATCTACGCCAAATATTTCAAATGTTGCATCGATCTCGACCGCTCCGCACTCAACACCTTCGGCAACGCGCTCGAGACCAAGCGCTGGGCGGCCGAGCACAACTTCAATTCGCTCATCATCGTCACCTCGAATTGGCACATGCCACGCGCGATGGCGGAGATGCGGCATCAGATGCCGAACGCGACGCTCATTCCCTATCCGGTCATTTCGGAAAAGGTGCGCTCGGAATCCTGGTGGACGGATAGCGAGACATTGCGCCTGCTGATCGCGGAATATCTCAAGTTCATCTTCGCGCATGCGCGCATGCGCATCGATCCGGACGGGACCTGACGCACATGATCGTCGCCCGCTCGGTCGCGTTCAACATCCTGTTCTATCTGAACACGGTGGTCTTCCTGATCATCGGCATTCCGACCTTCGTCATGCCCTACCAGGCGATCGTCGAGGTGGCGAAGACCTGGGGGCGCGTCAACCTGTTCCTGCTGCGCGTCGTCGCCGGCGTGAAGTTCGAACTGCGTGGCGGCGACAAGATCCCGCCGGGCGCGATGATCGTCGCGTCGAAGCATCAGTCGGCGTGGGAGACGTTCGCGCTGATGCCTCTGTTCGATAGCCCGACGATCATCATGAAGCGCGAGCTCATGTGGATCCCGTTGTTCGGCTGGCTGATGATGAAGGGCCGCATGGTCGGCGTCGACCGCAGCGGCCGGGTGCAGGCCTTGATCCGCATGGCCGAGCGCGCGCGGGCCGAGCTCGCCTGCGGACGCCAGCTCATCATCTTTCCGGAGGGCACCCGGCGTCCAGTCGGCGCCGAGCCGGATTACAAGAGCGGCGTCGCATTCCTCTACGCGAAAGCCGGCGTCCCGTGCCTGCCGGTGGCGCTGAATTCCGGCGTGTTCTGGCCGCGCCGCTCGATCCTGCGCCGCCCCGGCACGGTGGTGGTCGATATCCTCGATCCGATCCCGCCCGGGCTCGACAAGAAAACATTTCTCGCGCGGCTGGAGCAGGCGATCGAGCCGGCGACAGCGCGGCTTGTCGCCACGGCCGATGTGACGCCGTAAGGCCCGCTCAGGCGTGCTCGTGCACGCCTTTCAGTCGCTCCGCGAGCAGGTGCAGGTCGCGGTCGCGATAGCCCTGCCGCTCGATCTCGGCGACCGTCTCCAAAACGTAGTCGCGGTTGTTGCCGGAGCGGCCGTGTCCCTGGCGCACGAAATGCAGCTGCTTTTCCAGGCTCAGCCGGCCGGCATATTGTTCGTGCCCTCGATCGACCATGTAGCAAAGCGCCTGCACGCGCTGGGCCGGGTCGTCCAGAAACCAGACCGAGCGCCATGCCTCGCGATAAACCAGCGTGACCTGCTCGCGCTCCCGCAAATAGGCGATGGTCGCGAGGCGATTCTTGGCGGCGACGCGATACAGGATGCCGCGGCAGTTGCCGCCCTGGTCGAGGCCGAGGACGAGGCCGGGCTTTTCCGGCGTGCCGCGATGGACGAAGGAATAGACGCAGAGCCCGCGATGGGCGCCCATGCAGCGGCCCGGCCGGCGCTCGAGGAAGTCGAATCCCGGGCGCCACATCAGCGAGCCGTAGCCGAAGACCCACAGGTCGCCGTCGCTCTGATCGATTGTTGTGCTCATCCTGCGCGGAAAGGGACTGCGGCGTTGACAGGAGCCGGCGAACGGGGTCGCGTACCAGCCGCTCGGGCGCGGCGCAAGGCCGCGCCGGCCAACGGCAGACGGCGCAGAAACGCCGCATTTGGACGATGACTGATCCGGCGATGCCCTACGACGACACCTCGATCCCGTCCCGCCGCCGGACCAGCCGCCGCTACATGGTGCTGCTGTTTCTGGTCATTGCGCTCGTCGCCGGCTGGAGCCTGTTCTGGAAGTACGCCGCCGACCGGGCGGGCGCGCTCATCGCCGACTGGAAAGCGCGGGAAGCGGCCATCGGCCGCGTCTACGACTGCGGCTCGCAGTCGATCGCCGGCTATCCCTTCCGCTTCGAGGTCACCTGCGCGCCGGTGTCGGCGGAGTTCCGCAACTTCACGCCGCCGCTCGACATCAAGCTGCCGCGTATCCTGGTTGCCGCGCAAATCTACCAGCCGACGCTGCTGATCAGCGAGTTCGACGGTCCGGTTAGCATCAGCAATCCCGGCAAGGCGCCGGAGTTCGAGGCGAACTGGCGCCTCGGGCAGTCAAGCGTCAGCGGCCTTCCGTCCGCGCCGGAGCGCGTCTCGCTGGTGTTCGATGGGCCCGAGCTCGACCACCTCGCCGACGGCAAGCGCGAGGTCTGGCTGAAAGCCAATCACCTCGAGCTGCACGCGCGCGTGGCGGAGCCTTCCGCCGACGGCAAGGCCGGCATCGAGACCGCGCTGCGGCTCGAGCAGGCCTCGATCCCGGCGGTGCATCCGGCCGCGGCCGAGCCGCTCGACGCCGTGATCGACACGGTGCTGCGCGGCGTGAAGGATTTTGCGCCGAAGCCGTGGAAGGAGCGCCTGCGCGAGTTGCAGGCGGCGGGGGGCCGCATCGAGGTGACGCAGGCGCGCGTGGCGCAAGGCGAGATTCTGGCGGTCGGCGCCGGCGCGCTGAAGCTCAATGCGTCGGGGCACCTCGACGGTCAGCTCCGCGTCACCATTGCGGGGGTCGAGCAATTCCTCGACAAGATCGGCGCCAAGCAAATGGTGCAGACCTCGCCGGCGTTGGACAAACTTGCCGGCGCGCTCGACCGCTTCGCGCCCGGCCTCGGCAATGCCGCGCGCCAGCAGCTCAGCGAAAATCTTGGCACTGGCATCAATGCGCTCGGCGAAAAGACGATGCTCGAAGGCCGGCCGGCGGTGACGCTGCCACTGCGCTTCGACGATGGCGCGATGTTCCTGGGGCCGATCCCGATCGGCAAGACGCCGGCGCTGTTTTAGTCTTCTGCCGCGTAGGGCTTCGGCATCGGCGTGTGCGGCAGGTCCGGATGCGGACGGCCGAAATCGGGCGCCGGCGAATCCTGGCCGATCTGCACGATGCCGCGGCGGATCGCACGCGTGCGCGTGAACTGCTCGAACAGATGCGCGCCGTCGCCGTTGCGGATCGCGCGCGTCAGCGCCGAAATGTCCTCGTTGAAGCGGCCGAGCATCTCCAGCACCGCGTCCTTGTTGGCGATGAAGATGTCGCGCCACATGGTCGGGTCGGAGGCGGCGATGCGCGTGAAGTCGCGGAAACCGCCGGCCGAGAACTTCAGCACTTCCGAGCGCGTCACGTTCTGCAATTCGTCCGCCGTGCCGACGATGGTGTAGGCAATGAGATGCGGCAGGTGGCTGGTGACGGCCAGCACCAGGTCGTGATGCTCCGGCGTCATTGTTTCGACATTGGCGCCGAGCAGCGACCAGAACTGCGCGAGCTTGTCGGTCGCGGCCTGATCGGTACCGGCCGGCGGCGTCAGGATGCACCAGCGATTGACGAACAATTCGGCGAAGCCGGCATCGGGGCCGGAATATTCCGTGCCCGCCACCGGATGCGCCGGCACGAAGTGGACGCCCTTGGGCAGATGCGGGGCCATGTCGCGGACGACCGAGCCCTTGACCGAGCCGACATCGGAGACGATCGCACCCGGCGCAAGCCGCGGTCCGATCTCGGCCGCGACGGGCCCGCAGGCGCCGACCGGAATGCAGACGATGACGAGATCGGCGCCCTCGACCGCTTCGGCATTGGTCTCGACAACCTGGTCGGCGATGCCGAGCTCGGCGACGCGCCGGCGCGTCTCGGGCGAGCGCGCCGTCGCGACGATCGACCCGACGGCGTTCTGCACCTTCGCCGCGCGGGCGATCGACGAGCCGATGAGGCCGGTGCCGATCAGCGCCAGGCGGTTGAAGAGCGCCTTGGTCACTTCGCCTTCCCCAGGAACTCCTTGAGCGCGGCGACGACGAGCTTGTTCGCCTCCTCGGTGCCGATGGACATGCGCAGCGCGTGCGGCAGCTTGTAGCCGGCGACGGCGCGCAGGATCAGTCCGCGCGCCGACAGGAACGCGTCGGCCTCCTTTGCCGTCTTGCCCGCGGTCTCGGGGAAATGGATCAGCAGGAAGTTGCCGACGCTCGGCGTCACTTTCAGGCCGAGGGCGGCGATCTCCTTGGTGAGCCAGGCCAGCCACTGCGTATTGTGCGCGCGCGCGCGCTCGACATGCGCAATGTCGCGAATGGCGGCGACGCCGGCGGCGATCGCCGGCGCGCTGACGTTGAACGGCCCGCGAATGCGGTTGACCGCGTCGACGATGTGCTCGGGGCCGTACATCCAGCCGAGCCGCAGCGCCGCGAGCCCGTAGATTTTCGAGAAGGTGCGGCACATCACGACGTTCTCCGACGTCGCGACGAGCTCGATTCCGGATTCGTAGTCGTTGCGCTCGACGTATTCGGCGTAGGCCGCGTCGAGCACGAGCAACACGTGCGGGGGCAGCCCGCGGTGCAGGCGCTTGACCTCGTCGAACGGGATGTAGGTGCCGGTCGGATTGTTCGGGTTGGCGAGGAAGACGACCTTGGTCTTCTCCGTCACCGCGGCGAGCAGGTGATCGACATTGGCGGTGTAGTCCGTCTCCGGCGCGACGACGGGCTTCGCGCCCGCGCCGATCGTGGCGATCGGATAGACGAGGAAGCCGTGCGTGGCGTGGATCGCCTCGTCGCCGTCCTTGAGGTAGGCGCGCGCGATCAGGTTGAGGATGTCGTCGGAGCCGGCGCCGCAGACGATGCGGGCCGGATCGAGGCCGAAGGCCTGCCCGATCGCCTCGCGCAATGCGGTCGCCGCGCCGTCGGGATAGTCCTCGAGATGCCTGCCGACCTCGTTATAGGCGGCGATCGCCTTCGGGCTTGCGCCCAGCGGCGTCTCGTTTGACGAGAGCTTGAACGCCTTGGCGACGCCGGGCGCGCTGCTCTTGCCCGGCACGTAAGGGGAGATGTCGAGCACGCCGGGGCGTGGCTGGGGACGGCTGGTCATGGTCAGTTCCGGAAATCGGGTCGAGATCGATCAGGTCTTGGGCGCGACCGTATAGCGCTTTGCGTGGCTGCCGACGAGGGCCGCCGAGCGCACCGTGGCGCCGGCCTTGACCAGCGTCTTTTTGACCGCGTCGAGCGCGCGGTCCTTCGGCAGCGTCACTAGCAGCGCCGCGCCGTCGAAGGCGCGGTCCGGCACGGCGAGGAAATCGGCCTCGGCGCTGAGCGCCTGCGCCGCATGCGCGCCCCAGCCGGACACCCGTACGCTCCACACAGCGACGTCGGTCGCCATGGCGTCGGCGGCGACGCGCGACAGCACGAAGACGGGCAGGGCGGCGGGATGGTCGGCGCGCTCGACGAAGGGCAGGCGGGCGATGATCTTCGGCGCGGTGTCGAATTCGAGCGCGGTCCACCACGCGCCGGCACCCGCGACCGCGGTCGCCGGGACGAGGCCGAGATCGCCTTTCGACTCGGATACGGCCTGCACGACGCCGGACGCGCCCATGTGCGGCACGAACGGCACGGTGAAGCCGAAATGGAAACGGGCCGAGTCGCGCATCAGCGCGTCGCCGGCCGAGAGATCGGCATGCACCGAAAACGGCGACTGCACGAACGTGAAGGTGGCAATGATGACGCGCCAGATGCCCTCGACGGTATCGAGGGGCAACAGCCCGCGGTGCCGCTCGACGAGGCGGACCATCATCTCGGCTTCGCGCGCCGGGCGGAAGGCCGAGCCCGTCTCCTGGCTCTTCTTCGTCGCGATCAGCCGGCCGATGATCTCGCTCCGTTCGATCAGCAGGCGGTGCATGCCCTCGTCGATGCGATCGATCTCCTTGCGCAATTCGGCAAGGGAGGGGACGTCGGCGGGCGTGGTCGGCGGCTTGGACATGGCCGCTATTGATAGGTAAGGCGGCCCGTAAAATCAAAGAAAACATTGCCCGGCCAAGGGCCTGCTGGCGGCGCGCCGTGGCGGCCGAGGACGGCCGCCATCCGCATGACGACCATGCGCATGGACCGGATGCGTGCAGCACATGACGGCGATCGACGCGTCATCGCGTCCAAAAGTAAACGCGCATCGCACAGCACGCATGCGCGCGCGAACAATTTATACGATGCGCATCTGCATATTGGCGCGCGAAAAGCGCGCTGCGACGGTAGCGGATAGCCGAATATCGTTCATCTCCGGATTCTTTGGAACGACTCGCGTTCGGCCGATCTTAGCTGCGTGGAATGCGCCAGCCCGTGCGCCGATTTATCAATTTGTTCGCAATGGGGCGCACGTGTACGCGCGGCAATAACAACCCTTCGCTGTTGTGCTCTTCACCCCGATCCGTTAAGCAGCCACCAGACGTTCGTGAATGTCGGATGTCAAACAAACCTGCGGTCTCGCAGCGTCGCTCAGTGTCGAATTGGCACAGCGCACGAAAACACCTTCCGTCAAACGAAAATCCGACACGTTCCGGCCTCGCTTCCAATTTGGAAAAGGCCATCCACTCTCGGGGGAGACACGCTCGATCAGAATATCAACGAGAGGATCGATCTGATGAGATTTGTTAAATGTGGTGTGACGGCTTTGGCATGCTCGGCCGCGATCGTGGCCGGCAGCGGCGCCGCGTCGGCGCGGCCGCCCCATCATCACCATCGGCACGCGCATGTCGCGCATCATCACGATGCGCATCATCGCCATCATCGAATGGCCGTTCAGCCGTCGATGGGCGAGAACATGATGGCGGCGCCCAGCGCCAGCTTCGGCGGGCCCGGCAGCATGCCGATGTACCAGCCGGTCGACGGCGGCCCAGCCTATGCGTCGGTGCCGCACGGCCGCCATGCGCGGCATGAGCGGCGGCACGTCGTCAGGGAAGCGGCGCCGTCTTTCGGCGGCGGGTTCGGCGGCGGCAGCTCGCTCGTCGCCGAAGCGCGCCGCTATCTCGGCACCAATCCGACCGGCCGCCGCAGCCTCTGGTGCGGCGCCTTCATGGACAAGGTGCTGCGCGAGACCGGCCACAAGGGCGGCGGCAATCTCGCGAAGGGCTATCTGCACTACGGGCACCGCGTTTCGGGTCCGCAGATCGGCGCCATCGCCGTGATGGGCCGCCGCGGCGGCGGTCATGTCGGCGTCGTCTCAGGCGTCGATGCGAACGGCAACCCGATCATCGTGTCGGGCAACCACAATCACACGGTCGCGGAATCGGTCTATCCGCGCAGCCGCATCATCGCCTACGTTCAGCCGAGAAGCTGATCGGCCAACGCAAAACGCGCGTTCGCCCGGCCGGGCGGACGCGCGTTCGCGATTAACGTTGACGCGCCGGTCTTGCGTAAACCACTTCATTGTTAATTCGGATCGGTCGAAACCGTCTAAAATCGTCATGCTATTGCGGGTGCACGCCGGAGCAATGCCGGCGCGTCAGGAAGTCGGGCACCCGCCATGCGTTCACGGATCGCCTTCGCCGCTATCGTTATCGCCACTGCATCCCTGAGCACGCCCGCCGACGCCGTGCCTCTGCCGCGCGAACGCCATCACCCGCCACAGCAGCACAAGCCGCAAGCCAGGCCCACGCCGTCCCCGCGCGCCGCGTCGGTGCGCCCCGAGCCTTCGCTGATCTCGCAATTGTCGCTGTCGGCGCGCACCAGCTATGCCGTGCCGGCGCTCGTCGCCGAAGCGCGCAAGTACATGGGCACCAATCCGACCGACCGGAAGCGGCTGTGGTGCGCGACGTTCATGAATCTTGTTCTGGCCAAGCTCGGCTATGCCGGCACCAATTCCGACGCTGCGAAGTCGTTTGCCTATTACGGCCGTCGCGTCTCCGAGCCGAAGGTCGGCGCCATCGCGGTGCTCACGCGCGGCAAGCGCGGCGGCCATGTCGGCGTCGTTTCCGGCATCGACCCGAGCGGCAATCCGATCATCATTTCCGGCAATCATAATCGCCTCGTCGGCGAAGCCGTCTATGCGCGCTCGCGCGTCATCGCCTATGTAATGCCGAGCGAGCAGCGCAGCGCGACGCGCGTTGCGTCGAGCGGGCCGGTCAGCCTGCCGGCCGCCGACTCAAGTCTCGACTCTCCCATCACCGAGCTGATCGCCGCCATCGAAGCCGAGCAGGCGCGCGCGGAGAAGCCGGCCGAACACCGCGAGACGCGGCGCGTGGCGCAGCCCCCGGCGCCGCCGCCGGTGCCGCATCGTACGGTGCAGCAGATGCCGGAGCAGCGTCAGGCGCCGGGCCCGGGCCGTCAGGTCGGAAACCCGTTCTCGGAATTGATCGGCACGTTCGAAGGCGGCAAGCGCCGCGCGCTATAGCAGGCGTTCGCTGCGGATCGTGTCGCCGGCCGTGATCTCGCCGGCGCCGATCACCTCGGCATAGACGCCGCAATCCATGTGATCGAAGGTCCGCAGCAGCGTCGGCGGGATTTCCATGTCGCGTGCGCCGGTCTGCGGATCGACGTTCGTCGCCGCGCAGCGGACGATCCGCTTCACCACTTTCAGGCGCACGCCGCCGGCGGTCAGTTCGCCGCCCATCAGGTCGAACTCGTGCCAGGCCGGCCAGCCGGTCACGTAGAGATTGGCGCGGAAGCGCAGCGGATCGACCGGCGCCCCGACGGCGGTCTCGACCGCCGCGACCGAGGCGAGGTTGATGATCGACACGACTTTCTTGGCAACGTCCGAGAACGAGTGTCCCTCGCCGAAGAGAACTTTGGGCGGGCCCTTGAGCTCGTCGGCGCAGAACGACGCCATGAAGGCTTCGACGGTGGCCCGTCCGGCCGCCGTCCGAAGATCGGCCCGCACGACCTCCCGCCCGTCATGTTCGATCGTGAGCGTGTCGCTGGCCTCGTCATAGCCGGTCTTCAGCGCCGCCAGCCGCTCGTTCCGCATCAGCATCAGGAAACGCTGTTTCGGGAAATAGGCCGGATGGGCGGGGTCGAAGCCGGTCGGGCCGTTTTCGATGGCATAGGCCCGATCGGCCGGCAGGGTTCCGCCGGCGGCGAGCACAACGCGCTCGAGGCCCTGGGGCGACAGCCCCTTAACGGGGTACCGATAGATCGACTGGATAATGCCTTGGGCCATAGGGTCTTCCGGGCTGCGCCGGGGCGTGAAAAACGGCGTCGTCCCTGACCTATCTCAAGCCATGAGCCTCTTCAAACCGGCATAATCGCACCCACATAATGGAACGATGCGGGCCGCCCTGATGGGGACCCGTGGCAAACGGCGCCTTATGGGCCGAAGGAGTTCGAAGACATGAATTTCGAGAAATACACCGACCGTGCCCGCGGTTTCGTGCAGTCCGCCCAGTCGCTGGCGATGCGCGAGGGCCACCAGCAATTCGCTCCCGAACATCTTCTGAAGGTTCTGCTCGACGATCCGGAAGGGTTGGCGGCGGGCCTGATCGACCGCTCCGGCGGCAATTCCCGCCAGGCGCTCCAGCAGACCGAAGCCTTGCTCGCCAAGCGCCCGAAGATCTCGGGCGGCGGCGCCGGACAGGTTTATCTCGACCCCGCTTTGGCGCGGGTCTTCGACGCCGCCGAGAAGGCGGGCGAGAAGGCCGGCGACTCGTTCGTCACGGTCGAGCGGCTCCTGCTTGCGCTGGCCCTGGAGAAGGACAGCGAGGCCGGCAAGGTCCTGAAATCCGCGGGCGTCACCGCGCAAAACCTCAATTCCGCGATCAATGCACTGCGCAAGGGCCGCACTGCGGATTCGGCCTCGGCCGAGAACGCCTATGATGCGCTGAAGAAATACGCCCGCGACCTGACGCAGGCGGCGCGCGACGGCAAGCTCGATCCGGTCATCGGCCGCGACGAGGAAATCCGCCGCACCATCCAGGTGCTGTCGCGGCGGACCAAGAACAACCCCGTGCTGATCGGCGAACCCGGCGTCGGCAAGACGGCGATCGTCGAGGGCCTCGCACTGCGCATCGTCAATGGCGACGTGCCGGAGAGCCTGAACGACAAGAAGCTCCTGGCGCTTGACATGGGCGCGCTCATCGCCGGCGCGAAATATCGCGGCGAGTTCGAGGAGCGCCTGAAGGCGGTGCTCAACGAAGTGACGGCGGCCGAAGGCGGCATCATCCTGTTCATCGACGAGATGCACACGCTGGTCGGCGCCGGCAAGGCCGACGGCGCGATGGATGCGTCGAACCTGTTGAAGCCCGCATTGGCGCGCGGCGAACTGCACTGCATCGGTGCGACCACGCTCGATGAGTACAAGAAGCACGTCGAGAAGGACGCGGCGCTGGCGCGGCGCTTCCAGCCGGTGTTCGTCTCCGAGCCGTCGGTCGAGGATACGATCTCGATCCTCCGCGGCCTCAAGGACAAGTACGAGCAGCACCACGGCGTGCGGATCGCCGACTCGGCCATCGTCGGCGCCGCGACTTTGTCGAACCGCTACATCACCGACCGCTTCCTGCCGGACAAGGCCATCGACCTCGTCGACGAGGCGGCGGCGCGGCTGAAGATGCAGGTCGATTCCAAGCCCGAGGAGCTCGACTCGATCGACCGCGAGATCGTGCGGCTGAAGATCGAGCAGGAGGCGCTCAAGAAGGAGAGCGACCCCGGTTCGAAGGACCGGCTCGGCAAGCTGGAGGTCGAGCTTTCCGATCTCGAGAAGCGCTCGGCCGATCTCACCAGTCGTTGGAAATCCGAGAAGGAGAAGCTCGGCTCCGCGACGGAGCTGAAGAAGCAACTCGACGATGCGCGCAACGAGCTCGCGACCGCACAGCGCAAGGGCGAGTACCAGAAG
>Ga0187809_10000958_pt1 | contig 14158 bp, 11 predicted proteins | sample NC_wetland_sal_i_8_FD_132415 | JGI IMG/M metagenome (GOLD analysis project Ga0187809, IMG submission 132415) | Wetland sediment microbial communities from Neuse River Estuary, North Carolina, USA - ASW_4 | ecosystem: Environmental > Aquatic > Freshwater > Wetlands > Sediment | place: USA: North... | reverse complement strand
CTGGTGCAGCAGCCAGCCGAGCGCGACGGCGACCAGGATCAGATCGATGAGCAGGGCCAGCATGCGAATCCAGAAGCCCGCGCGCGGCAGCGTCGCGACATCGAGCAGCGGCGGCACCACGGCCGCCGCGGGCCCGTTCGGTGGTGGCGAGGCGGGCGGAGGCTCGGTGCCCATCCCCGCCTCCGGCGAGGCCATGCTCGCGGCCGCCTCGGCGCTCCACGAAGGCGGCACCGAGCCGCCCGCCGTCGGCGTCGCGCCGCTCGCTGCCGCCGCCGCGCCAGCCGCGCCGGGGCGCGGGCCGCCGGGCGCGGCCGGCTCCGGCCTGATCGCGAGCAGCAGCGCGTAGATCACGGCGCCGAATCCGAACACGCCCAGAAGCACGTAGAGGAAGAAGCCGAGCACCGGAACCATGTAGAGCGCGAGCACCAGGATGCCTCCGATCAGCACATCGAGGGCGGGACGCGCCGCCAGCCCGCGGTCGGCGAGCCGCAGGCATCTGCCGCCGAGCCAGGCGAGCGCGACCACCCGTCCGAAGAGCCCTGCGCAGAACAACGCGATCCAGAAGAGCGGAATGACGACGATGCCGACCACAGTGATCACGAGTGCCAGCAACACCACCGGCACCAGCAGCACCGCGATGATGGCGGCGAGAATCGACGGACCGGGATGTCTCTCCAGCGTGTCCACGCAGCGCTGCACGCCATCGTGGAACACCGCCGCGATCAGCAGGTACAGGGCGAGCGTCCCGAGCGCCACCCACCAGGCCCAGCTCACGGCGAGCGAAGGCGCGAGCGGCCGTCCGAAGAAGAGGCAGTGCTGCACCCAGGAGTGCAGTCCGTCGAAGCTGCCGAAAATCCCCGAGAGGACGCCGACGGTGCCGCCGGTCACCACCGCCGTGGGGCTGCGCTCCAGGCTGCCGAGGATGTCGGTCACCTGGCCGCCGATCACGGCCTGCGGTCCGAGCTTCACGCTCCCCAACACCGAGACGACGTCGCCGCTGACCTTGCCGTTGACATAGACGTCCCCCAGCACGGCCACCGCGCTGTCACCGACCGTTCCGTTCACAGTCACGTTGCCCAGAACGGCCACTGCCGCGTCGGACACGTCGCCGTCCACCCTGGAGGAGCCCATGATCGAGACCACCTCCTGGGCGCTCTCGCCGGCGGGGAGGATGGACTCGTGGCCGATCGAGACGATCTGCCGGTCGCTGTCGTGGGTCGATCCGTTGCCGTCCTGCGCCTGCGCGGCGACCACGCCGCCGCAGAGGCATGCGAACAGAACGCAGATCGACAGTCTGCCGAGGATGTTCTTCATGTGAGATGAGCCTTGGAGTGTTCGGGGCGCGAGCAGAGCAGCCAGAACCCCGCCGCGACGAGCGCGAACAGCGCGGCGTAGAGAGCGGTCGTGGCGATGATCCCGCCGACCAGCCACTCGCGTGGGATGCTCTGAAGGATGTGAGCAGTGAGAGAGCCGAGCGATGCGACCGCGTGCCCCGTGTCCCAGAGGGTGGCGATCGGTCCCGCGATACCGGGGTGGGTGGCGAGGGACACCAGGTGCCCGGCCAGCCACAGCGACAGGATCCAGACCAGGGGCACGCACACGGCGCAGCCGACGATGACCGGTATGCGCACCGCCGCGGGCCACGCTGCGATTCCGCGACGCCACCACGGCAGCCTCGCGCGCGCCGCGAGCTCGCCGAGCACGCGCATCTCGAGCGATGCCGGGGCTCGCCGCAGGGGCTGGTCTCGCAGCACCTGGCTCACCAGGCGCTCGAGCTTCTCTTCGGACGGATCGCGTGAGCTCATGATTGGGTACCGCGCAGGGCAGAGGGGGAGCGGCGGCGCTCGCTCGGGGCGCCGACGCCGCTCGGGGCCAGGAGGGACGCCATGGCGACCCGTCCCCGCAGAATGTCCGTTTTGACCTTGGCGAGAGAGATGCCCAGGCGGTCGGCGATGTCCTGGTAGGGCATCTCCTCGTAGTGATACAGCACCAGCGGCACGCGCTGGTGGTCGGGCAGGCGCTCGAGCGCCTGCTCCACCCGCGCCCGGCGCTCCTCGGTCTCCAGCTCCGCCAGGACGTTGTCGAACACGGCCGCGGCGGATTCGAGCTCCTCCTCCCGGCTGTCGTCGGAGAACACTTCCGAGAACAATCGCCAGCGCTTGCGATGGCGCGTGAGGTGGTTCAGCGTCAGATTGGTGGCCACGGTCTTCAACCAGCCCCCGACCTTCGGGCTGGAGCGCAGCTGCTCGAAGTGCTGATACGCGCGCAGGAATACGTCCTGGGAGATGTCCTCGGCCTGGGCCGGATTGGCCGTCAGGCGGACCGCCGTCGAGAAAACCATATCCTGATAGGCGCGCATGAACGCTGCGAACTCATTCGGGTCGATGGGCCGGGGGCTTGCCAGTTGCACGGGTATGTCATCTTTTGGTGCAAGAACACGGCGGGCGCCCAAAAGTTACAGCCATGAGGCGCCCCCCCGGATCCACCGGCCGGACGGGTGGCGGGCGGCGGCCAAGGCTAGCGCAACCCGCGGCGCGGCGCCCGGGGGCGCCGCCGCGATACCCCCTCCGGGACACAGCTTCCCGCGCCCTGCCGGCCGCCCTGACGCTCGCGCTCGCTCCGGCGCCACCCCCGCGGGCGGCTCCGGAGCGGTCAGCGGCCGCCGGATACGTCCAGCATGGAGCCCGTGACGTAGGACGCGGCATCACTCAGCAGCCAGACGATCGCCTCGGCCACCTCCTCGGGGAGGCCGGCCCTGCCGAGTGGGGCGGCCGCCCCGAGCCTGCGGGCGCGATCCGGATCGCCGGAGACCGCGTGGATCCCTGTCTCGATGAGGCCAGGCCGCACGCCGTTCACCCGCACGCCCTGCGGCCCGAGCTCCTTGGCGAGCCCGATGACGAGCGTGTCGAGCGCCGCCTTGGAGCCCGCGTAATCGACATACTCGCCGGGGGACCCCAGACGAGCCGCCATGGACGAGACGATCACCACGGAGCCGCCGTTGCCACCGCGGCCGCGCGACAGCGTCCGGGCCGCCTCTCGGGCGCAAAGATAGGCACCGAAGACATTGACCTGAAACATCGTCCGCAGGCGATCGGCGCTCATGTCCGCCAGGTGCATGGAAGGGGCCACGATGCCGGCATTGATGACGACGCCCCCGAGAGGTCCGAGCTCCCGGCGAGCGTGGTCAAACATGGAGATGACGTCCGCTTCCACGGAGACATCGCCGCGCACGGTCATCACTCGCGCACCGCGCTGCCCGACGGCGGCCGCGGTCGCCGCCGCCGCCGCGGCATCGGTGTGATAGTTGATCGCGACCGGCCAGCCGCGTTGCGCAGCGAGCAGCGCCGTGGCTCGGCCGATTCCCCGCGAGCCGCCCGTGATCAACAGGGTATCCACGCCGGTTATCTTCCCTCGCCGCTCCAGGGCGCGGATTCTACGCCTCCGCATTTCGTGGCGAGCGCCGACGTGAGAGACGGACGATTCGGTCAGCGTCGAAGCGTCCATGCTCCTGCAGTCCTAACGTAAGCCGCACCATGGCACTTCTCATTCCATAGCCGCGGTCTCAAAGCGCCGCGGCCATGGCCGCGAGCTTCGCGATGGTGTTCATGTTGCGGGCGGTGCCGGCCTTCGCGGCGGGAATCACCAGCCTGGAGCCGGCCATGCCGTCACCATAGGCGACGTAGATCTCGCGCACCCCGAGCGCGACGCGCTCGGCGCGCCTTCCGCGCGCCTCATCGAGGGCCCCGGGCGGCGGTGGCTCATCCAGGAAGATCGCGACGGTTCGGCTGGGCGGCGCGGCATGGAAGGGATTGGCGGCGTGCACGGCCGCAATTTCCTCCGCGGTTCGGACGAGAACCCCGACGGGCTTGCCCGCATAGGCGGCAAGCCGCTCCTCGATCACTCCCTTGATCCTGCGCTCCACCAGCCGACTCGCGAACACGACGTTGCCGGATGCGATATAGGTGCGCACCCGCTCGAGCCCGCAGGCCTCGCACATCTCGACGAGAGTGCTCATCGGCAGCTTACCGGTGCCGCCGACATTCACCGCGCGCAGCAGGGCGACGTATGCGGTCATGTCATGGATGTCGCGCGCAGCGGCTTGCTGCATTGCGCACACCGACCGGGATCATGCATGCGCGGAGCCTGGCATATGGCAGAGCTGTAGGCGAGCGCGACCGGGGTCGGATTGGTAGAATAATTGCCTAATGGGCCTGTAGCACAGCGGTTAGTGCAGGGGACTCATCGGAGAAGGTGCCTGTGCGCGGAAACGCGCACAGTGGACGGGATGAATTCAGGGGAACCTTCGAGCTGGAGATCGCGATCCGGCATCATGGCAATCCTGAGCCGAGCCGGCGGTACACCGCCGGAAGGTGCAGAGACTACCTGAGGGCTCCAGTGCCCTTAATCACAGGCAGGAGCATCCCGCACCCACACGGACGGAGTGAGTCGCCGACTTCGGCTGACGAGCCCGTTCGCGGGTGAAGAGATAGTCCACTCCCGGCGGAAACGTCGGGGCAGAGTGAATCCCTTGGTCGTAGGTTCGAATCCTACCGGGCCCAAACCCCCTCACTCGTCGCATCGAGCGACGGACGCAGGCACGTTTGTCGCTAGGGTTTTGCACGCAGACCGGCGCCGGGCGCTGGGGCTTGCAGGACGCGTGATCCGGCGTGGCGGGCTGCCGCCTGGGCCGCATCGCGCCCGCGATGAAGCAGCTCATGGCCAGCCGGAAACTCTCCACTTACCGCGCAAAACGTGACTTCAGCCGCACCGCGGAGCCGTCCGGCAGCGGCAAGGTGGCGGCATCCCCGAGGCTACGGTTCGTCATCCAGAAGCACGCCGCGCGGCGGCTGCATTACGATCTGCGGCTGGAGCTCGATGGCGTATTCAAGTCCTGGGCCATCACCCGCGGCCCCTCGCTCGACCCCGCGGACAAGCGTCTGGCGGTCGAGGTCGAGGACCACCCGCTCGAGTATGGCGATTTCGAAGGCACGATCCCGCAGGGCGAGTACGGTGGCGGCGCGGTGCAGCTCTGGGACCGCGGCTTCTGGGAGCCGGAGGGGCGCGGCAGCCCTGCTCAGGCGCTCGCCAAAGGGGAGCTGAAGCTGATCTTCGCCGGCGAGCGGCTGCGAGGCGGCTGGGTGCTGGTCCGGCTGCGAAACTCGCGCTCCGGAAAGCATCCGAGCTGGCTCTTCATCAAGCATCGTGACGAGTTCGCCCGCGCGGGAGCGGACCTCCTGGAAGAGGATCGCTCGGTGGCCTCCGGCCGCACGATGGCGCAGATCGCCGCCGGCCGCGGCCGGGGCCCCAAGCCGTTCATGATGTCCCGGCGCGGCGCAGGCCGCGCCAACGCCGTCTGGAATTCCAACGGCGCATCCAAACGAGCGAGTGGCGGCATCGCCGCTCGCGTGCAGGCCCGTGCGGCGGCCCAACGCATCCGGTCCCCGCAGTCGGCCGCCAGCGGCCGGGCCGCACCCATGCCGGAATTCGTCGCGCCGGCGCTGTGCCGGCTGCTGCCGCGGCCGCCGGAGGAAACCGGCTGGGCGCACGAGATCAAGCTCGACGGCTATCGCCTGCAGTTGCGGGTGGCGGGTGGCCACGCGGCGCTGCTCACCCGCAAGGGACTCGATTGGACCGAGCGCTTCGCCTCCATCGCGCGGGCGGCCGAAGCGCTGCCGGATTGCGTGATCGACGGCGAGGTGGTGGCGCTCAATCGCGACGGCATCTCGGACTTCTCGGCGCTGCAGGGCGCGCTCTCGGACGGCCGGGAGTCGGCGCTGATCCTCTTCGCGTTCGACCTCATGTTCCTCGAGGGACGCGACCTGCGCCCGCTGCCCCTGGAGCGGCGCAAGCAGGAGCTCGCCCGGCTGCTGGCCGCGCTCCCGGCCACGGCGCGGACCCGGCTGCGCTATCTCGAGCACTTCACCACCGCCGGCACGGCGGTGCTCGAGTCCGCATGCCGGCTCTCGCTGGAAGGCGTGGTCTCCAAGCGCCTGGATGCGCCCTATGAATCCGGCCGCACCGGCAGCTGGGTGAAATCGAAGTGCCGGGCCGGCCAGGAAGTGGTCATCGGCGGCTGGACATCGGAGGGCGCCACGCTCAGCTCGCTGATCGCCGGGGTCTTCCGGGGCGGGCGGCTCGTCCCCGTCGGGCGGATCGGCACCGGCTTCGGCGCCGCGAAGGTGCGGCAGCTGCAGCCGAGACTCAAGGCGCTCGCGAGCGAGGAGAGCCCCTTCGAGGAGCGGGTGCCCGTTCCCGCGGGTCGCAAAATCCACTGGCTGCAGCCACGCCTGGTCGCGGAAATCGAGTTCGCGGGCTGGACCGAGGGCGGCAACATCCGACAGGCGGCGTTCAAAGGCCTGCGGGACGACAAGCCTGCGAAAGAGGTGATAGCCGAGACGGCGGCTGCGGCGGAAGACGTCGAATCGGCTTCCCGGGCCGCCTCCCGGGAAGCGAAGGCGCTGGCGCCCCACCGCTCCGGCGCCCGCGGCAAACATGCGCCGCGCGGCCCCGCGCAGGTGGCGCGGCGAAGTCCGGGACAGGGCTCGGTGCTCGGCGTGACGATTTCCAACCCCGACAAGGTCCTGTGGCCGGACGCCGGCGACGGGCGGCCGGTCACCAAGCGGGATTTCGCCGAGTATCTCGCCGCGGTGGGAGACTGGATGCTGCCGCACATCGCAGGCAGGCCCTGCTCCCTGGTCCGCTGCCCCGACGGCATCGGCGGCCAGCGCTTCTTTCAGCGTCACGCGATGCCTGGCCTCTCCAACCTGATCAGCCTGGCGCGGGTCTCGGGCGACCGCAAGCCGTACGTGCAGGTGGATCGCATCGAAGGGCTGGCCGCTCTCGCGCAGATCGCCGCGCTGGAGCTGCACCCGTGGAACTGCGTTCCGCACCAGCCGGAGGTTCCCGGCCGCCTGGTGTTCGACCTCGATCCGGCGCCCGATGTCGGGCTGGACACCGTGATCGAGGCCGCGCGCGAAGTCCACGAGCGGCTCGCGGCGATCGGGCTCGAGAGCTTTCTGAAAACGACCGGAGGCAAGGGGCTGCACGTGGTGACGCCCTTCGAGCAGCCGCGCCGCGGCGCGCTGGACTGGCCGCTGGTGAAGTCCTTCGCGCGGGAGGTGTGCGCCCGCATGGCCGCCGACAGTCCGCAGCGTTACGTCATCAACATGACCAAGCGCGTGCGTGGCGGGCGGATATTCCTCGACTATCTGCGCAACGACCGCACCGCAACAGCGGTCGCGCCGCTGTCGCCGCGGGCGCGGGAAGGCGCCACGGTGTCGATGCCGCTCACGTGGTCGCAGGCCCGTGCCGGCCTCGATCCCCGCAAGTACACCCTGCGCACGGCGCCGGCCCTGTTGCAGCGCAGCACGGCCTGGGAGGGCTACGACGCCGCGTCGCGGCCCCTGTTGCCCGCGATCGAGAAACTGGTCGGCCGATCCGCCGGCAGGGCGGCGGCCAGCAAGTCCCGCGCGCGCGGCCGTGCCGCCTCGGAGACGCGGGCGGGTGCACCCTCATGACCCGCGAGCGACCGCCCCGTTCCAAGTTGGATGTGCCGGCGGGCATCCGCTAGTTCACGTTTCAAAGGCGTCTGGAATGAACGTCCTCGATTTCAGCTACAGACCTGCGCCAGGCATGCCCTGGCGCGACCCCGCGGACCAGGAGCACATGCTGCAGGAGCAGAGAGCGCGAGCGCTGGAGTGGGAAGTCCAGCGGCGCATCACGGTGGAGCGCGCCCTCGCGGAACGGGATCGGGAGCTTGCCGACTTCCTGGACAACGCCCTCGAAGGGCTGCTGAAGGTCGGCCCCGACGGCACCGTTTTCTGGATCAACGCCGCCGGACGGGATCTGCTCGGGTGCCGCGAAGAGCGGTGCGTCGGGCACGCGATCGAGGAGTTTCATTCCGATCCGGAGGACGCCCGGCAGTCGCTCAGGCGTCTGCTCGCCGGCGAGAGCCTGTGCAACCACCGCGCCACGCTGCGGCGCAGCGACGGATCGGTGCGCGAGGCGCGCATCACGGCCAACGCGCTCTGGGACGCCGGCCGGCTGATCCACAGCCGCTGGTTCCTGCGCGACGTCACGCACGAGAGGCTGGCGGAGGGAGCGCGCGCGCACCTCGCCGCGATCGTCGAGTCCTCGGACGATGCCATCGTCAGCAAGTCGCTCGAGGGCACGATCCGCTCCTGGAATCGGGCTGCGGAGCGGCTCTTCGGGTACTGCGCCGAGGAAGCCGTCGGGCAGCCGATCACGCTCATCATTCCGCCGGAGCGGGTACCGGAGGAAGCCCGCATCCTCGATCAGCTCCGCCGCGGCGAGCGCCTGGATCACTTCGAGACCGTGCGGGTGGCGAAGAGCGGGCGGCGGCTGCATGTGGCGCTCACCATCTCTCCCATCCTGGACGGCAACGGCGCCGTTGTCGGGGTCTCGAAGATCGCGCGCGACATCACCGAAAAGAAGGTGGCGGAGCAGGCGCAGGAGCGGACCATCGGCGAGCTGCGGCGGGCCGAGGAGGCGCTGCGCGAGGCCGACCGCCGCAAGGACGAATTCCTGGCCGTGCTCGCGCACGAGCTGCGCAATCCGTTGGCGCCGATCCGTTACGCGGTGGCGATGGCGAGGAAGGACGACAGGACCGAGACGCAGCGGCGGCAGGCGCAGGGGATCATCGAGCGTCAGGTCGAGCAGATGGGACGCCTGCTGGATGATCTGCTGGACGTCTCGCGCATCACGCGCGGCACACTCATGCTGCGCCGCTCCACGGTCGAGCTCGAGGCGGTCGTGCTCGCCGCGCAGGAGACCGCACGGCCGCTCATCGAGGCGCGGCGCCACACGCTGTTGGTGCGTCTTCCCGACGAGCCGCTGCGGCTCGTTGCCGACCCGGTCCGGCTGGCGCAGGTGCTCGCCAACCTGCTCATCAATGCCGCGAAGTACACGGACGACGGTGGCCGCATCGAGCTCGAGGCGGCTCGCGAGAGCGGCGCGCTGGCGCTGCGTGTCCGCGACAACGGTATCGGCATCTCGGCCCGGATGATCCCGCACGTATTCACGCTCTTCGCGCAGGCGTCGCCCGCGCTGGAGCGCTCCGAGGGCGGCCTCGGCATCGGACTGTCGCTGGTGCGGGGGCTCGTGGAGCTGCACGGCGGCACCGTGGGCGTCTTCAGCCGTGGCGAGGGGCAGGGCAGTGAGTTCGTGGTGCGCCTGCCGATCGGCCAGCCGGAGCAGGCGGTCGAGCCAAGGGCGCAGGGCCCGCTCACCGCGGCGTGCAGGCCCTTGCGCCTGCTGGTCGCCGATGACAACCGCGACAGCGCGGCGAGCTGCGCCGCGCTGCTCGAAGCGTCGGGTCATCAGGTCAGTGTCGCGCACACCGGCGGCCAGGCGCTGGAGCTGGCCTGCCGCCTGGAGCCGGACGCGCTGATCCTCGACATCGGCATGCCGGAGCTCAACGGTTACCAGCTGGCGCAGCGCATCCGCCGCACGGACTGGGGACGCCGCGCCTTGCTGATCGCCATCACCGGATGGGGCCAGGAGCAGGACAGGCGTCGGGCGCTCGCGGCCGGGTTCGACCAGCACCTGACCAAGCCGATGGACCCGCGGGGCCTCGAGGCGCTGCTGCGCCAGGGCTCCGTGCGAGACGGCGGCGCGGATGAAGCCGAGATCCGCGGCTAGCCGCGCCGGTGGGCCGAGGCTGCAGCTCGGCCGCGAATACTGGCCTTCGGTCCGCCCAATGGCGCAGAATCGGGGGCCATGCCCATACGACGGGGCCCAGGAACCAGCAGCCGCCGGAAGGCTGATGGGGTACCCGCTCGCAAACGAAGCACCAGCTGAGGAGTGATATGGCTACGAAGCTCGAGAAGACCCTGAAGCGCGAGATCGACGTGGACGGCAAGGCCTATATGCTGGCCATTTCCCCCGAAGGTCTGAAGCTCACCGAGAAGGGCCGGCGCAAGGGACAGGAGCTCAGCTGGAGAGGCCTGCTCAACGGCGAAGCCGCGGGCCCGAGCGCGGCCGGCGGCGCGATGGAGGAGGGCGAGACGACCGAGGCCACCGCCGAGGAATAGACTTCCCGCGCGCTGACGCCCGCGGCCGGGCGTCAGCGCAGACAACCCGTGAGCGGCGCCCGGGCCTTGATGGTCTTCAGGCAGACCGTCGTCTCGAGCTTCTGCACGCCCGGCATGCGCCGGATCTCCATCCGCAGCAGCTGGTCGAGCTGCGCGATCTCGCCCACGAGCACGTGCATGAGGTAGTCCGCCTGCCCGGCCGTCGTGAAGCACTGCAGCACGGCCGGGTGGCTGGCGGCGGCCGATTCGAACTCGGCATGCCGGGCCGCCGTGATCGTCACATGCACGAAAGCATGCACGCGCAGGCCGAGTTTCTCCGCATCGGGCTCCGCGCGGTAGCCGCGGATCAATCCCTGCCGCTCCATCTCCCGCACCCGTTGCCAGCACGGGGTCTTGGAAAGACCCACCCGCTCGCCGAGCCGCGCGAAGGAGACGCGGGCGTCTTCCTCGAGCAGACCCACGATCTCTCGGTCAATCTTGTCCATCGCTCTCGTTCTTCGATGACAGGTGCCGTCAGGCCACTGTTCTACCTGACAGCCGATCGGTAGTCCAATCGCCGATCCCGGCTGCGTGGGTCACCGGCGCGGCCCCGGCGTCCCTTCGCGGCGCGGCGTTGCATACACCGGCCGGTTGTGCTCAGATATTTGTAAACGGCAATACAAATTGGCCGCGAGAATCGAGGCAGGCGCGGCGTCGCCGCCGCGTGTCGGGGGTCAGTCGATGAGCAGTTTGCGCAGAAGCGTCCTGAGCGTCTCCCGCTCCGCCGGGGTCAGCGCCGAAGTGAATTCGTCCTCGTGCCGCGGTATGGCCGCGGAGACGCGCTTCACCAGCTCGACTCCCTTCGGCGTGACGAAGAGCGAGAAGCGACGCCTGTCATGAGTGGAAACGACCCGGCGCACCAGGCCGCGCTTCATGCAATTGGCGACGTACTTGCCGGCGGTCGCGCGCTCCACCCCCAGGTAGGCGGCGAGCTCGATCTGGCTGATGCCCGGCCGGGCCTGGAGAATCGCCGGGGTGCCGATGTTGCCCGGCACGATGACCCGGTATTGCTCCCGCTCCCTCAGGCTGCGCAGCAGCTTCATGCAGGCGCTGTACAGGAACAGCCCGATGACCGGCGATCCGGACGGATCGAAGCTTCGCTCCAGAAACGACAGTCCCTCTTCGCGCAGCGCACGGGTGCCGCCTGCCGCCGCGCGGCCGCCGCGCCGCGTGTTGCGGGTTGTCCGTTTCGGCGCTGGACCTTGATTCATCGCGGCAGCCTGAAAATGCAAGACCGCATTATTCACGACGGCTCCGCACCGCTCAAGCCAGGGCGCCGCCGCCCGCGCCCTCTGTCAGCGCACGCAGCCTCCGGGAGCACTTCATGACTCGAGCAGACGATTCGAACTCAAACGCCGGACCGACCGCGCGCGCCGCGAGCCGCGCGACCGTCTCGCGGCGCAGCGCCATCGCCGGCGGCGTCGGGGCCGTCGCTTCCGCCGCGCTCCTCGCCGATGGCATCGGGAGCGCCGCCGCCGCAGCGCCCCGGGAACCCGAGCACCTGTGGGGGGCGTTCGAGACGCCGGGTGTCGAATTCGTGCTGCAGGCGCGGGTCACCATCGGGCCGCCGATCGATTTCGGCGAGTGCAGCTACGGGCACCGCCGCATCATCCCCATCACCGGCGGCGACTTCCACGGGCCGAAGATATCCGGCACGGTGCTGAGCGAGGGCGAGGACACGCAGCTGGTGCGGCCCGATGGCGTCACCGAGATCTGTGCCCGCTACGCCCTGCGCACCAGCGACGGCACGCTCGTCTACATCGTGAACAGCGGTCTGATCGTGAGAGCCGCCGACCCGAAGGCGAAGCCGCGGTACGTGCGCACGCAGCCGAAATTCGAGGCGCCGCGGGCCAGCCGTTACGCCTGGCTCAACCAGTCGCTGTTCCTCGGCACGCTCAATCCGCAGCCGCCCGACCGGCACGCGGTCATCATCCGCGTGTTCAAGGTCACCTGACAGCCGCCGGCATCGGAGTACCCACCATGCCCCGCGACCTCGCAGACCCGACCGGCGGCAGCGGACGGGAGCGGACCATGATCGCGATCATGTTCGCCACCTGGGGACTGGTCTTTCTCGACCGCATGTCGGTGCTCTACCTCTCGCCCTACATCGCGCGCGACCTGCGCCTCACCGCCGCCCAGATCGGCACCCTGGCGGGAGTGGTGGCGATCTCGTGGGCGGTGTCGGCGCTGTTGTTCGGCGCCGTTTCGGACCGCGTTGGCCGCAAAGTGGTGCTGGTGCCGATGGTGCTGCTGTTCTCGGTCGTCTCGGCCCTGAGCGGCTTCGCGCACAGCTTCAGGGAGCTCCTCTGGCTGCGGGTGGCGCTCGGTGTCGTCGAGGGGCCGTGCTGGTCCGTCATGATGGCGCTGGTCGAGGAAAACTCCTCGCCCGGACACCGGGGGCGCAACATCGGGATCGTGGTGAGCGCGGCGGCGCTGATCGGCCTCGCGGTGGCACCCGTGGCCACCACGCAGGTGGCCGCCGATTTCGGTTGGCGCGACGCCTTCTTCATTGCCGCGGCGCCGGGGGTGGTGCTGGCGGCCCTGATCGCGGCATTCGTGAACGACTCGGCGGCGGCTCCGCGCGCCGCGGGCGGCCACTCGATGCGGCTGTCGGAACTGTCGCGCCTGCTGCGCTACCGCAACCTCTGGATCAGCGCCGTCGGCGCCGCCGGGTTCATGACCTGGCTCTTCCTGGTGAACGCATTCGGCCCGTTGTACATCACCGAGGTGCAACATCAGTCCGGCACGACCGCCGGCTTTCTCATGGGCGCGGCAGGGCTCGGCAGCTTCGCCATCGGCCTGGTGGCGCCGGCTCTCTCGGACCGGGTGGGGCGGCGTCCGATGCTGATCGCCTGCGCGGCGTTGAGCATTTTCCTGCCCCTGGCGCTGCTGCTGAACCTGAGCGGCCCGCTTCTGTGGCTCATCGCGCTGGTCCTCTTCTGCACTCAGACCGGACAGGCGATCAGCGCGATCTGCATCGTGCTCGTGCCCACGGAGAGCGTCCCGAGACACCTGGCGGCGACCGCCATCGGCTTCACGACCCTGTTCGGCGAGATGATCGGCGGATTCCTGGCCCCCCTGACCGCCGGAGCGCTGGCGCAGACCCACGGCCTGGCGCTGGCGCTGTGGATGTCGGCCGGTGGCGCGGTGGTCGTGCTCGGCGCGGGGCTGGCCATGCGACCGACGCTGCCGGCGCAGCCGATACCCGTCGGGCTTCCCAGCGCCTGAACCGCCGGGCGCCGTCGGGCGACGACGCGCGGTCTCACCGCGCCGGTCTGCGGCGCGGCGCCCCCGCCTGCTCGGCTCAACCCGATTCCCCGATCGCCGACGTTCGGCGCGCTGCTCCCGCACGCGCGCTCCCGCCGCCGACCGCCTGTGAAAACCCCTCTCTCCGCGTCTTGACATTGTTTGTAAACGCAATTACAAATGCTACATAGCTATTGAATATAGTGGTAGCTCGCAAGGGGGGCGCATGAAAGGTTTGAGGCCAACGTTCTGGGTATGCGCGACGGCCATCGCGGCGACCCTGCCGGCGGTCGCGGCGGCGAATGCATCGGCCCCGACCGCGGTCGCGGGCGGGTCACTGCCGACGCCGGTGCTGCAGGAGGTCGTGGTGACCGCCGAGAAGCGCAAATCCAATCTCATGACCACGGCGGTCGCCATGAGCGCGCAGTCAGGTTCGCAGCTGCGGCACGAACACGTCACCAACGTCGAGCAGCTCACGGCGCGGACGCCTTCTTTCACATACGCGGACCAGGGCCCCACAAGCGCGGTGAACATTCGCGGCATCGGGCTGTCGGTGACCAGCCCCAATGTGGCGCCCGGCGTGCCGCTGTATCGTGACGGGCTGCTCGCGCCGACACTGCTTCCGAACGAGCCGTTCGTCGACATCGCCGACGTCGAGGTCCTGCGCGGCCCGCAGGGCACGCTCGTCGGCGCGAACTCCACGGGCGGCGCGGTGTTCTTCAATACGGCGGATCCGCGGATCGGCGCCACCGACGGATATCTGGAGGCCAACCTCGCCACCTACTCCAAGGTCAGCGTCCAGGGAGCGAAAACCATCCCCG
>Ga0187809_10000957_pt1 | contig 14165 bp, 10 predicted proteins | sample NC_wetland_sal_i_8_FD_132415 | JGI IMG/M metagenome (GOLD analysis project Ga0187809, IMG submission 132415) | Wetland sediment microbial communities from Neuse River Estuary, North Carolina, USA - ASW_4 | ecosystem: Environmental > Aquatic > Freshwater > Wetlands > Sediment | place: USA: North... | reverse complement strand
CTGATGTGCACGTCGACCAGGTTGCTCTGCGGATCGAAGTGCAGGTCCCAGACTCCCTCGAGCAGCATGGTGCGGGTGACCACCTGTCCCTCGCGTCTCATCAGGAACTCGAGCAGCTTCTGCTCGCGGGCGGTAAGCTCGATCTCCCGCCCGCCGCGGGTGACCTTGCGGGCGAGCAGGTCGAACTCGAGGTCCGCCACCTTGAGCGTAGTCGACTCGGAGGCGCTGGCGCGTCGCCGCAGCAGCGCCTCGATGCGCGCCAGGAGCTCCGCGAAGGCGAACGGCTTGGTGAGGTAGTCGTCGCCGCCCGCCTTCAGCCCGCGGATGCGATCGTCGACGCTGCCGAGGGCGCTCAGAACCAGGACCGGCGTGCCGAGCCGGGCGCGGCGCAGCTGTTGAATGATCGCGAGGCCATCCATGTGCGGCAGCATCCGGTCGGTGACGATCAGGTCGAACTTGCCGCCGAGCGCGCGGGATAACCCGTCGCGACCGTCGGTGGCGTGATCGACCGCATAGCCGCTCTCGCGCAATCCCTTCATGAGGACCCGCGCGGCCTCCGTATCGTCTTCGATCAGCAGGATGTGCACGGGACGGAAATGTACCGCAGCCGGCTCGGCAAGTGGGAAAACCGGCCCGCAGTGCCTTCCCGGAGATCGGCTCCGTTGCCGCGGCGGCCGCGGGCGGCTCTTGCCGGCCTCGCCCCGAGCCTCAGGCGGTGATCGGGGGGGTCGCCGCCTCGGCGCCCTGCAGCCGCCCGATGAGCGTGCGCAGGAACACCCGGTTGAAGCGCAGCTGGCACGACGCCGAGACCTGCTCGAGCAGCGTCGAGCTGACCTTGAGCACGGTCACCGCGCCGCCGGCGCGGATGGTCGCGGTGCGCTTGGCGCCCGGCACATAGCTCGCCTCGCCGAAGCAGTCCCCGGTCTCCAGGGCACCGATGCGCCGACCGTGCCGCTCGACGGCACAGCCGCCGGACACGAGGATGTAGAAGCGATCGTCCATCTCCCCTTCCTTGACGATCTCCTCGCCCGGCGAGTAGTCCTGCCAGCTGCTCGCGCGCAGCACCTCCCAGATCTCGGCATGGGAGAACTCGTGGAAGAACTTCAGCCGCCGCAGCACCCCGAACTGCTCCTGCCGGTCGATGCGCGCGTTGGCCTCGCGCAGCCGCTGGTGCACGCGGGTGAGGTCCGCGGCGAAGTCGAGGCCGCTCTTGTAGCGCTTCTCAGGGTCCTTCTGCAGCGCCGTCGCGGCGACGTTCTCCAGCTCCTCGGGCACGTCCTTGCGCATCGTGTGGATGGGCGGCGGCGTGGCGTAGACGATCTGGTGCAGCAGCTTCTGCAGGTTGCCGGCGCGGAACGGCCGCGAGCCGGTCAGCAGCTCGTACATCACCGCTCCCAGGGAATACAGATCCGAGCGGTTGGTGAGCTCCAGGCTCTGCACCTGCTCCGGCGACATGTAGGACGGGCTGCCGGCGATGCCCTCGATGCGCGAGATCTCCGAGTCCGAGACCAGCGCGATCCCGAAGTCGATGATGCGCACGTCGCTGTCCTGCGTGAGCATGATGTTGGAGGGCTTGATGTCGCGGTGGATCACCCCGCGCGTATGCGCGTAGTGCAGCGCCTTCGCGCATTTGAAGACGATCTCGACGGTGTCGTCGATGCGCAGCAGATTGTCTGGCCGGCAGTAGGCCGCCAGGGTCCGGGCGCCATGGACGTGCTCCGTGACGATGTAGCAGCGTCCGTTCTCCTCGCCAGCGTCGTAGATGGGAAGTATGTGCGGATGCTGCAGCATCCCGACCAGGTGCGCCTCGGAGAGGAACATCTTGCGCGCGACGCGGGCACGCTCCGCGTCGGCGCCCGGATCCATGTTGTAGACCTTGATGGCGACGTCGCGCCCGTAGTAGGCGTCATGCGAGAGATACACCACGCCGGTGCTGCCGCGGCCGACTTCCTTGATGACCATGTACTTGCCAATCCTCTCCGGGATGCCGCGTGCGGCGGCCTTGGGCAAGGCAATCGGTCCTTTGGCGGGTGCGGGCATGTGTCGCGAGGAGTCGTGGAACGCCCGAAAGGATACGGACTGAGCCCGGTCGCGACTGTGACGATTGGCGCAAATCGCCGCCGGCGATCTGCGCGGCCCGTGACGGGGACTGGATCCCGGCGGCTGTCTCCCCGCGGCGCCCTCCCCTGGCGCCTTCGCATATCAGAGCGGGTTATGTGAAGTCACGTCCCGACTGGTTATGTGAAGTCACCTCACGCACCGCCGAAGTGGTCGTAGCCGCAAGACGAGAAGCCCATCACGGCGCCGTCACGGATGACATCCGCGCCGGGCATCTCGCGCAACGTGCCGATGCGCGTGTAGCCCCAGCGCTCCGGCGGCAACTCCGCCAGCAGCTTGGCGACATGCGCGGGCCGAACGGTGAAGCAGAGCTCGTAATCGTCGCCGCCGGTCAGCGCGAGCTCGCGGGCGCGCTCGGCGCCGACCGCGAGGACCAACATGTCGGAGACCGGCACGGCCTCGTACGAGAGCTCCACTCCGCAGCCGCTGGCGCGCGCCAGCTTGGAGGCATCGGCCAGCAGACCGTCGGACACGTCCATGCAGGCGCTCGCGTGGCGGCGCAGGCACTCGCCCAGCGCCACGCGGGGCGTGGGGTAGAGAAAGCGCTCCCGCAGATACGCCGCCGCCTCGGCCGCCGCGGCAAGCCGGCCCTGCTCCACCGCGAGGCCGGCGGCCGCATCGCCCGGCGTGCCCGAGACGAACACGGCATCGCCGGCGGACCCGCCGGATCGCAGCATCGCGGATGAGCGCGGTACGTGTCCCAACACCTGCACGGTGACGGTGAGCGGCCCGGACGTGGTGTCGCCGCCCACGAGCGCGACGTCGTGAGCATGTGCGAGCGCGGCCATGCCGGCCGCGAACTCCGCCAGCCACGGCTCCTCGGCCCGCGGCAGCGTGAGGGCAAGGAGAGCCCACGCGGGGCGCGCGCCCATGGCCGCCAGATCGCTCAGGTTGACCGCGAGCGCGCGATGGCCGACCGAGGCGGCGGCGCACCCCTGCGGGAAATGCACGCCATCGACCAGGCTGTCCATGGCGGCAACCAGCTCCATGCCCGCGGGACATTCCAGGATCGCAGCGTCGTCCCCTACGCCGACCCGCACATCGCCGCGCTTCGCGCCGCAGCCGCGGAAGTAGCGGTCGATCAGGTCGAATTCCGACAGGGTCACACCCTCAATGCTCCTCGGGACGCAGCGCCCGTGCCGCGCGATCCAACACCGCGTTGACGTACTTGTGGCCGTCCGTTGCGCCAAACCGCTTGGCCAGGGTCACCGCCTCGCTGATCGCGACGCGGTAGGGCACGTCCTGTCGATGACGCAGCTCGTACAACCCGATGAGGAGGATGGCGTGCTCTATGGGATCGAGACGCTCCGGGGCGCGGTCTGCCCACGAGGACAGATCCGCATCGAGCGCCTCGCGCGCCCGCCAGACGCCCTCGACGAGCTCCCGGAAGTACTCGCGATCCGCCCGCGGCATGTCCTCCGCGTCGCCGAACTCCTGGATGAGATCCTGCCAGGGGCAGTCGTTGAGCTGCCAGCGGTACAGCGCCTGCAGCGCCAGCTTGCGCGCCACCGAGCGCTGGCCGGAAAGCGTGCGGGTGGAAGGCTCGGTCGGCATCTTCGGACGTCCGCAGAGGTCAGGCCGAGAGGCGTGCCATGAGGCTCGCCATCTCCAGGGCCGCCGCCATGGCTTCCCCACCCTTGTTGCCCACGCCTGTGGCAGCCCGCTCGAGCGCCTGCTCGACCGTCTCGACCGTCAGCACGCCGAAGATCACGGGCACCCCGGTCTCGAGGCTCGCGAGCTGCAATCCGCGGGCGCACTCGCCGGCGACGTAGTCGAAGTGCGGGGTATCACCCCGGATCACGCACCCGAGCGCCACGACGGCGTCGTAGCGTCCCGACAGCGCCAGCCGGCGCGCGGCGACGGGCAGCTCGAATGCGCCCGGCACGCGAGCGACGGTCAGGTCTTCCGCGGGACCGCCATGCTCCAGCCACGCTGCCGTCGCTCCCTTGAGCAGGCTCGCAACGATGAAGTCGTTGAATCTCGCGGCGACCACGGCCACCTTGCGGCCGCGCGCGGCGGTCTCACCCTCGAGCACGCGGGGCGCGCTCAAGCATCCTCTCCAACGTAGCTGTCGACCTCGAGCCCGAAGGCGGCGATGCCGTGGATCTGCTTCGGCGCCGACAGTACCCGCATGCGGCGCACGCCGAGGTCCTTGAGGATCTGCGCGCCGACACCGAAGGTGCGCAGCACCTCCCCGTCGCCGCGGGGAGCCGCCGCGCCGGACGCGGCATCCGGCTGCGCCTCGCCGGGCGCCGGTGCGGTCAGCGACCGCACCGAGGTCAGCAGATCGTCGGGAGACTCGCGGTCGCGCAGGATCACGATGACACCGCTGCCCGCGCGCGCGATCCGCTCCATCGCGGCCCGCAGCGTCCAGGCCAGCGGATCGGCGCGGATGCCCAGAAGGTCCCGCAGGGGATCGACCACGTGCACCCGCACCAGCGGCGGCTGCGGCCCCTGCACATCGCCGCGCGCCAGCGCGAGATGCACGTCCTGGCTGATGCGGTCCTCGTAGGCGTACAGGGTGAACTCGCCGAGCTCCGTCTGGACGGCCTGCGCGCTCACCCGCTCGACCGAGCGCTCGTGGCGCAGCCGGTGGCGGATCAAATCGGCGATGGTGCCGATCTTCAGTCCATGCCGGCGGGCGAAGAGCTCGAGCTGCGGCCGCCGCGCCATCGTGCCGTCGTCGTTCATCACCTCGCAGATGACCCCTGCGGGCTGAAGGCCCGCCATGCGGCAGAGGTCCACGGCGGCCTCCGTGTGCCCGGTCCTGACGAGCACGCCGCCACGGCGGGAGCGCAACGGGAAGATATGCCCCGGCCGCGCGAAGTCGCGCGGCTCGGAGCGCTCGTCGGCCAGCGCCCGGATCGTGGCCGCGCGATCGCTCGAGGAGACGCCGGTCGTGGTGCCGGCCCGCAGGTCCACGGAGATGGTGAAGGCCGTGCGGTGCGACTCACTGTTGCTCGCGACCATCTGCGGCAGCTCCAGGCGCGTCAGGCGATCTTCTTCCATGGGCACGCAGATGATGCCGCCCGCGTGGCGGATCATGAACGCCACGGCCTCCGGGGTCGCGAGCTGAGCCGCCATGATGACGTCGCCCTCGTTCTCCCGGTCCTCGTCGTCCATGATGACGACCATCCGCCCGGCCTTGAGGTCGGCGACGATCTCCTCGACGGAATTGAGGCCCGCCGGACCGGCCGGCGGCGCCGGCTTGCCGGAAAGGGGCAGGACTTTGGACATGAGGACGCCTCGAGAAACGGTCCCCGATTATACCTGCGAGGGGCCGCCGGCCCCGGGGTCAATGGCTCGCGCGGTCCGGCAGCAGCGGCAGCACCGCCCGCTGCAGGGCCTGCCGGGATATCCCCGACGGCCCCTCGGCCTGCAGCCGGGCCCGGATCACGCCCTGCGCGTCGATCACGTACGTGACCGGCACGGCGACCGGCTGGCCGAAGCCGTTCACCTTCGCGGCGCTCGCGAGCGCGCCGGGATAATGGAATTGCCGCATGACCTGGCGTACCCGGGCGTCATCGGGCGCTTCGTCGATGCTCAGACCCAGGACCTCGAGCCCGCGCGCGTGATAGCGCCGATAGAAGGCATCGAGCGTCGGCATCTCCACGCGGCAGGGCGAGCACCAGGTCGCCCAGAAGTTCACCAGGACCACTTTGCCGCGCAGCGTGGCGAGGTCGAACTCGTGCCCGTCGAGCCGCGCGACGATGAGCGCCGGCGCCGGCCGACCGACCGCCGGACGTGCCGCCATCGCGGGAAACGGCACCGCCAGCGAAGCGGCAAGCAGCAGCCACAAGGCGCGGACTCGAGGGAATGCTCGCGCGGTCACGTTGCGCATGGCGGACTCCGTGGAAGGTCTCCCCATGCTGCCACAGACGGCACGCACCTGCCCGCGGCCGCGGCGGGAGCGGGGCAGGCATTCCCTATCGCCTGGCTCGCGATGGGCCTTACAGGGTGATCTGGTACTGCAGCATCAAGCGGTTGTAGAAAAGCGCGCGGCCTCCGTTGAGCTTCGCGCCATCATCGCGCAGGAGCCGGTCCCGCAGCTGCAAGCCCTGCAGCCAGCCTTTGAACCGATAGGTGCCCTCGAGATATTCGGCCCGGGAATCACCGCTGTAGGTGGTATGGAAGTCGAGCACCGCCGCCCGGACGCGTAGCCGCCCCCGCAGCACCCGGGAGGCCGCCGCCAGCTCGAGCGCGCCTCCCGGGCCGTACTTGACCAGATGAACGGTCATCTCCCCGGCATAGAGCGCGGTGCGATCACCATAGGGGGAGATGAGGGCGCCACCGCCGAAGCCGCCGCGACGATCCCGCAAGCGGTCGTACGACACCGAGAGGTTCAAGGCGCCATGCGCCAGACCTGCACGCGCACCCCACAGCCGCGAGTCCACGGGCCCGCTCCGGCCGAAGAGCCGAGCGCCGTACCGGGCGAGAATGCCGCCCCCGCTTTGACGCATGAGCTGCGCATCGAGATACGGCCGCCATCGGCCCTCCCCGAAGATTCTGCCCCCGTCGAGGTAAACCGTCCGCGCGAATCCACGAAAGTCGTAGTACCAGAGCTGCCCGTGCAGGCGGGCGCCCGAGTAGACGGCGCCACCCGCGACCGTGCCGGGGGCCTCGGGCAGCCGCGCGCCGCGGGGAAACACCGGCACCGCATCGGCGACGACGTCGCCCTCATAGCCGTCCGGATAGTAGAGATTGTCACGCCGGAAGCCGCTCGAGCTGCGGCTCTTGAACCGCGTGACATCGATGAGCAGCAGCTTCAGCGCGCCCGATACCGCGAGCTCGCCCTGCGCGCCCGAGAACGTCTGCGGCAGCATGCGCGAGTCGGTTGCCGACATCCAGGGCGTGTCGATCCGTTGCCGGCCGGCCCGCACCCGCAGACCCGCGCGCCGATACTGCACGAACGCCTCCCCGAGCGTCGTGATTCGCGGCTGCGGACCCATGAGGGTTGGCTCCTCTTCCCGGGAGCCCGCCGGGAAGCCCTCGGTCGCCCAGGTTCCGTAGAGACCCGCGCCGAGTCCGAAGCCTCCCCAGAACGGCGCAGTGGCGATCCGCAGCAAGCCTCCCGCGGCCGAGGAGCGCTGGTCGGCGGTACCCTGAGCCCGATAGAGCTTGTTGAAATCGTACTGCCGCAGCGTCAGCTGCATGCGTACCGCAGCGTCGGAAGTTGATGGTGCCGCGGTCGCGGCCGCGGGTCCCATGCCGGCGATGATCGCCATCCACACGGCGAGCGAGCGGCCGATGCGCCCTCCCGGCACGAGGAACTGCCGCACTGGAGGCTCGACGCGGCCCTCCGGATCGCGAGTGGCTAACATGAACACCTGACTGTAGAGCGGCTACGTTCTATCGTCTCATTCGCAGTCGCGATGTCCGCTACAGACGCTCGCGCGGACCTTGGCGGCGGCGCGTGGATCGAGAGGCAGGTACCCGTGCAGGCGGGTGATGTCACTCTGCCCCTCGGCGCCGAGGACGTAGCCAAGAAATGCCCTTACGCTCGGCTGCAATGAGTGCCCCGGCCGCCGATCGACGAAGGCATACGCGCTGCGCGCCAACGGATAGGCTCCGGAGATGACGCTGGCACGGTCCGGCAGGACGTAAGGGCTGCCCGGACCGGCCGACAGCGCCACGGTCTTGAGGTCGCTGCCCCGGTATTGCACCGTCGAGACGGCAATGCCATACGGATCATAGCGCAGCGCGGCAGCCGTCTGCGCGGCCGCCGATTCGACGGAGCCGTCGGCGCGGCGGCGGTCGCTAAACTCGCTCACCCGATCCCAGTCGAGTGCACGACTCCCGCCGAGCACGACCCGCAGGAAATAGCGCCCCGTGCCGCTCGCCGTGTCGCTCATGTAGAGATGGACGGGCCTATGGCTCCAGCGGCCCCGCGCACCGAGCTGTCCCCAGCGCCCGACCCCACGACTCGCCTGCGAGCAGCCGCAGGCGGCGATGGCCGCGAGCTGTGCCAGGGTCAGTCGCGAGAGCGGATTGCGCGCGCTCACCAGGATGGCGAGCGCCGGCGATTCGCCTTCCGTGTCCAGACTGCCCGCCATCACTCTCAACCGCTTGAACGAGTATCCCTTGGGACGCGAGAAGCCGTTGTCGTCGGTGTCGTCGTCGCGTCGGCCCATGAGGGCGATCTGCGCCAGGCCCGAGTAGAGGCCCGGAATCGCGGTGTCCGATCCCATGAGTCGCACTTGCACGTCGACGCCGGGGTTGCGGCTGTGGAAGCCGTGCGCCCATCGCGTCACCACCGCCGACATCGCCTTAGGGCCCCAGATACGCAGCACACCGGCCGGTGGCGAGGATCCGTGGAAAGGCGGCGGGCTGCGCGATGCGGCAGCGCGGGGCGCGTCAGCGGATAGTGCGGCGGAGACGGCGGTCGCGGACGGCGCCGCTCGCGCGCCGACGGTCAGCAGCAGCGCTGACGTCAGCGCCACCGCGAGCCACCCGCCCCGTCTCGCGGGCAGGAACGGGCTCATTGCAACTGCCTCAGCTCGGTTGCAATCAGCCGCGGATCGAGCGGCAGATACCTTCCGTCCTCGTTCACCGCCTGCTGTCCGTCGCGGCTGAGGAGATAGCGCAGGAACTCACGCACCTTGGGATCGAGCGGGTGCCCGGGCGGGTCATCGACCACTGCGGGTAATGTCCGCGCCAGCGGATAGAGGCGCTCGATCAGCGTGCGGGGCGTCGCCTGGTAGAACGGTCCCGCGGGGTCGGCACCGAGCGCGAGCGGCTCGACCTCGGGGCCGGCGTAGCGGATGTTGGAAACCGCGATGCCATAGGGATCGCGGGCGAGCGCATCGAGGATCTGCTGGCCGTGATCGTAGATGCGGCCGTCCGGCAGGTAGATGTGCCGGTACTGCCGCAGCGCGCAATTCCACTCGTGACTGCCCTCGAGCAGGTACTGTTCGAGATAGATCGCGAAACTGTCATCCAATGCCCAGCCGTACGGGGTGATCGGCTTGCCCGCCCACGCTCCGCGCAGCCCGAGCTGTCCCCACGTGCGGATGTTGGCGGCTCCGCGGCGATGCTGCGCGCCGAAAATCGCATCGAGCTGCGCCAGTGTCAGATGGGTGAGCGGATTGCCCCGGTGGACGAAGAATTGCTGCGCGTAATCGAAGTTGCGCACATCGACGCTGCCGGTCATCACCTGCACGATGCGTGGTGGATAGCCCTTGACCCGCTCGAACGCCCTGACTTCCTGCGGCAGGACTTCCTCGCCGAGAATCGCGATGTCGCCGATCCCGGTGAAGAGCGCCGGCACGCCGGAGGAGGTGCCGTACATCCGATATTCCAACCGCGCGCGTGGCTGGAAGCGCCGAAAGCCCGCCGCCCAGAGGCGGATCAGGTGGCGCATCCACGGCAGCCGGGGGTTGCCGTGCCCCCAGATCCGGATCACGCCCGAGACCTGCTGCGAGGGCACGTAGGGAGGCAGCTTGGCCACCAGGCGCGCCTGGAAGCTGTCCGGCGCAGCCGGTTGGGGCGGAATGGAGGCGAGCGAGGGGGCCGGCGTGAGCCGACGCCCGGCGAAGCCGCGTGCCGATGGGGCCGTAGGCGCCTTCTCCATCAGCGGCAGATAACCGTCGGCCGGGCGCACCATGGCCTGTCCCGCCGCGCTGAGGATGTAGCGGACGAATTGCCGCGCCTCGGACGCTCGCCGCGGCTGCGGATCAAGGTACGCATTGACGGCGCGGCGCAGGGGATATCGGTGATCTCGAATCGTTCCCGCCGCCGGCAGGAGGTACGGGCCGGCGGCGCGAGCACCGAGCGGCACCGGGGTCACGGGCTCGCCATTTGCCGGCAGCCAGGCGATCGCCAGCCCGTACGGATCGCGCGCCAGCGCACTGAGGATCTCGCCGCGGGTGTGGCGCGGCGAGTCCGGCAGCGGGGAAGCGCGCGGGGCCTCGGTGATGCGCGGCCAGTCGAGCTGCGCGCCCCCACCCAACACGCTGTCCCGCAGAAAGCGCCCCGTGCCGCTCTCGCTGTCGGGAAGGTAGAGGTCGATCGGATGCCCTGCCCAATGACCGGTCAGGCCGAGCTGCCCCCACGTGCGGATGCCCGGCGCACCCGGCCGCGGGCGAGCCTCGAGGATTCCCCGAAGCTGCGCGAAGTCGATGTGCCGCAGCGGATTACCGCGATGCACGAACGCCACCAGGGCCGGTGATCTGCCCGTGGAAGCAACACTGCCGTCGAGGATTGCGACCCGCTGAGGCGGATGCCGGTACACCCATTCGAAAGCCTGCAGCTCACTGTCCGTGGCGGTCCGTCCCGTCAGGGCGACATCCGCCTCGCTCGTGTACAGCCCGGCCATCGCCGTGTCGCTGCCCGTCATGTGCAGCTCCACCCGCAAGCCCGGGTGCAGCGCCTCGAAGCCCTGCGCCCAGCGCCGCGCGAGCGGCGCGAGCCGCGGATTGCCCCAGACACGCAGCCGATCACCCGCGCTTGCCGATCGCTCAGGCGATACGGTCCGCGCCGCAACGGCAGCCGCGGAGCAGGCCTTCCGGCAGCCGCTCAGCGCATCGAGCCTGCGCAGCTGCGCCTCGATCTGCGGCCGGCCGAGCGGCAGGTAGCCGCTCTCTTCGATCAATGCCTGCTGCCCCTGGCGGCTCAGGATGAACCGCAGGAACTCGCGCACGGCAGGATCGAGGGCCCGACCCGGCGGCAGATCGACGAACGCGGGGATGATGCGCGTCAACGGGTAGGCACGCGTGATGAGGGTGCGGGGCGTCGCGGCGACATAGGGGCCGGCGGCGGTGGCGGCGAGGCGCAGCGCCTTCACGGCGGGATTCGCGAAGCGCACGTTCGAGATGGCGATACCGGCCGGATCGCGCGCGAGCGCCTCGAGGATCTGCCGGGCTCTGTCATCGACCGTCCCGTCGGCATGCTTGATGGTGATGAACTGCCGCAGGTCGGGATTCCAGCGGTGACTGCCCTCGAGTACCCGGGCTCGGAAGAACAGCGCGAAATCCTGATCGACCTTCCAGCCGTACGGATCGATGCGCCGCCGCGCCCAGGCGCCCGTCAGGCCGAGCTGCCCCCAGGTGCGGATGTTGGCCAGGCCGCCGCGATGCTCATCGCCGAAGATGGCATCGAGCTGTGCCACCGTCAGATGCTCGATGGGATTCGCCCGGTTGACGAAGATCATGTGGGCGTAGTCGAAGTAGTTGACGTCGACACTGCCCGTCGCGATCGCGAACCGGGTCGGCGCATAGTGCCGCTCGCGCTCGAAGGCGCGCTGCGCCGCGGGGCTGATCTCCTCGCCCAGGATCGCGAGGTTGCCCGCGCCGGTATAGAGGGCGCCGATGGCCGAGGCGGTGCCGTACATGTCGTCGACGATCTTCACGCCCGGCTGATAGCGGTGGAACTCGCTCTCCCACCGATGCAGCAGGCCGCCGAGAAAATCGTGGGCGGGGCTGCCATGGCCCCAGAGACGGATCGTGCCGGTCACCTGCTCCCGGGGCTCATACGGCGGCAGCGATGCGACGACACGCGCGGCATAGCGCGCCGGGGCTGTGGGCCACGCCGAATGCACCGTGGCCGCCTGCGGGACAGCCGCTTGTGAAGCGGAGACTGCCCCGATGGCGGGCTGCACGAAGGTTGCAGCGACCGCCGTCAGGGTGAGCCCGAGCCGGGCCGCCGTGCGCAGCGCCCGCGACCGGGCGCTGCGCACGTCGAATGGGCGGATCACGTTGCTCTCCTCGCTACGAAGCCGGACCCGCCCTGCTCTCAATTGGCCCCCGGTGGCCCTCCGTTGATGGAGCGCCCGGCTTCCAGCGCATCGAGCCGTTGCATCTGCTGCTCGGCAATCTTGGCGGTGAGCGGCAGGTACTTGCCGTCCCGCTCCACCAGCGCCTGACCCTGGCGGCTCAGCACGAATCGGATGAACTCGTAGATCTTCGGGTCGAGCGCCCGACCGGGCTTGGCCTCCACCCAGAATTCCTGCTGACCCCAGAGTGGATACGTGCGGTCGCGCGCGGTATCCATGGTGAGCGGAACGAACGGCGCACCAGGACCTTTTGCGATGGCGAGGACCTTCACGCTCTTCGGCAGATCCTGATGGAAGCGGATGTACCCGATGCCGCCCGGATCGCGCGCCACGTGGTCGATGATCTGGTCGGACTCGAGATAAGTCGACCCGTCGGGGCGCTTGTAGTTGCCGAAGGCCAGGAGGTTGCCATTCCACTTGTCGCTCGCCGCCAGCACGTCGTCGGAGAACTCGAGCGCGGTCGCGTAGCGCAGGCTGAAGCCGAAAGTATCGATACTGCGGGACGCCCAGGATCCCTTCAGGCCCATCTGCCCCCAGGTGCGGATATTTCCCTCCGGCCCGCGGGCAAGCTTCGGGTCCCACCTCGTGCGCACCCAGCCGCCGGCGCGCTGCGATCCGAACATGCCGTCGAGCTGCTGCATGGTGACGTCCGCGACCGGATTCTTGGCATTGACGATGACGGCCAGCGTGTTTTGCCAGCCGATCACATCGTACGAGCCGGTGACCACCGAGATACCGCTCGGCAGGAAGCCCTTCAGGCGTAGGTTGGCGAGATCATCGTAGAAGAGCGGCTTGTGATCGACGCCGATGTCGCCCCGGTCCTCGTAGAGGCAGGAGATCGCGTTGGCCGCGGTCTGCAGGTCATAGACGACCTTGATCCCCGGCTGGTACTTGGCGAAAGCCTTCTTCCACCAGCCCCCCAATGGGGAGTCGCCGATGTAGTTGTTGCCGCAGAGGTGAATGGTGCCGTGCGGATGGGATTTCGGCGCGTAGGCGGGCAGCCCGCTGAGGTCGAAGTTGCGCGTGTAGGCCCGCGAGTAGGCGACGGCGTGCATGCGGGCGCGACGCTCCGCGGCAGAGCCGGCCGGAAACTTGCGCGACTGCGCGTTCGGCGCGTACTTGTTGAGCCAGGGCGCCGACTGGGGGGCGGCGCCCGCTGGCGCCGCCCCGGTCAGGGCGAGCGCCAGCGATACGGCCGCGGCGGCGGATAGAGCCGACCGAAGGGTCTTCATGAGTGCCTCGAGTGGATCAGTTCAGCTTCTGAAGCTGCTTCTTGATGTAGCTCTCGGGCAAGGGACTGTAGATCCCCTGCTTGTCGATGATCTCCTGCCCCTGACGGCTCAGCACGAAACGGATGAACTCGCGCACCGCCGGATCGAGCGGCCTTCCCGGCGGCTTATTGATGTAGATGTACGCGTCGCGGCTCAGCGGATAGCTCCGGTTGCGCACGTTCGCGGCCGTCAGCGGGATCGCCGGCCCCCCGGGCGTCGCGGAGATCGCGAGGATCTTGACGTTCGGATAGGAGCGGCACTTCGTCCCATCGGGGTTGACGCACGTGCCGTCGACGTGCATGAGCGCGCCCCAGCCGATCGCGTACTTGTCCTTGCTGATCGCCTCGTACATCCGCTGGCTCCACACCTTCCTGCCGGCGGCATCTGGCGTCGCCTCCTTCTCCTCCACGACCTCGTGGAAGTTCGCGTTCCACTTGTACGACCAGTGCATCACGTGACGCTCGAAGCTCACCGCGAACCCGGGCGCGACGTAGCCCCAGGTCTGGATCTTCTTGTGCGCCCAGCTGCCCTTGAGGCCGAGCTGTCCCCAGGTGCGTATGGTGTCCTGCCTGCTCTGGGCGTACTTGCTGGTGAAGAGAATCGCGTGCTGCGGGCCGCCGACGACCCAGCCGCCCGTGCGCTGCGCGCCGAAGATCTCGTCGAGCTGCTTCATCGACAGGCGCGCGAGCGGATTGTCCTTGTTGACCATGATGGCCCAGGCGTAGAGACAGCCGCGCATGTTGTAGCAGCCGGTCGCCACGGAGATCTCCGTCGGCGTGTAGCCGTAGGTATTGTAGAAGGGCATCTGGTCGGTGATCTTGGCGTCATCGCCCATCGGCGCGATATCCGACACACCGGCGTACATCATGCCGAGCGCGCCCTCGCTCTCGGTCTGGAAGTTTCCCGACACCTTGGCATCGGGCTGCACCTTCTCGAAGCCCTCCATCAGCGCCGGGATCATCCCCTTGAGCGGGCTGCCCGCGATGCGCACCGGCCCGATCACGTGG
>Ga0187809_10000956_pt1 | contig 14197 bp, 11 predicted proteins | sample NC_wetland_sal_i_8_FD_132415 | JGI IMG/M metagenome (GOLD analysis project Ga0187809, IMG submission 132415) | Wetland sediment microbial communities from Neuse River Estuary, North Carolina, USA - ASW_4 | ecosystem: Environmental > Aquatic > Freshwater > Wetlands > Sediment | place: USA: North... | reverse complement strand
TTGCTGAGTGCGAACGCGGCGGGCGGCAGGGAATCGAAAAAGCGCTTCTTCACCCGGATGTATTCGTCGAAGGTCTTGTGATAGTCCAGGTGATCGTGGGTGATATTGCTGAAGATCCCGCCTGCGAAGGCGAGGCCTTCCACGCGGTGCTGGTCGATCGCGTATGAACTGACCTCCATGAACACATGCGAACATCCGGCCGCATACATATCGGCGATGAGGCTGTTCAGCGTCAGGGCATCCGGCGTCGTATGGGTGGCGGGCAACACCCGTTCGTTGATCTGGTTTTGAACCGTGCTCAGCAGACCGCATGAATAGCCCAACTGGGTAAACAGCTTGAACAACAGCGTGGCAATGGTTGTTTTTCCATTCGTTCCCGTGACACCCACGAGACGGATTTTTTCGCTCAGCCGGCCAAAGAAATTATGGGCCATGATGCCCGCGGCCGCGGCCGTATTCCCGACCATTACATAAGCGGTGTTTTCATGAAGGGTGCCGGGGAGCGTCTCGCAAACGATCACGGTCGCGCCGTTCCCGGTCGCCGACTCAATGAACGCATGGCCGTCGGTGAGATGGCCCCTGACCGCAATGAAAGCACTTCCCGGGGTCACTTTCCGGGAATCCGTATACAGGGCGCTGACCTCCTGCACGGGATGCCCCGCTGTCGAAAGGACAGGCACACCGGATAATATCGTCGATAATAACACCATCAGTTCAATTGCAGGTTGATCGATTCGCCCTTATGAAAATCTGCGTTCTGCGCGATCGATTGATAAACCACCTTTCCACGGCCCTTGGCCGACACCTTCAGGCCCAGGTTTTCCAGCACGTAAACGGCATCCTTCAGTCCCATGCCCGTCACGTCCGGTACCTGGTGATCCGGTTGACCGGAAACGGGCAGGTCCTGCAGTTGCAGGCGGCTGCCGTTAAACAGGGCCGCACTCCACTTCCCGGGTAAATCGGCCTGGGGGAAAGGGTAGCGCATCGCGCCGAATATGTCGCGCAGGTCGCTGTTCAGCCCTACCAGTTTTACCCGCGCCGTATCAGGTGTGTTGCCGGCCAGCTGTTCAAGGGATTCACTCCCGATGGTTTCCGCATAGATCTTGTCAGCCACTTCGCGGAACACGGGACCGGCCACCGATCCCCCATAGGCGAGTTTGGAATCGTCCCCGTTCTGGATCACCACCCCGATGGTGTACTGTGGATCGTCAAAAGGCAAAAAACCCATGAATGCGGACTGGTAGATCTTGTGGGCCTTGTTGTAACCCCGGTTATCGAGCGCCGTTACCGCGGTACCGGTCTTGCCGGCGAAAGTGTAAACCGGGGTTTCCAGCGCATGACCGGTACCGTGTTCCTCCTGTACGACGGCCAGCAGGCAGGCCCGGACTTTCGCAAGCACCTCGTCGCTGCATATCTTGTCAATAAGGACCGTTGGTTTGAATGCCTGCACGGTTTCACCCGTTTTCACGATCGCGCTGACCAGGTAAGGCTTCATCATTTTCCCGTTGTTCGCCACAGCGTTATAGAGCGTAAGCAGCTGGAGGGGCGTGATCAGCTCTTCATATCCATGGGCCATGAACGGCAGCGTCGTCTTGGTCCAGTAGCGGGTGCCGGGCTTCTTGATGTATGGGTTGGCTGCACCGACCAGGTCGATCCCCGTAGGAACGTCCAGCCGAAGTGCGTGCAGGTGGTCATAGAACTTCATGGGCTGGTTGTGGTAGTATTCATCCGCCATCTTGGCAAATGCGACATTCGAAGAGCGGGCGAACGCCTCTTTCACGGTGATATCATGCGTACCCAGGTGTGAGTCTGTTATCTTCAGCCCGTAAAAGATCTTCTGGCCGCCTTCACAATCCACGATGCTGCCCGTGTCCACGTACCGGTCCTGCAGCAGGGAGATCAGCGTCGCCAGTTTGAAGACCGATCCCGGCTCGGTCCGCCGCCCGAGTCCATAATTATAATCCTCGATATACGACCCGTCCGGCCGCCGGCCCAGGTTGGCAATTGCCCTTATCTTCCCCGTCCGGGTTTCCATTACGATGCAGGTGCCGTGCAGGGAATTATTCTGCACCATCATTTTCATGAGCGCGTTCTCGGCCACGTCCTGGATATAGGTGTCAATATTCGTAACCACGTCGCTGCCGCCTTCAGGATCGATCTCGGCGCCGTCCACCGGGATATAGGCCCCCGCCACACAACGGACCAGTCTTTTGCCGCTCTCTCCCTTGAGCACACTGTCATAGGAACGCTCCAGGCCGACATTCCTGCTGGTGTCTCCGCGTGACAAGCCGATCGTCCTGTTGGCAAGCAGCACATAAGGGTTGACACGGTTGTCGCGCTGCTCCAGGATGAAACCGCTCCTGTTCTTTCCCATCCGTACCAGCGGAAAATCCTTCAGCGCCTCGTACTGTTCGAAGGAGATCTTTTTCTTCAACGGGAAATAGCGGTCTTCCGCCCGGTAGCCCCTGGAGAGGATCTTCCGGTACGCCGCCGGGGTGGCATCCCGGAAGAGACCTGACAGGCGGATGCTCAGCGAATCAAGGTTATCATGAAACCGCTTCCCGTTCTTCTCCCGCAGCCCGTCGGCTCCAAAATCAATATACACGTCGAAGACGGGGATCGACGTGCTCAGCATATTGCCGTTCTCGCTAAAAATGGTGCCGCGTTCGGCGTTGACATCAATGATTTTTAAATGTTCATGACTGGCCATGCTTTTCCAGTAGGCGCCCTGCACCCGCTGGATGTAAATGGCGCGTCCGAGAATGACGGCGCCCAGCGCCATGATCCCGATGAAACACAGGTAAATACGCCATAATATGTCCTTCTTGATATCCACGGAGTGGTTTAAATTATCTTTTGGAACTGTCGGTCAGTCGAACCGGGGGAACCGTGAGCTCCTTCAGTCCGAGCGGTTCCACGGCCCTGGCCAGTTCACTTTCCTTACTTCTGAATATCACGTCCCGCTTCACCGTCTTGAATTCATATTCTTTTTCCTTGAGATCCCTGGCCGTCGTATTGATATCGCGGATCATCTTGTCCGCATAGTGCCCGTTGGCGATATACACGATGGCCAGCAATGTCACGAAGAGGTAGAAGGGAATATTTCGAACGAGCCATTTATTATAAAAGATCTGCAACCGCCCGTTCGTGCGGGAAGATTTCTGTGCAACCGCCTTGCCTTGTTCCTGCTGCTCCACGTTTACTGGTTCATTGTGTGATGCCGATCCTTTCCGCGATCCTCAGTTTGGCGCTGCGGGACCTTGGATTTTCCTGTAGTTCCAGAGGTAACGGCCTTACCGGCTTTCGGGTGACCGTTCGCAATTTCCTGTCCGGGGACCTGCCAAATAGATCCTGTTCCGGGGTATCTTCAAAACTTTCGTTCCTGAAATAATTTTTCACCAGCCGGTCCTCCAGGGAATGAAACGTGATGACCGCCACGCGTCCCCCGGCCGCCAGGACATCCGGTACCTGGACCAGCAACTCACCGAGGGCGCCCAATTCATCATTGACCTCGATCCTCAATGCCTGGAACACCTGTGCAAAATACTTTTCCGGGTTGCCCCGGACCACCGGGTAAAGCGCTTGCCGGAAGGCACGGATACCAGCGATCGAACCCTGCTGGCGGGCCGCTACGATCTGCCGCGCAAGCGTTTTTGCATTCGTTACCTCGCCATACTGTTCGAAAAGCCGGTGCAACCTTTCCTCCGGGTAGGTTTCGATCACGTGGGTGGCATCGACCTGCTGGGACGGGTTCATGCGCATGTCCATCCTGGCGTCGAAGCGGGTGGAAAAACCTCTTGCCCCTTCATCGATCTGGTGGCTCGAGACGCCCAGGTCTGCCAGTACACCGCTGACCGGGGGCACTTTATAAAAGCGCAGGAACCGCTGAAGGTGCCGGAAGTTATGCGGGATGAACGTCAACCGGCTGTCCTCCGGAAGGTTGATCCGTGCGTCGGGATCCTGGTCAAAGGCGAAGACCCTGCCCTGCGGCCCCAGCCGCTCCAGGATGCCCCGGGTATGTCCCCCGCCTCCGAAGGTGCAATCCACATACATACCCGACGGATCGATCTGCAAGCCCGTCATCACCTCCTGCAGCATCACCGGTACATGATAGATGCCACTGGCCATGTTACTTCTCCGTTTTGTCTCTTACCATGACTTCTTTTGCCAGGTCGCTGAATGACTCCGGTGAAAAAGTATCAAAGAACTGCTGGTGTTTGGTCTTATCCCATATCTCGAATTTGTCGATGGCCGACACCAGTACGATATCCTTGTCCAGGCCCGCATACTCGACCAGGTTCCTGGGTATCAGCATTCTTCCCGCGTTGTCCAGGTCCACCTGGGTAGCGCCGTTCAGGAAAAACCGCTTGAACTGCCTGGCCTTGGGGTCGAAATCGTTCAGTTTGCCCAGCTCGGTGAACAAAGGCTTCCAGCTTTTGGCCGTATACAGGCTCAGGCACTTCTCGAACCCCCTGTTGATAATAAAGGGCTCCACGCCACTATCGGGCAGCTGTTTCCTGATACCCGTGGGTAAAAGGAAACGGCCCTTGATGTCCAGGGTGGCCTCAAATTCGCCGATAAAACCTGTCATTATGAACTATTTAGTGCGTGAAAAGGAAATTTCCACAAAATAACACATTTTCCCACTCTGACAACAAAATTCAAAAAAACTTTTTTATTCACTCCCTTTGCGATCAATGCTGGCGGCCTGTTCAGCGGATTTGTGCAAAATGGGGTCTGCACAACCTGTGAATAGCATGTGTAAAAAGTATGAATAAGTAGAATTGCCGGGATCGGTATATTGAAATGGCTGGTTTTTGGAAGGCGACTGCCTGTCGCGGACCTTCTTATAAATTTGAAGGAAAAAAGTCCAACGGTAAAATTTTACGTCAAAAAGTTTAGTGAAAATCAGGCCTGGGCGTCGTTGTGCAGCACCGGGAAGTCCAGGGTGAAGACGCTTCCCTTCCCCAGGGTACTTTCCACGCGGATCTTTCCCTTGTGCGCATCGACCATGGACTTGACATAGCTCAGGCCCAGCCCGAATCCCTTTACATTGTGAATGTTCCCCGTATGCGCCCGGTAAAACTTCTCAAAGACACGGTGGAGGGTCTCCTTGCTCATGCCGATGCCGTTGTCCTCGATCCGGATCCGCAGGTGGCTGTTAAAATTAACCGTGGAAAGCTTGATGCAGGGATTTTCCTTTGAGTATTTCACGGCGTTGTCCAACAGGTTGTTGATGATATTGGTCAGGTGAACTTCGTCCCCGATCATCAGGTCGTTCGGAGCGTCGAGATGTTGCTCCAGCCGTCCGTTCTTGTCCTCCAGCGGGAGTTTGATATTGTTCAGTGCCGACTCGATCACCTGGTTGGCATGCACGGGCTTTTCATTCAGCTGGATCTCCTGCTTGTCAAGCAGGGCCGCCTGCAGAATGGTTTCCACCTGCTTGTTCATGCGCTTGTTCTCATCCTTGATGATCCCCGAGAAATACTCCATGCGGTTGCGGTCGTTCAGGACCTTGTCATTTCTCATGGCGTCCACGGCAAGGGAGATCGTCGCCAGCGGCGTTTTGAACTCATGGGTCATGTTGTTGATGAAATCCGACTTGATCTCGCTGAGTTTCTTCTGGTTCAGAAGCGCCCGGATCGTGATATAGAAGGCCGCGAAGATGATGCAGGTGAATACAATGGAGCCGGTCACCATCCAGATCATCTGCTGCCAGATGATGTTCTTGACGTGCGGCACTACGATGGTCAGGAGTTCTTCCGGCGCAAACTGTTCAATAATGCTGCTGTTGGGGGACTGGATCGGTATGACGCATGCCAGGTTGTGCGTCGTGTCCGTATATTCGGCCGCATAGTTCCTGGACTGCAGGTCATCCCCCATGAGGGACATATTGGTGATGGCGAACTCGTAGTCAAATTTCCGGACGCCTGTTTTTTCAAAGGCATGATCGATCGTATTCCGGATCTCCGCCCGGGAAAACCGGTGTACGATGGTGGAAGGCACCGCGTTCAGGGGAAACAGGATCTCGCTGTTCTTCCGGCTGTTGAAGGGGGAGAGGTTACCTTTCTGATCGGCAAGGTCATTCGCCGCCGTTGCTGTAACAAGCTGAAGGCTCTGCTCGAACTGCTGTTGCTTGTCCTGCAGGGCCTGCCTGATCCATTCATACTGAAAATAAATGAGCCCCAGCAGCGACACGAATATCAGTATGGTAATGACGGGGAAAATTTTTTTCATGCAACGGCAAATTTAGTCTTCACCAGCGCTAAAACCGAGGTCTCATGCGGGATTCATAAATTTTAACTAAGTGTTAGATTTTGCATTTGGTATCAAAAAATAACGGCCCTTGGCCATTATTCAGGAATTAAATATAATTTAGAAATATGATTTCTCCTTCCAGCGGCACGTTATTAATTGCCAATCCGTTTCTGAAAGATCCGAACTTTTCCCGTACGGTCATTTTTTTATGCGAACATTCCGGAAAGGGAAGCTTCGGTTTTGTGCTGAACCGGCGATTCCCGCAGACGCTGGACCAGCTGGTGGAAGAACTCGTCGCGGGTGCTTTTCCCGTCTTCGAAGGAGGGCCCGTCCAGCGCGACACCCTTCATTTTTTACACCAGTATCCCGACCTCATCACGGGTGGGGAGGAAGTGATGGAACAGGTATTCTGGGGTGGCAATTACGAAAGCCTGGTCGCCCAGTTCCGGCTAAACGCCCTTGACCGGGACCGCATCCGCTTTTTCATCGGTTACAGCGGCTGGAGCGAAGGGCAGCTGGACCAGGAAATGAAGGAAGAATCCTGGCTAACGGTCAGGGCGACCCGAAAACTGGTATTCGAAACACCTCCCGAAGAGGTTTGGAAAAGCGCGCTTCGGCTCCTGGGCGGCAAATACGAAATGATGATCAACTTTCCCATCGACCCGCAGCTGAACTGACGGGGCAGCGGGGTCCGGATTTGTCAAAGTTTGAATATTTTTAGAAAAAACTTGTTATACAGGATCCTGCGACTCCCGGCACGGGTATTCATCCGCCTTTATTTTCATAAGATCGTCGTCACCCATGCGTCCGCAATGCAAAAGTCCGGTCCGCTGCTGATCGCATCGAACCATCCCAACTCATTCCTGGATGCGATCCTGCTGGCGATCCTGTTCCCCCGGCCGGTGTATGCCCTCACCCGCGGGGACGTTTTTACCAACAGGCCCGTCAGCCGGATCCTGCGTTCACTCAACATGCTGCCCATTTACCGGATGAGTGAAGGGGCCGGCAACCTCGGTCACAATTATACCACCTTCGCCGCCTGCCAGGAGATCTTCCGGCAGGACGGTGTCGTCCTGATCTTCAGCGAAGGAGGGTCTACCAACGAGTGGCACCTGCGTCCCCTGAAAAAGGGTACGGCCCGTTTGTCCCTGGCCGCCTGGCGCGAGGGCATCGACCTGGAGATCCTGCCGGTTGGCATCAATTACAGCAACTTCCGGAAATGGGGCAAAACCGTACACGTGCATTTCGGCGAAGGGATCACCCGGCACCTGCTGGAACCCCTGGAGCCGGACAACCGCCAGATCGCGCGTTTCAACGAATTGCTGAATGGGGCCCTGGAGCCGCTCGTTTATCAATTCCGGCAGGCTGACCGCGAAAAGCGGTCCGGGGTCTTCGGGCAACGCAGCCGGGCCTTCAGGGCGATCCTGCTGTTACCGGCACTGGCGGGAATGGCGGTTCATGCACCGCTTTACTATGCGATCCATTCCCTGCTACACAGGAGGGCGCAGGATCATTACGACTCGATCGTTGTGGGACTGCTTTTTTTTGGTTACCCGCTCTATGTCATGTTGCTTACGGGAATTGCCCTGTATGCCTCGCGCAGCCCGGACGCCCTGGTCCTGCTGGTGGTCCTTCCGCTGCTGGCACTGGCCGCCCTTCGTTTTAAAACAACCTGAGCAAAAAAAACCACTGCGGGTGCAGTGGTCCTTCAAATAAAGTTCATTCGAACAAATGATTCAATTAGATTTCGTCGGCGCCTTCCACGAGTACGGTGGCGCGGTTGTTCAATACCTCGACAAACCCGCTCTGGATGGAATAGGAAACGCTGCTGTTCTTGTCTTTCAGAATTTTGAGCTTACCCGGCTGGAGGGCGCTGACGAGCGGAGCATGCTTTTCAAGCACCTCGAACATACCGTCGATGCCCGGCAGCTGGACGCCAAATACATCGCCGCTGAAAACCTTCTGCTCGGGAGTTAATATTTCCAGGATCATATCAATTGGCTTATGCGTTGGCGGCTTCCATCATTTTCTTTCCCTTGGCGATGGCGTCCTCAAGGGTACCCACCAGGTTAAAGGCCGCTTCGGGATACTCATCCACTTCTCCATCCATGATGGCGTTGAACCCGCGGATGCATTCCTCAATGGGAACCAGGACACCTTTCAGGCCCGTAAACTGCTCGGCCACGTGGAAGGGCTGCGAGAGGAACCGCTGCACCTTGCGCGCGCGCTTGACGGTCAGCTGGTCTTCTTCGCTCAGTTCATCCATGCCGAGAATGGCAATGATGTCCTGCAACTCCTTGTAGCGCTGCAGGGTCAGTTTCACCCGGTCTGCACAATTGTAGTGCTCCTCACCCACGATGGCGACCGAAAGGATCCGGGAGGTTGAATCCAGGGGATCCACCGCCGGGTAAATACCCAGGTCCGCGATCTTCCTGCTCAATACCGTGGTCGCATCGAGGTGGGCGAAGGTCGTTGCCGGCGCCGGATCCGTAAGGTCATCCGCCGGGACGTATACCGCCTGTACGGAAGTGATGGACCCGTTTCTCGTCGAGGTGATCCTTTCCTGCATCAGCCCCATTTCCGTTGCCAGCGTAGGCTGGTAACCCACGGCACTCGGCATGCGCCCGAGCAATGCGGACACTTCCGAACCGGCCTGCGTAAAGCGGAATATGTTGTCCACAAAAAAGAGGATGTCCTTTCCCTTACCGGTGCCGTCGCCATCCCGGAAATATTCGGCAACGGTCAGCCCGCTCAGCGCGACGCGCGCGCGTGCGCCCGGCGGTTCATTCATCTGGCCGAACACAAAGGTCGCTTTCGATTCTTTCAGCTCTTCCATGTTCACCGAATCAAGGTCCCACCCGCCTTCCTCCATGCTGTGCTTAAACTTTTCGCCGTATTTCATGATGCCGGCCTCGATCATTTCCCGCATGAGATCATTGCCCTCGCGGGTCCGTTCCCCCACCCCGGCAAACACGGAAAGGCCGCTGTAGGCCTTTGCAATATTGTTGATGAGTTCCTGGATCAGCACCGTTTTTCCCACGCCGGCTCCCCCGAACAATCCGATTTTACCTCCTTTTGCATACGGCTCGATCAGGTCAATCACCTTGATGCCGGTATAAAGCACTTCACTGGCCGTGCTCAGGTTCTCAAAAAGCGGCGGTTTGGCGTGTATGGGGCGGCCATGTTCCTTGCTGACCTGGGGCAACCCGTCGATCGCATCACCGGTCACATTGAAAAGCCTGCCATTGATCGCGGGGCCGGTAGGCATGCGGATAGGCGACCCGGTATCGACCACTTCAATCCCTCTTTTCAAACCCTCTGTACCGTCCATCGCGATGCAACGGACGCTGTCCTCTCCCAGGTGCTGCTGCACCTCGAGCACCAGTTTGTCCCCATTTGCCCGGCTCAGCTCAAGCGCATGGTAAATCTCGGGGAGTTTGCTGTCGCCCCCGAACTGGACATCCACAACGGCTCCGATGATCTGTTTTATTTTTCCCCTGTTTGGCATACTATATGAGTTGGATGAACGCTTTTTTTGATCGGCCGCAAAGGTAAGGAGTTGGACGTAAAAAGCAATTGCGCCGGCGACATTATTTTGGGCAGGCGACGCCCATGGCCCACGCGGTCCGGCGGCCCTGCCGCAGCAGGAACCGGGCACGCGAAAACCGCCGGCCGTGCACCCCAAACATTTGTAATTTTACGGCCATAAAAGCCCGGCTATGAAAAAATTCCTGCTGTTCTTTTTTTGCCTCTCCGCTGCGGCGGTAACCCGCGCCCAGTTCGACACATCCGCTCCCCGCGTGCTGACGCTTCCCAATGGATGGAAGTTATCCCCTGCGGGAACCGGCCTCCGGCTGGGCGACCTGCCGCTGAATATCGCCCTGGCACCGTCCCGGAAACTGATGGCAGTGATCAACAGCGGCCAGGGCACCCAGAGCCTCCAGCTGATCGATGTGCAAAAGGCCCGGGTGGTGGACCGCGTCGTGGTCGATGAATGCTGGATGGGCCTGCGGTTCAGCGGCGACGGAAAGTACCTGTATGTTTCGGGGGGGAACAACAACCAGGTCCTGCGGTATACCGTGGCAGGGCAGCGGCTGCGGTTGAAGGACAGCATCTCCCTGGGAAAGAAATGGCCGGTCCGGATATCCCCCGGCGGCATGGACATTGACGACGCGAAGCATACCCTGTACGTGGTCACCAAGGAGAACAACTCGCTATATACCGTCGACCTGTCCTCAAAAAAGGTGACGGGGGTCTTTCCCCTTGGCACCCAGGCTTACACCTGCCTGCTATCCTCGGACCGTAAGATATTGTATATCAGTGGATGGGGCAGCGACAAGGTCTATCGTTTCAACACGGTCCGCAAAAGGCTGTTGGACAGTATCCCGGTCGGCGATAACCCGAACGATCTGTGCCTGACGCGCGACGGAAAGTTCCTGTTCGTGGCCAATGCCAATGACAATTCCGTTTCCGTCATCCGCACGGTTACCGGACAAGTGACGGAGACGCTGACCGCGTCCCTGTACCCGGACGCGCCGGCGGGTTCCACTACCAATGGCGTGGCCCTGAGTCCCGACGAAAAGACCCTGTACGTGGCCAACGCCGACAATAACTGCATCGCCGTATTCGACGTAAGTGACCCCGGTCACAGTCGTTCGCGGGGTTTTATTCCAACCGGCTGGTACCCGACCGCGGTGAAGGCAGTCGGCAATCAAATATTTGTCGCGAATGGAAAGGGATTTTCATCGTACCCCGATCCGTACGGTCCGGACCCGGCAGCCACCCGGGCCTCCGAAGGCCATCACAAAGGGGAATTGGCCGCACGCCGGCGCCAGTATATCGGCAGCCTGCTGACAGGAACCATGAGCGTGATCCCGGTACCGGGCGACCAGCAGCTGGCCCTGTATTCCAGGGAGGTATTCGCCAATACGCCCTATACGAAAAAAGGAGAGCTCAATGCTTCCGGGCACCCGGGGAATCCCGTCCCGATGCAGGTAGGTGATTCGTCGCCCATCAAGTACGTGTTTTACATCATCAAGGAAAACCGGACCTATGACCAGGTGCTCGGGGACGTTCCGGGAGGTAACGGAGATACCAGCCTGGTCCTGTTCGGGGAAAAATATACGCCCAACCAGCACAGGATCGTGCAGGAATTTGCACTGCTGGACAATTTCTATGTAGATGCCGAGGTAAGTGAAGACGGGCACAGCTGGAGTACGGGCGCCTATGCGACGGATTTCATTGAAAAGAACTGGCCCACCAATTATGGCGGACGCGGCGGGGATTATGCAGGGGAAGGTACTCTTCCGGTCGCCAACAACAAGGTGTATATCTGGAACGACTGTGCGGCACATCATGTCAGCTACAGGACCTACGGGGAATTTGCCGACGATTACAAACCCAACATCCCGGTGTTGAAGGACCATCTCTGTCCCTACTACACCCCCTGGGATCTCCACGTCCGTGACACCGTCCGGTTCGATGAATGGAAACGGGAATTTGACTCCCTGGTGCAGGCAGGCGCCCTGCCGCACCTGAACACCCTGCGGTTTCCCAACGATCATACGGAAGGTGTGCGCAAAGGCAGGCCGACCCCCTTCGCCCATGTGGCGGATAATGACCTGGCGGTCGGAATGTTCATCGACCACCTGAGCAAAAGCCCGGTTTGGAAAGAAAGCGTGGTATTCATCCTGGAGGACGATGCGCAGGACGGCCCCGATCACGTGGATGCCCACCGCAGCCCGGTTTATGTGGTCAGCCCGTATATCAGGCGGCACTTCGTGGACCATACTCCCTACAGCACTTCCGGCGTGCTGCGGACCATTGAGCTGATCCTGGGACTTCCCCCCATGAGCCAGTATGATGCCGCGGCGACGCCCCTGTGGCGCTGCTTCACTGCGGACGCTGATGACCGGCCCTACAATTATGTCCCCGAAAACGTCGACCTTTCCGAGATCACCAGGGGCTCCAATGCATTAACCCGTCAAAGCGCCACTTTTAATTTCAGCCGGGAAGACGAGGTCAATGAGGCGGCCTTCAATGAAGTCCTGTGGAAAGCCATAAAGGGAGTGAACCGCGCGTTGCCTTCTCCCCGCCGGGCTGCCTTTGTCCGGGTTACGAAGCGTCCCGGCGACAGTGACTGAACGCCGGCCAAGGCCGGTAACGGCTCACCGCTCCCTGATGACCGTGATCACTTTTTGCAACGCACCGTTTTGCAGCCGTAAAAAGTATACGCCGGCCGGCAAACCGTCATTGTACACGTCGATGTTATAGGTCCCCGGCGCATAGTCCTGGTGGGTGAGGATCCTGACGACGCGCCCGAGGCTGTCGATCTGCTGCAGGAGCGTGTTGCCGCCGTTGGTCGAGAACTGCACGGTGCCGCTGATGCTGTAGGGGCTGGGCGCCATTCTCAGGACCAGGGCATTCCCGTCATTGGTAAGCCGGTTGAGGTCCTCCGGCAGACCACAGGGGCCGCCCTGGATCAATGGAAGCGCCTGGAAATTCTGGAGCAACACCTGCTGCATTTCCTGCTGGTCCACGCAAAACCACTGTTGGAGCACCGATGCATAGACGCTGCGGAAATCATATTGAAACGGGATGTTGTTCACGACGTCGATATTGGCCGGGATGCCCGGGCTGTTCCCGAGGATCCCGGGCTTCGCGTGTTTTCCAAACATGATCAGGGGCGCTGCCGCACCATGGTCAGTGCCCAGGCTGGCGTTCGATTTGATCCGGCGTCCAAACTCCGAATAGGTCATTCCCAATACTCGGTCGTCGATCTGCATCAGTTCGAGGTCGGTCTGGAATGCGCGAATGGCCCCCGAAAGATCCTTCATGAGCTGCGCATGCAATCCTGTGGTGGTATCGCTGGCATTCACCTGCCTTTTGTGCGTGTCGAAACCGCCGATGCTCACGGTATATACCCTTGTCTTCAGGCCGCCGTTGATGAGCCGTGCGACGATCTTCAGCTGGTCGGCGAGGCTGTTGGGCGAAGGATAGGTAGCCTGCGTGGCGCCCCGGTGATAGGCTGCCTTGATAATGTCTGAATAGACCTTGGTTTTTTCGGACACCACCCGGAGGAATTTCAGTTCCCGGTTCGCTGCGATCGCGTCGAGCGGGAAATCCTCGAAAGGATTCTGGAAGTTATAAACATTATCGGGGTCATTGATGGAGAGCCCCATTGAATAGATCGTGCCCTGCACGTCGAGCGTGGGCATATTACTGATCTGGATGGCCAGCGGATCAGGCATGGCCTGGTTGGGAAACAGGTCGGGGTACCCGTCGTATTCATCCGTGAGGTAGCGGCCCAGCCAGCCGGTCTTCACCCTTTTCGCACTGATGGCCGTTGTATCGGCGGTGGACCAGATATCCCTGGACTGGAAATGGGAAAAATTGGGCTGGTCATAGCCCACCGACTGAACGATGTTCATCTTGCCCTCACTGTAGAGGCTTTGCAGATCCGTCATAGCCGGGTGCAGGCCCGATTTATCGGTACCCGCCAGCCGGAGGACCTTGCTTTGCGGGATGGCAACGTTGGACCTGGCATTATAATAGTTGGCATAAAGGTCCAGGGGCACCACCATGTTCAGCCCGTCGTTGCCGCCTTCCAACTGGATCAACACGAGTACATGATCCGTGTCCGTCGCATGACCGATCATTCGCAGGAGCCCGCTGTGAGCGGCGCCAAATGCCCTGAAACAGAACCCGTTCACCAGGGCGGGCAGGCCCACGGTGGCCGGTACGGTGTTGGAAAGAAAGGTTCTCCGGTTCATTGGGTTTTCTTTGTGTGTGTACGGTTTAGCATAAATGGTATTCGGGAAGGTTCATGACGAACCTGAAAAGATCATTGAGTGCCGGAACGATGACGGCGCTGTTACTGGTGTTCCAGGCATTGGTCCATATACTGTTGTCGGATGCCTGGTTCAGTAAAAAACTGTTC
>Ga0187809_10000955_pt1 | contig 14198 bp, 13 predicted proteins | sample NC_wetland_sal_i_8_FD_132415 | JGI IMG/M metagenome (GOLD analysis project Ga0187809, IMG submission 132415) | Wetland sediment microbial communities from Neuse River Estuary, North Carolina, USA - ASW_4 | ecosystem: Environmental > Aquatic > Freshwater > Wetlands > Sediment | place: USA: North... | reverse complement strand
GTGTTCGCTCACCAGCCCGCGCGGGCTGAGGAGCGACGCGCCCGGCGCCAGCTCAGCGCCTAACGGAATGAGGTCCGATTCGTCGCCGCCGGTGCCGTGCAGGAGCAACACCGTGGGCGACGCGGCGCCCTTGGGCCCGGGCACCCACCGGTGCGGCCAGTCCCGAAGGGGCATCATGCCGCGATGTGCCCCGCGGACGTCCGTGCTGCGCGCGCCGTGGCCGGCGCTGCCATATCGTGCATTGCCCAACGAACCTCGAGTCGGCGTCGAGCCGAATGATGCGCGCTCGCGCGGCGCCCGGGCAATTGCGCGCCGCGCGATCCTCAGCCGTGCGCGGACTCCAGACGACAAACGGTCGCCCGACCCAGGCGGCCGAGGTTCGTGGCGAACGCCAGTCCGAGAGCGCTCGTCGTCCCGCTGATCCACACCTCGACCACCTGGCGCGCACAGCGCGCCTCGGGTCGCATGAGCGGGAGCGATCCGCCCGCGATCTGCACCTCGTCCGTGTACAGTGGCTCGGTATCGAACAGCAAGCTCGTGAGCAGGGCGGCCATGGACTCGTCGCCGCCGCGATGCCGCCTGAGGTCGAGCACGATGCGGTCGGCGCGGCCAACGCGCGCCACGGCGGCGATCGCGCTCGAGCGCGCGGCAGGCGTGCCGACGAACTTGCGCACCTCGATCACCCCGCGCCCGGTCGCGTCGATGTCGGCGGACTCGATCCCGTGGCGGCTCAGCCAGCCTTCGCGCCGCGCGTCGGGCGCGTGCTCGATCGCGCGCATCGTGGACGCGCGACGGCGCCGCGAGAGTCCGGCATCGAACATCCACAGGTTCACGGGATTCATCGTGATCGTACTCATCGGCATGCTCCGAACGGGTTGCATCGCGGTGTCACCCATTCGACACCGCGTCCGCGCGAAGGGTTTGCGCCGCCTCTGGTCACTACGAGGCGGCGCGCACAATATCATGACCTGCCCACCCCGCGCCGCCTTCCCTCATCGCCTCGACCATGCACGCCATCTGGACCGACATCCTAACGCCGGGCGTTCCGCTACTCGACAAGATCATCCGCACCGTCGCGGTGTACCTGTTCCTGCTCATCGGTCTCCGCCTGGCGGGCAAGCGCGAGCTCGGCCAGTTCAATCCGTTCGACCTGGTCGTCCTGCTTGTGCTGTCGAACACCGTGCAGAACGCGATCATCGGCAACGACAATTCGCTCGTTGGCGGCCTGTTCGGCGCCGTCGTGCTGCTCGCGCTCAACTACGCCGTCGTCCGATTCCTGTTCTTGCATCCGCGGCTCGACCGTCTCGCGGAGGGGCGGGAGGTGGTCCTGATCAAGGACGGCAAGCTGCTCGAGCGACGCCTGCGCCGCGAGCTCATCACGCGGTCGGAGCTCGCCTCCGCCGCGCGCAAGCAGGGCATCGACGACCTGCGCACCGTGGACTGTGCGCGCCTCGAGGTGGGCGGGACCCTCACGTTCGTGATGAAGCACCCCACGGGCGAAGAGGGGTGGCACGACCTGATCACCCAGCGCCTGGACCGCCTGGAGGGGAAGGTCGAGCGGGTGCTGGACGAGCTCAGGGCCCGCCGCGACGGCGCCTGACTCAGTTAGGCAGTCATGAGCCAGTCGGGGTGCTTGAGATGGAATCCGGTGTGGAGCTGGTAGGCGCGGGCCAGCGCCAGGGCCGGCGCTTCGCCGTACAGGCGGCCGAGGAACGTCAGCGATACCGGCGTGCCATCGTCGCGGAATCCGTTAGGCACGATCACCGCCGGGTGGCCGGTGAGGTTCGTGGCCACCAGCTGCGCGCCGAACGTCGGCGTCACCAGCACCTCCACGGCCCCCAACGCCTCCTCCATCGCCCGCATGGCCAGCGTCCGCGCCCGATTGGCGTTCACGTATTCCACTGCCGGAATGAACCGCGCGACGCGGAACGTGTTGGGCCACGCGTTCGCGCCCTGCTGGGCCATCTCTTTGTCCCGCCCGGAACGCGTCAGCTCGTCGAACGCCGCGGCTGCCTCCGCCCGCAGGACGATGCTGATCGCGCCCCACGGCTGGTCGGGGAGCTCGACCGGCACCGGCGTCACGCCCATCGCCCGTAAGGCATCGAGCGCCGCATCGTCGAACGCCTTGGTCGGATGGTCCTGGTCGAACGCGCTCTTGAGGTACCCCACGCGCAGCGACGACGGCGTGGTGCGCGCATCGAAGGGAAATGCCGCGTCCACCGCCGTCGGATCCTGGCCGTCGCTGCCGCGGATCGCGTCGAGCACCAGCGCACAGTCTTCCACGCTCCGGCAGATGGGACCCAGCTTGTCCATCGTCCACGACAGCGCCATCGCGCCCGTCCGCGGTACCCGCCCGAACGTCGGACGCAGGCCGGTGGCGCCGCAGCGCGTGGAGGGCGAGGAGATCGAGCCTAACGTCTCGCTCCCGATCGAGAAACCGACCAGCCCCGCGGCCGTGGCGCACGCGGGCCCGGCCGATGAGCCGCTCGACCCCTGGTCGGGCTTCCACGGATTGCGCGTCATCCCGCCGAACCACACGTCGCCCATGGCGAGCTCGCCTAACGACAGTTTGGCCACCAGCACCGCCCCGGCCGCGTCGAGCCGTTTCACCACCGTCGCATCGTCCGGCAGCGTCTGATCCTTGAACGGCGTGCTGCCCCACGTCGTCGGATAGCCCTTCACCGCGAGCAGATCTTTCGCGCCCCAGGGAATCCCGTGCAGCGGCCCGCGCGATTTCCCGCGGCGCGTCTCCTCGTCCGCCGCGCGCGCATGCGCCAGCGCCCGATCGGCCGTCAACGTGATCACGCAGTGCAGTGTGGGATCGAACTCCTGCAACCGGTCGAGCGACAGCCGGGTGAGCTGCTCGCTCGTCACCTTCCGCCGCCGTATCAGCGCCGACAGCTCGGTCACCGGCAGGAACGCCAGCTCGGCATGCGACGCAGGCACCGCACGCGATGGAACGGCGGATGGCACGATGCGGTGCGCGCCGGTCGCCACGGTCATGCCCGGCAGCATGGGACTGAAGTGCACCGCCGGGACGACATCGTTGGCGAGCGGAATGCTGTGCAGCGTGACGAGCTGTTTTTCCTGCTGCGTGAGACCCTCCACCATCATCGCGCGCTCGTCGTCGTCGAACTCCAGGCCGGCGAGCTCGGCGGCCTTGGCGACCGATTCGCTCGTGATTTCTTCGCCCCGTGCCGTCTGCGCCCAGAGAATGCCGGGGAGCAGCGTCGAGCTCAGCCCAACGGAGGCGAAATATTCGAGAAAGGCACGGCGCGAGCGGGTGGGAGCGGGAGCGGACGAGGAGTGGGACATGCGGACCGCCGGGGTGTGGTATGAGATCGAAGGGCCGCGGGAAGGTACGGATGCGCGCGCCGGCACGCGAGAGCAAGGCGCCTTACCGCAGCCATTCGTCCAGATGCGTCCGGACGAAGTCGTCGTCCACGAGCTCGGGGTGCGCCGCGCGCACGCGCGTGATCGCTTCCGCCTGTCCCCGCGACAGGCTGTCGCGCGCATCCAGACAGCGCGTGCTGCGCAGCAGTCCCTGGCCGTAAAGCACGTGCTGGATGCCGGCAATGCACCCTCGAAATGCATGTGCCGCGTCGAAGATCGCGGCGTTCGCATCGGTCAGCGCTGCCGCGCGGGCGAGCCACTGCGATGCGGAGGCATCCGCGCTCCGCGTCCTGATTTCGTGTACGAGCTCGACGGCGCGTCGCGTCCAGACGGCCCACTGGCCCAACAGCCCGCCGGCCATGCGCAACCCGTTGGGGAACGTCGTCAACAGGTCGGCGACGATGCTGTCGTCGTTGCCGGTGTACAGCGCGACGTCGCGGCGTCCGGCGTCCCCCACCGCGCGCACGACGTCCCAGGTGGCGTAGCGGTCGAACGGCGCGATCTTGATCGCGACCACGGCGTCGAGCGCGGCAAAGCGGCGCCAGAACTCGTAGCCTAACGGGCGGCCGCCCACCGCCGGCTGAAGGTAAAAGCCGAAGACCGGCAGCACCGCGCCCACGGCGCGCGCATGCGACAGCAGCTCGTCGTCGCGTGCTCGAGCCCAGCCGCCGTAGCTCACGAGCGCGGCGTCGTATCCGTGGTCGCGCGCCAGCGCCGCCTCGGCCACGGCCTGCGTCGTTGGGCCGCACACGCCGGCCACGCGCGCCAGGCGCGGGTGCCCGCGCGCCTCGAGCTCGCGGAGCGCCTCGGCGGCGATCGCGAGCACGGGCTCGAGCAGCCCGTGGTCGCGGATCGCGAACTGCGTCGTGTGGACCCCCACGGCCACGCCGCCCGCACCGGCCGCCGCATAGTATCGGGTGAGGGCACGTTGATGCCGCTCGTCCAGGCGGCCCTCGGTATCGAGCGCCAAAGGATGCGCCGGAATCACCTGACCCGCCGCCAGGTGCCCGCGCACATCGAACGACGGCGCGCTCAAAATGCGCCCCGCCGCTCCTCGAAGTGCGTCGGCTTGTCGAGCACCCGGCCGCCGCGCTGGAGCCAATCGACGATCCACGCCATCATCTGCCCAACGGATACGGCCGGCGGCCCGAACAGCTCGACCGAGCGGCGCGCATCGCTCAGCAGGGCGTCGCGCGCCTCCTCGCCTTCCAGGCGCGGCGCTTTGCCTAACAGGCGGCCCGCGTGCTCCGCCAGGTCGCGCACCGACAGGGTCTCCGGGCCGGTCACGTTGATCACGAACGGGGGCGACGCCGCGTGCGCGAAACACTGCAGCGCCCGCGCGTTCGCGTCGCCCTGCCAGATCACGTTCACGTAGCCCATCCGCAGGTCCACGGCGTCGCCCCGCAGCACCGCGCGGACGATGTCCACCAGCACGCCGTACCGGAGCTCCACCGCGTAGTTGAGCCGCACGATGGCCATCGGCGTTCCGTCCCGGCGCGACGTGCAGTCCAGCACGCGCTCGCGGCCCAGGCACGACGCGGCATATTCGCCCACCGGCGCCAGCGGATGATCTTCGCGCGCCCCGCCCGCCGACACCGCCGTGAGCGGATACACGTTCCCGGTGGAGAAGGCGACGATGCGCGAGCCGGCGTATCGCTCGGCCGCGTAGGCCGGGACCACGGTGTTCATCATCCAGGTCGTGCCGGGCGCGTCCATGGTGCCGAACTTCTGGCCTGCCATGAACACCACGAGCGGCGCCTCGGGCAGCGCGGCCACGGCGCGGTGGTCTGCCAGGTCGCAGCGGACGGTCTCGACGTGCGCGAGCCGCAGGGCGCTCTTGGCGTCGGGCGACGAGAACCGCGACACCGCGATCACGCGATCCCGCCGGCCCAACAGGTCGAACGCCCGCCGCGCCATCCGCGCGAGCGTCGGCCCCATCTTGCCGCCGGCGCCAAGGACCACCAGGTCGCCGCCGAGCGGGCGCAGCGCGTCGAGCACCGCCGGCGTCGGCTCGGCCAGCCGCCGCTCCAGGTCGGCTTCGGTGTTGGGCGCCGGGTCGCCGCCCGGGCCCGACGCCGGCATCGACGGCATCACGCGGCGCTGCGCCATGCGCGTGCCTAACGCAAACGCCGGCCGTGCCCGCTCACGCGGCGGCGCGCGCGTAGCGCTTGAGCCGGTCCACCATCGCGGTGAGCCCGGCTTCCCGCGCGCCCAAGCCGATGTCGTGCATCATCGCCGGCACGATGTCGGACGGAATCGCCAGCGTCGTCGACGGCGGCTGGTCGTTGATCGCCGAGAAGAGAATCGACAGGAAGGCCGCGATGGTGGGCGACTGCCGCACGTTCACGTCGGCGAAGAAATGAAGCTTGCCGTCGCGCACTTCGGGAAAAATGTCCACGCGCGTCTGACACTCCGGCACCGTGAAGTTCGACCGGTCGATGGCGGTGTAGCGGTCGGGCAGGGGCTCGAGCTTCTTCGCGTACGACACCAAGGCCTGCATCTTGTCCTCGCGGCCGAGCGAGCGGAACGACCGCAGCACCCGCTCGATCGACGGCGGCAGCGTCGCCGCGTCGTTTTCGTTAGGCTTCGCCTGATCGGTCATCGGCTCCCATCGCGATGCGCAGGGTTCACGGCGAAACATACACCACGGCCGCGCCCGCCGGCCACGCGCCCGGCGCGCCCGCCGCGGTTGCCGCCGCCCGTCCACCGGGAGATCTTGGATCGGACGCGCGCAGCGTCTCGAATCGACAACACAGCCAGGGAGCGAACGATGCCGACACGTGTGGCGACGGCCGTGTGGGAAGGCGGCCTGCAGTCCGGGACAGGGTCATTTTCGGGGCAGAGCGGCAAGATCGGTGGCACGTACTCGTTCGGCACGAGATTCGGCACCACGCCCGGCACCAATCCGGAAGAGCTGCTGGCGGCCGCCGAGGCCGCTTGCTACAGCATGGCGCTCTCGGTGGGCTTGGAGAAGAACGGCACGCCGCCCAAGCGCATCGACACGAAAGCCGCCTGCACCATCGACAAAGTGGGCGACGGCTTCAAGATCACCACCATGGTGCTCACGGTGCGCGCGTCGGTGCCCAACATCGATGCGCCGACGTTCCGGAAGATCGCCGACGCCACCAAGGACGGCTGTCCGGTGTCGGGGGCGCTCAAGGGCAACGTCCAGATCGACCTGAACGCGGCGCTCGAGCCCTGACGTGCCTGCCTAACGGCTGACCGTCATCCCTCCCGGGCGGGCGCGTCTTTGTCGCCGGCGTCGGGCGGGAGCGTCGGCGGCGCCGTCTCGACGGTGGTCACCGTCGAGACCTCATCGCCCACGCGCACGCGCGACCGCCGGAAGCGCCACGGCAGCGCGCGCAGCTCGATCGTGCGGCTCGCGCGGTGCTCCGACTCGAGGCGCGTCGCGTGTGCCGCGAGGAGATCGCTCCGCGTGACGATGCCCACCACCTTTGTCGGATCCGCGCGCGTCACCACCGGCAGACGGCCCACGCCCTGCCGCACCATGTGATCCGCGGCCTGCCGCACCGTGTTGTCGGTGAAGATCACCACCGGCGGCCGCTTGATCACGTCGCGCACCTTCGCCTCGACCGGCAGCTCGAGATCGAGCAGGTCGCCGCGCCCCACTACGCCTAACAGCTTGCCGTCCCGGTCCACCACCGGGAATCCCTGGTGCCGTGACGCATCGTCGCGCGACGCCATCCAGTCGCGCACCTCCTCGACGGCATCGTCCGCATCCAGGGCCACCACGTCGGCCGAGGCCACGTCCTTGACCAGAATCTGCGACAGGTAGTCGACGGCGTAGTCCACATCCACGTCCGTGCCGCGGCGCGCCAGCTTCTCGGTCATGATCGTGCTGCGCATCATGAGCAGTGACACCAGGTACGCCGCGCTGCACCCGCCCAACAGCGGCAACAGGCCTAACGGCTGCCGAGTGGTCTCGAACGCGAAAACCACCGACGCGAGCATCGCGCGCGACGCCCCCGCGAAGATCGCCGCCATCCCCACCAGCGCCGCCACGCGTACGTCCACGCCCAACCCCGGCGCGACCGCAATCACCGCCGCGCCCAAGAGCGAGCCCAACCCGCCGCCGATCGTGAACAACGGCGCGAGCGTGCCGCCCGATGTGCCGCTGCCCAACGAGATCGCCCACGACACGAACTTCGCGACCACCAGCACCAACAACGCCGTCCCCACGATGTTGCCGGCCACGATGTGCTCGATGTTGTCGTACCCCACGCCCATCGTGTGCGGCGCGAAATAGCCGATCACGCCCACCGCCACGCCACCGATGGCCGGCCACCACATCCAGTGCACCGGCAGCTTGTCGAACCCGTCCTCGACGGCGTACACCGCGCGCGTCACGTACACCGATGCCAGCCCCACCACCGCACCGAGCACGATGTACGTGGCCAACGCCGCGCCGCCGGGTTGTGCGATCGTGGCCATCGGGAAGATCGGCCCCGAACCCATGAACGCCATCCGCACCGCCGTCGCCGTCGCGCTGGCGAGCGCCACCGGGACGAGCGACCGCGCGCGATACTCGAACAGCAGCAGCTCGATGGCCAGGAGCACGGCCGACACCGGACTGCCGAAGGTCGCCGCCATGCCCGCGGCCGCGCCCGCCGCCAACAGCACCTTCCGCTCGTCCGCCGTCGTGCGCACCAGCTGGCCAACCAGCGAGCCTAACGCACCGCCCGTCGCGATGATCGGCCCTTCGGCCCCGAACGGGCCGCCGGTGCCGATCGCGATCGCTGCCGACACCGGCTTGAGGATCGTCACACGCGGCGGCACCCGGCTTTCGTTGTACAGCACCTGCTCCATCGCTTCCGGAATGCCGTGGCCGCGAATCGCCGCCGACCCGTACCGCGCCATGATGCCGACGATCACGCCGCCGGCCACCGGTACGAGTACGACCCACAGGCCGAGATGGTTGTCCGCCGGCGACGAGAACGCGGTGGACGCGCGCCCGTAGAACGACAGGTTGGTGATGAGCCCGATCAGCCGCATCAGGACGATGGCGATGAAGCCCGCGCCGAAGGCGACCAGAATGGCGAGTCCGCTGATGAATACGATGCGCCGGTGATTCTCGGCGCGCTCGTGGGGCACGTGCGCGGCGTCGAGCGCGGGCCCGAGCGATGGCGCAACGGGCAAACCACCCGTGGTGCTCGCGCGCGAGGCCATATGGTCTGTCATGCAGCCGGTTTGGAGTGAATGGATCGCACGAAGCAAGGGCGAAATTCAGGCCACGCGCCAGCGCGAACTATGTATAAACACCCAATATAATCCGTCGACAACGCCGGCATCTACGCTCACGACGAAGCACGGACAGAACACGGACCAACAAATGGAATGGAAAACAAAGAACGTCCGGTCGTGTCCGTTTCGACCGAGCGAAGAAGCCCGCCACGGTGCGGCTGCTCAGACTAGCGCTTGAGCGCGCCCGACACGCCCCCAGACACGATGAACGCCAGCACGTCCGCGCTGTCGGCAGGCAGCGGCCGCACACGCGTCGACGGCACGACGACCAGGTTGCCCGAGAAGCCATACGACTGCGGCAGATACACGGCCACGTACCCGGTGAGCCCAAGCATCTCCACCGACTCGGCGGTCACGAAGCCGAGCATGTGCGTCTGGTCGCCAGGCGCAACGGCTAGCAGCACCGGCTTGTCGAACCGCCGCTTCTCGCCCACGAACGCGTTGAGGAAATCCCGCGTCGATCCGTAGACGAGTCGCACGAACGGAAGCCGCTTGAGCGCCCGATCCATCGCCGCGACAGCGCCGCGCGCGACCAACGTGGAGGCCAGCACGCCGGTCAGCGTGATCAGCGCGACCGTGATCACGAACCCCGCGCCGGGAATCGACAGCCCGAGCCACCGGTCTACCCAGTGAAAGAGATACCAGCAGACGTAGAGCGTCAGCGCCAGCGGCGCCGTGACGACCAACCCGCGAAGGAAATAGTTGATCAGCCGCCGCATGGCATCCGCGCGTTGGGCATCGGGTCAGGACTGCCTCATTGCAGGCGCACCAAGTAGAGGCGCGCGCCCGGGTACGTCACGGCGCCTCCGTTAGGAGCGAGCTCGCCCAGGATCACCGCGGTCGACGCGGGCACGCCCACCAGGTAGTAGTTGGCCGCCGCCGACGAGACGCTGCCCGCGATCGTGTTCCCCGCCGAGAGCGTCGACGGCACCAACGGGAAGTTGCCCTGATTCACCGCGGCTTCGATGCTCCGAATGTTCCAGCTGAGATAGGTGTATCGCGCCGCGAGATTCGCAATACCGTCGTCGCTCGTGTACAACGCGGGGAGCCAGCCGGCGGTGACCGAGTCGAATGGCGCCGCGTCCCGCGCGACCAGGTTGGCCACCCCGGTGTCCGGTCCCGCGACCAGCGCCCGCGTGAACGCCGCCACGTTGCCGTTCGCGTAGTGATCCGCCGAATAGCGCAACAGCGACCACGCCGCGCCGCGCACGGCCAGCGACGTGTCGGCGTGCGTGCTCGTCGCGCCTAACACGCCGGGCTTGAGCATGAACTCGCGCAGCCGCGCCATGTTCTGCCCGAAGAACGCGTTGAAGTTGTTGAGGCTCGGGAAGTCCGCGACGTCGTCGATCGTCAATTTCTGCGTGTCCGTGAAGTTGTCCTCCGCACGCCCCACCAGCTCCTCCGCGAAGTGCGACAACCCCTCGTTCATCCACGTGGCCTCGTCCGGCGCGCCCGCCGCCAGCCGCACGCCCGCGTTGATCATGTGTTGGAACTCGTGCGCGATCGTCCCGCGAATGTCCTGCCTGACCGATGACGTCGACCGGTCATCGCTGAATTGGCCGTTCGGGTCCGGCGTCAACAGGTAGAACACCTCGCTCTCGTTGCTCTCGGTGCATTGAGTGGTGCTGAACAGGTCGCCGATGAAGAAGAAGCCCTCGAGGATGCTGTTGGACCCGCGCTTGGTCGCCGCGTTCACCTGCGGCGTGAACAGCAGGAAGACGTGCCCATTGTTGTCGATATCCGACGGGCTGCCGAAGTGCACGGTGTCCGCCGGATAGATGATCTGATCGAACTCGGCCTCGATCGAATCGAACGCCGCGGCCGAGAACCCGCCGCTCGGCGCGGTGATGTCCTGCACGATGATGCCGTGCTCTCCCACCGTCTCCACGACCGCGCGCTGCGACGTGAACGTGGTGCACGCGTTCTGCGCGTTCGCGTTGGGCACCTTGAACGTCAGCGTGTCGCCGACGCTCGGCACACTCTCAGCCCGCACGCGCGCCGACGATCGACGCAGGAACGCCGAGGCCGCCCGCATGGTCGCCGGATTGTCCAGGTGCAGCACCCGCCGCTCCATCGCCCGGAACCGCCCTTCGGCGATCGAGCTGTACATGCCGCTCCCATCTGGCGAGCCGGCGCCAGCTGACCCAACCCGGCCGCCGGCGGCAACGTTTCCCGACGTCGCGGAGGCCTCCGTCAGGTTGTACGACCCCAGGACGTCCGGATCCGTATCCGCGTTCCCCGCCACCACGAGAAACGACCCGGCGTCGCCGCCCGACGTGGCCAACGACACGCAGTCGAGCGCCGTCGGCGTCGTCACCGCCTGGACGCCGCCCACGGCCAGCGTCACCACCGTCTTCACCGAACCGCTCGGACACGGACCCGTGTCCTGCTTGGGTTGCGTGGTCGAGGAGCCGCACGCGGTGGCGGCGGCAAGCGCGGCGATCGCCGCGTAGTTCGTCACTCGCATCGTGCAGATCCCGGGTTTCGTGTGGTGACAATTGCCCGATCCGGCCGGAAACGGGCGCGTGCCTGCTTCGAATCTAGCTGACTAGCCCCGCGTGCGCCGACAAGTTCCCCTGGCCACGCCTCGCGCCTCGCGACCGACGTCGAATACATTCCTGCCCATGCACCGCCACGCCATTGCCCACTTGCGGCAAGACCCCGTGCTCGCGCGCGTCATGGACGACGTCGGCCCGTGCCGGTTCACCGTCCGCCGCGAGGGGTCGCACTTCGACCACATCCTGCGCGCCATCATCTATCAGCAGCTCTCCGGTCGCGCGGCCGCGACCATTCACGGCAGGGTCGTCGCGCTCTTCGACGGCAAACCGTCCGCCGCCGCTCTGCTTGCTGCAGGCGACGACCAGTTGCGCTCGGCCGGGCTCTCGCGCCAGAAGATCGGATACCTGCGCGACCTGGCGCAGCGCGTCGCTTCGGGCGAGCTCCCGGTGGAGCGCCTCCACGAGCTCGCCGACGACGACGTCATCGCGGCACTCACCCGCGTCAAGGGGATCGGCCGCTGGACCGCGCACATGTTCTTGATGTTTCGCCTGGGCCGGCCCGACGTGCTACCGGACCTCGACCTCGGGATCCGCAAGGCGATCCAGCTCGCCTACCGCTTGCGGCGGATGCCGGACAGCGATCGCGTGCTGGCCGTTGGCGCGGCGTGGGCGCCGCACCGGACCATTGCGTCGTGGTACCTCTGGCGCAGCCTCGAACAGCCGGCGGCGCGCCTCGCGTCCAAGAAGTCGCGCGCGCGCAGGTCGGTGACGAAGCGTCCGGCGCGCACCGTGCGCGGCCGTGCCCGTCCGGCGCGCAAGCCTTCGCGTGAGCGCCGTTAGCAGCGCGCTCGAGCTGTTCGCGATCTGTGCCCCCGGTCTCGAGCGTCTCGTCGCAGGCGAGCTCGAGGCGCTGTCCCTCGCGCCCCAGGCGGTCGAAGCGGGCGGCGTGTCGTTTCGGGGCGGCGTCGAGGACGTGTGGCGCGCCAACCTCTGGCTCCGCACCGCCAGCCGCGTCGTGGTGCGGCTCGGCGCCTTTCGCGCCCGAGCGTTAGGCGAGCTCGAGCGCCGGGCGCGTTCGCTGCCCTGGGACGCGTACCTGCCGCCCGGATGCGTCGTGCGCGTGCGCGCCACCGCGCACAAGTCGCGCCTCTATCACACCACCGCCATTGCCGAACGCGTGGCGGGCGCGATCGCGGCGCGCGTGCCGGGCGCCAGCGTCGGCGACGCGGCGTCGGCGGACGCCGACCCGCCCAACGCGCCGGCCGCGTTAGTCATCGTGCGCGTCGCGCACGATGCCTGTCTCGTCAGCGCCGACAGCTCGGGCGAGCTCCTGCATCGCCGCGGCTACCGGCTGCGCACCGCCAAGGCGCCCATGCGCGAGACGCTCGCCGCGGCCATGGTGCTTGCGACGAGATGGGATGAGCGGTCGCCGCTGGTCGACCCGTTCTGCGGATCCGGCACCATCGCCATCGAAGCCGCGCTCATCGCGCGACGCCTGCCGCCCGGCGCGCGCCGCCGGTTCGCCTTCGAGTCCTGGCCCGGGTTCTCGGCCCCCCGCTGGCGCCGCCTGGTCGACGCGGCGCTCCGCGCCGCGTCGCCGGCGGCGCCAGCCGCCATCCACGCGTCCGATCGCGACGCCGGCGCGATCGGCGCCGCACGCGACAACGCCGATCGCGCCGGCGTCGCGGGCGACATCTCCTTCGCCCAACAGCCCCTCGCCTCCGTCACGCTGCCCCGCGACCCCGGCTGGATCATCACCAACCCGCCCTACGGCATCCGCGTCAGCGATCGCGGCGGCGCCCGCGACGCGCTCGCCGCGCTCGGCCGTCTGCTCCGCTCCGCACCGCACTGGCGCGCCGCCGTGATGACCGCCGACCGCTCGTTAGGCGCCGCAACCGGCCTCGCCTGGCGCCGCCTGCTCGAGACGTCGAACGGCGGAATCCCCGTCGCCATCGCCGCCTATCCCTGAACAGGTTACGCCTCGCGATCCGGGACCAGCATCGAGAGCAGGAAGCTCACGACGCTCACCACCAGCGCGCCCCAGAACGCCGCCCCGAATCCGCGCACGTGAAAGCGCAGCCCGAACGCGGCCGCCACCGGGCTCGCCAGCCAGAGCATGAACGCGTTGAGCACGAACGTGAACAGGCCCAACGTGATCAGAAAGAGCGGAAACGTGAAGAACTTGAGCAGCGGCCGCACGATCGCGTTCAACAACCCGAACACCAGCGCCACGCCGAGCAGTCCCAGCCACCCGCCCTCGTAGCTGATGCCCGCGATGAGCCGCGTCGCCGCCCACAGCGCCGCCGCCGTGATGATCAGCCGGATGAGAAATCGCATCGCTCCACCCTCGTTAGCCGTTGTCTGCCTCGAGCCCCGGTCCCCAACGCTCGGCCGCGAGATTCCCCATGTCGCGCAGCTCGGGCCACAGGCGCGCGACAGCGAGCACCACGAGCATCGTGACGATGCCCCCCGCCACGACCGATACCACCGGACCCAGCCACGCCGCCGTCACGCCCGACTCGAATCCGCCTAACTCGTTCGACGTGTCGATGAACACGCCGTTCACCGCCGACACGCGGCCGCGCATCGCGTCGGGCGTCCGCAGCTGCACCAGCGTGTGGCGCACCACCACGCTGATGTTGTCCAGCCCGCCCGCGATCATCAAGAGCGCCATCGACAGCGCGAACGAGCGCGACACGCCGAACCCGATCGTCGCCGCGCCGAATCCCGCCACGGCCAGCAACAGGCTCCGCCCCGCGCGCCGCATCGGCGGCCGATGCGTGATCGCGACCGCCATCGCGAAGGCGCCGATCGATGGCGCGGCGCGCAGCCAGCCGAAGCCCGCCGGCCCCACGCGCAGAATGTCCTTGGCGAAAATGGGCAGCAGCGTCGTCGCGCCGCCGAAGAGCACCGCGAACAGGTCCAGCGTGATGGCCGCCAGGATCACCTTCGTGCGCCACACGTACACCACGCCGGCCACGAGATTCGACATGGACATCGCCTTCGACGCGTCCCGCGCCTCGACGGACCGCGCCCGGATCGCCC
>Ga0187809_10000954_pt1 | contig 14219 bp, 11 predicted proteins | sample NC_wetland_sal_i_8_FD_132415 | JGI IMG/M metagenome (GOLD analysis project Ga0187809, IMG submission 132415) | Wetland sediment microbial communities from Neuse River Estuary, North Carolina, USA - ASW_4 | ecosystem: Environmental > Aquatic > Freshwater > Wetlands > Sediment | place: USA: North... | reverse complement strand
GGCGACTAGTCGCGCAGGCCCATGCGGTAACCTGGCCTCTCCCGTTTGGGGCTGTGGCGCAGTCCGGTAGCGCACCTCGTTCGCATCGAGGGGGTCAGGGGTTCAAATCCCCTCAGCTCCACAGAGTCGCGCCACGCCGCGGCGTTCGCGTTTCGACTCTTCGACCCGAGGGGCGCGCATGCCAAGCCGGTTGTCGCGGCCTCCGCGGGGGGAGACGGGCGAGGCCCGCTCCCGCAAACCGTTGTGGCGTCGACCCGCCGTCTGGGTTGCGGCGCTGGCCGTGCTGGTGATCGCCGCGGTGGTTGTCTCGCTGGTGGTCCGCGGCGGTGGCGGGAAGCCGCAGCCGGCGAAGACCCAGCCGCCTCCACCCAAGCCGACCGGCCGGTACTTGGTGTCGTCCAACGGTCATGGCGATTGCGTGTCCGCGCCGTGCAAGACGATCAACGCCGCCGTCGCCAAAGCGAAAGCAACCCGGGTGGACGGCGCTGTCGTCGAGGTGGCCGGCGGCAGCTACGGCACCCAGCAAATCCAAGAGGTGAAAGACCCCGCCGCGCGATCGACGACGATCACCGTGGAGCCGGCGGCCGGAGCGAGCGTCACGCTTCAGTCGGTGTATCTGAACGCAGCGGCGGTGACCATGCGCGGCTTCACGGTCACCGGGCCGATCAAGCTCTACACGACCGCCGTCGGCAGCGGTATCGACAAGGTCACCACCCGTGGCGGCAGTGTGTTTCTCGGCTCGAGCCATTCGTTTGTCACCAATAGCTCAATCACCCCGCCGACCGACGCTGACGGCATTCAGCTGAAGGCCTATTCGGGGAAGAATCCGACCGACGTTCGTATCGAGCACAACGCCATCGGGCCAACCCACCGCGGGCCAAAGCACGTTCACGTCGACTGCATCCAGGTTCTGGGCGGCAGCGACGTCGCGATTCGATACAACAAGCTCTTTCACTGTGCCGACGAGGGCATCATCATCGGCTCAGGGGCCTCTGGAACGGTCTCCGGCACCGTCACGATCGAGCGCAACGACGTACAGCTTTGTCCGACCCGAACGGCCGACTGCGACGGCTTCGATGTGATCAGCATCAGGGCGCCGCGGGTGATCTTCGTGCACAACACCGTCATCGACGGCGGCACGGTTTTCGACGTCGCCGATCTGACGGTTGCGGCCAACTACATCGAGAACCTGAAGACGTGCACCGGGGTGATCGAGTCGAACTTGCTCGGGACCACCCAGTGCACCGGTTTGCCAGCCTCTAACAAGCGTGGTCAGCTGCAGTTCGTCGACGTGAACGCGAGCCCGCCGAATCTCACGCCGCGCGACGCGCCGGCCGTTCCAGGGCTGTCGAAGTGGCTCGGGGGACAATTCGCCAGCTCCGACATCAACGGTCGCAAGGTGGATCCGTCCGCCGACACCGTGGGGGCGGCGCAAGCCGCGTCCGTTAGCTAATTCTCAGGGTTCGCCCTTACCCTTCGCCCTCAGGGGAGGAGCCGATCAAGGGGGGCTTCGTTGAGATGACGCTTGCCGAGCGCTTTGACCCGCGGCGCAACAGTCTCAACTTTCTACGCCTGGTGCTGGCGACCGGGGTCATCGTTTCTCACGCCCGTCCGCTTGGCGGTTTCGGCCGGGATCCCGAGATCGCGAACCAAGCGCTCGGCACGTGGGCGGTGATGGGCTTCTTCGCGATTTCCGGCTATCTCATCGCGTCGAGTCGCGCGCACACGGACCTGGCCGGATTCTTCGTCCGCCGAGTGTTGCGCATCTACCCGGGCTTCCTCGTGTGCGTCGTGCTGGTCGCGTTCGCGTTCGCGCCGCTAAGCGTCGCGTTGGGCTACGGCGGTTACTCAACGTCGAGCGGCGTCGACTACGTCGTCCGCAACGCACTACTCAAGGTCGAGCAACCGGGGATAGCGCACACGCTCGCAACGGTGCCGTACGCCGGTGCCTGGGACGGCTCGCTCTGGACCCTGTTCTACGAGTTCAGCTGCTACCTCGTCCTCGGGGTGCTGTTGAGCGTCGCGATCCGGCACTGGCGGCCACTGACCGTCATCGCGTTTGTGGTCGTCGCAGTCGCCGGCCAGTACTCCGTGCACCACTCGCTGCCAAGCGTCGCGGCTAACTTCTTCGCGCTGGCCCCGCCGTTCTTCGCCGGCGCCCTCGTGTACTTGTTTGGCGACCGGATCCCATTCGACTGGCGCCTCGGCGTGCTGTCGATCGTCGCGTTGCCGGTGGCTACCCAGTTCCACCTGATGCCGACGCTCGGCGCGGCCGCCGCCGGCTACGCGTATCTGTTCCTTGGCGTCGTGTTGCCGTTTCACGCCATCGGACGACGAAACGACATCTCGTACGGTGTCTACATCTATGCCTTCCCCGTGCAGCAAACCTTGGTGCTGCTTCATCTGAATCGGCACGGTTGGGCGCTCTACGCGTTGGTGTCGGTGGTGGCGACAATGCCGTTCGCGATCGCGAGCTGGTTCCTCGTCGAGCGCAACGCGATGGCGCTCAAGCGCAAGCTTCGGAAAGCGCGTGACGATCAGCGGACGCCAGCTCTGAATCCAGCCGCGCTATGAGCCCGCGTCCTCACTCCAACTTTGGAACCACATCCGCTGCTGCCATCCGGTGAACGGAATCGTCCGCTCCGACAGCACCGGCAGGAAGTAGAAGAACAGCACGACGACGATCAGCATGTAGGAGCCCGCGACCATCGCGCCCACCATGCGTCTGTTCGGCGACGCTTTTCGATCGCCCACCAGGTAGCCCATCGTGATGGCGAGCGCGATGCAGATGAACGGCAGCAGCGGCAACGCGTAGAAGTAGAACATCGTGCGCTTGTAGTTGAACAGCCAAGGGACGTACCCGATCAAGAACGGAAGCAGCACCGCGGACGCGCGCCAATCCCGGCGGAAGACCAGGTAGAGCATGAACACCATGACCGGAATGGACGCCCACCAGATCGCCGGTGTGCCCAGGTTGTAAATCATCCGCGCGCAACCGCTCGACGCCTGCGTCTTGCAGCCCAGCTTGCCGTAGTGGGGATAGTCGGCGTAGTACAGCACCGGCCGATTCAAGAACAGCCAGCCCCACGCGTTCGAACGGTACTTGTGGTACGTCTCCAGGTGGGTGTGGAAGTTCAGCGCCTCCCAGTGGTAGTGCCACAAGCTCCGCACCGGGTTGCGCAGCCAAGCTGGCACCCAGCCCAGGCCCCATGCCGTGGCGCGGCCGTTCGCCCAGCCGCGGTCGTACGCGTGCTGCGCGTTGCTGAGGAACCAACCGGTCCACGTCGCGACGTAGGTCGCGACGGGGACCACGACCACTGTGACCAAGCCGCCGGGCACGTCGCGGGCGAGCGTGGAGACGAACGGCTTGCGCACGCCCGCCGCGCGCTTCGCGCCCATCGTCCAAAACATCGCCAGAATCGCGAACGGCGGGATGTAGTACGCGCCGTCCCACTTGCACGCCGCGGCGCACCCGAGGGACACGCCGCAGGCGAGCAGCCACCAACGGAAGCCAACCCGCGGTCCAAAGCCGCGGGTGTCGCCAGGCCCGTCGATCGCGACCGAACGCGACGCGAGGCGGGCGCGCACCTGATCTCGGTCGAGGATCAAGAAGCCGAACGCGACGACCACCCAAAACATCAAGAAGATGTCGAGCATGGCCATCCGGCTTTGCACGTACTCCAAGCCGTCGAGGCACATGAGCAGGCCGGCCGCGCAGCCGAACAGTGTGGAGCGGGTCATGCGGCGCGCGATCCGGGCGACAAGCAGCACCGACAAGGTGCCGACGATCGCCGCTGACAACCGCCAGCCGAAGCTGTTGTAGCCCGACACCCATTCGCCGAACCCGATCATCCACTTGCCGAGCGGTGGGTGGACGACGTACTCGGCCGGCCCGAAGCTTTCCGGCGGCCCGTTCTTCCCGGTCTCGACGCCGTACATCAGCAGGCTCTGCGCGTCGTGCGCGTAGTAGACCTCGTCGAACGCCTTGGTGCCGGGGATCGAGAGCCGGTTGAACCGCAGGTAGCCGGCGAGGGCGGTCACCAGCAGCGGCGCGATCCAGCCCCACAGCGCGCTGTCAGTGAACGGCGGGACGAGGCGGGCGCGCAGCGCGCGTGGGGACAGTCGCCGGCGGGTGGCCGCGTCGGGATGGTCCGTGTAGTCGGTGTAGGTCGCGGCCACGCCCGTCATCGTAGAGGCCGACCTAGAGTCGGCGACGCTCACACGAGCACGCGCCCAAAGAAAAGCGGCGCCATTTGCCAGGCCACCGCCGTCGCCAAGGCGATCAGCGGTGGCAGCGCGACGAGCGGGGCCCGCCGAAGCAACGGCACGGCCACGATCACCAGCGCCTCCGCTCGGTAGACCGACAACGAGCCGCCAGCGACGTAGGGGATCAGCCACGCGGTGACGGCTGCCAACAGCAAAACGACGTCGGACGGCGAGAGCGGCAGCCGCGGCGACCGCAGGGGGGCGACCGCGAGGCAGGTCGCGGCCGTGGCGAGCACCAACCACACGAGGGTGGTCTGCTCAGCGGTGACGCGCCCGACGCCGGGGCGCGCCAGCTGGGCCAGTTGCTCGATCCGGGCCAGCACCGCGGGCAACGGGTTGTGCAGGCCAACCCGGTACTCGACGCGCTCGGTCTCGAAGTAGGCGTCCCACCGTCCGACGGCCCACTGGGCGTATCCGAGCACGGCGAGCACGCCCGCGGCCAGCCCCGCCGCCGCGAACGTGATCGACGTCCGGTATTTGCGAAACGGCCGGACGGCGAAGGCCGCGGCCAGCCCGGGCAGCAGCGCGACCGATGCCAGGTACGCGCTGCCAGCGGCGACACCGGTCGCGAGAGCGGGCCATCGTCGGTGGGCTCGGGTCGCGAAATAGACGCTGCCGAGCATGCCGAAAGCGACCAGGGAGACGGGGAACACCGCGGCGAAGTAGACCTGCCCGGGGAAGACGGCCGCCAGCAGCAAGCAGGCCCACCGGAGCGGGTCCGCAATGACGCCAGGTGACTGCGATGCGGACAGCAACCAGATCATCAGCAGCGCCAGATACCAGGCGAGCCAGGCGATGACGAGCCCTGCCGCGAGCGTCGACAGGCCGGTCAACGACAGCGCCCGCATGAGCGCCGGGTAGCCGGCGAACCAGGTGACGTTGCCGCACAAGCGCTTGCCGGGGAGGGCGTCTTTCGGAAAGGTCGGCCCGGCGCAATCGGTGCTCATCCGGTATCCGTGGCGGGCGATCTTCAGGTACTGGCCGGAGTCGTTGCGCTCCCACGTTGTCGGGTCGAACGCCCCGGACCAGCCGCGGGGTGCTCGGCTGGCGGCCACCAGCCAACCCGCCACGAACGCTGTGAACGGCGGGCCGCCGACTCGCGCAGCGCGTCGTCCGAGATTCCACAGCGCTGGGCGGCGCCGTGCACCGCGCACGTCGGACCGGCCCCCGTCGCCTGCGCACGCTGGTTTGATGGCAGTCATGGCGCCGAACTCCACCCCGCTGAAGTCACCCGGCTTGCTGGTGCTGGCGGGCGTGCCGCTGGGCAACCTCGACGACGCGTCGCCCCGGCTGCGCGACGCGATCGTCGACGCCGACGTCATCGCCGCCGAGGACACCCGCCGTTTGCAGCGGCTCGCCCGATCACTCGGCGTCGACATCCCTGGCCGGGTGGTCTCTTTTTTCGACGGAAACGAGGCGGCGCGAGTTCCGCAGCTGATCCACGAGCTGAAGCAGGGCCATCGGGTGCTGCTGATCACCGACGCGGGGATGCCGTCAATCTCCGACCCCGGGTACCGGTTGGTGGCGGCCGCGATCGAGGCGGGCCTGCCAATGACCGCCATCCCAGGGCCGTCGGCGGTCACCACCGCGCTCGCGCTATCGGGCCTGCCGGTCGACCGATTCTGCTTCGAGGGCTTCCTGCCGCGGCGCGCCGGCGAGCGCATGAAGCGGCTCGAGTCGCTACGCACCGAGCGGCGGACGATGGTGTTCTTCGAGGCGCCGCATCGGCTGGCGGAGACGTTGCGGGCGCTTGCCGAGGTGTTCGGCGGCTCGCGGTCGGCGGCCGTTTGTCGCGAGCTGACCAAGACCTACGAGGAGGTCCGTCGCGGAGGGCTGGCCGCGCTGGCCGACTGGGCCGACGAAGGCGTCAAGGGCGAGATCACGCTGGTGGTCGAAGGCGCGACGCCGCTTGAGGCCGGCGAGTACGACGCCGAGACGCTTGCCGAGTTCGTCGAGGTGGCGGAGCTGGCCGGCATGAGCCGCAAGGAGGCGGTCGCCACGGTGGGCAAGACCACAGGAGTCGGCCGGCGCGCGGTCTTCGACGCGCTGGTGTCGCGCAAGCGTCACGAATAGCGGTCCGATAGCCGTTTGCGGTTGATCGGTAACCTTGAACGTGTGACCGCTGACCCCGCCGCTGACGTCGCTCATCTCGCCGGCTCGCACGACGCCGAGAAGGCGTTCTACCTCACCACGCCGATCTACTACGTCAACGACGTCCCGCACATCGGCCACGCGTACACGACCGTCGCCGGCGACGTGCTGACCCGTTGGCATCGGCAGCGCGGCGAGCGCGTCTGGTTCCTCACCGGCACCGACGAGCACGGCGAGAAGGTGCTGCGCAGCGCGCAAGCGCACGACGTCTCGCCCCAGGCGTGGGTCGACCGGCTGGTCGAGGAGTCTTGGCGGCCGGTTTGGCGGTCGCTGGAAATCGCGAACGACGATTTCATCCGGACGACGGAACCCCGCCACACCGAGCGCGTGCAGGCATTCCTGCAAGACCTTTACGACAAAGGTGAGATCTACGAAGGCCTTTACGAGGGCCCGTATTGCGTCGGCTGCGAGGAGTTCAAACTCCCGGGCGACTTGGTCGACGGCGCGGGCGACTATGTCGGGCAGAGGGTGTGCCCGATTCACGGTCGTCCGGTCGAGCACTTAAGCGAGACCAACTACTTCTTCCGGCTGTCGAAATACGCCGACGCGCTGCTCGCGCATTACGCCGAGCACCCGGAGGCAGTCCAGCCCGAGAGCGCGCGCAACGAGGTGCTGCAATTCATCAGGTCCGGGCTGACCGACCTGTCGATCTCGCGCTCGACTTTCGACTGGGGCATCAAGGTGCCGTGGGACGACGCGCAGGTGGTGTACGTCTGGTTCGACGCGTTGCTCAACTACGCAACCGCCGTCGGGCTCGACTCCGTGGGCGCCCGCGACGAGGCGAAGTTCGGCTCGACCTGGCCCGCCGACGTACACCTCGTCGGCAAAGACATCCTGCGGTTTCACGCCGTCATCTGGCCGGCGATGCTGATGGCGGCTGGAGTCGCCTTGCCGCGCAAGGTTTTCGCGCATGGCTGGCTGCTGGTCGGCGGCGAGAAGATGAGCAAGTCGAAGCTAACCGGCATCGCGCCGGCCGAGATCACGGATCATTTCGGCGCCGACGCGTTTCGCTACTACTTCCTGCGCGCGATCCAGTTTGGTCAAGACGGTTCGTTCTCGTGGGAGGACATGACCGCCCGCTACAACGCGGAATTGGCAAACGGGCTGGGAAATCTCGCGTCCCGCGTCACTGCGATGACGCAACGCTACTTCGACGGCGTGTTGCCGTCGCCGGACGACGCGGGCCCGGCCGAGGAACGGATCGCGCAGATCGCGTCGGCCGTCGTCGGCCGCGCCGACTACGCGATGCTGGCCCTCGACTTCTCAGGCGCGTTGGGCGCGATCTGGGATCTCGTCAACGCGTTGAACCTCTACCTGAGCGAGCAGGAGCCGTGGAAGGTCGCGAAGGCGATCGACACCGATCCCGCTGCGAAGGCGCGAGTGGCGACCGTGCTGCACACCGCAGCCGACGGATTGCGCGTGCTGGCGGTGTTACTCAACGCCGTCATGCCCCGGGCGTCCGCGACCTTGTGGGAGTCGCTCGGCGCCTCGGAGCAACTCGGCGATCTCGCGGCTCAGCGGCTCACCGACGCCGGCCGGTGGGGGCAACTGCGCGCGGGCGCGCGGTTGACCAAGGGCGAGTCGCTGTTCCCCCGGTTGACCGACGAAGCGGTCGGCTGAAGACGTGGACAATTCGCGCCATAGCAACGAATTGTTTCCGCGCCAATGACTGATCGAGGTGCCGCCGCGGTGCCAAGGCCGGCCCCCGCGGCGCCGCCGCCCCCCGCGCCGCTTCGGGTCGAGACCGTCGACTCGCATTGCCACCTTGACGCGATGGGGATCCCAGTCTCCGACGCCGTCGCGGCCGCGCAGGCAGTTGGAGTGCGTCGCATGGTCACGGTCGGCGACACGATGGCCTCGTCGCGCTGGTGCGCCGACGCCGCCGCCCGATTCCCAGATGTGTACGCCGCGGTTGCGGTGCATCCCAATGAGACAGCCGATTTCACCGATGCCGACGCCGAAGAACTGGCGGCGCTTGCCGCGCTTCCGCAGGTGCGCGCCGTCGGTGAGACCGGTCTCGACTACTACTGGGGGCGCGTTTCGCCTGATGTCCAAGAGGCGGCGTTCCGCCGGCACATTGAGATCGCAAAGCGGGTCGGCAAGGCTTTGGTGATACACGACCGCGACGCGCATGACGACGTATTGCGCGTGCTCGAATCCGAAGGGCCGCCCGAACGCACCGTCTTTCACTGCTTCTCGGGAGATATCTCGATGTCGAGATACTGCGTGGAGCAGGGTTACTTCCTGTCGTTTGCTGGCCCAGTGACGTTCAAGAACGCCGCTGCCACAAGGGAAGCGGCGTCCGTCGTCCCCCTTGAGCTCATGCTTGTCGAGACAGACGCGCCCTTCCTCACCCCGACGCCATATCGCGGCCGTCCGAACGCGCCGTATCTCGTGCCGCTCACGGTGCGGGCGCTCGCCGAGGTCAAAGGCGTCGGCGAGGACGAACTGGCCGCCGCCACGGCGGCGAACGCCGAACGGGTGTTCGGGCCTTGGCGCTGACACATCAGTCACATCCGTAACAGCCGCCGTGACATTGGCTGCGCTGCTTAGGTGAACCGCAGCCTAAGAATCGGGCAAACCGCGCCAAAGGCCTGAGGATATGCCGTCTCGGACTTGCTCAATCGCAGATTCGTTCGTTACGTTCGCCAAAGTGTTCAGCCGGGGTGGGGAAGCCCCAGCTTGATTTACCCAGTGAATGAGGCGTGATTCAAAACGCGATTCCGCCTCGCGCTGGGCTGGCTTCCCATGTCACCGGCCCCTGTGAACAACGGAGTCTCGTGGGTAAGCCCGCCATCCGCAAGATCGTCATCGGTGCTGTTTACGCCGTTGTCACGGCCGCGGTTGTGGCCGGAACAACGGCGTACGTCACGTTCGACAAGACCGTGCATGTGTCGGTCGACGGCCAGCTCGTCAACGTCCACAGCTACGCGCGGTCGGTCGGCCAGGTGCTGAAGCGGGAGGGGATCACGGTCGGCGAGCACGACGCGCTCAGCCCGGCCGCGTCGTCCGCCTTGCACGACGGCGAGACGATCACGATCAAGCGCGGGCGGCTGCTCAACCTGATCGTCGACGGCAACGCCCGCCAAGTCTGGGTGACCGCGACGAGTCTTGACGAGGCGCTCGCCCAAGCTGGAATGCGGGCCCCCGGCGCCGCGCTGTCGGTCGACCGCAGCGCCCGGGTGCCGCTCGGCGGCCTCAGCGTCGACATCGACCTGCCGCACACCATCACGGTCCAGGTCGACGGCCAATCGCACGTGCTGGTGACGACAAAGACCACGCTGCGCGACGCGCTGGCCGAGGCCGGCATCACGGTCAACCCCGGCGACACCGTCTCGAGCCCGCTTGACCAGCGCCCGAGAGACGGCGAGGGCGTCGTCATCGTCCGGGTCACCAGCGGCCAGGTGCAGGAAAGCGCGCCGGTCCCGTTCACCACCCAGACCAAGCCTGACGGCAGCCTCTACATCGGCGCCAAGAAGGTCGCGCAGGCCGGCAAGAACGGCACCCGGGTGCGCACCTACCAAGTCGTTTACGCCGACGGCAAGCAGACGTCGAAGAAGCTGGTGTCCGACGTCGTGACAGTGCAGCCAGTGCCGCAGGTCATCGCGGTCGGCACCAAGCCGAAGCCGAAGCCGGCGCCCAAGATCTACCCGACGAGGGCCGACGGCCTGAACTGGGCGGCGTTGGCCAGGTGCGAGTCCGGTGGCCGGCCCAACGCCGTGCACGGGCCGTTCTACGGGATGTACCAGTTCCGGGTGGGCACATGGCAGGCGGTCGGCGGCACAGGGCTGCCGAGCGACGCGTCCGCGAGCGAGCAGACGTACCGCGCTCAGTTGCTCTACCAGCGCAGCAACTGGCAGACACAATGGCCGACATGCGGCCACCTGCTGTTCAGCTGAGCGACCAACCTCGAGAGCTGCTCGGCGCCGCCGACATTCGTCGGCTGGCCGCTTCGATCGGCTTGCGGCCGACGAAAACGCTTGGCCAAAACTTCGTCATCGACGGTGGCACCGTTCGACGCATCGCGCGCGTGGCCGAAGTCGGTTCGGACGACGTGGTGCTCGAGGTCGGTCCCGGCCTCGGGTCGCTGACCCTCGCGTTGCTGCCGCTCGTCTCTCGGGTGGTGGCGGTCGAGATCGACGAGCGGCTGGCGCAACTGCTGCCGTCGACCGTTGGCGCGCACGCGCCGGATTCGGCCGGCAAGCTCACCGTCGTCCAGGCGGACGCGCTGCGGTTGCGTGAGCTGCCGGGCGCGCCGCCGTCCGCCATCGTCGCGAATCTTCCTTACAACGTCGCGGTTCCGGTGTTGCTCCATTTGTTGCCGCTGTTGCCAACCGTGCGCCGGGTGTTGGTCATGGTGCAGCTCGAGGTGGCGCAGCGGCTGGCGGCGAAGCCCGGCGAAGAGCCCTACGGCGTGCCGTCGGTGAAGGCGCGTTGGTACGGCGACGTGCGAATGGCCGGGACGATCGGCCGCCAGGTGTTCTGGCCTGCGCCCCGCATCGACTCCGGCCTGGTGTCGCTGCGACGGCGTGATCCACCCGCGACGTCCGCCACGAGGGAAGCCGTCTTCGAGGTCGTCGACGCCGCGTTCGCCCAACGTCGCAAGACGCTGCGGGCGGCGCTGGCGAGTTGGGCGGGATCGCCGGTCGCGGCGGAGGAGGCGGTCCGGCGGGCCGGCATCGACCCCGGCGCTCGCGGCGAGACGCTCAGCGTCGAGGAGTTCGCCCGCATCGCCGAGCAGCGGCCAAGCTGACGATCGTGACGCGGCGGCGGGCCCGATGATCGCTGCGCAGCGGCGGCGCCGATTGCGCCGATAGCATCGGTGGTTGTGCCAGTCACCGTTCGGGCGCCCGCGAAGGTCAATCTGCATCTGGGGGTTGGTCCACGCCGTCCAGACGGATTTCACGACCTCGCCACCGTCTTTCAGGCCGTCTCGTTGTACGACGAGGTGACGGTGCGGCCGTCGTCCGAGCTCGCCGTCGAGGTGACCGGGGAGGGCGCCGACCAGGTGCCCGACGACGCGACGAATCTGGCCGCGCGGGCCGCGCTCGCGCTCGCGGCGTTCACCGGTCGTGCGGCGAAGGTGCGGATCGAGATCCGCAAAGGGATTCCGGTGGCGGGCGGCATGGCCGGCGGGTCGGCAGACGCGGCCGCCGCGCTGGTGGCATGTGACGCGCTGTGGGAAACCGCGGTCGGGCCGGCCGCGCTGCACCAGCTCGCCAGCACGCTCGGCAGCGACGTGCCGTTCTGCCTGATCGGCGGCACCGCGCTGGGGGCCGGCCGTGGTGAACAGCTCACCACGGTGCTTGGTCGGGGCACCTATCACTGGGTCTTCGCGTTGGCCGACGGCGGGCTTTCGACGCCCTCGGTTTACGGCGAGCTCGATCGCATGCGCGAGCAGACGCCGGGCCTTGAAGCTGAGGTGCCGCCGGAGATGCTTGCCGCGTTGCGCACCGGCGACGCGAGGCGGTTGGCCCCGTTGCTCGCCAATGACCTGCAGGCGGCCGCGTTGCGGTTGAAGCCCGCGCTTAGCCGCACGCTCGAGGCTGGGCTCGACGCGGGGGCGCTGGGGGCGCTGGTCTCGGGGTCTGGACCGACCTGCGCGTTCTTGGCCGAGGATGAGAGCGCGGCGGTGAAGCTGGCGGCCGCGCTGCCAGGTTCTGGCGCCTGCCGAGCGGTCCGCCGAGCGCACGGACCGGTGGCAGGCGTGAAGCTGGTGGCGGACTTCGACTCGTGAGCGTGACAAACCTGCTGAGCGTCGAGTCGGTGTCGCTGTCGTACGGCGTGCGTCCGATTTTGGACAACGTGTCACTTGGAATCGCCGACCGAGAGCGAGTCGGCATCGTCGGCCGCAATGGCGCCGGCAAGACCACGCTGCTTCGCGTGCTCGGGAGTCTCGAGCCACCCGACACCGGCCGGGTCGCGACGTCGAGCGGTCTGCGGGTCGGTGTGCTCGCGCAAGACGACGCGCTCGACCCATCGGCGATCGCCCGCGATGTCGTCTTGGGCGCGCGACGCGAGCACGACTGGGCGGCTGATCGAGTGCTCCGCGAGATCGTCTCGACCTTGCTACGCGATGACACGCTTGACCGAGCGGTCGGCACGTTGTCGGGCGGCGAGCGGCGCCGCGTCGCGTTGGCGAGCCTGCTCGTTGACGACCCGGATTTGTTGTTGCTCGACGAGCCGACAAACCATCTCGATGTCGAGACAATCGCCTGGCTGGCCAAACACTTGGCCGGACGACGCGGCGCGCTCGTCGTCGTCACGCACGATCGGTGGTTTCTCGACGAGGTCTGCACGCAGACGTGGGAAGTCGAGGCCGGATCGGTCATGCGCTACGCCGGTGGCTACGCGGCTTACGTCTTGGCGCGTGCCGAACGCGAGCGGATCGCGGCGGCCACCGAGGCGCGTCGACAGAACCTGCTGCGCAAGGAATTGGCCTGGTTGCGACGTGGTCCGCCGGCGCGGACCTCGAAGCCGCAGTTTCGCATCGACGCGGCGAACGCGCTGATCGCCGATGAGCCACCAGCGCGCGACTCCATGCAGCTCGCCAAGTTTTCCTCCGTCCGGTTGGGCAAGTCGGTGTTCGACCTCGAAGAAGGCTCGCTGCGTTTCGCAGAACGGCCGATTCTCAACGACGTCACGTGGCGGCTCGGCCCGGGTGATCGCATCGGGCTGGTCGGAGTCAACGGCAGCGGCAAGACCACGCTGCTTCGGGTGCTTGCCGGTTTGCAGCCGTTGGACGACGGGCAGCTGCGCGTGGGCCAGACCGTCCGGATCGGCTACCTGTCGCAGGATGTGGCCGAGCTCGACCCGACCATGCGGGTGCTTGAGGCGGTCGAGTCAGTGCAGCGACGGATGACGCTCGGCGACGGCCGTGAGCTCACGGCGTCCGCGTTGCTTGAGCGATTCGGTTTCACCGGCGACCGGCAATGGACCCCGGTCGGCGACCTGTCCGGCGGTGAGCGACGGCGGTTGCAGCTCCTGCGGTTGTTGATGGACGAGCCGAACGTGCTGCTTCTCGACGAGCCGACGAACGACCTCGACCTGGACACCCTCACCGCGCTCGAGGATCTGCTCGACGGGTGGGCCGGCACGCTGATCGCGGCCTCGCACGACCGGTATTTCTTGGAAAGGGTTTGCGACGACGTCGTCGCACTTGTCGGTCGCGGCGCGCTGATGGGGTTGCCGGGTGGCGTCGATGAGTACCTGGAGACCCGACGGGCGCCGGTGGGTCAGCCGGTGGGCGCCCGCCCCGCCGCGGCCGCTGATGCGCGGGCGAATGCCGGAGCCGCTCGCGAAGCTCGCAAAGAGATGACCCGCTTAGAGCGGCAGCTCGACAAACTTGTCGAAAAGGAACGATTACTACATGAACAGTTAGTCATCGCCGCAACAGATTACGAACAGCTCCAGACGCTTCATTCCGAGCTGCGCGCTGTTCATGACGAGCGAGGGCGTGTCGAGGAGTCCTGGCTCGCGGCGGCGGAGCGGCTTGAGCTCTAATCCATCGGCGGCCGGGGTGCCTATTTCGTGACAGATGCGTATCCCTCGCGAATGTCGGGTCCATGATTCTTTGTCGTGTCGCTTGTTGGGACGACGTCGCTGCGGCATGCTCGGCATGCTCGGTTGGCGAGCGGCTGGGGAGGTATCTGATGGCGTCGGGGCGCATCAAAATCATCATCGCTACGGCCGCCATGGCGGCGCCGGTCGCTGCTTGGGCTGGGCCGGCCGGTGCGGCGACGCCGGTGGCCTGCGGTTCCACCGTGCACGGCTCGGCGACGCTGCATCGTGACCTGCACTGC
>Ga0187809_10000953_pt1 | contig 14227 bp, 17 predicted proteins | sample NC_wetland_sal_i_8_FD_132415 | JGI IMG/M metagenome (GOLD analysis project Ga0187809, IMG submission 132415) | Wetland sediment microbial communities from Neuse River Estuary, North Carolina, USA - ASW_4 | ecosystem: Environmental > Aquatic > Freshwater > Wetlands > Sediment | place: USA: North... | reverse complement strand
TCACCACCGGGCGCATCCTCAGCCAGTACAATGTCGGCGCGCAGACGCGGCGCACCGAGAACGTCGTCTGGCACGAGGAGGACCGACTCGAGATCCATCCGCACGATGCCGAACTGCGCGGCGTGCGCGACGGCGACTGGATCAAGCTCGTCAGCCGCTCTGGCGAAACCACCTTGCGCGCGCTCATCACCGATCGCGTCGCGCCGGGCGTCGTCTACACCACGTTCCACCACCCCGACACGCAAGCAAACGTCATCACCACCGACTATTCCGACTGGGCGACCAATTGCCCGGAATACAAGGTGACGGCGGTGCAGGTGTCGCCGTCGAACGGCCCGTCCAAATGGCAGGAAGACTATGAAGCGTTCGCGCGCCAGAGCCGCCGTATTGCCGAAGCGGCCGAGTGAGCCCGTGATCGCGCCGATCCGCTCGGCCGAGCCGCAGGTGTGGCGTGGCGGCCGGCTCAGCGCCGGCACGCGTCTCATTCCCGAGGAAACGGCGGTTGCCTTCACCTACAACGGCAGCTCATACGCCGTGATGATGGCGACGCCCCAGGACCTCGAAGACTTCGCGGTCGGCTTCAGCGTGTCCGAGCGCATCGTCGCCTCGCCCGACGAGATCGAATCGCTCGAGGTGATCGAGCAGGAGATCGGCGTCGAGCTGCGCATGCGGCTCGTCGAGTCGCGCGCCGGCTCCTTTCAGGAACGTCGCCGCTTTCTCGCCGGTCCGACCGGCTGCGGCCTGTGCGGCATCGAATCGCTCGAGGAGGCGATGCGGCCGCCGGCGCCGATCGCGCGCCAGGCCGACTTCACCGCTGACGACATCATGCGCGCGCTGCACACGCTCGACAGCCTGCAATCGATGAACGCGCAGACGCGTGCCGTGCACGGCGCCGCGTTCTATATGCCGCCGCAGGGACTCGTCGCTGTGCGCGAGGACGTCGGCCGGCACAATGCGCTCGACAAGCTTGTCGGCAAGCTGGCGCGCACCGGGCTGTCCGGCGCGCGCGGCTTTGCCGTCGTCACGAGCCGCCTGTCTGTCGAGATGATCCAGAAGGCGGCGTCGATCGCGATTCCGATGATCGTCGCCGTGTCGGCGCCGACCGCGCTCGCGATCCGCACCGCCGAGGCCGCCGGCATGACTTTGGTCGCGGTCGCGCGCCACGACGGATTCGAAATCTTCACGCATCCGCAACGCATCAGGGAAGAGCGGGGGCTGCATGTCGTCGCCGGATAAGCTCGTCACAATGGCCAACCAGATCGGCAAGTTCTTCGCGTCGCAGGGCGAGGAGCAGGAACTGCCTGGCATCGCGATGCACATTCGCAAGTTCTGGGAGCCGCGCATGCGCAAGGCGATCTATGCGCATCTCGACGCCGGCGGCGCCGGGCTCGATCCGAAGGTCAAGGCAGCGCTGGAGAGCCTGCGCGGCCAGGAGAGCGCCGCGGCCGTCGCCGCGAATTGATCGTTTGCTGCAGCACAGCATGAGCGCGCGCGCGGGGGCGCCGCGCGTCACGCCCGCTTGCCGGCCGGCGCGAAAGGGGCGAACATTCTCCCTCTATAAAAACAAACGGGAGGATGACACCAATGCACAGGTTCCTTGCCGGCCTTGCCATGATGGCCGCGCTGGCTACGCTTAACGCCGTGCCGGCTGCCGCCGCCGAACAGAAACTGGTTCTCGGCACGCCGGGCATCCCGCCGATCTTCGCCGCCACCCTGCCGATCGTCGCCGAGAAGATGGGCTTCTTCAAGAAGTACGGCGCCGACGTCGAGGTGAAGCCGATGGAGTCGGGTACCACGGCGGCGCGCGCGCTGATCTCGGGCGACGTCGACATCGCCATGGCGCCGACCCCGCAGGTGACGGCGCAGGCGTCGAACGCCGGCGTGCCGTACGTCGCCATCTTCGGCATGCCGCATCCGGACTTCCTGCTCGCCTCGACCGATCCGAAGAAGGCGACCTGCAAGGACGTCGTCGGACATCCGGTCGGCGTCGACGTCATCGGCGGCGCCCGCGCGGTGGCGCTGCGCATCATGCTGGCCCCCTGCGGCGTCAAGCTCGACCAGGTGCAGCAGATCGCGCTGCCCTCCACCGCAACGCAAGAGGCGATGATCTCCGGGCGCCTGACCTACGGTGTGCTGCACATCGACGAGATCCCGGTTCTTGAGGAGCACGGCAAGCCGGTCACCGAGGTCGCGAGCATCCGCAAGGCGAGCCCGAGCAGCCACTTCCTGCTGTTCACGGTGCGCAGCGACCACCTCAAGGCCGACCGCCAGCCTTATGTCCGGTTCGTCGCTGGCCTCATCGCCGCGGCGCGCTGGATGAAGGACCCGAAGAACGCCGACAAGTTCGCCGAGATCGCCACGGTGACGGGCCGCACCAAGGCAGAGGCCAAGAGCGCGCGCGAAAAGCTGGAGGCGATCGACTACTGGCCGACCGACAGCGACGGCATGGATCGCAAGCAGATCGAGGGCGTCATCGCAGGTCAGGTGAAGACCGGCAACATCCAGTCCGGCAAGACGCCGGTCGCGTACGACAAGCTGATCGACCAGAGCATCTTCAAGGACGCCGTGGCGTTGGTCGACAAGGCCAAATAGGTCGCGAAGCGAGATGAGAGTCTCCGCGGTGGCGACGGCGCCCGCGGGGACTCACTTGTTCGTGTGCAAACGAAATTTGTTGAATGGTCTGGCGTTCTGTTCGCCACCCGACGAACCCAGAAATCGCTTGGCTTTATGATGATATTAAAATTAGCCCCTTGATGTTCTCGTCGTCCGTTCATTATCATCATACGAAAATACCTCCCGCGTCACGGCCCGGGGGCGCTGACGCAGCAAAAAAAGCGCGAAACGAAGGACGAATGAGCACGGCATGATCGCGGCCGAGGACTACGGCAAGGACGCCCTCGATTTCATAGAGAGTCTGGATCGGGTCAGCACCGTCGACGCGGCGATGGACGCGATCGAGAACGCGTTCGCGCAGTTCGGCTTCCGCACGCTCATCGTCACCGGCCTGCCGCATCCGCAGGAGCGCTTCGAGCAGGTCGTGCTTGCCAAGCGCTGGCCGGTCGAGTGGTTCAAGCTCTACACCAACAACGACTACATCCGGGTCGATCCGGTGGCGCGACAGGTCCGCCGTTCGTTCAATCCGTTCGAGTGGTGCGAGGCGCCGTTCGATCCGGACGACGAGCCGCTTGCCGCGGAGGTGATGAACCGGGCGCGCGACTTCCACATGTCGCGCGGCTTCATCGTGCCCGTGCACGGCGATGGTGCGCACAACGCCTGCGTCTCGATCGGCGGCACGCATCTCGACCTCAACAAGCGCAGCAAGCCGGCACTGCACCTGATGGCGATGTACGGCTTCGAGCGGGTGCGCCGACTGCTCGCGCCGGCGCACGAGGTACCGCGCGTGACGCCGCGCGAGCGCGAGGCGCTGGCCTGGGCGGCGCAGGGCAAGTCGGCATGGGAGACGGGCGAGATCCTCGGCATCTCACAGCGCACGGTCGAGGAGCATCTCGCCGCCGCGACGCGCAAGCTGGGCGCCGGGAACCGCACGCGCGCGGTCGCCATCGCCATTCGCGACCGCATCATCGAGCCGTAAGGCGAGGTCCGGCCGTCACGACCCGTTCAGTGATGCGGATGCTCGCCGCGGGCGATCATCAGGTGATGCGTCTGGTGGTGCATGCCGACGGTCATGACACCGATGAGGCCGAGCCCTTTCAGCCTGGCCATGTCCTGCGGCGGTACGCGCACATTCAGGATCGCGCCGCCGTCCGTGTCCTTCGCCGTGAAATGCCAGCCGTCGACGCCGTCCATTGTGGCCGCGTGCGCGGACGTCATGCGGCGGATCGAATCGCGCACGGCGCCGTCGCCGGTGACGACGAATTCCATGCCACCGTCGATGGGATGGTTCACGACCCGCGCGGCGAGGGTGACGTTGTTCATGTCGATGAGGTGCTGCCGCAGGGCCTCGATGTCGACCTTGGACCAGTCGGTGCGCGGGTCGGCCTCCAGGATTTGCACGATCTCCTGGATGGCGGCGAAGGCGCCTTGTCCGGGCTGGGTCGGGGCCGCGTCGGCCCCGCTTTGCGGGCCGTTCATGCCGCGGTGCATCATGCGGGCGTGGTCCATCATCTGCATGTGGCTCATCGGCATCCCGCCGTCGGCCATCGGGTGCGCATGATGGGGCATCGGCTGCTGGGCGAGGGCGGCGGCGGGCATTAACAGCAAGGCCAGTGCAAAGAGGCGGTGCATGGGAAATCTCCTGTGGCGCCTGCTTGCCACAGACCGCGCGGCGGCGACATGATCGCAATCATGTCGGACGATATCGAGCGGCGGCTGCGCGATCTACCCGGGCGGGAGCTCTCCCTGGCGCCCGAGCAGAGCGTGTTCCGGCTGGGGGACCCGGTGCAGCAGATGTTCTTCGTCGTGACCGGGGCGGTCCACCTGGTGCGGCATCAGGAATCTGGCAGCGCCCTCGTGCTGCAGCGGGCGGGTCCGGGCGCCTTGCTTGCGGAGGCCTCGCTCTACGCCGACAAATACCATTGCGATGCGGTGGCCGTGGCGCCGTCACGCGTCTGGGCCGTGTCGAAGCGCGACCTGCTTGGGCGGTTGGCCGCGACGCCGGAGCTCACGCTCGCAGTCATCCGCCGACTGGCGCGCGAGCTGCAGCAGGCGCGCTTCCAGGCCGAGGTGCTGTCGATGAAAACGGTCGCCGCACGTGTCGACGCCTGGATCGACTGGAATGGCCCGCTGCCGCCGAAGGGCGAGTGGGTGCGCCTTGCCGCCGAGCTCGGTGTCAGCCCCGAGGCGCTGTACCGCGAGATGGCCAAGCGACGATAGGGCCGCTGCCCACGCGGGCAGATCTACTCATGCGACGCGCCGCGCCCAAAAAGGCGGCGCTTGGGTTTGTCCGTGTTGTCGATTAACAACGGACGACCGCGCGCCGAAGTCGCGGACGAGGGAGATGAAACATGCGTCACGGCGACAGGCGTAAGCGGCCGACGGGAGCGACCCGCCGTATTGTCATGCAGGGCGCGCTCGCAGCGGCGGGCGCAGGCCTCGTCGCGCGCGGCGCGCTTGCCGATGCACCGTACCCGTCGCGACCTATTCACGTGATCGTCCCGTTCGGCCCCGGCGGACTGGCGGATGTCACGGTTCGCATCGCCGCCGAGCAGATGAAGGATCTGCTCGGTCAGCCGTTCGTCATCGAAAACCATCCCGGTGCCGGCGGCATTGCAGCCGCGAACGCTGCGCTGAAAGGCGGACCGGACGGCTACACGCTCATCGTGCTCTCCAACGGCACGACGATCGCCACGTCGCTGTTCGGCCATCTGCCCTACAACCCGCAAAAGCAGTTCACCCCGATCTCGACGGTGGCCTGGTTCGATCTCATCCTGTTCACCAACGTGCACTCGCCCTACCAGTCGGTGAAAGAGCTGCTCGACGATGCGCGCAAGAAGCCCGGCTCTCTGAACATCGGCACGGTCAATCCCGGCAGCACGCAGAATCTTGCGGCCGAGCTGTTCCGCTCGGTGACCGGCATCAAGGCCGTGATCGTGCCGTTCCGCACGTCACCCGAGGTGCAGACGGCGCTGATGCGTGGCGACATCGGTCTGGCGATCGAGTCCTACACCGCGTTCGCCGGCGCCATCCACGGGTCCCAGATCCGGCCGATCGCGGCCACCGGGCTCGAACGCAACCCTGCGCTGCCCGAGGTTCGGACGCTCAAGGAGCAGGGTGTTGAGCACTACGACGTCACGGGCTGGAACGCTCTCTATGCGCCGGCCGGAACGCCGAACGCCGTCATAGACAAACTCCAGGCGGCGGTAGCCAAGGTGACTGCAATGCCGGGTATCAAGCAGCGGTTCGCCGCGCTCGGCACGATCGCGCGCTCCACGACACCGGAGGAGATGGCCCGCATCTTCGAAGCGGATCGCAGCAAATGGGCCGCTGTCATCGCGCGCGCCGGCATCCCGAAGCGGTAAGGCAACATACCAATGAGCACTGATGTCAGGATTTCACCGATGGTGGACGCGCATGCGCACGTCTTCACCGTCGATATGCCGCTGCGCGACAAGCCGCGCCACGCGCCAACCTATGACTTCACCGTCGAGAAATACCTCGAGATTCTCGACGCGCACGGCGTCGGCTTTGCTGTGCTCGCCGCAGCAAGCCCCTGGCTCGACTACAACGACTACCTGATCGATTGCGTGAAGCGAAATCCGCGTTTGCGCGGCACGGTGATCCTGCAGCCGACCGTTGAGCGCTACGTCATGGAGGCGATGGATCGCGACGGCATTGTCGGCATACGCCTGCACATGATCGGATTGGACAGCTTGCCGGACATTACCACGTTCGAATATCGCCGCACCTTCCGCCGGATCGCCGATCTCGGCTGGCATATCCATCTGCATTCGGAAGGCAAGGATCTGCCGGCGCTGGTGCCGCTTCTGGAAAAGACTGGCGCGGCTCTCGTCATCGATCATCTCGGCCGTCCCGACCCCGAGGCCGGCATCGACAGCGAAGGCTTCAAGACGATGGTGCGGTCGGTCGAGAAGGGCCGTACCTGGGTGAAGGCCTCGGGCGCCTACCGGCTCGGGCTGGAAAAATCGTCGGCCTATCTGAAGGAACTGATCCGGCGGGTGGGCTCGGACAAACTGGTCTGGGGCAGCGACTGCCCGTTCGTCGGTGTCGAGTCGACGACATATCAGAGCACGATCGACTGGTTCACCGACGCGGTGACAAATCCGGCCGATCGCCGGAAGATCCTCGGGCTGAACGCGCTGAAACTGTATTTCACGAAGTAGGGCACCGCCTACTTGTCGACCTTGATGTTCGCCGCGCGGATGATTGTCGCATAGTCGTCCTTCTTGGCACGAAGGAAGCCGGCGAACGGTTCGCTGCAGGTGACGGTCGGGTAGAGGCCGACCTTCTCCAGCTTCGACGCGACGTCCTCGCGCGCCATCACTGTCGCCAGCCATTTCGACAGTTGCGCGACGCGCGCGGGCGGCGTGCCTGCGGGGCCGAGCAGGCCGAGCCAAACCTCGGCGGCGTAGCCTGGATAGCCGGTCTCGGCGACGGTCGGCACGTCCGGCGCGGGCTTGAGCCGTTCGGCCGACGTCGTCGCCAGCGCGCGCAGCTTGCCGGCCTTGATCTGCTCGACGCCTTCCGAATAGTTGATCAGGGCCGCGTCGACGTGCTGGCCCAGCAGGGCGTTGACCGCCGGTGCGCCGCCGGCGAACGGCACGAAGATCATGTCGGCCTTCGTCACGTGCTTGAAGCTCTCGAAGGCGATGTGCTGCGTCGTCGCCGGTCCGAGCGCGCCGAGCGTCAGCGTGCCCGGTTTGGCGCGCGCCGCGGCGATGAGTTCGCCGATCGTCCGGTAGGGCGAAGCGGCGTTGACGACGAAGATCATCGGCGAAGCGACGAGGTTGCATACCGGCGCGAAGCTCTTGAGCGAGTCGTAGCTCACCTTGCGCAGCAGCGGATTGATCAGCAGTGAATTGGACCCGACGACGACGAGGTTGCCGTCGGGCGCGGCGCGCGCGGTGAGGTCGTAGGCGATCGAGGCGCCGGCGCCGGGGTGGTTCTCGACCACGACCGGCTGCTGCGCCAGCTCGCCAAGCCCCTGGCTGACGACGCGGGCGAGCAGATCGGCGCTGCCGCCGGGCGGGAAGGGGACGATGATGCGCAACGGCCGGCCCGATTGCGCCAGCGCCGGCACCATCATGACGGCGAGAATTGCACATGCGAAGCAGAACGCCTGCCAGCGTCGAATGCTCATGATCCCCCCAATGCGGCGTTCCGGCCGCGTATCCCCTGAGCAACTGCGGACTGAGCGTAGCGAGAATTGAGAGAGAGCGGAAGGGCGAGGCGGATGCCGTGACGGAGCCGCCGGGAAATATGGCTCGCGCCGGAACGGATCGGGCGGCCGAACGGTTCGTCCTCCAGGAGGACGGCATGGCAAACGAGCAGAAGCGTGACGTTCCGAACGGTTGAGCGAAGGCCCGGACGACGGCGGCCCGGGGCAGCCGCATCGCGAGCAGGAGTTCGGGGCCAAGGCAGAAAAGGAAAGCCGCTCCGATCTGCGCGACCTTCGCGGCGGCGCCACCGACCCGGTGAGCAATCCGCAGCCGCGGCAGGGCGAGGTTCCAACGACGCGGACGCCGCACGCCGACACCGATCCGCGGCGGCCTGCGCCGGATGCGGTCGAGTCCCAGCCGGAAGGCCTGCGGCGCGAACGGCAGGATCCGCTCAGCCCCAGCCGTGGCCGCGGGCAGGAGCCGCGGCAGTCCGGCATCTCGACGCACGCCACGGACCGCCGCGCTTCCAAGCCGGACGACCAGGGGCAGGCCTGAGCGCCTGTCTCGCGGCGCCCCGATCATCGGCACCGCCGGCCCAGCGATGCTGGTGCTGGCACCGTGCTCGCATTGCGGGCCTACGCTATGTCGGGCGTACGGCACAGTGCGAATTGGTCGCCGGGGCTTCGTCGGCGGTCTGTCCCTGATCGGCATCGGTCTTGCTTGGGTCATGGCATCAGAGCCGTTCGGATTGCCATAACGAGGTTCTGCCGTGCCGACCCGTCTGCCGGCCGTACGCTGGACGCACGCGCGTCCGGCCGAACGTTCGACGAGGATTTTCGATTTGTCCTGCGCCGTCTTCGGTGCGGCGGCAATCGGGCTCGCTATCTTCGTCGACCAATGCTGCTGTGACCGCACCGGCGCGCTTCTGGTGCTGCTCATGGCCGCCGGGCTCATCGCCGTCCTCATGCACGGGCTGTCCCGCGGTCCGCTGGAACGGGAGGGGCGAACAAATTAGAGTGGTGTTCGCGGCGCCGCGGGCGCCGGCGGAGGTCCACCCGGAATGACCGAGGCGAAGCTTGCGCGCAGCCCCGTCGCGATCGTCGGCGGCGGTCCGGTCGGCATGATGCTGGCGCTGTTCCTCGATCTCCATGGCGTGCGTTCGGTTCTGTTCAACATCGAGGAGATGACGCGCTGGCACCCGAAGGGGAGCACGCAGAACGCGCGCACAATGGAGCACTACCGGCGTCTCGGCATCGGCGATGCGATCCGGGCGCTCGGCCTACCGGCCAACCATCCGACCGACGTCGTCTACTTCACGCGCTTCGGCGGCCGCGAGCTGGCGCGGCTGAAGATGCCGTCGCCGGCCGAGACCCTGGCGGTGCGCGCGGCCGCGCCGACGATCGACCGGACGCCGGAGCCGCTGCACCGCGCCAATCAGATGTATGTCGAGACCTTTCTGCTCGACCATATCCGCACGCGGCCGAACATCACGCTGCGCTTCGGCTGGCGGGTCGAGCGCTTCACCGAAGACGGCGAGGGCGTCACGCTCCAGGCCGTCCGCGAGCGTGACGGCGCGCAGGAGACCTGGCGCAGCGACTACCTTGCCGGCTGCGACGGCGGTCAGGGCGACGTCCGGCGTGGGCTCGGCATCCGTTATTCGGGGCAGTCGCTGCAGCAGCCCTACATGGGCGGGCGGATGTTCTCGACCTATGTGAAAGTGCCGGCGCTCGCGCGCGACTTCCTGCGCGGTGACCGCTGCTTTCAGTACTGGATCGTCAACCCGGAGCTGCGCACCACCATCACCTCGGTCGACGGCCGCGACGAGTTCATGTTCTGGACGGGAGCGACGGGCGAGGGCGCTTCCGCCGACGATCGCGCGGTGGCCGATGCGATGCGGCGTTCGACGCAGTCCGACATCGCCGTCGAGGTGATCGCGCATCACCCCTGGACCGCCGGGATGGCGCTGGTCGCCGAGCGCTACGGCGCCGGCCGCGTCTTCCTCGCCGGCGACGCCGTGCACCTGTTCACGCCGACCGGGGGGTTCGGCATGAACACAGGTGTCGACGACGCCGCCAACCTCGCGTGGAAGCTGGCGGCCATGGTGCAGGGCTGGGGCGGGCGCGGCCTGCTGGCGAGCTACGAAGCCGAGCGGCGGCCGATCGCGCTGCGCAACACGGGTGCGGCACGCGAGTTGAGCCGCAACATCGGTGACATCGACATCGCGCCGTCACTCGAGGACGACAGCGACGCCGGCGCGATGGCGCGGCGCGATCTCGGCGCGCTGCTCTCGACCTGCGGCGAGCAGTACAATTCCATCGGCGTGCAACTGGGCGCGCGCTACGACGGCTCGCCCATCGTCGCGGCCGCAGGAGCGCCGCCGGCCGACAGTTTCGACAGCTACACGCCGTCGAGCGTGCCCGGCGGCCGTGCACCGCACGCGTGGATCGACGAAAGTCGGGGGCGCGGCAGTTCGCTCTACGACCGGTTCGGCAGCGGCTTCACTTTGTTGCGGCTCGGGCCGCATGCGTCTGATGCCGGCGCGCTGACGGCTGCGGCGGCCGCACGCAAGGTGCCGCTGACGACGCTGGACGTCGCGGACCGCGACATCCGCGATCTCTACGAATGCGATCTGGCGCTCATACGCCCCGACCAGCACGTTGCCTGGCGCGGTAACGCGTTGCCAGGCGATCCGGCGAAACTGATGGCGCAGGTGACGGGCGGCGCGTTGTGCTGATTGCGGACGGTTCGGTTCACTCCGGCTCGCGGCCTCGGCCGGTCCCCGCCTGGTGGCGGGCGCTGCTCTCCTGGCGCACAAGTTCCGTTTTCAGCTTCTCCACGCGCTGCATGGCTGAGCGCAGCGTCTCGAGTTCTCGCTCGACCTCGTCGACCCTGCTGCTCCAGTTCGCCGCAGAAGCCGTGTGCTGCGCTTCCGTCGCCTGCCGGTGGAGGCTGCGGGTGAGCGTCAGCCGCTCCTCCAGCGCCCGCGCGGCGCCAGCCAGTGCGCGGCGCAGGCTCTCTTCGAGCGCCACGCTCAGAAGCTCGGCCGTATAGGCGTGTCCGGTGTGGCAGCGGTAGCGGGTAAGCTCGCCTTCGTCGATTTCCCACATCACGCCATGGCATTCGGGGCACGCGAGCACGGAGCGGCGTCCGATGTGGTCCATGTCTTCCATTTTGGCCTGTGGATCCGTCATTTCGCCGCGCGCAATGTCCACTTCGAACGGGATCGTGCCGGGCACCGCGACGGCTTCGCCGGCCGGCTCGCGCGAGAGCGCCGTGAGCGTCGCGGCGATGTCGGCGATCGGCAGCACGGAATCCGGTGTCACGCGCCGCAACGCGTTGAGCGGCATCTCTGGGAACGCGGCGTCCTCCGGATCCTGCACGAGCGTCATGCCGCCGCAGCGCTGCACCGCCCAGAGCCCGGAGGCGCCATCGCCCAATGTCCCCGTCAGCACCACGCCGATCGCCCGCGCGCCGCAGCAGGCCGCGATCGAGCGCAGCATCGGATCGATCGCGGGCCGCGAATTATTTTCGCGGGGGCCGGTCCCGAGATGCAGGCGGTCGCCGTCGACGAGGAGATGCTGGTCGGGCGGCGCGATGTAGATCTCGCCTTGCTTGTAGGTCTGACCATTCCTCGCGAAGAACGCGGGCAGTGCGCCGGCGCGGCTGACAATTTCGTCCAGAGACGAGCGGAATTGCGGGTGTAGATGGATGGTAACCAGGATCGCAGCCGGCAGGTCGGCCGGAAGCGCGCTCACCAGCGTCAATAATGCCTGGATGCCGCCGGCCGAGGCGCCGATCCCGATCACGTCACGATTGCTCATCGGGGTTCCTTCGCCGGTGCCGTAGACGCAACCGTGCGGCTATGACGGGCGTTCCTTCGATAAATTGTGTTCGGTACCTGTCTCTGTCGTCCTGCGAGCATTGGGCCGTTGTAATCGGCAAATAAAAAGTGACCGGCCCTCGGGTCCAGCGTCACGCTTGGACCGTATCACCGCGCGAAGAAGCGTCTCCACGAGTTCACGGTCGCGATGCGCTATTACAGATTCGAGCCGGACGGCTTTCCCGCGTCGCACGAATTCTGTCGCGACGACGAGGACGCGCGCAAGATCGGCTTCGAAACCGTGATCGAACTGACGCGCCACGTCGGGCAACTGGTCTTCGTCAGCATTTATGATTCGGCCGGCGTTCTGGTGGCGCGGCTGCCGCACATACCGGACCCGGCGCAGACGCCGAAGACGTCCGCGCCGGGGGATGGCGGGAGCGAACCCGGCGTTTAGCGCGATCGCTTGCGCCGGTTGTACGGCGAGCGGTTCGCAGGCTTCAGCGAGATGCCTTCGCGCTGCGCCTTGCTGCGGATCGCCGCCGGCGGCCGCTGCAGCTTGAGGCTGATCACACCGGTCGGCGTGTTGCCCCGGGCCAGCGAACGTAACTGGCGCACTTCCTGCGGCGTCCAGCGCTCGTGCGAACGGCGCTTGTATCTGGGGTTTGCTTTGCGGGGACCCTTCTTGCCGATCGGCGAGCCGGGTCGTTTCCATGCTGCTCGTGCCATGTCATGCCTCCAAAATCTTGAAAGGCGCGAATCGTATATTCGGTTCCGGATTTACGGCTCGCGGCCTTGTCCGCGCGGGAGGAATCAGGGCGACTTCGCGCGGGGCAATCGGAGTGTCGTCCGTCATGGCCGAGAAATGGAAGAATTGGCATGCCCGGCATGCCGCGGAGCTGACAATGGGGCAGCGCATCGCCGACGGCGTCGCGGCGACGATGGGCTCGTGGAGCTTCATCATCGTGCAGTCGGTCATCCTCGCGGTGTGGATCGTGCTCAACCTGATGGCCTGGATGGGCCATTGGGACCCGTACCCGTTCATCCTGCTGAACCTGGCGCTGTCGTTCCAGGCGGCCTACGCGGCGCCGTTCATCATGATCAGCCAGAACCGTCAGGCGGACCGTGACCGCCGTCAGGCCGAGGAAGACTACCGGACCAACGTCGAGGCGGAGCGGCGCATCGAGGACTTGCAGAAGCGCCTCGCCGACATCGAGGTCAACAAGCTCGACCGGATTCTCGAACTGCTGGAAGGGCGGGCGCCGGCCAGAGCCTCGCCCTAGCCGGCGCCGCAGACCGCGACTGCCGCGAACCGGGCCGCCGGTGACACATGCCGCACGGTTGATCGTCAATTCCGGATTGCTATCCTCGGGGCGCGAACAACGGGGAGCTGACGATGCGCGTCTTTGCCGTCCTTTTGCTCTTGCTCACGTCGTCGATTGTCGTGCCCGCGAACGCCGCGGAGCGCTGTCCGGCCGACACCTTTGAGGCGAGCATGGCCATCTGGCCGATCGGCGCGATACCCACCAGGCAGACGCGGATCGGCCGCCATCCCTGCGGGCGCCGGATGAAATGCACCGGCGGCCTGCAGGTCGGGACGAAGATCCGCCGCTCGTGCCGCTGGCTCTGAATCAGGGCTGCCCGGTGCCGCCCGCGGCGCCGTAGACCTGGCCGGTGGCGAAGCTCGCGTCTTCGGCGGCGAGCTGCACGTAGATCGAGGCGAGCTCCGCCGGCTGACCGGGGCGGCCCAGCGACGTCTTGCCGCCGAACTTCTCCAATTTCTCCTGCGTCGCGCCGCCGGACACCTGTAGCGGCGTCCAGATCGGGCCGGGCGCCACGCCGTTGACGCGGATGCCCTTCGGCCCGAGCTGCTTGGCGAGCGATTTGACGTAGTTCATCGTCGCCGCCTTGGTCTGCGCGTAGTCGTAGAGGTCGGGCGAGGGGTCGTAGGCCTGCTCCGACGTCGTGCCGATGATGCATGCGCCGGGTTTGAGGTGCGGCAGCGCCGCCTTGATGATCCAGAACGGCGCGTAGATGTTCGTCTTCATCGTCGCGTCGAAATCCTCGCTGGTGAGATCGAGGATCGACTCGCGCGCCTGCTGCCGGCCGGCGTTGCACACGACGATGTCGAGCCCGCCGAGGCCTGCGACCGCGTCGGCGACGAGCTTCTTGCAGAACGCCTCGTCGCGCAGGTCGCCGGGCAGCGCCAGCCCTTTGCGGCCGGCCTCGCGGATGAGCGCGATCACGTCCTGCGCGTCCGGCTCCTCGCTCGGGAAATAATTGATGGCGACGTCCGCCCCCTCGCGCGCATAGGCGATGGCCGCGGCACGGCCCATGCCGGAGTCGCCGCCGGTGACGAGCGCCCTGCGGCCGGCGAGACGGCCCGAGCCCTTGTAGCTTCGTTCGCCGTGATCCGGCGGCGGTTGCATGTCCTTCGCCAGCCCCGGCCACGGTTGCGATTGCCGCTTGAACGGCGGCTTCGGATATTTGTCTCGCGGGTTCACGAGGCCGGGCGGTGTCGTCGTCATGGTGCGGTCCTGCGCTGATGCGATGGAAGGCGCGGCCATGCCGGCGACGCCGGCGCCCGCTGCGCCTACGAGGGCGCGGCGGC
>Ga0187809_10000952_pt1 | contig 14227 bp, 14 predicted proteins | sample NC_wetland_sal_i_8_FD_132415 | JGI IMG/M metagenome (GOLD analysis project Ga0187809, IMG submission 132415) | Wetland sediment microbial communities from Neuse River Estuary, North Carolina, USA - ASW_4 | ecosystem: Environmental > Aquatic > Freshwater > Wetlands > Sediment | place: USA: North... | reverse complement strand
CCGGGCCAGTTCCCACCTCATGGCACATGACTTTGTGTGAGCACATTCCAGTCCCGTACGGCTGCGGAGATCCGCCGCTCGATCGATCGCCTGACATCCCTGGAACGCGAGCTAGCGGACGTCAGATCCACCCTCCTTGCCGCCGAGACGCTACTCGTGGGTATCACGGCTCCGCCAAGCGTCAACCCTGACGCCTACACGACCACGGAGGTTGCGGACGCGCTCGGCCTGTCCCGCTCAACCATCGCGGCGATGCTGGCCCGTGGCGAGATCCGCAGCGTGAAGCTGGGCGGTGCGCGGCGGGTCTTCCGCGCTGATCTCGACGCCTACATCTCGGCCGTGCGGGGCGGCGCAGCATGAGCAAGGCGGCAAACGGACGCTCGTCGATCCATCGCGACAAGAACGGCAAGGGCTGGCACGGCTGGGTGTCATTGCCGGACAACCCCGTCACGGGCAAGGCGGTGCGCAAGCATGTTCGTGGGAGGACCAAGACTGAGGTCGCGGAGAAGGTCAGCCGACTAGAGGGCGCACGAATCGGCGGGCACGGACGTCGTCACGGACCTGACTCACGTGGAACCACCGGACAGCGAGGTCCGGCGGAACGTCACGCGCTCAGCTACTCATCCCATGCCGAGCACAATGACACGGGCCCACCACGCCAAGCGGTGGATCGAGTTCAAGGCATCCAGGATTCCTGACAACCCACTCAAGACGCGGCAGCACACCCATAGCGATAGAGCGCGGGTGCCAGTGCTGCGCGGAACACCGAGAACGCTAGGCGTTTTCCGTGATGATCAATACTTGATCACGATTCGCAGCCGACTGCGGTCCGGTGTATCTGACGACGACATGCACCACCGAGCCCGGCGTGATCTCTACATTTACGGGATTGCTTGAGATCTTGCGCACTGAGGCGCTTATGCGATACGTCCCTGCAGTCAGTTCGATTTCCCGCGTTTCGTTTCTCCGCAGCTCAAGGTAAGTCTCGTTCGACAGCCTTACGGCCAGTGGGCGCCAGAGCCCAAAAATGCCAGTCTGGCGGCTTATGCGTAATTTTCCAGACGGATTCAAGGCCCTACCTCTGTGGATAGACGGTGCCGCGGACCACCGGGCCAATAGCAATCAGGCCACCGACAATTATTGTCACAATTAGCGCAGGCCAATTTCGATGGGTCGCCGCAACGACGACCCCGCCAACGATCCAACACGCTGCGATGATCCAAAGAATCGGTCGCCATCCAACCCGATGATTTCGCATAAGGGCCTGCCGTCCTATCGCCGCACAGTCATTACGTTTGAAACTAGAGGCCATTGTACGGAGCCCGAGAGGCACCCCAGGCGGCGCCCGCCACCGCTCCGACGGCGATGGCGCTAACCAAAATCTCGTCCGGGCCTAAAATGCTCGCGGTGGCAAGGAATCCGATCACACCGAGCCCCACGGTCTGCATTGCGAGGCCGCCGCTGATCGCTCCTAGCAGATCCGCGAGCATTTCGTCGATGGACGGGAACAGTGTGGAAGCAATGGCAGCCGATAAGCACGTCGATGGGTTCAGCTCGGCTGTCCGCATTCTCCGATCTTGGCTTAGGCACGCGCGCGGTTCAGGCATGTGCGCCCCTCTGCACCTTCGCAGTGCTGCTCGCCGGAATCCAGCGCCAGCGTCCATACTTAGCCGATGAGAGGTAGTAGCTCTAACGAGATCACCGGGAGAATCCTCCTGCTAGAACAAGTGTGGCTCGACCGCGCACCGTTCGTTGATTTCGGCGGGCTCATGGAAAGTGTTGCGATGCGCGCAGGGATGCCAGTCGGCTACGTGACGAATGAAGCCGCGCTGCGCGTACTGCGCAAGGTCGCCGCCGAGGACGAGCAGGCCCGGGCGGGGCGGCGATCCTAAAACGACCTCAAGGCCGATCTCCACCTTGGACGGGGCCGCACATGCAATCAGGTGGCGAGTCGGCCACGCTGTGCCACGCCATGCTCCATCTGGCTCTCCGGTCTCCGCGCCCGGTAGCAACCGTGGTAGCAACGGAGGCGTTCCGGAGCCGTCTTGCTGCTCTATTCTGGTTTAGACAGTTCAGCATTTACGGGGCTTTGGACGGCCTCGGACGATCGACCGACGGCCTGAAAAAGCGGTAGGTCGGCAGTTCGATCCTGCCCCTGGCCACCAGCAGAAATAGACCGTGAATGCGAGCGACGCGTCCGGCATCAGCCCTTGACTCCGCCGCCGAGCCGCCCGCCGGTGAACTGGCGCTGGAAGGCGAAGAACACGATGGCCACCGGGATTGTGGTCAGCAGGGCGGCCCCCATACTGAGCGGGAACTGGTTGCCCGCGCCGAGCGAACCGCTGGTGAGGTTGGCCAAACCGGTCGTCAACGTGAACTTGTTCGGGTCGCCGTTGGCCACCAGGAAATAGCTGAACTCGTTCCACGAACTCTGGAACGACAGGATCGTCAGCGTGATCAAGCCAGGGCGGGCCAGCGGCAGCACGACCGACCAATAGGTCCGCCAGATCCCGGCGCCGTCGACCCGGGCCGCCTCTTCGACCGAGGCCGGAATCTGCAGGAAGAACTGGCGCATGATGAAGATGCCGGCCGCATCGGCCGCGATCGGCAGGATCATGCCCGGATAGGTGCTGTAGAGCCCCAGTTCCTTGAGAACGAGGAACCTCGGGATGAGCAGCACCACGTTCGGCACCGACATGATCGCCAAGATCAACGCGAAGATCATCCGCCGGCCGGGGAAGGCCAGCCGGGCCAGGGCATAGCCGGCCAGGCTGTCCAGGAAGACCCGGCCAAGGGTGATGCAGACGGCGATCACGGTGCTGTTGAACAGCCAGCGGAGGAAGTCGACCGAACCGCCGCTGTCGCCGTAGCCGAACAGGCGGCGCCACACCGACAGGGTCGCCGGGTGGGCCAGGAGTGACAGCGGGTGCGCGGTCGCGTCCGGATCGGTCTTGAACGAGGTCGCGATCTGGACCAGGAACGGGCCGAGGAACAGCAGCGAGCCGACCTCGAGCACGAGGTAGCCGACCGCTCGCTGGGTGGTCGAGCGGGAGCTGGCACGGGCCATCAGTCCACGTCCTCACGGATGATCCGGCGCTGGATCGCGGCCAGCGTGACGATCAGAATGAACAGCAGGAACGCCACGGCCGCGCCGATGCCGAAGGCCTGGTTGGCGAAGCTCGCGCTGTATGAGTAGTAGGCGGGCGTGGTGACCGTCGGGTTGTTCTTGCCGACCAGGTACACCTGGTCGAACAGCTGCCAGGTGCCGATTACGCCGAGGGTGATCACCAGCACCAAGGTCGGGCGCAGCATCGGCACGGTGACCTGCCAGAACCGCTGCCACGGGTTCGCCCCGTCGATCAGACTGGCTTCCTCGACCTCGTCGGCGATGTTCTGCAGCGCGGCCAGGAACATCAGCATGAAGGTGCCGGACGTGGTCCACACGGCCAGGATGATCAGCACGCACATACCGACTGACGGCCCGGCCAGCCACTGCCACCAGGTCAGGCTCAGGAACTGATTGCGGGCCCACCCGGGGGCCGAATGCACCCCGAACAGGCCGTAGATGTTGGTGAAAATGCCGTCCTGGTCGATCAGCCAGTTCGGTCCCTTGATGCCGAACCACCTCAGCATCGTGTTGACCGCGCCGCCGCCCTGGAAAAGGAAGATGAAAACCAGGGTGACCGCGATGCTCGAGGTCACCGAAGGGAAGTAGAAGGCCGTGCGGAAGATCCCCTTGCCCTTCAGCGCCCGGTTGTTCACCAGGACGGCCAGGAACAGCGCGAGCAGCGTCTGGGCCGGTACCACGATGATCACGAAGTAGAAGTTGTTGCGCACCGCGGTCATGAAGTTGAGCCGGTAAAGGCCCGGTTCGGTGAGCAGCTTCTTGTAGTTGTCGAGCCCGACGAACGGCAGCCGGTTGCGCAGCGGGTCGGTGAAGCCGTCCCAGTTGGTGAAACTGACGTACAACGCGAACACGATCGGCACCAGGAGGAAGACCGCAAGGATGGCCAGCGCCGGCGAGACGAACAGCCAGCCGGCGACTCCCTGGCGGCCGCGGATCCCGCCACCGCGGGGCTTCTCGGCCCGGCCGGGGACCGCGGCCGGACCGCGCGGCTCGGCGACCGACAGGTCGATGGAGCTGGTCATCGTCTGCTTCCTTTCCGACGGTCGGGGGCGGGGCGGGCACCGGGGAGCCGGTGACGCCGCCCCGCCCGCGCGATCAGCCCAGTAGTGACTGGGCGTTCTGCTGCAGCGTGGTCAACATCGTCTTCGGATCAGAGGCACCCGTCGCCAACCCGATCACCGACGAGTCGAAGCTGCTCTGGACCTGGGCGAAGCCCTTCGTCGTCACCTGCGGCACCGCATAGGTCGCCTCGTCGATGAAGGCCTTCGAGGCGGGGTTCTGGCTGATGTACTGGTCCTTCGCCGACGACCGCGAAGGCATCACCCCGATCGTCTTGGCGAAGGTGAGCTGCTGCGGAACCGCCGTCAACGCCTCGACCAGCTTCACGGCCGCGGTCTGGCTCTTGCTCTTGGCCGCGATGCCCCAGCAGTTGGTGAACGACAGCGTCCCCTGCTTGCCCGACGGACCGGTCGGCATGGGGACGGTCAGGTACTTCACGTTCGGGTAGTCCTTGGTCATCGCGCCCTGGATCCAGTTGCCCTCGACGGTCATCGCGGCCAGGCCCTTGCCGAACGCCTCGCCGCCCCAGCCGGCACCCACCTGCTTCGGGAACTTGAGCACGCCTTCCTTGGCCAGCTTCTGGACGTAGGTCAGCCCCTGGACGTTGGCGTCGGAGTCGAAGGTGAACTTGGTCCCGTCGGAGTTCAGGTAACCGCCACCGGCCTCGGCCATGAAGGCCCCGACCCGGTCGAGGGTGTCGCCGATGACCAGCCCGGTGACCTTGCCCGAGGTGAGCTTCTTGGCGTCGACCTCGAGCTTGTCCCACGTCGTGGGCAGGTCGGCGTCGGTGAGGCCGGCGGCCTTCCACAGATCGGTGTTGATCTCGATCGCCAGCGTGGAGAAGTCCTTCGGGGCGCAAAACAGCTGGTTCTTGTAGGTGAACGCCTTGGTCAGCGCCGGGTAGAAGTCCGAGCCGTCACTGAGCTGCGAGCCGTAGGCGGCCAGGGAGCCGTCGCCGGCCAGCGTCTGGAACGAGGACGGGCTGAGGTAGAAGACGTCCGGCGGGGCGCCACCGGCCATGGCCTGGGTCAGCTGCTGGTCGAGGTTCGAGGCGACCTGGACGTTGACGGTGTTGCCGGTCGAACTTGCCCAGGCGCTGGCCGCGGCCTTGACCGCGTTGGTCTCGGCGTCACCGGACGAGCCGATCAGGATCGTCAAGCTCTTGCCGCTGGTGGCGCCGGTCGTCTCGGCCTGCTTGGTCGAACCGCCACCGCTGCTGCTCGAACAAGCGGTGGCGCCGACCAGGACGGCGGTCAGGCTCGCCGAGACGGCGAGGCGTCGTAGGCGTGAGGGCATGGTGACTCGTCTCCTAGTGATGGTGGTGTGCTACCCGTCCCCCGGTTGGCCGGACGGGGTGGTGGCTATTCAGGGATGCGGTGAGGATCCACCGCGGACGCGCCCTAGTTCGGACCGCGGGCGGCGGCGGTGCTGCCGCGGATCACGAGGGTGGGCTCGATGAGTTCGCGCACCGGGCGATCCGGTGGTTCGACGAGCAGTAGCTGCACGACGCGCTCGGCGACCTGCTCGAGGGGCTGTCGGACGCTGGACAGCGCCGGCTGGGTCAGTGGCGCCACTGGGCTGTCGTCGAACCCCACCACGCTGAGGTCCTCGCCGACCCGCAGGCCGGCGTCGGCGGCCGCGCGCATCGCGCCGAAGGCGACGGTGTCGCTCACGCAGACCAGCGCCGTGGGGCGATCATCTTGCTGCAGCAGCGAGTTCGCGGCGGATCGGGCCTCGTCGATGCCGTTGGCGGTCCGGGCCAGCAGGCCGCGTCGAGGCAGCCTGGCCCGGTTCAGTGCGCCCGTCCAGCCGCTGAGCCGGTCGTCGCCTGAGCCGCTGCCGGCCGGCCAGCCGAGAAAGCCGATCCGCCGGTGGCCGAGCTCGATCAGGTGCTCGACGACCCGGGTGACCCCGAGCGCGCCGTCGACGTCCACCCAGGAGTCGGGGCCGTCCTCGTCGCCCCAGGGGCGCCCGAACGACACGAAGGGCGCGCCGCGCTCGCGCAGCCATGACCGGCGTCGATCCCCGGCGTGTGTCTCGGTGAGGACATAGGCGTCGACCGCGCGGCGTCCGAGCAGGTCCGACATCACCGAAAGTTCGTCGTCGTCGGTGGCGGCCGAGAAGATCAGTACGTCGTAGCCGCGATCGCGGGCCGAGGTGCACAGCGCGTGCAGGAACCGGTCGAGGACGGCTACCGTGCCGTCGGTGGTGCTGGGCAGCAGCCGGCAGGCGATCAGCCGGGTCGCCTGGGTCTTGAGCGAACGGGCGGCGTCGTTGGGACGATAGCCCAGCGCGGCGATGGACTTGGTGACCCGCTCGAGGGTCTCGGGTAGCAGCTTGTGCGGAGCGTTCAGCGCGTTCGAGACGGTCTGCCGGGACACCCCGGCGTGCTCGGCGACGGTGTGGATCGTCACCGGGGACGACGTCGATCGCCCTTGCGTCACCAGTCCACCCCCTCGCGTTTGACCGTTCAAATTCTGTGGCCGGAATCCTGGCATATGAACGCTCAAATCGTCTAGGGTTTCGTCTTGTGAATTTTCCAGACGGCGACGCGGTGGACGGCCGGCCGGTCCACCCGCCGATCAGACAGCCTTATCTGCACGAGATGATCTGCACCGTCGCCGCCCCCGCGCTGGCGGTCGGCGATCGCGACGGGCAGCTGCGACCGGGGACGCTGCACGGCGTGTACGTGCACGACCGGCGGGTCCTCAGTCAGCTCGTCCTCACCGTCGGCGGGGTCGAACCGGTCGGCGTCGGGGCCACGCTGACCCCCGACGGCGCCCGCTTCGTGGGCGTCGTGCGTGATCTCGGGGATGGCGGCGCGGACCCCACGGTCACGGTGATCCGGGAACGCCGGATGCGCAACGATGGGCTCGTCGAGGTGATCACCGTCGAGTCGTGGGCCCGGGTCCCGGTCCGGGCCGTCGTCGCCCTGCACGTCGGATGCGACCTGGCCGAACTGGCTGCCGCCAAGGCCGGCGAACCGGCACCGCCGCCGCGCCGAGCCGAGCACACCGGCGGCACCGGCGTCCAGTGGACCGACCCCGAGCGCGGCGCGGTGTCGCTGCAGATCTCGACCGGTCAGGCCGCGGAGGGCGGAACGCTCCGGTACGCGGTCGACCTGCCCGTTCGCGGTCGGCACACCGCCACCCTCACCCTGCGGGTCACCGACGGACGCTTCCGCCCGACCGTATGGGCGGCCACGCCCGGCGCGCCCCGTCCCGGGCTCGTCGTCTCCGCCGACGATCGCCGCCTGCCCGCGCTGGTCGAGCAGAGCCAGCGTGACATCGCCGCGCTGCTGCTCAGCGACCCTCTCGCACCGGACGACCACTTCGTCGCTGCCGGCGCGCCGTGGTTCCTCACCCTGTTCGGCCGGGACTCGGTCTGGGCCGCGCGGATGCAGCTGGCCAGCACCCCCGACCTGGCCCTCGGCACCGTCGGGACATTGGCCCGCCGGCAGGGCCGTGACACCGTGGTCGGCACCGCCGAACAACCCGGCAAGATCCTGCACGAGGTGCGTCCGGAGCCGGTCGCGCATCGCCTTGCCGACGCCGACAACCGGGTCATGACCCTGCCACCGCTGTACTACGGCACGGTCGACGCGACGCCGCTGTGGGTGAGCCTGCTGGTCGACTGCTGGCGATGGGGGGCGCCCGAGGCTGCGGTCGCCGGGCACCTGGGCTCGGTCGAGCGCGCCCTGGAATGGGTGCGGGCCAGCACCGGATCGGGCTTCCTCAGCTACATCGACCAGAGCGGTCACGGCCTGGCCAACCAGGGCTGGAAGGACTCGCAGGACTCGATCCAGTTCCGCGACGGCCGGATCGCCACGGGGCCGATCAGCCTGTGCGAGGTGCAGGCCTACGCCTACGCCGCGGCCAGGCAGGGAGCCGACCTGCTGGAGGCGTTCGGCCGGCCGGGCGCGGACCGGTACCGCGAGTTCGCCGAGGAGCTCAAGGCACGCTTCAACCGGCATTTCTGGGTCGAGGATGACCGGGGCCCGTTCCCTGCCGTCGCCCTGGACGGGGGCGGGACTCCGGTGGACACCGCCACCTCGAACCTGGGCCACCTGCTCGGCACCGGCCTGCTCGACGACGCGCAGACCGACCTTGTCGTCGCCCGTCTGGGCGGGGCGGACCTGGACAGCGGCGCGGGGCTGCGCACCCTGGGCCGCGGCGCGGCCGGCTTCAACCCGTTCGCCTACCACGGCGGCAGCGTCTGGACCCACGACACTGCCATTGCCGTCCATCGACTGCGGGCCGCCGCCACCCCGGCGGCCGACGCGGTCGCGAGCAGCCTGATCCGGGGACTGCTCAGCGCGGCGGCCACCTTCGACTATCGCCTGCCCGAGCTCTACGTCGTGCCACCGGACGGGTCAGCTCCGATTGCCTACCCGGCGTCCTGCCGTCCGCAGGGGTGGGCGGCCGGGTCGGCGACGATGATGGTCGAGGCAGCGCTCGGCCTGGTCGCTGACGTCCCGAACGGACGCGTGCGCCTGGATCCGCTGCGGCCCGGACCGTTCGGAGCGCTGACCGTCGACGGGCTGCGGGTCGGGCCGGCCCGGCTTCGGGTCAGCATCGACACCGCCGGCGCGGTGACGGTCGACGGCGATCGGGGCGGCCTGCAGATCGACGTCGGCGCCGGCACCGGCCATGCGCGGCCATGACGCTGCAGCCACAGGCCGCAAGGCCTCATCGTTGCCGGGGAATCGAGCCAGGAGAGCGAGCTCATCTACAGCCTGAAAGGCGGTAGATCGGCCGTTCGATCCTGCCCCTGGCCACAAGCCTTTGCGTTCCCGACGCGGGGGTTTTGATCACGTTCAGGCGGCGGCCGCGCTCAGCCCGCGCTCCAGTCCCGAAACACCACGCAGACCGTGGTGGCATCGAGCAGGGCGAACTCGCGAGCGCCCCATTCCCGCCGGGTCACCCGGTTCAGGTTCGGATGCAACAGGTCCGGCCGCCGGCCGGCGATGTCGGCATACACGGCGTCGATGTCGTCAGTCTCGATTGCCAGTTCGGGCCGGTCCTTGGCCGCGAACTCGGCGTCCCGGACCAGATAGACCTTGGCCTGATCCCGGGCCAGCACGACCAGCGTGTCGTCGCGGTGCAGGACCTCCATCCCGATGCCGCCGGCGAACAGATCCAGGCCGACCGTGACGTCGTCGTAGAAAACCTTGGGAATCAACGCGGTCAGCATGGCCCGAGCCTAGGCCAAGCATTTACTACGAGCCGCGTACTATTGTTGGCATGCTCCCCGCCTCCGCTCCCAACCAGCGCCCCGCTGCGGTCGCGATCCGATCGGGGCTGGCCGTGGCGATGCTGTTCGAACTGATAACCGGGCCGGAAACCCAGTTCAGGGCCGCCTGGTCCGCCAGTCCGTGGCGCCAGGATCCGTACCACACGGCGGTCCTGCTGGCCCAGGTCACGACCCCGATGCTGGTCGTGGCGGTCCTGCTCCGGCTGGCGGTCCGCTCGCCGGCCGGCCAGGCTGAGCGCGAGCAGCAACTGGTGCGGGCCACCGGGATCACCATCGCGCTGATCGCCCTGGCCCTGTGCTCTGAATGGGCTTCGGTCGTGGCCGATCCGGCCCGCCAACGCTGGAGGGCCGGCACCGGACTTGAAGTCGTCGGCCTCGGGCTTTGCACGGCGTTCTCGCTGCTGGTGACCCAGCTGCTCTGGCGGGCCCGGAGCGAGCACGGCGCGACCCAGCGTTGGCGCCATGACTGGCTGGCCGACGGGGCAATCCTGATCGAGCGGCTCACCGGCCTCGGGCGCCGGCGCGGGCCTCAAGTAGTTGAGCAGCTGCGCCGGCACACGTCGGCCGTCTTCCTGGCCGCCAGCATGCTGGCCGCGGCGGCCGGCACCGCCGCGCAGGCATTCGGCGAGGGCATCACCGATCTCCGGTTGATCGCGTGGAACTTCCTGGCCATCACGGCCGCCTTGTCGGCTTTCTGCTTTACCAGCAACGCCATTGTGGGTTTCATCGCCCGACCCCCGCGCAGCCGGACCCGCCAGACCGTCGAGCGCGGTGTGGTCGCCGGTGGTATCGCCGTGCTGGTCGCGATCGCTTTTCACGATCCGCTGTGGTCACTGGTCGGTCGCGGTCAGCTCACCGCAGGCGGACTGATCGCTCTGACCTCGGGCGCCGGCGGGCTGGCCGCCACGCTGGCGGCCGTAGCGTCACACCTCGCCGGCCTTCGCCGCCCGGAGCCGTCTGATACGGGCCGCGTTGGAACGCTGCGTGGAGTAAATTGACCGTCCAGCGCTCCGGCGACCGGCGAGCGGAAGGGACTGCCGATGCAGGTCAATGACGCTCAGACGTTGGTGCTGTGCGCGCTGGCCGAGCAGCCGCTGCACGGTTACGCGATCAACACCGCGATCGCCGAACTCACCGGCGAGCGCCTCGGCCCCGGCAGCTTGTACGGCGCGCTGGCCCGGCTCGAGGCCAAGGGTTACATCGAATCCATCGACGGGAGCGGCCGGCAACGTCCGGTCCGGATCACCGAGGCGGGCCGGCAGTACCTGGAGCAGAGCCTGCAGGCGATGGCCAAAGTAGCCGCGACCGGCCTGCGCAACCTCCGGCTCTCCCCCGGATCGGCCGGATGAGGGCCGTGCCGGCTCCGGTGAGCCTGATCGTCCGTGGCCTGGTCCGGCTCTATCCGAGTTCGTTCCGCCAGCGCTGGGGCAGCTGCCTGGAAGCGGAATCCCGCCTGGCTGGCTGGCGAAGCGTGCCGAGCCTGGTCGCCGGCGCGCTGGACATCTGGCTGCACCCCATGGTGTGGCCGGCCCGGACCCCGGCGGAGCGCCGAGGCCGGGCCTTGGTACTCGCGGTGGCCGCCGCCGGTGTGACCTCGCTGCTCACGCACGTGCTGATCGAGTTCGACGACCCGGTCGCCCAAGGCCTGCGTCACGCCGGTTCGCTGCAGTTCAGCGCCGGTTTGCTCGGGCTGGGATTTGCTCTGGTCCTGCCCGGACCGCGGATCGACCGGGCGGTGATCCGGGCTGTGCTACGAAGCTGCACGCCGTTTCTGATCCCGGCGTTGGCCATCGGGGTACCGGTCGTGGTCGCCGCCAATGGTGGGATGACCGACGTCGGGCAGTCCGCCCTGCGGCCGGTCCTGCTCGGGCTGTGGTGGGCCACGCTCGGGCTCGCCGCCGTCGCCGGTTGCCGGGCCTTCGCCGCCCTGACCACAGTGCTGCGGCCGGCCGGTGTCCGGCGGGCCCGGGCCGGCCTGCTCTGCTTGATCGGATCAAGCGTGCTGGGGGCCGGCGCGGTGGCCCAGGTCGCCGCCGCTGGGGACGTCGGCGGCAGCACCGGCCCGCTGCTGAGTGTCGGCGCGCTACTCGGCGGCGCCGCCGTGCTGGTTCTCGTGCTGCGCGACCTGGCCTCGCTCCCCGGCCGGCCGAGCTGAACCGGGGTCGGCACCGGACCGGCGAACGGACAAGTAGTCGATCGGCAGGCCGATCAGGATCGCCACTGCTGCCGCCACTGCCACCAGCACCACCAGCTGGGTCGGGCCCGCTTCGGCGACCGTGATGCCGAGCAGGGGCCAGAGCGTGGTCCGGAACGCGGCGGCCAGCACGACCGCGGCTGCGGTCGCCACCGTGACCCTGACCCCGAACCGCACCGGACGGCGCGGCGGAGCCAAGCGCAGGTAACCTCCGGCCAGCATCGCGAAGGTGAAGTACGAGCACGCCGAGATCGAGAAGAACAGGATCGCCAGCGGCAGGGAATAGCCTTCGAGAACGACCTGAGGCGTGTCGGTCAGCCCGGCCAACGCGATGGCGCCGACAAGCGCGACCCTCAGGGAGTGGCGGCGAACCTGCATCAGCACCGTGCGATCGAGCTGAGCCAGCATTCGGCTCGCCTCGGCGCCGCGGCCGAGCCGGCCGGCCGCCGTGACCAGCAGTAATAGGCCGACATCGAGCCAATCCGGCCGGTCCGGCGGCTGCGGCCAGCTCGAGACGGTGCCGCGCGCTCTGGCCAGAATCCGAAGCACCAGCACGGTGAAGCCGGTCAGGCCGGCCAACACCGCCACCGCGATCGGGGTTGTCGCCGACCACGCTGCGCGGTCAGCTCGGACAATCACGCTGATCCAATCGCTGATTTCAGTTCCGGCCACCACCCAGGCCAGCAGCCACGCGGCACGCAGCAGGTCGATCAGGCGACGACTGGCGCCCGGTGCCGAAGCCGGGACCAGAGTGCCGGCCAGGACCAGTACTGCCAGCAGGCTGACGGCTACCACCGCGAAGGAGACCACCGCGTCGTAGGGATCGTTCTGCCAGGGTTCGTGCTCGTACAGGGTCGGGATCTTCTTCAGCAGCCACCATCCGGCGACGGCCACCACTGCGAGCGCGAAGGCCCAGTGCGCAGCGGCACGAACCCGGCCGGCGCCAGCCGTGACCGGAGGCGCGCCAACCTCGAACCCGTCATCGGACATGGGCCAATGGTACACGGCGCGTAGTAGATGGGAGCGGTCTCAAGCGACCAGAGCGGCCGTATCCCGGGCGACCACCAACTCCTCGTCGGTCGGCACCACCAGCGCGACCGGAGCGGTGCTGGTGCTGATCCGCCCGCTGGTGTCGGCGCCGTGCCGGGCATTGGCGACCTCGTCCTCGGCCAGGCCGAAGGCCGCCAGCCGGGCCAGGATCCGGCTCCGGATCGGGTCGGCGTGCTCGCCGATACCGCCGGTGAACACCACCGCATCCAGCCCGGCCAGCGGCACGGCCAGCGCCGCGACGGCCTTGGCGGCGCGGTAGCAGAACACGTCGACAGCCAACTCGGCCCGCTGGTCACCGGCCTCAGCCGCGTCCAGCAGTTCCCGGCTGTCGTTGCTCAACCCGGACAGACCCAGCAACCCGCTGGCCGAATTGAGCTGCTCCATCACGGCATCCAGGTCGGGCTCGATGTGCGCCGCCGCGTACTGCAGCACACCCGGATCGACATCGCCGCTGCGGGTGCCCATCACCAGACCCTCCAGCGGGGTCATTCCCATCGTGGTGTCGATCGAGCGTCCATCGCGGATGGCCACCGCGCTGCACCCGTTGCCCAGGTGCAGCACGACCAGCCGCAACTCGGCCAGCGGCCGCGCCAGCAACTCGGCCGCCCGGGCCCCGACATAGCGGTAGCTCAGCCCGTGGAAGCCGTAGCGGCGCACGTCGTAGTCGGTGTACCAGCGTTCGGGCACGGCGTAGCGGTAGGCCACCGGAGGCAGGCTGTGATGGAACGCGGTGTCGAACGCGGCGACCTGCGCCCGCCCGGGCAGCGCGCGGTCGACGGCCTCGATGCCGGCGATGGCCACCGGATTGTGCAACGGGGCCAAGGGGATCAGGGCCCGCAGTTGCTCGCGCACTTCGCCCTCGATCAGTACCGAACGGTCGAACCGAGCCCCGCCGTGCACCACCCGGTGCCCGACGCCGGCCAGCCGGTCGGCCACTTCCGGCGGCAACGCGGCCAGCAACGCCGCGATCACCTCAGCTGCCGACGAGCCGTCAGGCTCCGGCTCGACCGAGTCCGGGCCGTGGTTGAGCCGGAGCCGGACCTCGGCGGTGCCGACCCGTTCGGCCAGGCCGGTGACCGAGCGCCGGCCGGAAACCGGATCGAGCACCGCCAGCTTGACCGACGAGCTGCCGCAGTTCAGTACCAGGACCGAACCGCCCCCGCTCACGCCGGTTCGGCCCAGTCGCCCAGGGTCCAGTCCCGGACCGCGGGCATGTCCTGCAGATGCTCGACCACGTAAGCCGAATGCTCATCCAGCCGTTCCTGGCACCACTGCTTGAGCTCGGTGGCTCCCGGCGGCGTCCGGCCGGCATTGTTGATCGCATCCATGACCAGGTGGTAGCGCGAGACCTTGTTCAGCACCACCATGTCGAACGGGGTGGTGGTCGTGCCCTCCTCGACGAAGCCCCGGACCCGGAACCGGTCGGCGTCGGGCCGGCCGTGCACCAGCTGGTGAATCGCCCCGGGATAGCCGTGGAAGGCGAAGACCACGTCGACGCTGTCGGTGAACAGCTCCCGGAACAGCGTTTCATCCATGCCGTGCGG
>Ga0187809_10000951_pt1 | contig 14231 bp, 14 predicted proteins | sample NC_wetland_sal_i_8_FD_132415 | JGI IMG/M metagenome (GOLD analysis project Ga0187809, IMG submission 132415) | Wetland sediment microbial communities from Neuse River Estuary, North Carolina, USA - ASW_4 | ecosystem: Environmental > Aquatic > Freshwater > Wetlands > Sediment | place: USA: North... | reverse complement strand
TAACTCGTGTGGTCCGAGGCAAAGACGTGGATGGCCGGCCTGCGCCGGCCATGACGCGGTGGTGCGCAACCCGCCGAACCCCTAGCGCCTATTCCTGCGGATCGCCTAAGTCTTGGCAAGGCCCCGGTCGCATTTGACCCTGAGCCAGCCCGGATGCCCCGACTTCGTGACTTCGTGGCTTCGTGGTGAAGCTTACAGCAGACCAGGCCGCTCCGGCCCGTCGGCATTTCCCCCGCAGCGCCAAAAAAAATCGTCGCAGGCCGCGACGATTTTCCAGGTCAGCAATGCAGAGGACCACAAGGGCCACAGGAGTCGGTGATGACAGAGCGGCCACGGTGCGACCACAGGCTCCCGTGTCCATCCATGGTCCTTCGCGCTTTCTGCGTTGAGACCTGCCTGCTGCGCTGCGGTTCACACCAGGCCGGGGAACGGGATTCCGGGGGCGCTTCCATCTGGTCCGCCGGACGCTGTCTTCGGGTGCGATTTCGTTCCGCTTATCGGGCCATAATGCATTTGGGCTGTCGCCGCTGCGCAAGCTTCGATAATCCGTGCCGTCCCGAATCAGGAAGCATGCCATGGAAAACTCCGCGAACGCGTTCATTGCCGGCCTGCCGAAGGCCGAACTCCACATGCACCTGGAGGGCAGCATCGAACCGGAACTGATGCTCGCGCTCGCGCGCCGCAACGGCATCGCGCTCCCATGGCAGGAGGCGGAGGCGCTGCGGGCCGCTTACCGGTTCGACAACCTGCAATCCTTCCTCGACCTGTACTATGCCGGCTGCCAGGTCCTGCAGCACGACCAGGACTTTTACGACATGACCCGCGCCTATCTGCGCCGAGCGCATGCAGACAGCGTGCTGCGGGCCGAAGTCTTCCTTGCGCCGCAGAACTTCACGTTGCGCGGCATTGCCGCGTCCACCGTCATGTCGGGCGTGCTCCGCGCCATCGATGAGGCGGAGCAGGAACTCGGCATCAGCACCGGCCTGATGATCATTGTTCAGCGGCACCGGACGGAGGAAACCGCGTTCGCGGCGCTCGACGCGGTGATGCCCTGGGCAGATCGCATCGCCGCGGTCGGCCTCGGCGGCGCGGAGATCGGCAATCCGCCGGCGCGCTTCGCGAATTTCTTTCGCGCCTGCCGGGAGCGCGGGTTTCACGTCGTCATCCATGCCGGCGAGGAAGGTCCCGCGGCCTACGTGCGTGAGGCGTTCGAGCTGATCGGGGCAGACCGCATCGACCATGGCAATGCCTGCGTGGACGACCCCGATCTGGTTCGGCAGCTCGCGGTGAGCGGCGTGCCGCTCACGCTTTGCCCGGTATCGAATTTGCGGCTGAAGGTGATCGCCGCGCTGGAGCAGCATCCGTTGCGAACGCTGATGCAGGCTGGCGTCGTGGTGACGGTCAACTCGGACGACCCGTCCTATTTCGGTGCCTACGTCAACGAAAATCTCGTCGCATGCCGTGATGCCCTCGGCCTGAGTGACGCCGAACTTGCCGAACTCGCGCGCAACAGCTTCAGGGCGGCATTCGTGCCGGCGGAGGACCGGCAGCGCTACCTCGCGCGGGTCGACGCGTATGTGGCCGGCGCGGTGCGGAATGGCGCCGACCGCAACCGCCCTGCATGAGGCATGGGTGCGTTGCCGGTCGCGGAGGCACTGGCGCGGTGGGACTTTCCCGTTCGGCCGGAGCCGCTATGCTTGCCGCTTCCCGGACAAGGTGCCGATGCATGGCCGAAACGCACGCCGACGCAACGCGCTACGCGGTCAACATCGATCCGCCGCTGTCGCCGGAGCGGCTGACGATCTATGGCAGCTTTACCTCGAGTTCCACGTACAAGCCGATGCTGTACCTGTCGCTCGCAGCCCTGCCGTTCTCCTTCCGCACGGTGAACCTCAAAGTCGGCGTACAGCGGTCGCCGGAGTATCTGGCGGTCAACCGCTACGGCCAGGTGCCGGTGCTGCGCCATCGCGGGCTCACCATCGTGCAGTCCAACGTGGTGCTGGATTACCTGGCGCGGACCACCGGGCATTTCGAAGGCGCCACGGAGCAGCAGCGCTGGCGCGCGCGCGAATGGCTGTCATGGGAATCCGATGCCATCACCAGCGTCGCCAAGGTGCGGCACTACAGCCGCTTCCGCAGTGTCGATCCCGCGGTGATGGCATATTTCCGCCCGCTCGCCGAGGACGCGCTCACCTTCGTCGACCGTTCGCTGGCCGGACGCGACTGGCTGGTGGGCGATCGCTGCAGCATTGCCGATATCGGCTGCTGGGGCCGCATGGTGTTCATGGCCGAGGGCGGATTCGCGATCGAGCGCTGGCCCAATCTGCACGCCTGGAGCGAGCGGCTGAAGGCGATGCCGGGTTTCGCGTTGCCGTACGATCTGACGCCGAAGAAGGACCGCGAATTCGATCCGGCCTGAACGGATGAGGAGATTTGGTCCGGCCCGGATGGCCGGCAGCCATGGCGGGAACGCGCAACGCCTGGCGCGAACCGTCGCGACGCAAGTGCCTTACGTTCGCGACCACTGGGGTATCGCGACCACTGGGGTATCGCGACCACTGGGGTATCGCGACCACTGGGGTATCGCGACCACTGAGGTATCGCGACCACTGGGGTTGACGGCACTGCGCGGCGCCACGACCCTTGCGGGAATGTGCACCGGTTCTGCGGCGGGCTGGCGATGAAAATGCGCGACAGCGGCATGCCGCCGGAACCCTACTGGCGAAGCTTCTTCGAACCGACCGGCATATTGACGCGTCTCGGCCTGCACCACGCGGCGGGGCCGGTCGTGGATATCGGCGCCGGATACGGCATTTTCACGCTCGCCGCGGCGCACCTGACCGGGCAGCCCGTGGTTGCCATCGACATTGAACCCGCCTTGCTGGACGACCTCGCGCGCAGGGCCGATGCCGCGGGCCTTGGCACGGTACAGACGATGCTGCGCGACGTTGCGCGCGAGGGAACCGGGCTTCCCGATCGCCACGCCGATATCGTCCTGGTCTTCAACCTGTTGCATTGCGAGCATCCGGTCGAACTCCTGAAGGAGGCCGCGCGCACGCTGCGGCCGAACGGCCGGGTCGGCATATTGCACTGGCGGAGCGACGTCGCCACGCCGCGCGGTCCCGACCTGAGCATCCGGCCCCGTCCGGAGCAGTGTGTTGCATGGCTGCGCGACGCGGGGTTTGATCTCGCCGTTCCGCCCGCGCTGCTGCCGCCTTATCATTTCGGACTGGTGGGCCGGGTTTCTGCTGCGTAGCCGGGACGCGCACGGGCCGATTGCCGCTTGCGGGCGTGATGCACGGGGCGCCCCAGCTGGGGTGCCCCGCGCTCGGCGATTCCGCCTGCCCCCGCACCGCCGCACCTCCGCGCCGAACCCGTTTCCGCGGGTGCGCTCATACAGGTCGGCGCCATCGGTGCGCAGGCCGAAACGCACCGGGTGGGGGGAAGGTGCCATCGCGGCGGAGGCCCCCCGCATTTCGCCTTCTCCGCCCCGGACGGCGGAGAGAAAACGTCACTGCATCGCGGCGGCGACCCACTGAGCCCAGGCCAGCACGGCGCGGTCATCACCCTGCCGGCCGACGATCTGGATGCCCAGCGGCAGGCCGTTCGGGCCGGTGCCGGCCGGGACGGTGACGCAGGGCACGTGCAGGCTGGTCCAGATGTAGTTAAACCCCGGATCGCCGGTCCATTCTATGCCCTTCGGCGCCTCGCCGGGGGCGGCGGGCGTCACCAGCACATCCAGCCCCTCCATCGCCGCGGGAAATTCCTGCTGGGTACGGGCGAACACCGCATGCGCCTCGGCCACCGCCGCCTCCGGCTGCGCCAGGCCGAACTCCAGCCGATCCAACAGGCCGGGACTGATCCCATCCCGATGCCGCGCCAGCTCCCAGCCGAGGGCCCGGGCGCTCTCGCGGTTCATGACGATCGGGTGGGCCTGCTCCAGGGCGGCGTAGGCGTCCGGCAGCTCGCGGTCGCTGACCGCGGCGCCGGCGCGCGCCAGGGCAGAGGCGATCCGCGGCAGCAGCGCCTCGGTCTCCGGCGCGGCCAGCTTCCAGCTGGGGGAGCGGCAGATGCCGACGCGCGGCGCACTGCCCGGCTTGATCTCCGGATCGCCCAGTTCACGCCCCGACACCGCGCCGGCTAACAGCGCGCAATCGGCAACCGAGCGCGCCATCACGCCTATCGTGTCCAGGCTGTCCGCCATCAGCTTCATGCCGAACCGATTGATCAGGCCGAAACTCGGCTTGTAGCCGACCACGCCGCAATAGGCCGCCGGGCGGATCACACTGCCGGCGGTCTGCGTGCCATAGGCCAGCGGGAAGAACCCGGCCGCGACGCCGGCCGCCGACCCGCTGCTCGAGCCGCCCGGCGTGTGCGCGGGGTTGGCCGGATTGGTGGTCGGGCCGGGCTTGCGGGTGGCGAATTCCGTGGTGACGGTCTTGCCCATCACCACCGCGCCGGCCGCCCGCGCCCAGGCCACCGGGGCCGAGTCGGCGCGAGGCCGCCAGCCCTGCCAGATCGGCGAGCCGTACTCACTGGGCATGTCCGCGGTGTCCAGCACGTCCTTCACCCCGATGGGCAGCCCCTGCAGCGGGCCCGGCGGTGCCGCGGCGGCGGCGCTCCGCACCGCAGCGGCATCGAACCAGGCGAAGGCCCGCACGGTGGGCTCCCGTTCGCCGATGCGCGCCAGGCACGCTTCCAGCAGGTCGGCTGCCCGCAGCCGCCCATCGCGCATGCGGCGCGCCGCCTCGGTGGCGGTCAATTCGGCTGGATCCGTCATCATTCTGCCCCCAATGCTCGATCTTTCCGCAACCTTCGGCGTTCCCGCAAAGCCCGATCCCCCGCCCGGCTCGATCTCTCCGCGAGGCCCGCTTTTCGGCCCCGCGCGACAACCCCGTCCTGCGTGACATCCCCGCCCCGCGCGACAACCGCGTCCCGCGCAACATCCCCGCCCCGTGCGACAACCCCCTCCTGCGCGACAACCCCGCCCGGCATGACATTCCCGCGCAGAGCGAACTCTCCGCCCGGGACGATATCCTCTGGCGCGCCCCCCGCCTCGGGTCCATCTTTGCACCGATGCAGACGCGTGAGCACCCCCCCTTCGTGCGAGTCGGTGACGGGCCGGACGGCTCGGTCACCTACCTCGTGGACATGCCGCCCGAAGCCTTGCCTTCGGTCTGCGGCCGCGACCTGGAGCGCGCCTGGTACGCCGCGCGCGACGCCGCGCTGGCGCAGTCCTGGGGCTCGGTGCGCGGCTTCCGCTTCCGCCGGACCGACGGCTCGCACACCGACCTGGCACTGGCCGACCGCGACGCGCGCTGCTGGGCCGGCGCGGTGGACGGCATGGTGGGGATCGGCACCAGCTACGGCCTGTCCATCTGCCTGCGCCTGCTGGCGTTGGTCGATCTGCTGGCCAATGCACGCTGGGCACTGCCGCTGTGCCACCTGGCGCGCGACGGCGCAGAGCTGCACCCCTCGCTGCTGCGCGCCGCCGCATCCCACCCCCTCACCCACGAGGCGCGGTTCGACGAGACCGGCTTCCGTTCGCGGCTCGGCGAGATCGCCGGGCTGCGGCTGGAGGCACCCTCCGCCGCCCGCCTGACCGGAGCTTCCGCATGACCCTTCCGCGCGGCGCGCTGGCGCTGCCTGGCTGCGTTGGCCTGCCTGGCCGCGTCGCACTGCTTGGCCGCGTCGCACTGCTTGGCCGCGTCGCACTGCTTGGCCGCGTCGCACTGCTTGGCTGCCTCGGCCTGGGCGCCTGCAGCTTTGGCGGCCCGCCCTCGGGGCAGGCGCGCGCCGACGCGCAAACCGTGGCGGCCTGCCGCCAACGCGCGGAGCAGGTGTATGAAATCCAGAACCGTCCGGACATCTACCGGCAGCCGCCGGCGATCAACACGCCGTCCTCCGGGACCTACGCGCCGGGCGGTGCCACCGACCGGGGGCTGGCGGATTTGTATGCGCGCGACCGCATGGTCAGCGACTGCGTGCGCAACACCGGCTCGCAGACCGACCGCGGCCAGGACCAGGTCCTGCGCAACCGGCCCTGAGTGACTGTGTCCCGGGCCGCGGCCATCCCTGCGATTTGGCCCGGTGCGACCTGGCCCGGTGCGACCTGGCCCGGCGCGACCTGGCCCCGGTGCGACCTGGCCCAGCGCGATCTGGCCCGGTGCGGTCGGGCTCGACGCGTCGCGGGCCGAGCGTCCCCGGGCCGCTGTGTCCCGGGCAGATGCGCCCCGGGCACTCGGCGCGCCCGGCGGGCGCACGTTTCCGCCCGGCGGAACATGCTCTAGAAGCCGCAGGACACCGCAACAGCCAGAGGGGCGTCCCGGCATGAGCAAGATCACCCGCACCGAATCCGGCAGCATCCTGTCCAAGGCCGTCGAATATCACGGCTTCGTCTATCTCCAGGGCGTCACCGCCCGGGATACCAGCAAGGACATCAAGGGCCAGACCGCCGACGTCCTGCAGCAGATCGACGACCTGCTGGAGCACCATGGCACCGACAAGACCCGGCTGCTGCAGGCGCTGATCTGGGTGAAGAACATCAAGGACCGTGGCGCGATGAACGAGGTATGGACCCCGTGGCTAGCGCCCGGCGCGGCGCCGGTGCGCGCCTGCGTGCAGGCCGAACTGGCCAGCCCGGAGATCCTGGTGGAGATCATGGTCACCGCCTGCAAGTGATGCAGACCGGCAACTCCGGCCGGCACGGGCCGGGGTTGCCGCTCCGCAACGGCGCTGACGGGTTCGTGAAGGCCTGCTGGATTCCCGGCGGCCAACCTTGTCGCACCGCATCAAGATTTCGCGATTAGGAGTTTCTTCCCTCTCTATCGCATTATCCACAGCCGATTCTCAACGATGTGCGTCGTTCCGGCCACAATCGCCCTGTCGCCGGGTTGCCACAGACGCAAACCTGCTGCTACCGCCGCTCACGTCTGGGGCAATAAACGTGGGGGCTTCACCGATGCGCGATGCGGGTTTCGCGGTCACCACCCTGGTATTGGGTTCGCTGTTCACTTTCGTTTCCGGATTGACCTCGACGCCCGCGGAGGCCTCCGCCCACCATTCCGCTGCACGCAGATCGCATTTGATGGTGCATCATGTCCGCCACGTCAAAGCGGGCGCGGTGCAGCATGTGATGGCAAGCAAACACCACGCCAGCCATCATGCCGGCGCGTATAGCCATGCCGGCGCGTATAGCAAGGTCTATGCCAAGGCGCACAATGCCACCCATGTCGCCGGCATCTCCTGCGTACCCTTCGCCCGCCGGGACTCCGGCATCGAGTTGCCGGGCAACGCCTGGCAGTGGTGGGACAACGCCTCCGGGGTCTACGCCCGCGGCCACCTGCCACAGCCGGGCAGCGTGCTCGCCTTCCGCTCCAACCGGCACATGCCGCTTGGCCATGTCGCCGTGGTCACCAAGATCATCAACCGGCGGGAGATCGAGGTCGATCACGCCAACTGGACGCACGGGCGGGTGTCCCGGAGCGTGCCGGTGGTGGATGTCTCGGAGGCCAACGACTGGTCCGCGGTGCGGGTCGAGGTGCGCAGCAGCGGCGTGTTCGGCAGTGTCTATCCGACCTACGGCTTCATCTACGACCGGGCCGATACCGGGACCATGCTGGCCAAGGCCCGCGTGCCGGCGCCGCAGCCGGTGCTGAACCCGGCCCCGACCGATCTGCGCCCGGCCGCCGAACGGCCCTGGGAGACCTATGAGGAGGTCGCCGAGGCCCCCGATGGACCGCGCCACTACGTCGCGGTGCGGCGGGTCGTGGCAGAACGACGGAAGTAGCCGGTCGCAGGACGGTCTCGCAGGCCGACCTCCCCGCAGCCGGAGGCGGGAAGCGGCCGCCCTTCGGCTCGCCCCTTGGCAGGGCAACGCTCAACAATGATCGAGTCGCTCGCCCGCGCCGGCACCAATTTACCGTCATGGCCTCGAACCACACGAGAATAGACGTGGATGGCCGGCCTGCGCCGGCCATGACGCGCGGTGTACGACCCGCCGCGCCTGTAGTGCCAATTCCTACGGATCGCCCAGGCTGTCCTCAGCCCAACTGCCTCGGTTTGGCCCCTGCAGGTCGACCCCTCGGGGCCCTGCACGTCCACCCCTCAGGTTGGAGCCTCCAGGCTGGTCCCTTCAGTTCGGCACCCTCGGGTTGGCCCGCTCAGGTCGGCCACTGCCGGCGGATCGGGTCGCTGCCGTCCCAGCCGCGCGCCGCGTCACGCACCGCCGCGAAGATCCGCATGCGCTCGGGCGTGGCATCCGCCATTTCGATGACCGTGCCCGGGTGGCCCTCGTTGCGGAAATAGACGAAGCGGCCGCGCGGGCTGTCACCCTCCTGGCCGACACTGTAGCCGCTGGCCAGCGCCCGCTGGTAGCGCGCCTCATAGTCGGCCGGCCAGCTGGACCAGTGCTGCATGCCCTCCCGCCCGGCAGCCAGGAAGTCGCGGTACATGCTGGGATGCTCGCTGCGCTGCTGGATCAGCTCCAGCTGCACGTCGCCGGAATTGGCCAGCGCGATGGACACGTGGATGTCGTCGTAGCGCTGGCCGGCATAGGTGAAGGCGGTCACCGCGAGCCGGTCGGTGTAGTACCACGGGCCGACGCCGCACACCTCGATCCAGTGCCGCATGGCGGCCTCGATGTCGCGTACGACGATGCCGACCTGGCGCATGTCCCCGAACAGACGGCTCATGGCGTTCCTCCCCGATTGGTCCGGGCAGCATAGCAACGCGGCGCCCCAGAAGGAAAAGCCGGATCAGAAGGTGATGGCGGTGCGCAGGCCCAGCACCAGTTCGCTGGCGACGCGGTGGCCGGGACGGTTCGGGTCGGCAATGCCGCCGCCCGGGTTCAGCACGTATTGCAGGTCCGGCTGCACCATCCACCAGGGTGCCGCCTGGAACTGATAGGTGAGCTCGACGAATTGCTCCGCGCCGCGGACCGGGTAGGGCGAGCCGCCGAACCGCGCCGTATCGCTGTCCAAACCCGCGGCGCGCGGGCTGACATGCGCCCAGCCGTAGCCGATGCCGAACGTGTCGCCGTCGCGTCCGGGCAGCGGCGCCGTGACGGTCACGCCGGCGTCCAGGCTCGCGTCGATCAGGTTCCGGTCGGCCGGCGCGGCCATCGCCCGCACGAACACGCCAACCGCGCGCGCTCCCTGCGGCTGCCGCCACACCATCTGGTCGGCCATTGCGTAGAAGCTGAAATTGCCGTGGTGCATCAGCGGATTGCCGCTGCCGGCGGGATTGGCCAGCGACAGCCCGTCGCTGCCGAAGCGCTGGTCGGGGAAGCTGCCGCTGTCGTACCAGAACCCCAGCTTGTAGGTTCCCGGCAGGCCGCAGGCCAGGCTGGCGCAGGCAGCGGCCGGCGACTGGTGCGCCGCGTACTGCACCTCGCCGATCCACAGTGCGCCGGTGTTCAGGTTGAACGCGGCCCCCGCCGCCTCCCGCCGGCGCAGCTGCGAATCGTCGTCGAATGGACCGCCCGGCGGGTTGTCGTCGAACACCCCGCCCCGCAGCGTCACCGTGTCACCTGCCTTCACCTGCAGCCGGACGCCGAGGGATGAGAGCGGATAGGCCGGCCCACCGGCATACAGGTCGGCCGAGGGCAGCATCGGCCAGCCCATCACCGTGTTCACGAACAGCGCCGAGTACTGGCTGAGCATGAACTCCTGGTCGATGGCCTGCTGGCCGAACTTGACGTCCAGCCTGCCGCCGAGGAACGCCTGGTCGAACCAGAGTTCCCACAGCCGGGTCGCCCGCTCCGACTCGATCCCGCTGGCGGTCTGCAGAGTATCGAGGGTGTCGCTGCTGAGGCTCCGGCCGTGGATCTGCAGCGCGCTGACATAGGCCGAACCGCCCGGCCAGCCGAAGGCTTTCGCCGTGTCCAGCCGCAGGCTCATCGTGGTCAGCCCGTCGTAGTCCGCCCCGCGCCGCACGCCGCCGGTGACGTTGCCCAGCACCTCGCTGATCTCGGAAATGCCGAGGCTGAGGCCGTAGCGGTCCAGCGCCGGCCGCAATCCGCCCATCTCGCCCAGCAGGTTGGCGCGCTGCCAAAGCCCGCCGCCGGGCGTGGGTGAGGCCGGCGGGGGCGGCGTTGATGGGGCAGGCGGCGTCACGTCAGCAGGCGGAGTCTGTGCCGTGGCGGGCAACGCAGCGAACAGGGCGAGGCTGGTTAGCAGACCCGTCATGCCATTGTGGCGCATGATCGTCCGTTCCTGAGCAGCCCGGAGCCCGGGCGAGGTGTCGGTCAACATCGCGGTTATACTATAACAACCCGACCTGGACGCCAGGGAAATGTTACCTTATAACATCTCTTGCAACTCCGATCTCATGCATGAGAGCTCGTCATGAATGCCCTGGCGCCGATGGCCGCCCTTCTCGTCCTGCTGGGTCCGCTGCGTGCCTTCGCCGCCGAACCGGTCGCCATTCTCGCAGCCGAGAACGTCTATGGCGACGTTGCCCGGCAGATCGGCGGGCCGGAGGTCACGGCGACCAGCATCCTGAAGAATCCCGACCAGGACCCGCATTTGTTCGAGGTCAGTCCTTCCGTGGCGCGTGCCGTCTCCGCCGCCCGGATCGTGGTGTACAACGGGCTCGACTACGATCCCTGGATGGCCAGGCTGCTGCACGCGGCGCCGCGCAGGGAGCGGGTAACGATCGTCGTGGGGGACCTGGCGCTCCGTCATACAGGGGACAATCCGCACATCTGGTACGACGTGGATGCGGTGCTGCGACTGGCGGCGGCGTTGAGCGGCGACCTGGCCCGGATCGATCCTGCGCACGCCTCCGGCTACCAGAGCCGGCTGGCCGCGTTCCGTGCCTCGATGCAGCCGGTTCAGGACGGGATCGCCGCGCTGCATGACCGGCTGGCGGGCACGCCGGTGACCGCGACCGAGCCGGTGTTCGGCTACATGTTCCACGCTTTGGGCATGCAGGTTCGCAACATGGGCTTCCAGCTCGCCGTCATGAACGACACCGAGCCAAGCGCGTCGGATATCGCCGGAATGGAGAGCGATCTGCGGCAGCACCGGGTGCGGATGCTGCTGTACAACAGCCAGGCGTCCGACCCGATGGCGGAGCGCATGATGCAGCTCGCGAAGGCCGCCCATGTCCCCGTCGTGGGTGCGACCGAGACCGAGCCGCCGGATACGCAATACCAGGCGTGGATGCTGAACGAACTCGGCGCGGTCAGCCGGGCCTTGCCGAAATAGCCCGGGATGAACGTCATTTCCTTTCGCGACGTCCGCGTCGAGCTGGGCGGCCGCGTCGTGCTGGACCGGGTGACGCTGGAGATCGGCCAGGGCGAGTTCGTCGGCATGCTGGGACCGAACGGGTCCGGCAAGACGACGCTGATGCGGGCCATACTCGGCTTGGTTCCGCCCGCCCAGGGCGCGATCCAGGTGCTTGGCCGTCCCGCGACGCGCGGCAATCCGGCGGTCGGCTACCTGCCGCAGCTGCACGGTCCGGCACCCGGCGCCCGGCTGCGCGGGCGGGACTTCGTCGCCAGTGCGGTGGACGGCCACCGGTTGGGCTTGCCCTGGCCCGGCGATCGCGGCCGAACGGAGGTGGACCGGGTGCTGGACCTGGTCGGCGGCCGGGAACTCGCGGCGCGCCCGCTGAACACCTTGTCCGGCGGGGAGCGGCAGCGCTTGCTGCTCGCCCAGGCACTGCTGGGCCAGCCGCAGCTGCTGCTGCTGGACGAGCCGCTGATCAGCCTCGACCCGCATCGCCAGCAGGAGGTCGTGGCGCTGGTCCGCTCGCTGCAGCAGACCCTCGGCATCACCGTGCTGTTCAGCGCGCACGAGCTGAACCCGCTGCTGGGGGTGATGGACCGGGTCCTCTATCTGGGAAGCGGCCAGGCTGCGTTGGGGAGCGTCGATGCGGTGATCACCGGTCCGGTGCTGTCGCGGCTGTACGGTGCGCCGATCGAGGTGATCCGGGTGCAGGGCCGCATCTTCGTCATGTCGGGAGCGCACGAGGTTGAACGCGACGATCACCGGCACGGACATGACCACGCGGGCAGCCACCGGCATGCCGCGCATGGCTAGCCGGCGGCACCCGCCCCGCCCGGGGTCCACGCCAACCGCGGGGCCTGGCTGAACCATGCTCGCGTATGATTTCATGCGGCATGCCTTCGCCGCCGCCGCGGTGGTCTCCCTGGTCGCCGGCACGGTCGGCTATTTCCTGGTATTGCGCGGCCAGACCTTTGCCGGGCACGCGCTGGCGCATGTCGGCTTCACCGGGGCAACCGGCGCCGTGCTGGTTGGCATCGCGCCGCTCTGGGGCTTGGTGATTGTCACGCTGGCGGCCGGCATCGGCATGGGCTTCATCGGCGAGCGCCTGGCCGAACGCGACGTCGCCATCGGCCTCGTACTGGCCTTCGCTCTCGGGCTCGGCCTGCTGTTCCTGCACTACTATACCGCCTTCGCCAGCCAGGCGACCGCGCTGCTGTTCGGCAACGTGCTGGCGGTGGAGCCACGCACGGTCTGGATCCTTGCCGCGCTGGGCGCGGTCACCCTGGGCATGCTGGCGGCGATCTCCCGCCCGATGCTGTTCGCCAGCCTGCAGCCGCAGCTGGCCGAGGCCAAGGGCGTGTCGCCACGGCGCTATGGCGTGCTGTTCCTGGTGGTGGTGGCCCTGACCACCGCCGCCTGCGCCCAGATCGTCGGCGTGCTGCTGGTCTTCGCGCTGATGGTCGGCCCGCCGGCGGCAGCGCAGCGGCTGACCACGACGCTGGCCACCGGCGTGCTGCTCTCCGCACTGCTCGCACTGGCCGAGTCCTGGGGCGGATTGACGCTGGCCTTCTACTCCGACTGGCCGGGCAGCTTCTGCATCGTCCTGTTGAGCGGAGCGGTGTATGTGCTGGCGGCACTGCCCTGGAACCGGGCATTGACTGTCCGCCCGGTGCGGCCGTGAGTGCCGCCACCAGGACACCCTGCTGACCGCCGCCACACGCACTGAGGACTCCCGATGCCGGTCGACGACGAGAGCCTGCTGGAAACGCCGGCAAGGCGCCATTCCGGATCCGGCGATGCCGGCCGACCCGTGCAATGCCCGATTGAACGCGGCTCAGGGCGGAGCGGACGCTGCGGCGACGGACTCCGGCAGGGTTGCGTGCCGATGAGCGGCCATCGCCACGCGCCGCCGGGCGCCGAGCGGCACTGAATTTCGGCGGACGCGGCAATGCCGACATCGTCAGGGCGCCGGAAGGCGGGACAGCGGCGGCCGGCGGTTCGGCGGCGCAAGGCCGGACGTGCCCGGGCGGAGTCCTGGCACCGGCTCTTCCGCCTGCTGCGGGACCTGCTGCCGCTGTTCGCGCTGCTTGCCGTGTTCCTGGCCGTCCTCAGCCTCGACCCGGAGGGGGTGGTTCGCCTGCTCTGGGCCTGCATGACGGGGGATTTCGGCACGGCTGCGCAGCTCGGCGTGTCGGTGGCCGTCATCGCCGGTGGCGCGGTGGTTGCCTGGGCGCTCTGGCAGCCGGAGCCGACGGATCCCAAGCGCCGGCCCGCATCCCGGGGCTCGCGCCAACGCCGGAAACGGGCGGCTGCCGACCGGCCGGACGCAACGGCCGAACCCGGGCGGCGGCGGCGCAATCCGGCGAGCAAACCAAAGCCTGACGCCGGCGTGGACGCGCAGCCATCCGCAGCCGCGGACACTGCTCCCGCCATGGAGGATGCAGCTTCGCCTGCCAGCGCGGCGCCGGGTGCGGAGGCCGCGCGCAAGCGGCGCGGCGTGGGCGGGAAGCGCAAGGCCGCAAGAGCCACGGGCGGTGCAGCCGACCCGAGCGTGGCAAAGCAGCGGCACGGTTGATCACGGCTCGCAGAAGGCCGCCTGCATGACCCGTCGCCGTCGCACGCCACCGCGTCCTGGGCGGCGAAGGGCGGCCATCGACGTCCTTATGCCGTCGCCCGATGCGAAAACCTGGATGGCCCGCCTTCGCCGGGGCGTCGCCGGCCATGACGGCGCTCGCCGCCGCATGCGAATCGTCGATCCCCGGGCGCCGTCCGAGAACAACGGCCACGGTGTTGGCCCGCCTCTGTCGTGCCGGGATTGACCCGAGGGAGGCGGCGGCGCGGCGAGCTTCGCTACGCACTATCCGGCGACGCGTGCCGGGTCCGTGTCTCAGCTGCCATCGCGGCCTGCGCGGCGATCAGCGCGCAGGCCGCTTGCAGTTCCGGACCGGCCACCACCAGCCTGGCGTAGCCGTGCGCCTCCCATGCCAGGCTGACGTT
>Ga0187809_10000950_pt1 | contig 14234 bp, 12 predicted proteins | sample NC_wetland_sal_i_8_FD_132415 | JGI IMG/M metagenome (GOLD analysis project Ga0187809, IMG submission 132415) | Wetland sediment microbial communities from Neuse River Estuary, North Carolina, USA - ASW_4 | ecosystem: Environmental > Aquatic > Freshwater > Wetlands > Sediment | place: USA: North... | reverse complement strand
TCCAGGTCAACCGGGTCCACCAGACCCCGAGCACCAGCAGCGGGCAGAAGGTCGCCGCGGCCAGGGCGAAGGCCAGCCCGACCACCGCGGCCAGCCCGAGCCGCTGGCTCGGCAGGCTGAGCAAGTACGGCACCACCAGCGCCGCCACCGCCGCCAGCCGGAACGCCCGTACCGGATGCAGCCGGGACCGGAGCAGGTCCTGAGAGATGACGCCGGCGACCGAGACGGTCAAGCCCGACGCCGTGGACAGAAACGCCGCGAACGCGCCGGCGGTGATCAGCGCGCCGAGCAACTGCCCGGCCAGGCCGGGCACCATCCTCTCGGGCAACAGCAGCACGGTGGCGTCGGTGCGACCGGTCAGCAAGAGATCAGGCACGTAGTGCCGGCCGAGCGCGCCGTAGACGGTCGGGAGCAGGTAGAAGACACTGAGCAACCCGATGACGGCCAGCGCGGTCCGGCGGGTATCCCGGCCGTCGGGATTGGTGTAGAAGCGCACCAGCACGTGCGGCAGCCCCATGGTGCCCAGGCAGATGGCCAGGATCAGCGACAGCGTGGCGTAGAGCGGGTGCTGCCGGCCGCTGCCGAACGGCTGGGCCCAGCTGCTGTTGCGGATCGTGCTGGCCGTGCTCACCGACGGCACGACATCGCCGGCCCGCAGCCGCACCACCGAGCCGGCGCCGAGTTCGTGGCGGCCGGCCGTGACCAGCACCGAGCCGTCGACCGGACGGCCGTCCAACCGGCCGGTCAGCTCGAGCCGGGCCGAGACCGGCATGCGGACCTGTTCGGTCCGGCTGATGGTCACCGATCGGTCCGTGGCCGCGGTCGGGTACCCGCTGCTGGTCGGACGGCCGTGGGCATGCCAGAGCGCCAGCAGCACCACGGCCGGGATCAGCATCGCGACGAGCTTGAGCCAGAACTGGAAGGCCTGGGCGAAGGTGATCGAGCGCATTCCGGCGAAGTACACCGCGGCCAGCACCACTGCCGCCACCACCAGGCCGCCGATCCAGCTCGGTGCCCCGGTCAGCGTGGTCAGGGTCAGCCCCGCGCCCTGCAGTTGCGGCAGCAGGTACAGCCAGCCGATCACACCGACCAGCACGCTGCAGGCCCGGCGGACCAGCAGCGAGTCCAGCCGGATCTCCGCGAAATCGGGCAGGGTGTAGGCCCCGGACCGGCGCAGCGGAGCGGCGACCAGGGCGAGCAGGATGAGGTAGCCGGCGGTGTAGCCGACCGGATACCAGAGCATGTCCAGCCCGTAGACCAGGATGAGCCCGGCCACTCCGAGATAGGAGGCGGCCGACAGGTACTCGCCACCGATCGCGGCCGCGTTCCAGCGCGGCGAGACCGCCCGGGAAGCCACGTAGAAATCGCTGGTCCGCCGGGCCCGGCGCAACCCGAGCGCCCCGATGCCGACCGTGCTGACGGCCACGGTCGCGATGGACAGGCTCGGGTAGAGCGCGCTCATCGCCGCCGCACCAAGGCGATGAAGTCACGTTCGGTGCGCTCGGCCCGCCGCACCGCCAGCCAGGCCAGTCCGATCATCGCCGGATAGACCAGCACCCCCAGCACCAGCCAGGCCAGCGGCAACCCGAACAGCCGGGTATGGCCCAGCGCCGGCCGGGCGGCGAAGGCGAGGGCGATCCCGATGAGTCCGAGCAATGTCGCCAGGCAGATCAGCACCGCCTGCCGGAGCTGGCTCTGCACCAGCGCCCGGACGTACAGCTCGCCCAGTTTGGTCTGCTCGTCGATCTCCTGGGTGACGGCCCGGGCCGGCGAGACCGGCCGGCCGGCCAATCGGGGGTGGCTGACCCGGACCCGAGCCGGGGGCCGGTCCGGTGCCGGTTCGACCGGTCGGTTCACCCGTCATCCCGGGGCCGCGGTCCGGAGCGGACCAGGCGGTCCCGGACCTCGCGGGTGTGCCGGCGGCTGACCTGAAGCACGTCCCGGCCCACCCGCAGGCTGCAGTGGCCGTCGGAGATCCGGACCTCGTCGATGTGCCCGATGGCGACCAGAGTGCTGCGGTGGATCCGCACGAAACCGGCCTCGGCCCAGCGTTCTTCCAGCAAAGCCAGCGGAATCCGGACCAGATGGCTGCCCTTGTCGGTGTGCAGCCGGGCGTAGTCGCCCTGGGCCTCGACGTAGCGGACGTCGGAGCGGCGGACGAAGCGGGTGACCCCGGCCAGCTCGATCGGGATCGATTCGTCGTCGGCCGCGCCGGACTCGTGGCCGGCCTCGACGATCCGGCGCACCGACTCCGCAACCCGGGCCGGATGTACCGGTTTCATCAGGTAATCCGCCGCCTGCAGGTCGAAGGCGTCGACGGCGTGACTGTCGTAGGCGGTGACGAAGACGATCTGCGGCCGCTCGGCGAAGCGGGACAGCACCTTGGCCAGTTGCATCCCGTCCAGACCGGGCATCCGGATATCGCAGAACACCGCAGCCACCGGTTCCCGATCGAGCTCACGCAGCGCGCTCACCCCGTCGGCGGCTTCCCGGACCTCGCCGATCCGGGGATCTGCCCGGAGCAGGTAGGCCAGTTCCTCCCGAGCCGGTACCTCGTCGTCAACGACCAGCACGGCCAGCGGGGCGGTGTCCGGGCGTGACATGCCCAGCAGGCTATACCGGGCCCTCCCCCGGCGGCAGCCGGTCGCGGCCTACCGGCGGGCGAACTTGGGGACCCGGAAGCTGACCTTGGTGCCGGCCTGCGGCGCGGTCTCCACCACCAGGCCGAAGGCGTCGCCGTAGAGCTGGCGCAGCCGGGCATCGACGTTGGCCAGCCCGATCGATTCCGACTCCGCTTCCCCGGCCAGGGCCTGGCGGATCACCTCGGGATCGGCCCCGACGCCGTCGTCCTCGACGCTGATCAGCGCCTCCGGGCCGGCGTCGACGGCCTGGATCGACACCGTTCCGGCGGCAGTCTGGCCGCCCAGCCCGTGCCGGACCGCGTTCTCGACCAGAGGCTGGACGACCAGGTAGGGCACCGCTACGGCCAGCACCTCCGGCGCCACCCGCAACGAGACCTTGAGCCGATCCCCGAACCGGGCCTGCTCCAACACCAGGTAACGCTCGGTGTTGCGCAACTCGTCGGCCAGCGCGGTGAACTCGCTGCCGCGGCGCAGGGCGTACCGGGTGAAGTCGGCAAATTCCAACAGCAGGTCCCGGGCCCGATCGGGATCGGTGCGAACGAACGAGGCGATCGCGGTCAGGCAGTTGTAGATGAAGTGCGGGCTGATCTGGGCTCGCAGCGCCCGCAGCTCGGCCTCCATTAGCTGGCTCTGCCGGGAGTCGAGCGAGGCCAGCTCGACCTGGGCCGAGATCCAGGCCGCCACCTCCTCCACCGCCCGGACCAGGGCGGGCGGGCTGGTCGGGGCGAAGGCCAGCACCGCGCCGACCACGGCCGAACCGTCCCGGATCGCGGCCACGACCACGCTGCGATGCGGGCAGGCCACATCCGAGCAGTACAGCGGCGCGCCCCGCACGACTGCGGTGGTGCCACTGTCGAGCACGCCCGCCGCCAACCGGGGGGCGGCCTCGGCATGCTCGTGCCGGCTCGAGCCGTCCCAGGCCAGGACCTCGGTCCGGTCGATCAGCGCCACGCCGCTGGCCCCGAGCAGGTCCCGCACATGCTTGACCGCGCCCTCGGCCCCGCGCCGGGTCAGGCCTTGACGGAGGCTGGGACCGGCCAGGCTCACGGTGTGCAGCGTGGCGTAGGCGCCGCGCTGCTCCGGCGTGCCCAGAGGCCGGCGGGCCCGCCGCAGCAGCCAGCCGGCCAGCCCGGCGAGGACGAGCGCCGCGACCAGGGCCAGCAACCAGCCGTTCACGCCCGCAGCCTACGCAGGCGATGGCACCGGAGCGGGCAGGACGCGATGCTCGGTCCGACCCGCTCCGGTGGGGTTCGCTGGCTACTTGACGTTGACGGTGATCTTGGCGATGCCGACCAGCAGGTCGGCCTTGACCGCGTCGGTGTTGAACGTCTTGTTCAGCAGGCCGGCCGCGTCGGGTGAGATCTCGACCTTGGTGCCCTCGAGGATTGCGGTGTTGCCGACGGTCTGCAGCGCCTTGAGCGTGGTGCCGTCGAGGTAGAACAGGTAGGCATGGCTGGCCGCCTGGCTGCCGTTGACCGATACGTCCCCGTACAGCTTGGACGCGCCGGGGTCGATGTCGAAGTTGGTCAGCTCGACCTTGGTCGAACCGGCGGTCAGCGAGATCCCGCTGCCCTGGTGCTGGATGTCGCCCTGGACGAAGGGGCTGACGGTGCCGGGCTTGTAGTAGGTCACGTGACCACCGGTGATCGGGAAGCTCAGCACGCCGTTGTCCAGGGTGGCGGTGCCGGTCGTGCCCGGGGTCAGCTTCAGCGTGGTGAGCGCGGTGGTGAAACCGGAATCCAGCGTCACCTGGGTCATCTTGCCGGTCAGGGTCGAGATGTCGGCTACCGGCTTCTTGCTGTTGCTCTGGCTGGACGAGCACGCGCTGACGGTGACGGCCACCGCCAGCACGGCAGTCAGCCCGACAGCGGCCCGGCTCAGGATGCGGTTCATGCGATTCCTCCTACTGCAAGCGGTGAAACGGTCAGTAGTTGTTCTGCGCCAAGACCGGTTCGGGTTGTCTGCCGAGACGAATATGGTTTTGTCCACGCCAGGCATCCGGCCGGCCACCGGCTCCGAATCGCGCGCTCGCGAGCAGGTACTAGCGTGGGGGTTCAGCCCGGGCGAGAGCCGGCCCGCGGCCAACCGTCAGGGAGCGTGCAACGATGCCGATCGCAACGACCAATCCGGCCACCGGCGAGGTGCTCAAGACCTTCGACCCGCTGACCGACGCCGAGATCGACCAGGCGCTGGCCCAGGCCATAGTCGCCTTCGAGTCGCTCGGCCGGACCACCTTCGCCGAGCGCGCGGGCTGGATGCGGGCCGCGGCTGACATCCTCGAGTCCGAGGTCGCGGACGTGGCCCGGATGATGACGACCGAGATGGGCAAGACCCTGGCCTCGGCCAAGGCGGAAACCCTCAAATGCGCCAAGGCCTGCCGGTTCTACGCCGACAACGCCGAGCAGTTCCTGGCCGACGAGCCGGTCGACCCGGCGGCGGTCAACGCCACCGAAGCCCGGGTGAGCTACCAGCCACTCGGCCCGGTCCTGGCCGTCATGCCCTGGAACTTCCCGTTGTGGCAAGCGATGCGCTTTGCCGCGCCGGCCCTGATGGCGGGCAATGTCGGGCTGCTCAAGCACGCCTCGAACGTGCCGCAGACTGCGATGTTCATGCAGGAACTGTTCAGCCGAGCCGGCTTCCCGTCCGGGGCGTTTCAGACCTTGCTCATCTCCTCCGGCCAGGTCGAGCGGGTGCTGTCGGACCGCCGGGTGGTGGCGGCCACCCTGACCGGCAGCGAGGGGGCCGGCCGGGCGATAGCCGCGATCGCCGGTCGCGAGTTGAAGAAGACCGTGCTCGAACTCGGTGGCAGCGATGCCTTCGTGGTGATGCCCTCGGCCGACGTGGCCAAGGCGGCCAAGGTCGCGACCACCGCCCGGTGCCAGAACAACGGCCAATCCTGCATCGCGGCCAAGCGGTTCATCGTGCACGCCGACATCTACGACGAGTTCGCTGCCGCCTTCGTCCGGGAGATGTCCGGCCTGGTCGTCGGCGATCCGCTCGACGACGACACCGATGTCGGCCCGTTGGCGACCGAACAGGGTCGCGACGACGTAGCCGCCCAGGTGGCCGACGCCGTGGCCAAGGGCGCCCGCGTGCTGTGCGGGGGCGAGCAGCCCGAGCGCGCCGGCTGGTGGTACACCCCGACTGTGGTGGCCGAGCTGACGCCGGACATGGACATGTATGCCCAGGAGGTCTTCGGGCCGGTGGCCGGGCTATACAAGGTGCAGTCCTACGAGGAGGCGGTGGCGCTGGCCAACTCGACCGACTTCGGCCTCGGTTCCAACGCCTGGACCGAAGACGAGTCCGAGCGGGCCGCCTTCATCCGCGACCTGCAGGCCGGTGCGGTGTTCATCAACGGCATGACCACCTCGTACAACGAACTGCCGTTCGGGGGCGTGAAGAACTCCGGTTACGGCCGTGAACTTTCCGCCCATGGCATCAAGGAATTCTGCAACGCCAAGACGGTGTGGGTGGGCGAGCACGCACCCTCGCGCCCCGGGCAGCACAGCGAGTGAGCCGGCGAACGAGCTAATTCGGCACAGCGAGTGAGCCGGCGAGCGAGCTAGTACGGCGCGGCGTAGGCGGCCACCTCGGTCGCCTTCGCCGACAGCCACACCGGCGTACCCGGTTGCAGCCGCAGTTCGGCCAGCGCGGCCGGCGTGATGTCGACCAGGGCGCCCGGCTGCCCGTCCAGCTGGAGCCGGACCCGGTCGGTCAGCAACTCCAGCCCGCGCACGGTGGCCGGCCACACGTTGCGGGCGCTGGTGTCCCGAGGCTGGTGGCCGTGCACCGTGATGGCGCCCGGCGCCACCGCCACCAGCACGGCCTGGCCCGACGCCAGCCCGCTGGCGGCACAGGCGATCTGTCCGCCGCCATCGAGCAGCACCCGATCGTCAGAGCCGAGCCGGCCGGCGTAGAGGTTGAGCCCGACCAGCTGGGCCACGTAACCGGTGACCGGCCGGCTGGCGACCTCGGCCGGAGTCCCGCTCTGCACGATCCGGCCGGCCTGCAGCACCAGCAGCCGGTCGGTCAGCACCATCGCCTCCAGCGGATCATGGGTCACCACCAGGGTCGGTCCGCCGAATTCCCCCAAATGGCTGGACAGTTCGGCCCGCACGCTGAGCTTGGTCTCGGCATCCAGCGCCGACAGTGGCTCATCGAGCAGCAGCAGCCCCGGCTCGGCCGCCAGCGCGCGGGCCAAAGCCACCCGCTGCGCCTGGCCACCGGACAGCTGCGCCGGTCGGCGCTCGGCCAGGCTCGACAGTTCGAGCCGGTCCAGCCAGCGCTCGGCCCGCTCCCGCGCCGTTCGCCGGCCCAGGCCGCGAGCCCGAGCCGAGAACGCGACGTTGTCGCGGACCGAAAGATGCGGGAACAACCGGTAGTTCTGAAAGACCAGTCCGACCGGCCGTCGCTCCGGGGGCAGGAAGATCTCGCGTTCGGCGTCGTCCAGAATCGTGCGGCCGAGCTGGATCCGGCCGGCGTGCAGCCGGGTCAGTCCGGCCAGAGCCCGCAACAGTGTCGACTTGCCGGCCCCGTTCGGCCCGATCACGCCGAGCACTTCGCCCTCGCCGACCGTCAACTCGGCCTGAAGTTCGAAGCCGCCGCGACGGACCCGGCCGGCGAACTGCAGACCCGCCGCGCCGGGCCCGGACCGGATCGCGGCACCGACTTCGCGGTCGAGGTCCGTCACAGCGCCGACCCCGGGCGCAGCCAGCGTTCCCGTAGCGAGGCCAACACCACGACCGCCACCAGGAGCAGGATCAGGCTCAGCGCGATCGCCGGCTGCGGATCGGTCTGCAACTGGTTGTAGACCGCCAGGGGCATGGTCTGGGTCGTGCCCGGGAAGTTTCCGGCGAAGGTTATGGTCGCCCCGAACTCGCCCAGGGCCCGGGCCCAGCACAGCGCGGCACCGGCCAGCAGCGACGGGGCGATCAGCGGCAGCGTGACCCGGATGAACACGGCGGTCCGGGTGGCGCCGAGGGTGGCGGCCGCCTCCTCGAGGTCGCGGTCGGCGGCCCGGATCGCACCCTCGACGGTGATCACCAGGAACGGCATCGCCACGAACGTCTCCGCCACGATCACCCCGGCCGTGGTGAACGGCAGCGAATAGCCCAACCACGACTGCAGGAAGCGGCCGTACACGCCGGCCCGGGACAGCCCTTCCAGCAGCGCCAGCCCGCCGACGACCGGCGGCAGGACCAGCGGCAGCAGCACCAGGGCGCGCAGCAGGCCGATGCCGGGGAGCCGGACCCGGGCCAGTACCCAGGCCAGCGGTACGCCGAACAGCAGCGACAGGGCGGTCGCCGCGGTGGCACACTCCAGCGACAGCCGCAGCGCCGTGGTGCCGCCGGAGGTCGCCAGCAACCCCGGCAAGCCGCGCCAGGGCGCGCGGATGAGCAGCGCCAGCAGCGGCAGCACCAGGAAGGCCAAGCAGATCAGGGCCGGCAGGCCGAGCAGGGCCGGAGCACCGCGGCCGCCGACCGGACGCTCGGATCGGGACGGGTTCAGGGTCGTTCGAACCCGTCCGCGGTCAGCACTGACTGACCGGCCCCGGACCGCACGAAGTCCACGAAGGCCTTGGCCAAGCCGGGATTGGCCGCCTTGGTCAGAGCGCTGATCGGGTACTCGGTCGAGGCGTTGACCGAGTCCGGGATGGCGATTCCCTTGACCTTGGTGCCGGCGGCCCGAACATCGGTCACGTACACCACCCCGGCGTCGACCGCGTTGGTCTCGACCTTGGTCAGCGTGGCCTTGACGTCCTGTTCCTGGGTCACCGGCTTGACCGTGATGCCGGCGTTGCCGAACACCTTGAGCGCGGTCGCCCCGCACGGGACCTGCGGCTGGCACAGCGCAACCTTGACCCCCGACCTGGCCAGGTCCGCCAGCTGGGTGATGTGCGCCGGATTGTTGGGTGGGACGGCGATCTCCATGACGTTCTTGACGAAGTTGGTACCGCCGCTGGCGCCCCCGGCCTGGACTACCTGCTGCATGTTCTTGATCGAGGCGGATGCGAACACGTCGACCGGCGCGCCGCTGTTGATTTGCTGCGCCAGTGCGGAGCTGGCTCCGTAGCTCACCTTGACCGTTGCCCCCGGGTGCGCCTGCTCGAACTGGCCGATGAGGGTGTTGAAGGCTTCGGTCAACGAGGCCGCGGCCAGCACCGTGATGCTGCCGGTGAGCGCGGCAGGGCGGCTCGTGCCGACCGAGCCGGCCGGGGTCACGGCGGACGACGGGCCGCTGCTGCCGGCCGACGAGCCGCAGGCGGTGGCCAGCAGCGTTGCCGCCACCGCGGCCACGCTGACCCGGCCCGCGCCGGCGAGGCCGGATGTGGTTCTTCGCACGATCTGAACGCTCCTCATCAGCTACCAGTCGGGACTTCGATGACGACGTTGGTCGCCTTGATGCTGGCCACGGCCAGGCTGCCGGGTTCCAGGCCGAGCTCGTCGGCTGCCTCCCGGCTGAGCAACGACACGATCCGGAACGGGCCGCACTGCAGCTCGACCTGGGCCATCACGGTGTCGCGCACCACCCGGGTGACCAGGCCGGTCAGATGATTGCGGGCCGAGACCCCACCGATGGCCGGCGTAGCCGGGGCTTCGGCGTGGGCGACCGCGAACTCGGCCAGTGCCGCCCCGTCGATGCCGAGCCGGCCGTTGTCGTCGTGCACTGGCAACCGGCCGGCGTCAGCCCAACGACGAACGGTGTCGTCACTGACGCCCAGCAGCTGTGCAGCCTCTCGCACCCGGTAGGTCGGCATGGCCGTCATCTTAGCCGCAACTGCTGGCAATTTCGGCCCTGCTGGCCGCATTCGCGGCAGGCAGCCGGGTTCAACCCATCCCGAGACGGTCAGGGTTGCTGCTCGGCCACCAGTTCGGCCGCGGGCCGGCCATCCTCGGCCCGACCCGCCTCGTGCGATCCGTGCGCCGTCGATCGGCGCCGGCCGGGCAGGAAGGTGTAGGCGGCCAGCGACCCGAGCAGCGCAGCCAGCGCGGCGAAGAACGATGTCACGTTCATCGCGTGCACGAACGCGTCCTTCGACTGCTGGACGAAATCGGCGATGGCGGAGCTGGCCTGTGCCCGCTGGGCGGCGCTCGGCGGCTGGGCACTGGCGTTGCCCCGGGTCTGCAGCGCGTTGCCGGCACCTTGTACGAACTCCAGCGCGGCCCCGATCGACTCCGAGGTATCCCGGTGCACCAGCGGCGTGACCTGCTGGTCGGACGGAAGCTGGCGGACCTGCGCCGCCGGTTGGTCGAGCCGCTGGGCCACGGCGGCTGGCGTGCCGGCCCCCAGCTGGCCCCGAAAGGCCACGGCCAGGATCGAACCCAGAACGGCCACCCCGAGCGCACCGGCCACCTGCCGCACCGTGTTGTTCACCGCCGACCCGGCCCCGGCCTTGTCCCGCGGGACCGCGCTCATGATCGCAGTCGTTGCGGGGGCCATGGTGACTCCCAGGCCGAAGCCGAGGGCGAACATCAGCACCTCGATCATCCACTGCGGAGTCGACTGCTTGGCCACGCCGTAGCCGGCCATCGACAGCGCGACCAGCAACAGGCCGGTCCCGGCCACGGCCTTGGTGCCGAACCGACCGGCCAGCCGGGACGACAGCGGGGCCGCGATCATCTGGGCCGCGGCGACCGCGATCAGGGCGACGCCGGCGGCCAACGGCGTGTAACCCCGGACCGCTTGCAGGAAATAGGCGAGGTAGAACGTGGCACCCTGCAGCGCGAAGAATGCCAGCGCGATGACCAGGCCGCCGGAGGAGAACTGCCGGTTGCGGAACAACGTCATGTCGATCGTGGGATGACTGCTGCGCCGTTCCAGGAGGACGAACAGCGTCATCAAGGCCAGCCCGAGCACGATCGCGCCGATCGCGTTCCAGCGCAGCCACTGGTTGGAGTTGCCGCCCTGGATGATGCCGTAGACCAGCACCCCGAGCCCGGCCATCGACAGCAGGATGCCGCTCGGATCCAGCCGGCCGGGGCGCGGATCCTTCGAATCCGGCACCACCGCAGCGATGGCCAGGGCGCCGACGACCACGATCGGCACGTTGACCAGGAACACCGAGCCCCACCAGAAGTACTTCAGCAACGCGCCACCGGCCATCGGACCGATCGCGATGCCGAGGCCGGCGGCACCGGCCCAGATACCGATCGCCTTGCCTCGTTCTTCCGGCTCGAACACGTTCTGGATGATCGACAGGGTCTGCGGCTGCACGGCGGCCGCCCCGATGCCCATCAGGCCGCGGAACAGGATCAGTTCGGCCGGGTTACGAGCGAATGCGGTGACCGCGGACATGGTCCCGAAGGTGAGCAGGCCGGCCAGCAGGAGCCGCTTGCGCCCGAACCGATCACCCAGCACACCGAACGGAATGAGCAAGCCGGCGAAGACCAGGGCATAGGAATCCACCGCCCACTGCATCTGGCCCTGAGACGCCGTCAGGTCCTGCTGGATGGTCTTCAACGCGACGTTGAGAATGGTGTTGTCGAGGATGACCACGAGCAGGCACACCACCAGAACGCCGAGAATTGCCCAGCGTCGGCGGTGAATCAGCTCCTGGTCCATACGTCCCCCACAGTGCGACCGGACGGGTTCGGCCCCCGTCCGCAATTCACGCTACGCGAAGCCACTGACAGCGCCGACGGCCGCGGCCCGGCTCAGTGCAGCAGCAGGGCTTGCACCAGTTCGCCGGCTCGGGGCTGTGCACCGTCGGGCACTGCGACCAGCGCGTCGGCGGCGGCCGAGGCGGCCAGCTGGTGCGAATCCTGCTTGCTGAGCGGGGTGATCTCCAACCGGCCGTCGGCGGCGAACCGGGCCCGGGCCCGCAGGAACGCAGTCCGCCCGTCGCCGCGGGGCGGCCCGAAGTCGACGGCGGCCACCGCCGGGATCAACCGCGGCAGCACCTCGGGATGGCCCATCATCTGACGCAGGGCCGGCGCCGCCATCAGCTGGAAGCTGACCAGGGACGACACCGGGTTGCCGGGTAGACCGAGCAACAGCGTCGGCCCGTCGAGCACGCCGTAGGCGAACGGTTTCGCCGGGCGGATCGCCAGCTGCAACCAGTTGAGCCGGCCCAGCTCGGCCAGGGCCGCCTTGACCGGGTCGGCGTCACCCATCGACACCCCGCCCGAGGTGATGATCACGTCACACTCGGCGATCGCCTCGGCCAGCCGTCGCCGCAACGCCGGGACGCTGTCGCCGACCACACCGAGATCGATCGGCACGCAGTTGGCCGCGCTGACCAGGGCGGTCAGCATGGCCCGGTTCGATTCATAGATCTCCCCCGGTTGCAGCGGCCGGGGCTCGCAGACCAGCTCGTCGCCAGTCATCAGCACGCCGACTCGCAGCCGGGGCCAGACCGGGACCGAAGCGGCCCCGACGCTGGCCAGCACGCCGAGATGCGCTGCCCGCAACACCGTGCCGGCGCCGAATACCAGCTCGCCGGCCGATACGTCGCTACCGGCCGGCCGGACCCCGACACCGGCTGCCGGGGCGTCGAACAACTGCACCGACTGGCCGGGCTGATCACGCGGATCCGTCGCGGTGGCCGAGCTGTGCTCCACCATCACCACCGTGTCGGCGCCGGGTGGCAGCGGAGCTCCGGTCATCACCTTCCAGGCCTGCCCCGCGCCGACCGGCCCGGTCGCGACGTGCCCGGCCGGAACGGCGCCGAGCACCTGCAGGGTCACCGGCGAGTCGGGACCGGCGCCGGCCAGGTCGACCGCACGGACCGCGTAGCCGTCCAGGCTCGTGTTGTCGAAGGGAGGGACCGCGAATCGAGCCACCACGTCCTCGGCCAGCACGCAGCCGGCGGCCTCGGCCGTGGGCACGGCGACCGGCTCCGGACGCGGACAGTCGGCCAGCAGCTGAGCGCGGCCGGCATCCAGCTCGATCATGCGGTCACTGTAGCGGCGGCCGGCGGGAGCGGCCGTGGGGTGCCGACAAGCCGGCCGTAACCAAATGCCGGCCCGGGCGTTGATCGCTTTGCGTAGTCATTCATATACTAAAGGTGACAAGGCAGGCCCGGCATGGTGGTACCAGCAGCTGCGATTCGGCAGGTTCGCCGCCTGGTCCTGCTGCTGGCGCTGGCCGGTGGTGTGTGGCTGCTCGGGCTGGTGCTGCAGGCCGCGGCCGCGCACGCCGCGGCCCGCGACACCTTCGCATCGCTGACGGTCACCGACCGCGCGCCACTGCCCGTCCCCCGCGCCGCCGGGGCGAGTCTGGCGCCGGTAACGGTCCGACTCAGCGCCGGGCGCAGCCCGTCCCCGAGCCTCGGATTGCCGACGATCCGGCTCGCCGTCTCGGCCGGCTCGGCCGCCGAGACACCGCAACCACCGCAACCACCCACGCCGGCGGCCAGCCGGCCCGGAGGGCGATCCACGTCGGCGAGCCCGGCGTCGCGCCTCCCCGTCACTCGGGCCGAGACCCGGCCGGCGGCAGCAGCGGAGGCCGGCCCGGCTCGGCCTCAGCTCCCACGGGTCGCCCCAGCAACATCACCGCGCCCAGAGGTCAGCCTGGCCGCGACGGCCGGCGGGCTTCAGATCGGAGTTCACCCGGCGAGTCGTCCGGATGCGACGAGGCCGAGCAGCGCCGGGGCTCATACCCGCAGCGAACTGTTCGATACCGCCGCTGCCGTCGCGGTCGAGGCCGTCAGCCCGGCCGGGCAGGATTGGCTTGCGCCGCAGCTTAACTTCGCCGTCGTTCGGCGATCCGGCGATCGCACCACCGGCGCCGAGGCCGGCCGAGACCGGGCCGAGCACCCGCCCAGTTCCCCCGACTGAACCGGGCGGCCCTGTCTGAAGATGCCCCGTTCACTTCGCTTCGACTGGAGATTGACATGCATCACTTGGTACGACGCGGCCTGCAGGCCGGCGTGTTCATCGGGGGAATGTGGCTGCTCGGCTGCGGGGTGGCCTGCGCTGATACGGCCCACCACGACCCGGGCTTACTGAAGCTGAACCTCGACGCTCCGGTATCGGCCACGGGAAACTCGGTCGCTGTTCTCGGCCACTCCACAGCCAGCAACACTGCCGCATCGAGCGCCCCCACGCCGGCCCGGTCGACCCGTTCGCTGTTGGGGGTCTCGGTGCAGGCGCCGGTCACCGTCAGCGGTAACGCGGTCTCGCTGCTCGGTCACTCCACCGCCACCAGTTCGCCCGGCACCACCGCCAGCGGTTCGACCACCCACCCCACCGGGGCAACTAACCCGGTTGCCTCCATCCCGGTGCACACGCCGGTGACCGTCTGCGGCAACGCCGTCGGCTTGCTCGGGTCGGGCTCAGCCACCTGCGCCGCATCCAGCACCGGCGGCGCGGCTTCGGATTCGTCCTCGCCGGCCGGCAGTGCGGTGGGCGTTCCGGTTTCGGTGCCGGTCACCGTGTGTGGAAACGCGGTGAGCGGGCAGGCCGGCTGCGCGACCTCGACCGGTAGCTCGGCCGTCGGCACCGGCGGCGCGGTAAGCCTGCCGATCTCGGTTCCGGTCACCGTGTGCGGAAACTCCGTCCTGGGTTCGGCGTCCTGTGTCCCCGGCGCCGGCAACCCCGGCAGCGGCAACCCCGGCAGCGGGGGTCCCGGCAGCGGGGGTCCCGGCAGCGG
>Ga0187809_10000949_pt1 | contig 14240 bp, 13 predicted proteins | sample NC_wetland_sal_i_8_FD_132415 | JGI IMG/M metagenome (GOLD analysis project Ga0187809, IMG submission 132415) | Wetland sediment microbial communities from Neuse River Estuary, North Carolina, USA - ASW_4 | ecosystem: Environmental > Aquatic > Freshwater > Wetlands > Sediment | place: USA: North... | reverse complement strand
GGCCCGGGCCACGCACTCGACCGGCAGCATGTCGAGCCGCTCGACGAGCACCGCGCGACCGGCCACCTCGGCGGGGACGTCGGTCGACACGACGTGGTTGGGGACGATGTCGGCCAGCTGGTCGAACCACCACAGCGACAGGCGGGTCAGCACCTCGCCCTTGTCGGGGACGGGGGTGTCGAGGACGAAGTCGAACGCACTGATCCGGTCCGAGGCCACGAGGAGCAGCCGGTCGGGCACCGTGTCGCCGGTGTCGGGGTCGAGCGGGGCATACAGGTCGCGCACCTTGCCGCTGTAGACGTGCGCGAAGCCGGGGAGCGCGGGGGGACGGGCGGAGGCGCCGGCGGGGGTCATGGCGCACATCCTCCCAGGTCCGCCCACGGCCCGGCCGTCGGGCGCGACGCGCATAGGGTTGGCCCATGGAGCTGCGCATCTTCACCGAACCCCAGCAGGGTGCGACCTACGACGACCTGCTCTCCGTCGCGAGGGCCGCCGAGGACCTCGACTTCGGCGGCTTCTTCCGCTCCGACCACTTCCTCCACATGAGCGGCGACGGCGGACCGGGACCGACCGACGCGTGGACGACCCTCGCCGGCCTGGCCCGCGACACGAGCCGCATCCGGCTCGGGACCCTCGTCTCGTCGGCGACGTTCCGCCTCCCGGGGCCGCTGGCCGTCCAGGTCGCCGGCGTCGACCAGATGAGCGGTGGCCGGGTCGAGCTCGGGCTCGGGGCGGGCTGGTTCGAGGCCGAGCACACGGCATACGGGATCCCGTTCCCGCCCCTGGGCGAGCGCTTCGACCGCCTCGAGGAGCAGCTCGAGATCATCACCGGCATGTGGGCGACCCGGCCCGGGGAGACCTTCTCCCACCCGGGGACCCACTACCCGGTGCTCGACTCCCCGGCGCTGACCAAGCCCGTCCAGCCCGGTGGGGTCCCGATCATCATCGGGGGCGCCGGCAGACGCCGGACGCCTGCCCTCGCCGCCCGGTATGCCGCGGAGTTCAACGTCGGCTTCAAGCCGGTCGAGGCGACCGGCGAGCTGTTCGACGGGGCTCGGGCGGCGTGCACCACCGCCGGGCGCGACCCGGCGACATTGACCCTGTCCTCGGCGCAGGTCCTCTGCCTGGGGGCCGACGACGCCACCCTGCGGCGGCGGGCGCTGGCCATCGGCCGCGAGGTCGACGAGCTCCGCGCCAACGGGCTGGCCGGCTCCCCGGCCGAGATCGTCGACAAGCTCGGCCGCTTCGCCGAGGTCGGGGCGACGCGGATGTATCTCCAGGTCCTCGACCTCGGCGACCTCGACCAGCTCGTCGAGACCGCCAACGAGGTGCTGCCGCAGGTCTAGCGCGCTCGACGACGCTCAGGGCACGGCCACGAGCCCGCGCTCGGCGTCGAGGGCGATGTCGCGGCGGTGGTGCGAGCCCTCGATCTCGATGCGGTCCACGAGCGCATAGGCGGCGGCCCGGGCCTCGGCCAGGGATGCGCCGGTACCGACGACCGAGAGGACCCGGCCACCGGCCGAGACCAGCGGACCGTCGTCGTCCTGGGCGGTGCCCGCGTGGAGCACGTAGGCCGCGGGGTCGTCCGGGACGGTGTCGAGCCCGAGCACGGGGCGACCGACGCGCGGTGTCCCGGGGTAGCACTCGGCGGCGATGACGACGGTCACGGCGTGCCGAGGGGACCAGCGCAGCGGCTCCAGCTCGGCCAGTGCACCCGTCGCCGCCGCGTGCAGGAGGACGCCGAGGGGCGTGAGCAGCCGGGCGAGGACGACCTGGGTCTCGGGGTCGCCGAACCGCGCGTTGAACTCGATGACGCGCGGCCCCCGCGACGTCAGCGCCATCCCGAGATAGAGCACCCCGACGAACGGGGTCCCGCGGCGGTGCATCTCGTCGACCGTCGGCTGGGCGACCCGCTCGACGAGCTGGTCGACGAGCCCCTCCGGCGCCCACTCCAGCGGGCTGTAGGCGCCCATCCCGCCGGTGTTCGGGCCGGTGTCCCCCTCGCCGACGCGCTTGAAGTCCTGGGCGGGCGCGAGCGGTAGGACCCGGTCGCCGTCGCAGATGCAGAAGAGCGAGACCTCCGGCCCGTCGAGGTACTCCTCGACGACGACCCGGCCGTCGGGCTTGGCCAGGCAGGACCGGGCGTGCTCGAGGGCGGCGGCCGGGTCGTCGGTGACGACGACGCCCTTCCCCGCCGCCAGCCCGTCGTCCTTGACGACGTGCGGGGCCCCCAGCGCGTCGAGGGCGTCCTGCACCTCCTCGATGCTCGTGCACACGTGCGCGAGGGCCGTCGGGACGTCCGCGGCCGACATGACCTCCTTGGCGAAGGACTTGCTGCCCTCGAGCCGGGCCGCCTCGGCGCTCGGCCCGAAGCAGGCGATCCCGGCCGCGCGGACCGCATCGGCCAGCCCGGCGACGAGTGGTGCCTCCGGTCCGACGACGACGAGGTCGACGGCGTGCCGGCGAGCCACCTCGAGGACCGAGTCGGCGTCGCTGACCCCGCCGGCCAGCGGCTCACAGCGGGCGAGGGCCGCGATCCCGGGGTTGCCCGGGGCGGCGACGACGGCGTCGACCGTGGGGTCGGCGGCCAGGGCGCGGACGAGGGCGTGCTCGCGGGCACCGGACCCGACGACGAGGACCTTCACGGCGTCAGCCTAGGGGAGCGCAGGCACCCGGAGCCGCCTCCGATGCGCGGGGGCCGCCTCCGAACGGGCCGGCCGGCCCACGCGGGCCCGCCTCCCACGCCCGTCGGCGCCGCCGAGAACGCGGTGTTCCCGGGAAGCAGGGGGGTCATCCCCGGGAACACCGCGTTCGGCCGCACGGCCCTCACGGCTGGGGGAACCGGGGCTCGGCACGGCCGTCGACAGCGTCGACGGGCTCACTCTTCCATCGGCGCCGAGATTGCGTAAAGTTGACCCACGTCGGATCGCCGACAATGACGGCAACCCGCCAGGGGTGGGGGGAGGTTGAGTCGAATGTCGCTGCCTGCACACGTACGGCCGGTGGCGTCATCGCATCCGCCGAGGGGGTCGGCGGACGAGAAGGACCGTGCACTCAGCGAGGCCGAGGTGCTCCTCGGCCTGGCCTGGCCGACGGTGCCCAGCGATGACAGCGCCACCCGGATCTACCTCTGCCTGGTCCGCACCGCCCGCCCGACCCGGGGGGCGCTGCTCGCCGAGGGCTTCGCGCCCGCCGAGATCGAGCGCGCCCTGCTCCTGCTGCAGAGCCGCGGGCTCGTCGAGCTGTCGAGCGACGACCGGATCGAGGTGCCCCCGCCGGAGCTGACCCTGCCCCGGTATGCCGCGACCCTGGAACGTCAGGCCCTCACGTCGCGCTCCGCGGCCCAGGGACTGACCCAGCTGTACCGGATGGCCCGGACCGACGGCCCCGACACGTTGAGCACCGTGGGCGTCGGCCTGCTCGGCTCGGCCCTCGAGATCGAGCGGGCCCGGTGGGAGGTCATGACCGGAGCCCGGTCCTCGCTGCTCCACGTCTTCGCCGTGGGCCACCACGGCGGCCCGGCGACGATCGCGCTGGCCGCCGAGCTCGCCGAGGCGGCCGGACCGGACGGCCCGGTCGCGCGGGTGCCGCACCGGCAGGCCGTCTTCGACGCGGGGGTGCTCGACATCGACGGGGCGCTCAGGGTCCTGGCGAGCCTGAGCGAGGTCGGCGTCGAGGTCCGCATCGCGCCACGGGTCCCGTGCTCGGCGGTCGTCGCCGACCAGAGCGCCCTCCTCGACCTCTCGCCGGTCGACCCCTCCGGCTTCGGGTCGATGCTCATCCGACACCGCCCGCTCGTCCAGGTCGTCCGCACGGTCGCCGAGGGCATCCACGAGTCCGGTACCTCGGTCTCGCGCGCCCTCGCCGCCGACGAGCCCCGGCCCTGGATCGACGACCGCGACCGGCAGATCCTCCTGCTCATCGCGGCCGGGGCGACCGACACGATGATCGCCCGCCAGGTGCGGATCAGCCAGCGGACGGTCGAACGGCGGCTGCGGGTGATCATGGACGAGCTCGGGGCGACGACCCGCTTCCAGGCGGGGGTCCAGGCGGCGAGGCGCGGCCTGGTCTGACCGCCCGACCCGCCGGGCGGGGTCGGCGGGGTGGACCATCCTGTGACGTCCCGTGCCTGCGGTGGATAGACTGATGTGTTCTCGGCGGCGACGAGCCGCGGCCCGGCAAGGAGAGTGCACCCGCGTGACCACGGCTCGACCCAACGTCTCCGAGACCTCGGCGGAGGCGGCCCAGGAGATCCGGCTCGAGCAGGCGCACGTCGACCGCGTCTATGCCGAGCTGACCAAGGCCGGCGAGCGCGCCGCCCACGTCGAGGCCGACGGCCTGGCCCGGGGCCGCACCGACCGGGTCGGCGACGTCCGCGACGAGGAGATGACCGGCCTGTTCGAGCGCGACGCCCTCGTCTTCGCGGCGGCCCGGCGCCGCTCGAGCATCGAGCGCCAGTACGAGGGCCTCGTCTTCGGACGTCTCGACCTCGAGCCCGAGCACCCCGGAGCCACGCGCGAGGTCCGGCACATCGGCCGGCTCGGCGTCCGCGACGACGACTACGAGCCGCTCGTCGTCGACTGGCGGGCCCCGGCGGCCGCGCCCTTCTACCGGGCCACCCCCGTCGAGCCGATGGGCGTCCTGCGCCGCCGCGTGCTGCGCTGCCGCGGGCCCGAGGTGGTCGGCGTCGAGGACGACCTCATGGTCCCCGAGGCGCCCGAGGACCTCGTCGTCGTCGGCGACGGCGCGCTCATCGCGGCGCTCACCCGGAGCCGGGGCGGACACATGCGCGACATCGTCGCGACGATCCAGGCGCACCAGGACGAGGCGATCCGCGCCTCGTCGCGAGGCGTCACCGAGATCACCGGCGGCCCGGGCACCGGCAAGACCGTCGTGGCGCTCCATCGCGCCGCGTACCTGTTGTATGCCGAGCGGCGCCGGTTCGAGGCCGGTGGCGTCCTCGTCGTCGGGCCCTCGGCGGCCTACACGGCATACATCGAGCGGGTGCTGCCCTCGCTCGGCGAGGAGTCGGTCGCCCTGCGTGCGGTCGGCGATCTCGTCGACGGCCTCACCGCGACCCGTCTCGACGACCCCGAGGTGGCCGCCATCAAGGGGTCGCTGCGGATCCGCCGGGTGCTCGCCCACGCGGCGTCGGAGCCTCCCGTCGGCGCCCCCGCGGTCCTGCGCGCCTTCATCGCGGGGCACGCCGTGCGGCTCGACGAGCCGGAGCTGCGCCGCGTGCGCCGTCAGGTGCTGCGCAGCCACCAGCACAACCTCGGCACCGAGGCCGCCCGGACGGCGCTGGCCGATGCCGCCTGGCGGGCGGTCCGGTCGGGTGAGCGGCAGGACTTCCTCGACGCCTTCGACTCCTCCCGCGACGTCGACGAGTTCATGACGGCCTGGTGGCGACAGCTCGACCCCCGCGAGGTGCTGCTGACCCTCGCCGACACCGACCACGCCTACGCGATGTCCCGGGGGGTCCTCGACCACGAGGAGGCGGCCGCCCTCGCCTGGTCGCTGCGCGAGGCGCTCGCCCTCGGCACCTGGTCGGTGGCCGACGTCGCCCTCGTCGACGACCTCACCGCGCGGCTCGGCGTGGTGCAGGTCGAACAGCCCGAGGAGGTCGGCTTCTATGACATCGAGGAGCTCGACGGGTTCTCCGCCTATGGCGCGAGCGGCTTCCAGGGTGGCCGCGGCTGGAGCGACACCGAAGGGGCCGCGGCCGTCCTCACCCCGCAGACCGCCCGCGAGCGGCTCCTCGCCGGCACCGTCGGCCGGCCGAGCGGCTACGCCCACGTCCTCGTCGACGAGGCCCAGGACCTGTCCCCGATGCAGTGGCGGATGCTGGGCCGGCGCGGTCGCGCGGCGTCCTGGACGATCGTCGGGGATGCCGCCCAGGCCTCCTGGGGCGACGCCGAGGAGGCCGCCCGCGCGCGCGACGACGCCCTGGACGGTCAGCCGCGGCAGGCCTTCCACCTCGACACGAACTACCGCAACGCCCGCGAGATCTTCGACTACGCCCGGGACGTCATCGTGGCGTCGGTCCCCGACGCCGACATCCCGACGGCGGTGCGCGAGACCGGCGTGCTCCCCGTCGACGAGGTCGTCGACGGCTCGGTCGCCGAGGCCGTCGGGTCGGCCCTGGAGGATCTCCTCGACGCCGTCGAGGGCTCGGTCGCGGTCATCGCCCCGCGTCGCTGGGCCGACCGGCTCGGTCACCTCGACGGCCAGGAGGGCCGGGTGCGGGTCATCGACCCGCTGTCGAGCAAGGGCCTGGAGTGGGACGCGACCCTCGTCCTCGACCCGGCCGCCATCGTCGAGGAGTCACCCGGCGGTGTCCGGGTCCTCTACGTCGTGCTCACCCGCGCCGCCCACCGGATGACCGTCCTGCGGCCGGCCTGACCGCCGACGCCGGAGGGGTGCGTCGGCGCGAGGCGGTCCGTCGGGCCCGCTCAGCCGAGCAGCGGGAAGCGCTCGATGATCTCGTGCCGCCCGGGGCCGACCCCGATGGCCGAGATCCTGGCCCCGATCAGCTCCTCCAGGCGCAGCACGTAGGCCTGGGCGTTCGCCGGCAGGTCGGCGAAGGTCCGGGCCGCGGTGATGTCCTCGGACCACCCGTCGAGCACCTCGTAGACGGGCGTCGCGTGGTGGAAGTCGCTCTGCCCGACGGGCATCTCGTCGTGGCGGACGCCCTCGACGTCGTAGGCGACGCAGATCGGCAGCTTCTCGAGCCCGCTGAGCACGTCGAGCTTGGTGAGCACGACGTCGGTCACGCCGTTGATACGGGTCGCGTACCGGCCGACGACCGCGTCGGCCCAGCCGCACCGCCGGGGCCGGCCGGTCGTCGTGCCGTACTCCCCGCCGGTGCTGCGCAGCCGCTCGCCCATCTCGTCGAGCAGCTCGGTGGGGAACGGCCCCTCACCCACCCGCGTCGTGTAGGCCTTGAAGACCGAGATGACCCGGGCCACCCGGGTCGGTGCGATGCCGGAGCCGGTGCAGGCGCCCCCGGACGTGGCGCTCGAGGAGGTCACGAAGGGGTAGGTCCCGTGGTCGACGTCGAGCAGTGTCGCCTGGCCGGCCTCGAGGAGGACGGTCCGGCCGGCGGCGAGGGCCGCGTCGAGGATGAGCGAGGTGTCCGCGACCATGGGCCGCAGCCGCTCGGCATACCCGAGCAGCTCCTCGACCACCCGGTCGGCGTCGGCGGCCCGGGTGTTGTAGATCTTCACGAGCACCTGGTTCTTGAACCGCAGCGCCGCCTCGACCTTCTGGCGCAGGATGTGCTCGTCGAAGAGGTCCTGCACACGGATCCCCACACGGGACATCTTGTCGGCGTAGGTCGGCCCGATCCCCCGGCCCGTCGTGCCGATCCGCCGCGCCCCGAGGAAGCGCTCGGTCACCTTGTCGAGGGTGCGGTTGTAGGGCGGGATGATGTGGGCGTTGGCGCTCACGAGGAGCCGAGAGGTGTCGACCCCGCGGGCCTGGAGGCCGTCGATCTCGGCGAAGAGGACCTCGAGGTCGATGACGACGCCGTTGCCGATGACCGGGGTGCACCCCGGGGTGAGGATCCCCGACGGTAGGAGGTGGAGGGCGTACTTCTCGCTGCGGCCGTCCTCGCCCTCGACGACGACGGTGTGGCCGGCGTTGTTGCCACCGTTGAACTTCACGACGTAGTCGACGTCCGCCCCCATGAGGTCGGTCGCCTTGCCCTTCCCCTCGTCGCCCCACTGGGCGCCGACGAGCACGACTGCCGGCATTCCGGCTCCTTCCGTCGATGAGAGTGGCCTCGCGTGGCCACCGCAGCCTAACGTCCGGGCGGCGGGCGGCGACCGGCGCGTTCGACGGCGGCGCCGAGCTGGAACCGGGTCTCGACGCCGTGGACCGCCATGAGCCGGGCGACGCGCCGCCGGACGGTGCGCAGCCCGATGCCGAGGTAGCGCGCGATCGCCTCGTCCTTGAGCCCTCTGCCGAGCAGCTCGACGAGGCGCCGGTCGGCCTCCGCGTCCTCCACGGCCGTCGGCACCGGCAGGGCGTGGTCCCAGGCGAGGTCGAAGTATGCCGCGAAGGCGTCGACGACGACCCGCTCGCGGGACATGACATAGCCGGAGGACATCTCGCCCCAGCGGGCGAGGGCGACGACGGCGGCCGAGTCGAAGACGGCGAACTCGGTCGTGGCGCCGGCGACGACCCGCTGCTCCTCGCCGATGGCCCCCCAGCTCTGCACCCAGCGCAGGCCGCTCGGGGTGCCGAGGACGGCGACGGGGTAGATCGCCCGCTGCACCAGACCCGCCGCGATGCGCTCGCGGTTGTCACGCATCGCGCTGTCGTCGAGCGCCGGCCCCTCGTCGACGGCCATGACGAAGCTGCGGGTCATCCCGGTCGTCTCGTGGAGCAGCCGGGACACCACCCCCGCGACGAGCTCCTCGGCCACCGGCTCCACCGGGCGGGTCGACGGCGCCGAGCCGACCCGGGCCCGGAGCAGCCCGACGGCCTCGGTCGCGGCCGCCAGGGCGCGCCGGCGGTCGTCGACGAGCATCGCCTCCTGGGCGAGGAACCGTTCGATGAGGCGGAGCGGCTCGAGGTCCCCCTCGGCCTGGGGGGTGTGGTCGCCGCCGGCCCGCGCGGGCGCGGTCGAACGCTCACGTCCCGGCACGGCCCGCCTCCTGGCTATCGGGGTTCGGCAACCGACTAATGGCAGGATAGTGCCGTTGGCACTTTGGAGTCGACAACCGGCCCATCGAGCGTGCATGATGTGACTGCGTGGTGAAGACGGCAGGGGCGTCTCATCCACGACCGAGCGCCGCGTGGCGCAGGCTCCCTGGCAGGGGCCGAGAGGGGCCCGGACCATCGGTCCGGGCCCCTCTCTCGTGCTCGGCGCGCGTCAGGCGACGTGCGTCCCCGCGGAGCGCAGGTTCTGGCAGGCCTCGATGACACGGGCGGCCATGCCGTTCTCGGCCTCCTTGCCCCAGGCGCGCGGGTCGTAGTGCTTCTTGCTGCCCATCTCGCCGTCGAGCCGCAGCACCTTGTCGTAGTTGGCGAACATGAAGGCGGCCACCGGACGGGTGTAGGCGTACTGGGTGTCGGTGTCGACGTTCATCTTCACGACGCCGTAGTCGACCGCCGCCGAGATCTCCTCGGGCAGCGAGCCCGACCCGCCGTGGAAGACGAGGTCGAACGGCTTGGCCCCCTCGGGCAGCCCCTTGGCGGCCGCGACGGCGTCCTGGGCGGCCTTGAGCACGTCGGGGCGCAGCTTGACGTTGCCCGGCTTGTAGACGCCGTGGACGTTGCCGAAGGTCAGGGCGGTGATGTAGCGCCCCTTCTCACCGAGGCCGAGGGCCTCGACGGTCGCGAGGGCGTCCTCGGGGGTCGAGTACAGCTTGTCGTCGATGGCGCCGACGATGCCGTCCTCCTCGCCGCCGACGACCCCGACCTCGATCTCGAGGATCGTGTGGGCCGCCTGCGAGAGCTCGAGGAGCTCCTGGGCGATCTCGAGGTTGCGGCCCAGCGGGACGGCCGAGCCGTCCCACATGTGCGACTGGAACCAGGGCAGCCCGACGGTCTTGACCCGCTCGATGGAGGCGGCGAGCAGCGGCCGGACGAAGCTGTCGAGCTTCGGCTCCGGGCAGTGGTCGGTGTGCAGGGCGATGTTGACGTTGAAGTTCTTGGCGACCTCCTGGGCGAAGGCCGAGAAGCCGAGCGAGCCGGCGACCATGTCCTTGACGGTCGAGCCGGAGAAGAACTCGGCGCCGCCGGTCGAGACCTGGATGATGCCGTCGCTCTCGGCCTCGGCGAACCCGCGGATCGCGGCGTTGAGGGTCGAGGACGACGTCACGTTGATGGCGGGGTACGCGAAGGAACCAGCCTTCGCGCGGTCCAGCATGTCGGCATACACCTCTGGTGTTGCGATGGGCACGGTACGTCTCCCTTGGGTCGGCTGCGGTACGACTCAAATCCTTCCACGTCCACCGGCCCGGCCGCGCCGTGGCTCCGGGCGGCGAGACCGAATGCCGCACGGTGCCAACGAAGCGGTGTCGAACATCACGTCACGCAGCCGCCCCGGCGCGCCGCGGGTGCTACGGCTCGAGGATGTAGGGCGTCGTCGTCGCGACCGCGTGCAGCCCGAGGGCCAGCAGGATCGGCCGGCTGTCCGGCGAGCAGTCGACCCGGACGAGGGGGTAGCCCGCCTCCAGCGAGAGGCGGGCCCGGTGCACGACGCCCGCCCGGTACAGCCCCCGACGCCGCCACTCGGGGTGCGTCGTCCCACCCCAGAACCCGCAGAAGTCGGTGCCCTCGCTGAACCGCAGCACGGTGTAGGACACGACCGGCCCGCTCGGCGCCGACTCGAGGTCCTCGGGGTCTCCCGGCTCGACGACGAAGGCCCTCAGCAGGTCGGGCCGGTGCCGTTGCTCGGCCCGCAGGTGCTCGTTGACCCACCCCGTGCTCTCGCCCCAGACCTGGTCCATCAGCGCGCCGACGCGGTCCCAGTCCGCGGCGGCGTCGGCGTCGATCTCGCGGATCCGGACGCCGGCCGGGAGGGCGACCTCGTGCAGGAGGTCGGCGCACGCGCCGAGGACGAGCGACTCCTCGCCCTCGGGGACGAACCCCGCCGCGAGCAGCCGGGCCCCGAGGTCGGCCGGCTCGTCGGTCGAGTACGTCTTCCACTCCACCCGCTGGCCCCGGCCACGGAAGAACTCGACCTGCCGGCCGATCCAGTGCTCGGGGTCCTCCCCGAGCCCGGCCGGGCTCTCGATCATCGCGCCACGCATCGTCGGGTCCGCGGGGTAGTGCCGGTGGACCGGGCCGTCGTGCTCGACCACGGTGCCGGGCGCGGCGTCGGCATCGGTCAGGCGGACCTGACGGTGGAAGGTCTCGAGGAGTTGCTCGGGCGTCACGGGTTCGGGCATGGGCAGCAGTCAACCGCAGACAGGTACCGGCGCTCATCCGGGATTCCGCCGGACCCGTCCGGTAGGCCGGTACGACGCGGCGGCGCCGCTCGCGGCATACCGGCGCGGCGGTCGGTTCAGGGGCGCTGGTCGAACACGTGCCGGCGGACCCAGGCGTGCAGGGCGACGGCGGCGGCCGCGCCGGCGTTGACCGAGCGGGTCGACCCGAACTGGGTGATGTGCAGGACGACGTCGCAGGCGGCCCGCATCGGCTCGCTGAGGCCCGGCCCCTCCTGCCCGAACACGAGCACGCAGGACCGGGGCAGGTCGAAGGTCTCGAGGGCGAGGGAGCCGGGCAGGTTGTCGATCCCCACGAGGGGCAGCGCGGTGCCGTCGGGGCCGGCGGTGGCCGCCCAGGCGAGGAGGTGGGCCACGTCATGGTGGTGGTGCTCGTGCTGGTACCGGTCGGTGACCATCGCTCCACGACGGTTCCACCGGCGGCGGCCGACGACGTGGAACGCCGCGACGTTCATCGCGTTGGCGGTGCGGATCACCGAGCCGATGTTGAAGTCGTGCTCCCAGTTCTCGACGGCGACGTGGACCGGGTGCCGCCGGGTGTCGAGGTCGGCCACGATGGCGTCGTGCCGCCAGTAGCGGTAGCCGTCGACGACGTTACGACGGTCGCCGTGGGCCAGTAGGTCGGTATCCCAGTGCTCACCGACGGGCCAGGTCCCCGGCCAGGGCCCGACGCCGACGTCGTCGCGGGGGAGGTCGCCGCTCACGCCCCGATCCCATCACGACCGGCCCGGCGCTGTCTCGGACGGGGCGCCGGTCCGGGGCGTGTCCCGGGGCGGTCGCCGGCAGGGTCCCGGGCCGGCGCAGGGCAGCGCTCGGCCGCGGGCAGAGGGTCAGTCGACCCGGCGGGCCACGAGGTACATCGGGACGAAGATCACCGAGCCGAGGAGGCACAGGACCGCCCACACCTCGGGCCGGTCGATGCTCACCCCGAGGAGCACCGCGACGACGGGACGGCGAGCCTGTGCGCGCTCGCGGGCATCCTGGAGCACCCAGGTCGCCGCGGCCGCGATGAGGGCGACGAGGACGACGGCGGTGAGAACGGGGGCGGTCACCGAAGGAGTCTCCCACCGTCGGCCGTGGGGGCGACCTCCCGGACCGGTGCGCTCAGGGGGCGGGCTCGGCCAGCCACTGCCCACCGCTCAGGACCACGCGGTCGGCGAGCTCGTTCTCCTCGCGCCAGGCCTGCACCCGGCTCGGCCGGACCACGATCGCCGCGTCGGCCCACGACCGGGGGTCGGAGTCGAGCTTCCTGGTGAGCAGGTCCAGGGCAGCCGGGCTCAGCCCGTCGAGCCCCCCGACCACGGCGCGGCCGTCGAGGAGGACGACGTCGCGGGTGCGGCCGAGCGAGATCCGGACGTCGGGGTATGCCGCGAGGTTGCGGACCGTGCGCGAGCGCGCCGCGGTCACCGCGACGACGGCCCCGTCGACCCAGGCGAAGGTGAGCGGGACGAGCCAGGGGCGGGTGCCGTCGGTCGTCGCGTACCAGGCGTCGACCTCGGACCCGAGCAGGACGAGGGTGTCGCGGACGCGCTCGGCGAGCGGGCGGGCTGGGTCGGTCATCCCGTCACTGTAGGCGGGTGGCGCGGCGGGCAGGGGCTCAGCCGTGCACCCGGGAGAGGAACTGCCGGGTCCGCTGCTGCCGCGGGTTGTCGAGCACCTGGTCCGGGGGGCCCTGCTCGAGGATGCCGCCGCCGTGGAGGAAGCAGACGGTGTCGGCGACCTGCCGGGCGAAGCCCATCTCGTGGGTGTTGACGATCATCGTCATGCCCTCGGACTTCAGGTCGCGGAGCAGGTCGAGGACCTCGCCGACGAGCTCGGGGTCGAGGGCCGAGGTCACCTCGTCGAGGAGCATGAGCGCCGGGTTGTTGACGAGCGCCCGGGCGATCGCGACTCGCTGCTGCTGTCCGCCCGAGAGGTCGTCGGGCCGGGCGTCGGCCTTCTCCGGCAGCCCGACCCGCTCGAGCATCGCCATCGCGGCCTCGCGGGCCTGCGCCCTGGGCCGCTTGTGGACGCGGACCGGCGCGAGGGTGATGTTGTCGAGGACGCTCAGGTGGGGGAATAGGTTGTAGGACTGGAAGACGATGCCCATCCGGGAGCGGATCTCGTCGGGGTCGACCGAGGGGTCGGTGATGTCCTCGTCCTGGAGCAGGATCTGGCCGTCGTCGACGGTCTCGAGCAGGTTGATGCAGCGCAGCGTCGTCGACTTCCCGGACCCCGAGGCGCCGATGAGGACGACGCACTGCCCCGCCTCGACGTCGAGGCTGACGTCGCGCAGGACCACGGTGGAGCCGAACGACTTCCGCACCCCGCGCAGGGACAGCAGGCTCACACCATGCCCCCGGCGCCGTGGAAGCCCTGCCGGCGGGCCACCCAGTCGGTGAGCCGCGCCATGGGGATGGTGAGACACACGAAGAGGAACCCGGCCACGACATAGGGCGTGAAGTTGAAGTCGATCGCCGTCTCGATCTGCGCGGCGCGGATCGCGTCGATCACCCCGAGCGTGGCGATGAGGCCGGAGTCCTTCTGCAGCGAGACGAGGTCGTTCATGAGCGGCGGCATGACCCGGCGCACGGCCTGGGGCAGGACGACGTGCCGGAGGGTCTGGCCGTAGGTCAGTCCCAGCGACCTCGCGGCGGCGCGCTGTGACGGATGGACCGACTCGATGCCGGCACGGAACACCTCGGCGACATAGGCCGAGTAGGACAGCACGAGCGCCGCGCCACCCCAGAACAGCGGGTCCGAGGGCAGGCCCGACAGCCGCAGCGCCGGGGCGCCGAAGCCGAGCAGGAAGAGGACGAGGAGCAGGGGGAGCCCGCGGAACAGGTCGACGTAGGCGGTCGCCAGGAGCCGCAGCGGGAAGAAGACCGGCCCGCGCAGGGTCCGGAGCACGGCGATGAGCAGGCCCAGTGCGGCGATGAGCAGACCGCAGATGACCATCATCCGGATGTTGAGCCACAACCCGTCGAGGACGGCCGGGAAGGACTCGACGGCCTTGTGCCAGTTGAAGAACGTCTCGCGGACCCGGGGCCACCCGGGCGAGGTGACGACGGCGACGACGATGACGACGAGCAGGACGATCGTCGACGTGGCGGCGACCATCCCGGACCGGACGGTCTGGCGACGCCGGAACGCGTCACGCTCGGACTGGAGCGCGGACGGGGTCCAGGCGTCGCCGGCATCCGTGGCGACGATCCGGCTCACGACGTCAGGACAGCTCGGGGGCGCCCTGGGTCGACAGCCAGTCCTTGACGAGCGTGTCGAGCGTCCCGTCGCTCCGGAGCG
>Ga0187809_10000948_pt1 | contig 14242 bp, 11 predicted proteins | sample NC_wetland_sal_i_8_FD_132415 | JGI IMG/M metagenome (GOLD analysis project Ga0187809, IMG submission 132415) | Wetland sediment microbial communities from Neuse River Estuary, North Carolina, USA - ASW_4 | ecosystem: Environmental > Aquatic > Freshwater > Wetlands > Sediment | place: USA: North... | reverse complement strand
TGGCAGGAGGCGAACGAGGACCTGCTCTCGACCTTCATCATCCGCAACATCATCATGTACGCGGTGGTCGGCGCCATCCTGCTGGTGGCGAGCTTCGGCACCTACAACATCATTTCCACCATCACGCACGAGAAGGCGCGCGACATCGCCATCCTGAAGTCGCTCGGCCTGCCCGAGGCGACGGTGCGCGCCATCTTCGTCGTCGAGGCGCTGATCATCGGGCTCGCCGGCGCGCTGGTCGGCTTCGCCATCGGCTACGCGCTCTGCCTCGGCCTCGGGCTCATCCGCATCAACAACCCGTTCATCGACTCGGACCGGCTGCCGCTCGTCTACGCGCCGGTCCATTACCTCCTGGCCGGCACGGTGGCGCTGGTGTCGTCGGTCGTCGCCGGCTACCAGCCGGCGCGCAAGGCGGCGCGGCAGCATCCGGTCGAGATCATCCGGGGCGCGACATGACCGCACCGCTCATCGAGGCTCGCCGCGTCACGCGCATCCTGCCGGGCATCGTGCCGACGACTTTGGTGCGCGACGTCAGCCTGTCGATCGGCGCGCGCGAATTCGTCGCCATCACCGGGCCGTCCGGCTCCGGCAAGTCGTCGCTCCTGTATCTGCTCGGGCTGCTCGACCTGCCGACCGACGGCGAGGTGCTGATCAACGGCCGCGCGACGACGCACATGGACGAGGAGGAGCGGGCGCTGACGCGGCTGTCGTTCCTCGGCTTCGTCTTCCAGTTCCATTTCCTGCTGCCCGAGTTCACGATCCTCGACAATGTCATGCTGCCGATGCGCGCGCTCGGCCGCCTGCCGGCCGCGGCGATGCGCGAGCGCGCCGCGCACCTGCTCGCGGCGCTGGGCCTCGCCGACCATATGCACAAGCGTCCCGACCAACTGTCGGGAGGGCAGCGGCAGCGTGTCGCAGTGGCGCGCGCGCTCGCCAACGAGCCGCCGGTTATCCTCGCCGACGAGCCGACCGGCTCGCTCGATTCGAAGGCGAGCGGCCAGGTGTTCGATCTGCTGCATGAACTCGTCGAGGCGCAGGGCAAGACCGTCGTCGCGGTGACGCACGACATGGGGCTGGCCGAACGCATGCATCGTCACGTCGAACTGCTCGACGGCCGCGTCATCGCCGATGCGGGCCACGAACGTACGGCGGCGAACGCTGGTTCCGCCGAACAGCGGGCATAACTCGCCCCATTCGCCATCATGATACTTCTACGCCGCGCGACTCCGCGATCGGCGTCAAACTCGATTAACCGCGTTGGCTTCACATCCGCGTCGTGCGGAACGTGCCGACGCGTCCGGTCTTCTTTTCGCGGAGCAGCGACTGGAATCCCGATGTACCTGGAGAGACTTGCCCAGATCGACGCAGCGATCCGCGATGCGCTCAAACGTATCGAGCGGCAGCGCGCGTTCGTGGCCGACTTCCAGGAGCGCGGTTACGACATGCGCGCGGCGCTCACGCTCCTGTCGTGCCTGCTGACGCATCTGCGCCGGCTCGAGGACGAGCGGTGCGACCTCGTCGACATGATCGACGATGTCGTGGCGGTCTGACGCCTATCCCGAAGCGCCGCCGTTCGTCATAATGCGCGCCGTGCGACGGGGAGGCGCGTGTGGGCAAGGACCGGCTGGCGGCGTTCAGCGACGGCGTCATCGCCATCATCATCACCATCATGGTGCTCGAGCTGAAGCTGCCGGACGACGGCGGCTTCGGCGCGCTCGAGGCCGTGGCGCCGAGCTTCGTCGCCTACGTGCTGAGCTTCATCTACCTGGCGATCTACTGGAACAACCACCATCACATGGTGCACACGGTGAACCGCGTCGACGGGCTCATCCTGTGGGCCAATTCGCATCTCCTGTTCTGGCTGTCGCTGATCCCGATGGCGACCGGCTGGCTCGGCCGCAATTTCCTCGCGCCGGTGCCGACCGCCGTCTACGGCGTGGCGTTGCTGATGCCGGCCATCGCCTATTTCCTGCTGCAGCGGGCGATCATCCATCGCCAGGGCGCGCACTCGGTGCTGGCCAAGGCGGTGGGCAGCGACATCAAGGGCAAGATGTCGCCGATCCTGTACCTCAGCGGCATCGCGCTGGCGTTCTATCAGCCGTGGCTGTCCGTCGCGCTCTACGTGCTGGTCGCGGCGATCTGGCTGGTGCCGGACCGCCGCATCGAGCGCGCGCTGCGCGACACCTGACCGTCACTTCTGCGGCGGCACGATCGCCCAGCCGGCCTGCAGCGGCTTGGTGCTGTGGCGATAGTGCAGGTCGATCGGCGCCTGCACCTGCGCGTTCGGCGCCATCTCGCGCAATTCCGCCGGCACCTGATGGCGGTCGCCGTCGGTCCACACCACCACGGCGCCACGGCGCCTGAGGTCGTTGAGGTCGATCCACGGCGCGCGCGCCGGATTGCCGTCGACCAGCACGCGCGGCTGGTCGGGGGAGTAGTGCGCGACATTGCCGCCGTCCCACATGGTGCCGATGACGTATTTGAGCGGCGTGCCGAACCGCGCGTGCCAGTCGCGGGTGATGTCGCGGCCGAGCGTGCCGCCGGGGAAGAAGACGGCGCGGTAGCGGTGGTCGAAGCGCGGCAGGATGTCGTAGTTGGCGACGAAGGCGAGCGCCAGACAGGCGAACACGATGGCCCAGGTGAGCAGGATGCGCGACAGCCGCGGCAGTTCGAGCCGGCGCTGCGCGACCATCACCAGCCAGACGCCGAGGAACAGCCACAGCGGATAGCCCCACATCGCCACCGCGCCGCGGCCGCTGACGACGCCCATGAGGAGCACGGTGACGACCGGGCCGAAGGCGAGCCACGTGACGATGCGCACATCGAACGCGTCGGCGGCGAGCACCGCGCGCGGCTCGCTCAGGTCGCGCTTCGGGATGAACAGCGGCCCGGCGATCAGCAGCGACGGGATGAGGAAGAAGAGCTGGCTGATGCCGAACTCGAACGGATGCCAGAGATGGTCGTACCAGCCGCGCGACAGCACGGCGCGGTGCTCGGCATAGGCGAAGGGCAGGAAGTCGGTGCGGAACAGCCAGATCACGTGCGGCGCGGTCACGACCAGCGCGACGGCGATGGCGATGTAGGGGCCGGGCGTGGCGAGGCACTTGCGGGCGTCGCGGTCGACGAGCGCCATGACGACCATCGGCGCGACCAGCACCACGACGAAGTACTTCGCCCACAGCGACATGCCGACGGCCAGCCCGAGCAGCAGCCAGTCGCTCGTGCGCCGTTCGCGCAAGGCCCGGTGCAGCGCGAACCCGGCCAGCGCCCAGAACGGCAGCTGGATGACGTCGTGGTTGAACTTGGCGGCGGTGTAGTTGACGTAATGCAGGCCGTCGAGGATGAGCACGGCGATGAGCGCGCCGGCGCCGCCGATCAGCGGCCGCGCCGCCATGTAGACGACGGCGAAAGCGGCGCAGACCGAGATCTCGGCCAGCAGGTAATACGACCAGTCGTGACCGGTGACGAGGTACGCCACCTCCACCAGCCACCACGGCAGCGGCGGCAGCTTGTCGTAGCCGAGCTGCCACTCGCGCCCGTACATCAGCGCCTCGATCAGGTCGAGCGGCAGGTTGGCGTAGAGCAGGGTCGGCAGGACCGTCCACACCAGCGCGTGCAGCGCGAGGAAGGCGGCGAGGGCCTGGCCGGGGGCCCGGCTCACCCAGGCGGCAACAGGGAAGGCGCGCTCCTTCGGGTCCAACGGTCAAGTTCCTGCGAATAAAGGACGATCGGTCCTTACCATAGCAGGACTTCGCTGTTGCGCAGACCTGCCGCGTCATGGACATTGGAACAGGAAGCGCGAATCGTTAAGCGGAGTTCGCGCCGTCCGCGCGGGGGTCTTCGAAGGGCAATGCGCCGTCTCAGCGCCATCTTCATCGCCGTCTGCATGGTCATCATCGCGGGCTCGCTCGGCGCCGTGCTGTTCCTGGCGTTCAAGCTCGACGGCCGCAGCTCCGCCATCGTCGGCCTCGGCGCGCTGATGGCCATGGCGCTCTACAACACCATTTCCAGCCGGCTGCGCGACCGCACCGATCTCGGCGACCAGATCGCCGATCTGTCGCGCGGCACCGGCGATCTTGCCCGCCAGGTGGCGGAGCTGGGCCGGCGCCTGAACGCGGTCGAGACCAGCGTCAGCACCACGGTGTCGCGCGCGCGCGGCGCCGTCGATCCGCTCGCCGCGGAGATCGGCGAGCTCGGCACTTTGGTGCGCCAGCTCGCCGACAGCGTCGCCGCGCACGACGCGGTGCTGCGCCAGAGCGGCGCGCCGGCAAAGCGCGCGCCGGCCGCCCCGGTTGCCATGGCCGCACCGGCCGATGCGCCGCTGGCGCTGAGCGAAACCGACGCCGTGTCGGCGCCGCGGCCGCGCGGCCGCAACGCCACCGTCGATCTCATCACCGAGGCCATCGACGCGCAGCGCATCGACCTCTATCTGCAGCCGATCGTCACGCTGCCGCAGCGCAAGGTCCGCTATTACGAGGCGATCTCGCGGCTGCGCACGGCCGACGGCACCATCGTCGCGGCCGCCGAGTTCGTCGACGCGGCGGAAAACGCCGGCCTGATGCCGAAGATCGACAACCTGCTGCTGTTCCGCGCCGTGCAGGTGGTGCGGCGGCTGCAGATCAAGAGCCGCGACGTCGGCGTCTTCTGCAACGTCAGCCCGGCGACCCTGATCGACCCGGGGCATTTCCGCCAGTTCCTCGATTTCGTCGATGCCAACCGTGCGCTCGCCGATGCGCTGATCTTCGAATTCACCCAGAGCGCCTGGCGCAACTTCGGTCCGATCGAGCAGGAGAGCCTGTCGGCGCTGGCCGAGCGCGGCTTCCGCTTCTCGATGGACCACGTCAGCGATCTGCGCATGGAGCCGCGCGAGCTGGCGGAGCGCGCGTTCCGCTTCCTCAAGGTGCCGGCGAAGCTCCTGCTCAACAAGGCGGCGGGCGCGCAGAGCGACATCCACCCCGAGGACATCGCCGACCTGCTCGCCCGTTCGGGCATCGACCTCATCGCCGAGCGTATCGAGAGCGAGAGCACGGTGCTCGACCTGCTCGACTACGACGTGCGCTTCGGCCAGGGCTTCCTGTTCTCGGCGCCGCGCCCGGTGCGGCCGGAGGCGCTCGGCGCCGCCGAGGCGCGGCCCGAACTCGCCGCCGCCGTGCCGGTCGCTTGACTTCCTTTTCTGTCTTGACCTCCCCCTGAAAGGGGGAGGTCGGCGCGCTCATAAGCGCGTTCAGGCGCGTCTTCGACACGCTATTGGCGCGTCGGGTGGGGGTCTGATTTCGCGCACCGCCAATCTCGTGTATTGACCCCCTCCCTGACCCTTCCCGTTTCAGGGGGAGGGAATGAGGCGCTGTCCCCTGACGCTTTCGAGGCTCCTTGTGCCGCCGATCATCCCGCATTTCTCCGCGCTCGCCGCCGACTACGATCTCCTGCTCTGCGACGTCTGGGGCGTCGTGCACAACGGCGTCGCCGCGTCGCCGGCCGCCTGCGACGCGCTGATGCGTGCGCGTGCCAGGGGCGCGAGCGTCGTCTTCATCACCAATTCGCCGCGGCCGAGCGAGCAGGTCGAGCGCCAGCTCGTGCACCTGCACGTGCCGCGCGAGACTTACGACGCCATCGTCTCGTCCGGCGACGTCACCCGCGCGGTGATGACGTCGCGCGTCCGCCGGTCGCTGTTCCATCTCGGGCCGGAGCGCGACGCCTCGGTGTTCGCCGGCCTCGACCTGCGCTTCGCGCCGCTCGAGACCGCCGACTACGTCGTCTGCACCGGCCTCGTCGACGACGAGACGGAAACGCCGCAGGACTATCGCGCCACGCTCGAGCAGATGCTCGCGCGCAAGCTGTTCATGCTGTGCGGCAACCCGGACATGGTGGTCGAACGCGGCGACAGGCTCGTCTACTGCGCCGGCGCGCTCGCCGACATGTACCAGACGATGGGCGGCGAGGTGCTGTTCGCCGGCAAGCCGTACAAGCCGATCTACGAGATGGCGCTGGCGCGGGCCAAGGCGGCGGCCGGGCGCGAGGTCGGCCTCGGCCGCGTGATGGCGATCGGCGATTCGGTGCGCACCGACCTCAAGGGCGCGCGCACGCTGGGCGTCGATTTCCTGTTCATCACCTCCGGCATCCACGCCGAGGAGGTGGGCGGCCGCGACAAGCCCGATGCGACCGCGCTCGGCACCGTGTTCGCCGCCGCCGGCGACATGCCGAAGGCCGTCATGCGGCAGCTGATGTGGTGATCGGCTTTTTGCGCGAGCATACGACCCGCCTCATCCTGAGGAGCGGCCGAAGGCCGCGTCTCGAAGGATGGGGCGGCCCCATGGTTCGAGACGCGCTGCTTTGCAGCGCTCCTCACCATGAGGCCGATAGAGCCTGAGGGTCCCTGTCTGCGCGGGGGCGACAACTACGCCGCCGGGGCGGAGACGTCCGGGAAGATCGCTTCGATCTTGTTGCGCAGGGTCTGCGCGTTGAACGGCTTGACGATGTAGTTGGAGACGCCGGCCTTCTTGGCGGCGATCACGTTCTCGGTCTTCGACTCGGCCGTCACCATGATGAAGGGCAGGGCGCCGAGCTCGGGATCGGCGCGCACCTCCTGCAGGAGGTCGTAGCCGCTCATCGGCTCCATGTTCCAGTCGGAGATGACGAGGCCGTATTTCTGCTTGCGCAGCTTGGCGAGAGCCGCCGCGCCGTCGCTCGCCTCGTCGACGTTGTCGAAGCCGAGCTGCTTGAGCAGGTTGCGGATGATGCGGATCATCGTGCTGTAGTCGTCCACGACCAGCACAGGCATCGACAGATCGACAGCCATACGTCTTCGCCCCTCCAAGAGGCACTCCGCGGATCGGCGGAACCTACCACCGGTGCTTGAACAACTTGTTAAACCGTTTGTTAAACTCTCCTTTACCGTACGGCCTCGGTATGTCCGGCGCTTGACGGGCGCGTGTCGGCGCGATTGAACGTGCGCCGCATGACCTCTTCCGGACGGCGATGAGCGGTTCACGACAGACATTCGCGGTGGTGCGGGGCGACGCCGCGGCGGTGGTGCCGGGCGCGCTCTCCGGCTGCGTCGTGGCCATCGGCAACTTCGACGGCGTGCACCGCGGCCATCGCACGGTGATCGGCGCGGCGCTGGCCCGCGCCAGGGCCCTGGGCCGGCCGGCGGCGGCGCTGACCTTCGATCCGCACCCGCGCACCTTCTTCCGGCCCGATCTGCCGCTGTTCCGGCTGTCGTCCGAGACCGACAAGCTGCGGCTTCTCGCCGCCACCGGGCTGGACGGTGCCGTGATCCTCCGCTTCGACGCGCGGCTGGCGGCGACCTCGGCCCAGGACTTCATCGACCGCATCCTTATCGACCGGCTCGGCATCGCCGGGGCGGCGATCGGCTTCGACTTCCATTTCGGCAAGGACCGGCAGGGTTCGCCCGCCTGGCTGGCCGGGCAGGGCGCGGAGCGCGGCTTCGCCGTCGACATCGTGCCGCCGCTGGAGGACGAGGGGCGGCCGGTCTCCTCCGGCGCGGTTCGCGAGGCGCTTGTCGCCGGCAAGGTGGTGGAGGCCACGGAACTGCTCGGGGCGCCCTGGTTCGTCTCCGGGCCGGTCATCCACGGCGAGAAGCGGGGCCGTGACCTCGGCTTCCCGACCGCCAATGTGCGGCTCGACCCGTCCTGCGGCCTCAAGCACGGCATCTACGCCGTGCGGGTGGCGGTGGACGGCCGCCTTCATGACGGCGTGGCAAGTTTCGGGCGCCGGCCGATGTTCGACAACGGCGCGCCGCTGCTCGAGACCTTCCTGTTCGACTTCTCCGGCGACCTCTACGGCAAGGTCCTCGACATCGCCTTCATCGGCTGGCTGCGCGGCGAGGCGAAATTCGCGTCCATTGAGCTGCTGCAGCGGCAGATGGACGACGACGCGGGCCAGGCGAAAGCCGTGCTCGCCCGCGCGCCCGGCGCGTTTCCGGCGCTGGGCGCGATTTGACCCTTCCTTTGTCGTCCCCGCGAAGGCGGGGACCCAGACGCCGTGCCCTCTCGATAGCCTGCGGCGTATGGGTCCCGGGTCTCGCAATAGCTCGCCCGGGACGACAGCAACTTTGGTGCCTTTCCCGCCTGAAACCGCCCTGCTAAAAGCCCGCTATGTCCAAGCCCGAACGCGATTATTCCGAGACCCTGTTCCTGCCGCAGACGGATTTCCCGATGCGCGCCGGTCTGCCGCAGAAGGAGCCGGAGCTGCTCAAGCGCTGGCAGGAGACCGGCCTGTACCAGCAGTTGCGCGAGAGCGGGAAGGGGCGCGAGAAGTTCGTCCTGCACGACGGCCCGCCTTACGCCAACGGCAACATCCATATCGGCCACGCGCTCAACAAGATCCTCAAGGACGTGGTGACGCGCAGCCAGCAGATGCTCGGCTACGACAGCAATTACGTGCCGGGCTGGGACTGCCACGGCCTGCCGATCGAGTGGAAGATCGAGGAAGAGAACTACCGCTCCAAGAACAAGGGCAAGCCGAACTTCTCGACGCCGCGGGCGATGGTCACGTTCCGCCAGGAATGCCGCGCCTATGCCGAGAAGTGGCTCAACGTGCAGCGCGAGGAGTTCATCCGGCTCGGCGTCGAGGGCGACTGGCAGCACCCTTACACGACGATGAGCTTCCCGGCCGAGGCGCAGATCGCGCGCGAGCTGATGAAGTTCGCCGCCAACCGCACGCTCTATCGCGGCTCGAAGCCGGTGATGTGGTCGGTGGTGGAGAAGACCGCGCTCGCCGAGGCCGAGGTCGAGTACGAGGATTACACCAGCGATACGGTGTGGGTGAAGTTTCCGGTCAACCTCTCCGTCATGCGCGGGCTTGACCCGCGCATCCACGCCTTGCTTGCGAACGAAGCCGTGGATGGCCGGGACAAGCCCGGCCATGACGGTGTGGCGAGCGTCGTCATCTGGACGACCACGCCGTGGACGCTGCCCGGCAACCGCGCGGTCTCTTATTCGCCGAAGATCAAATACGCGCTCTTCCAGGTCACCGATGCGGCGGCCGACAACTGGGCCAAGGTCGGCGATCGGCTGATCCTCGCCGAGAATCTCGCCGCCGAGGTTTTCAAGCAGGCGCGTGTCGCCGCCTATGACAAGATCGCTGACGTATCCCCCGAGTTGCTCGATCGCACAGCGCTGAGCCATCCTTTGGCGGACCAGGGCTACGACTTCGTCGTGCCGCTGCTGGCCGGCGAGCACGTCACCGACGACACCGGCACCGGCTTCGTGCACACCGCGCCCGGTCACGGCCGCGAGGACTTCGAGGTGTGGACGGCGAACGCGCGCGCGCTCGAAGCGCGCGGCATCAACCCGGCTATCCCCTACACGGTCGACGAGAACGGCGCGCTGACCGCCGCCGCGCCCGGCTTCGAGGGCAAGCGCGTCATCAACGACAAGGGCGAGAAGGGCGACGCCAACGAGGCGGTGATCAAGGCGCTGCAGGCCGCCGGCAATATCATCGCGCGCGGCCGCCTCAAGCACCAGTATCCGCATTCGTGGCGTTCGAAGAAGCCGATCATCTTCCGCAACACGCCGCAGTGGTTCATCGCCATGGATAAGGGCATCGATAAGCCCGGCGATACTTTGCGCGACCGCGCGCTCAAGGGCATCAAGACGACGCGCTGGGTGCCGCCGCAGGGCGAGAACCGCATCACCGGCATGATCGCCGGCCGGCCCGACTGGGTGATCTCGCGCCAGCGCGCCTGGGGCGTGCCGATCGCGGTGTTCATCAAGGCGAACGCCGACGGCTCAGTCGAGATTCTGCAGGACCCGGACGTCAACGTGCGCATCGTCGAAGCCTTCGAGGCCGAGGGCGCCGACGCCTGGTACAAGGACGGCGCGCGCGAGCGCTTCCTCGGCAAGCTTTCGAACGAAGGCTGGCAGAAGGTCGACGACATCCTCGACGTCTGGTTCGACTCTGGCTCGACGCACGCCTTCGTGCTCGAGGACCCGGAGCATTTCCCGTCGCTCGCCGGCATCAAGCGCAAGGTCGACGGCGGCGCCGACACGGTGATGTATCTCGAAGGCTCCGACCAGCACCGCGGCTGGTTTCACTCGTCGCTGCTCGAGAGCTGCGGCACGCGCGGCCGCGCGCCGTTCGACGTCGTGCTGACGCACGGTTTCGTGCTCGACGAGAACGGGCGCAAGATGTCGAAGTCGCTCGGCAACGTCGTTTCACCGCAGGACGTCATCAAACAATCCGGCGCCGATATTCTGCGCATGTGGGTCTGCGCATCGGATTACGCCGATGATTTGCGCATCGGCCCGGAAATCCTGAAGACCACAGCTGATACGTATCGCAAGCTCCGGAACACCATCCGCTGGATGCTCGGCTCGCTTTCCCATTTCAAGGATGAAGACCGCGTCAAGGTCGATGCGATGCCGGAGCTGGAGCGGCTGATGCTGCACCGGCTGGCCGAGCTCGACGAACTCGTGCGCAAGGCCTACGCCGATTTCGACTACAAGCGCATCTTCGCGGCGCTGTCGGCCTTCATGACCGCCGACCTGTCGGCGTTCTACTTCGACATCCGCAAGGACACGCTCTACTGCGAGCCGATCTCGTCGGTGAAGCGCAAGGCCTGTCTGACCGTGGTGGATTATCTGTTCCGCTGCACGGTGACGTGGCTGGCGCCGATGCTGTGCTTCACCGCGGAGGAGGCGTGGCTGTCGCGCTACGGCAACGAGGCCAGGTCGGTGCATCTGGAGGACTTCCCGAAGGTGCTGCCGGCGTGGCGCGACGACAGACTCGCCGAGAAGTGGCGCAAGGTGCGCACCGTGCGCCGCGTCGTCACCGGCGCGCTGGAGATCGAGCGCGCGCAGAAGCGCATCGGCTCCTCGCTCGAGGCGCACCCGATCGTGCACGTGTCGAACCCGGAGCTTGCCGAGGCGGTGCTCGACATCGATCTCGCCGAAGTGTGCATCACCTCGGCCGCGACCCTGGTCGAGGATGCCGGCCCGGCCGACGCCTTCCGCATGCCGGACGTGTCCGGCGTCGCCGTGGTGCCGAACCTCGCCGAGGGCACCAAGTGCGCGCGCTCGTGGCGCGTGCTCAACACCATCGGCGCCGACCCGGACTACCCCGACGTCTCACCACGCGACGCACAGGCGCTGCGCGAATGGGACGCACTGCGCAAGGCCGCGGAGTGATGATCAGAACGCTGCGTTGATGGCTGTCATCACCGGGCTTGTCCCGGTGATCTCGCTTAGGCGGGCAAGGACGTGCCTGGTGAATCGGGATGGCCGGGACAAGCCCGGCCATGACAGTCTGGAGAAGCGTCGTTGGACCGATCGAAGCAATTGTCCGTCTTCTCCTCCACCTTGCGCCTCGGCGTCATCACCGCGATCCTCGCCTGCGCCGCCGACCAGGCGAGCAAGCTGTACCTGCTGTTCGTCTATCATCTGCCGCAGCATGCGCCGTTGCGGCTCGGCCCGCTGTTCGACTTCGTGTTCGTGCGCAACCGCGGCATCAGCTACGGCCTGTTCCAGACACAGGGCGCGCTCGGCCAATGGCTGTTGCTCGGCTTCAAGGTCGCCGCCGTCATCGCGCTCGGTGCCTGGCTGTTGCGCGCGCACGACCGGCTGACCGCGCTGTCGCTCGGCCTCATCATCGGCGGCGCCATCGGCAACGCCATCGACCGCGTCGCCTACGGCTGGGTGTTCGATTTCGTCTTCTTCCACATCCATACGCCCGCATGGCGTTTCGACTGGTACGTGTTCAACCTCGCCGACGTGGCCATCGTTGCCGGTGTCGTCGGCCTGCTGTATGAAAGCCTCTTCGGCGGCCGCGCCGCAAAAGCGCCCTGATCCGCCGCAAATGTCGCGCAGTCGCGCCAGGGTGTCGCAATCGTGCCAATCCGACAGAGACTGATCGCTGCCGCGGTGCTCGCCGCGGCCGTCGCCGTGCCTGCCTTGGCCGATGAGGCCGGCTCACAGGTCGCCGATTACAAATTGCCGAACGGGCTGGAGCTGGTGGTGATCCCCGATCACCGCGCACCGGTCGTCACGCACATGATCTGGTACAAGGTCGGCTCCGCCGACGAGACCGCCGGCCATTCCGGGCTCGCGCACTTCCTCGAGCACCTGATGTTCAAGGGCACGGCGAAGCATCCCACCGGCGAGTTCTCGCAGGTCGTCGCGCGCATGGGCGGGCAGGAGAACGCCTTCACCACCGACGACTACACCGGCTACTTCCAGCGCGTGCCGAGCGCCGACCTCAAGACCGTGATGAGCTTCGAGGCCGACCGCATGACCGGCCTGCAGCTGACCGACGCGGTGGTGCTGCCCGAGCGCGAGGTCATCCTCGAGGAGCAGAACCAGCGCATCGGCAACAATCCGCGCGCCAAACTGTCCGAGCAGATCGAGGCGGCGCTCTATCTCAACAGCCCCTACGGCCGCCCGGTGATCGGCTGGCGCCACGAAATGGAGAAGCTGACGCGCGACGACGCCATCGGCTTCTACCGGCGCTTCTACGGCCCGAACAACGCCGTGGTGGTGATCGCCGGCGACGTGACGCCGGACGAGGCGCTCGCCGACGCCAAGGACACCTACGGCAAGGTGGCGCCGCGCGCCTTCATCCCGCCGCGCGACCGGCCGCAGGAGCCGAAGCCGATCGCCGCGCGCCGCCTGACCATGGCCGATCCGCGGGTCGAGATCCCGGTGATGCAGCGCGATTATCTCGTGCCGTCGTTCCACACCGCCAAGCCCGGCCAGTCGGAAGCGCTGCAGGTGCTGGCGCACATCCTCGGCGCCAACGCCAACAGCCGCCTCTATCAGGCGCTTGTGGTGAAGCAGAAGCTCGCGGTGGCGGCCGGCGCCTGGTACGAGGCCTCGGCGCTCGACGACTCCAAGTTCGGCATCTACGGCTCGCCGCGCGAGGGCGTCACCCTGCCGCAGATCGAGAGCGCGGCCGACGCGGTGATCGAGGACGTCATCGCGCACGGCGTCACCGCCGACGAACTCGAGCGCACCAAGACGCGGCTCATCGCCGACGCCGTCTACGCGCACGACAACCAGGCCAGCATGGCGCGCTGGTACGGCAGCGCGCTGACGACCGGCGCCACCGTCGCCGACGTCGAGAGCTGGCCCGACCGTATCCGCAAGGTCACCGCCGCGCAGGTGCAGGACGCCGCGCGAATGTGGCTCGACAAGACGCGCTCGGTCACCGGCTATCTCATCAAGGACACGCACAAGGCGGAGCGCCGCTCATGATCCGTCATCTGGCCGCCGCCGCGCTGGCGCTACTCGCGCTCACTGCGGCTCCGTCCGCGCAGGCGATGACGATCGAGAAGATCGTCAGTCCGTCCGGCATCCCGGCCTGGCTGGTGCGCGAGCATGCGACGCCTCTGGTGGCGATGAACTACGCCTTCCGCGGCGGCTCGGCGCAGGACGAGGCCGACAAGGCCGGCACGGCCAATCTCGCCTCCGACCTGCTCGACGAGGGCGCCGGCGACCTCGACAGCGCGACCTACCACAAGCGTCTCGAGGACCACGCCATCGACCTCGGCTTCCAGGTCGGCCGCGACTATCTCTACGGCACGCTGCGCACGCTCAACGAGCACCGCGACGAGGCCTTCGACCTGCTGGGGCTGGCGCTGAGCAAGCCGCGCTTCGACGCCGACGCGGTCGAGCGCGTGCGCGGGCAGATGATGGCGGTGCTGCGCCGGGAAACGACCAGCCCGAACAATCTCGCCAGCCGCACCTGGTGGCGCACGGCCTTCCCGAACCATCCCTACGGCCGCGCCACCGAAGGCTCGCTGGAAACCGTGCCGCGCGTCACCGCGGCCGACATGCACGCTTACGTCCAGCACGTCTTCGCCCGCGACGGCCTGACCGTGTCCATCGTCGGCGACGTCGACGCCGAGACCGCGGGCAAGCTCATCGACCGCGCCTTTGGCGCGCTGCCGACGAAGGCCGACCTCAAGCCGGTGGCCGCCGCGGTGCCGCAGGGCATCGGCCGCCGCATCGTCGTGCCGGTCGACGTGCCGCAGGCGGTCGTCACCTTCGGCGGCAACGGCATCGAGCGCAGCGATCCGGACTTCATGGCCGGCTACATCGTCAACCACATCCTCGGCGGCGGCAGCTTCTCGTCGCGGCTCTATCGCGAGGTGCGCGAGAAGCGCGGGCTCGCCTACGGCGTCTCCGACAACCTCATCTGGTTCAGGCACGCGGCGGTCGTGCTTGGCGGCACGGCTACGCGCGCCGACCGCACCGCCGACGCGCTGTCGATCATCGAGAAAGAGACG
>Ga0187809_10000947_pt1 | contig 14249 bp, 12 predicted proteins | sample NC_wetland_sal_i_8_FD_132415 | JGI IMG/M metagenome (GOLD analysis project Ga0187809, IMG submission 132415) | Wetland sediment microbial communities from Neuse River Estuary, North Carolina, USA - ASW_4 | ecosystem: Environmental > Aquatic > Freshwater > Wetlands > Sediment | place: USA: North... | reverse complement strand
CGGGTCCGAGCAGCTCGCAGGACCGCTGGGAGGAGAACCCCGGCGTCAATCCCTTTACGCGCGCTACGGCAATTGCAGCCCTCGTGGCCGCCGCGCCCTGGCTCGAGCCCGAGGAGCGAGACTATGCGCTCGAGCTCGCCAACGACTGGAACGAGCGGCTGGAGAGCTGGTGCTATGTAGAGAACACCGAGCTCGCGGCCACTCTCGGAGTACGCGGCTACTACGTGCGCATCGCACCGCCGTCCCGAGCAGGGGCGGATGGCGGCCGAGTCGAGCTGCGCAACCGGGAAGGCGCGACGGTGACTGTCTCGGAGCTGGTCAGCCTCGATTTCTCGTATCTCGTGCGGCTCGGCATCCGCAGCGCCCTCGACCCGCGCATTCAGGACACGATGCGCGTCGTCGATCACGTTCTCACTGTGCAGACCCCCTCCGGCACGCTCTATCGCCGATACAACGGCGATGGGTATGGCGAGCATGCCGATGGGCATCCATTCAATGGTCAGGGCGTCGGCCGTGCGTGGCCCCTGCTCGTCGGTGAGCGCGGCCACCTGGCACTGCAGTCGGGTGAAGAGCCGTTGCCCTATCTGGAGACGATGTGGCGCTGTGCGAGCCGTGGCGGGATGCTGCCGGAGCAGGTGTGGGATGCCGACCCGATCGCCGCCCTGGAGCTCACGCCGGGACGGCCCTCCGGCAGCGCGATGCCGCTCGTGTGGGCGCACGCCGAGTTCCTGAAGCTTCTCGTCGCCCGCGAGCGCGGTCGCCCGATCGAGTGGCTCGCCTCAGTCGAGCACCATTTCGGCCATCGCCCCCTGGCCCGCGATGGCGACGCCGACTCGACAGCATCGAGCCCGGCCCGCAGCCGGGCGGAGATCTGGCACTGGAGGGATGATGCTCCGGTCGCAAAGCTGCCCCTCGGCAAGTCGCTGGCCGTCGAGGATCGGATTCCCTTCACTCTTCATCTGGGCTTCGACGGATGGCAACGCACCGAGGACCGGCCTGCAGAGCCCGTCGCCTTCGGCGTCTGGTCGGTGACCCTGACCGCACGGGAGCTCGCGGCGACGGCGGAGGTCAATTTCACGCGAAAGTATGCCAGCGGCTGGGAGAGGCGCGACCACCGTGTCGCACTCGAGCGAAGCGCCGCAAGAACGACTGAGGCCTCCCAGCATGCCCCGGCGCATCGTGACTCGCGCTCGCTCGCCATCGAGGACGCATAGGACGGGGGAATAGCACGCAGATAGCGCGCACGCCTTGCGGCTCCCCCACCCGGAGCGAGCTCTGCCTATCTTCCGAGGGAGATGCTGGCATTGGGGCGCACAGAATGTTGGCGTAACCTACGGACATGGATACGCTGACCGGCATCAAGATGTTCCTCCAGGTGGTCGAATCGGGGAGCTTCGTGGCAGCCGCGGATCGGCTCGACGTCTCCACGGCGATGGTCAGCAAGCACGTAATGAATGTCGAGGATCGCCTCGGCGTCCGCCTTCTCAACCGCAACAGCCGCACGCTGAGCCTCACCGAGCCCGGCAGAGTGTATTTCGAGCGTTGCAAGGTCATTCTGGATGACCTCGAGGAAACGGAGCTCGAGCTCGGCTCCCTTGGCACCACGGCCCGGGGAACCCTTCGGATCACCTGTCCCAGCTGGTTCGCCGGCCAGCGTCTGGCGGATGTTCTCGCCCGCTATCGGCAGCGCTATCCGGAGGTGGTGGTCGACGTCTCATTCGAAGATCGGATCGCGGACTTAGTCGAGGAAGGCTACGACCTCGCGCTGCGAGTATCGCCAGACGCGCGCCTGCTGCCTTCGGGACTGATCGCGAGGCCGGTGAAGTCCATGTCGTTCCTCCTGGCTGGGTCGCGAGAGTATCTCGAGCGTCACGGCACACCTGGGTCTCCCGAGGACCTTGCTCATCATGACTGCATCGCAGTGGGTTCGCAGGACTCCTGGGTGCTACGGGGACCGACGAGCAAGACCGAGGTGCCCGCGCGCGTCGTGGCTCGCTATCGCTCGATGGCGGGCGTGGCGCACGCCGTTGCAGCTGGGATCGGACTCGCACCGCTGCCGCGCATTTTCTTCGAGGATCCGCTGTTCGCGCCGCGTGTGATGCCCGTCCTTCCGGACTATCCAGTCGCGCTCGGCACCCTGTACCTGGTGTACGTCAGCCGCCGGAACGTCCCTCGCAAGATCCGCTCATTTATCGACTTCTTCCTCGAGGCAGCGCTCGGCAAGCAGGAGCAGCCGGCCATCGCAGCGGTCGCCTGATCCCGGATCGCTCAGCGGAATGACTTTGCTATCTCGACGCTTCCCCATAGGAACGACCGTGAGCCGATGCCCGAGCGCAGCTCCGCCGATTGCCAGCGGGCCAGGTATTGCACCGCCCATCCGGACGCGCTGCGGAATTCAACTCCCGCCCAGGCTTCGCCCAGCGCCGGATTCAGGCCACCCTCTGGGTAGGTGAGATCGCTATGCCGAAATTGCCCTTGAATGAAGGCATTGTAGGCCCGCGCCTTGACTCGAACCCCCGCGAAGGCGAATAGCTCGGGCGGCGCGCCCTCCGGCAGGGGCGGCGGCACCGGCTGGGTCTCCTGCACGTACATGTCCTGCTCCGGCGTGAAGGACCACCACGGGGATTCGATACGGCCCCACCTTGCATTGAGAGCGACGCTGGCTTCCGTCACGGTGCCGAAACTCAAGGCGCTCGTCCACTTGCTGTCGCCGTGCCAGGGACCGCGGCCAAATCGGGCAAGCACGGCCTGGCGCGCGAGACTGTAGCGAGCCGTCGGCTCGCCGCCATCCGAAATCTGGTGTGACCAGCCCTTCGGCCGGGCGCTGCCCGTGAGATCGTGCAGAACCCGCTGGACATCGCCGGCGGCAGCAAGTCCGAGCACACCGATGGTCAGGCTCGTGTCGTAGGCAACCGCATCGTCCTGCGAAACGTAACGCCTGCCTGCGCTCACGAAGAAAAGACTCGCGTACGGGCGATCACCCTGCACGACATCGCGCGCGCTCAGGTCTCGAGGAGTAAAGACCAGCAACCCGACTGCGAAAGCACGGGCCGGCCGGCGGCCCATGACCCCCGATCCGATGGCCCTGCAACTTCCGCCATCGACGAAGTCGAGCGCGCGATCGAGCATACGCCCGGGGATTCCCGCACGGCTGCCGGACAGCGTGACTTCACCTCCGCCGTTGTAGTCTTGATCGCGTGAGGCATCTGTCAGCAGATGCTCGTCCAAGACCAGCCCCGCGCCCACACCAGCCGGCTCGGAAGCATCGGACTGCGCCGCCAACTGCACCGCCGACCCGCAGGTGTCGCGTCGACGCCCGACCACCTTAGCAGCGACGGACGTCCCCGCATGTGCCGACAAGCACCACGCCAGTACCAGGAGGGACAGCAGCATCTTGATTTGTCGCATCTGCCGCATGGTTCCGAAAGACGCCTCCAGCTACAACACCCGCAGAGTTGATGATTCTTTTCCCGGCCGTTGACGCACAGGTTTCCTCGCGCGAAATGCAGCATGAAGCGCCAATGCCTTGTTCCATCCGCCCCGCGCGCATAGCCTCTCCCCCACTGAATTGCGATGAGCTGGCGTCCGTGCAGTAAGGCGCGAAGCGCCGGGAGACTTCAATGGGCGGCGAGATGGTTCTCTTGAGAGTGGTGGACGACGCGCAGGAAGGTTGGAACTGCATGCCATTCGCCGAATTTCTCGAACGCATCAACCTGGCATCATGGAAGCGAGGCCAGGAACTGGTTGGAATGGTATTGCCGCAGGCACCGCCGGAAAGACACCATTGAATCGGGCCCTCATGGGCAAACAGGCCGAGAGGCCGATGATCGAGCGAGGAGCACACCTTATGCGACAGACCGAGAGCGCCAAGCGAGCCCACGCGTGGGTCGTTGATTACAGCGCCGCGAGAGCCAGAGCCATCGAATGGCTCGGCGACCGATACCTGCTGGCAAAACCCATCAATCGCTCCATCGCCGCACGGCGCCATGAAGGCGGCCACCGGCCTCTGACCGCGATCGCTCGCGTGCCGCGCGCAAGCACCTGATCTCCCCCAAGACCGGCGCATCACAGAACCCCCCTGTACGCCGGTGGCCTTGCCGGCGGGATGTTTCATCCCGTCGGCGCTTTTTTCCCTTCCTCCCGATGTCAACGCTTGCGAAACGCTCCATCTACTGCGCGCGAGTTGCTGGCACGCGCGCACGCCCCTACAGTGGTTTCGTCAACCAACGCACGCCGCGTGCCAATGGCGCTGGCAGAGCATGGAGTACCAGGATGAACCTTCGAGTCTCAATACCAGGTCTTGTCGCGATCGGCATGGCGGCGCTGCAGAGCCATCCAGCGGCCGCACAGTCGCGAGCCACGTCGCAAGAGCTTCAAATCTATGCCGGCGAAATCTTTGGCGACCGCCTCACCGAGACTCCGCTGAGCGGCCGATATCCGCTTCTCAATGATGACGCTGTGTTCGGCGGACGATACACATACGACTTTTCGGACCAATGGGGCGCACAGCTATCGGCCGGCTACAGTCCCAGCCGCGCCGCGCGCATCCCCGGCGGCTCCAGCAACCTCGGCCTGACGACGGTGGACCTCGATGTGCTGTGGAATATCACTCCCGGATTCCATTGGGGCGGCCGCATGCTCATTCCCTATACCGAAGCCGGCGTCGGATACGCATGGACAAGTCTCGACCACCCCTTATACGGGGAGATCGGCACGGGCCATGCCACTCTCACCGATAGTAACGGATACACGGCAAACATCGGTTTCGGCGCGAAGTACTACCTCACGAGCAGCTTCTTCGTAGATTTCGACGCGCGCTACCGGTATCTGAGCAGACTCATCAACGCGCAAGGCCAGGGGCTCAACACCGCCGAGACCACATTGAGTGTGGGCTATCGATTCTAGGTATCTACGTTGTTTCCTCGGAGGCGACGCACGGATGTGTGCCGCCAGTTCCAAGGCTGCAGAGGTCCCCCTCATGCCAAACTGGGAATTTCGTCACGACGCCGGTGAGGGCGTGATCGCCCTCTCGGGAACGTGGCTGGCACGCGGCGGGGAGGCGCCCGTGCCCGAGGTTGGCAGACTCTGCAGGCGAGCCGCGATCAGGCGACTCTCGTTCGAGGTCGGCAGCCTGGACCGCTGGGACACCCTTCTGGTCGCCTTTCTGTGGGACATCAAGCGGGGTGCAGCTGCTGCGGGCGTGGCGCTCGATGACAGCGCTTTGCCTGAATCGGCGAAGCAACTGCTCCAGTTGCTTCCCTCCCGTACGGCCAGACATCCCGCAATTGCGTCGCCCGAGCTGGGTCTTCTGGCGCAGCTCGGCAGCGGATCGATCGACGTTCTCGCCGAAGCCGGCGCGAGCGCGGCGCTGACTGTCGCGATGACCATCGGCAGCGGCCGACTGCTCCTCGGGCGCGCTCGGGTTCGCGCCGCCGATTTCCTCGGAAATCTGCTCGATGCGGGACCGCGAGCCTGGGGAGTGGTCGGCGTCGTCAACTTTCTGATCGGCGCCGTCCTGGCGTACATCGGCGCCGCCCAGTTGCGTCCTTTCGGAGCGGGCGATTACGTTCCGAGCCTCACCGCGGTGGCCTCCGTACGGGAGATCTCCAGCGTCATGACCGCGATCGTGATGGCCGGGCGCTCGGGCGGCGCTTACGCGGCCCGCATTGCCAGCATGAAGGGCAACGATGAGATCGCCGCTCTCCAGACTGCGGGCATTCCGATCAACGATTTCGTGCTGCTGCCGGCCGTCGCGTCGTTGTGCCTGATGATGCCGATTCTCTACCTGCTCGGCACATTCGCCGCCATACTTGGTGGACTCGGCGTCGCGGTGGCCTCGCTCGGCTTCAGCGCCGCCGGATACCTGCACGCGACCTTCCTTGCGGTTCCAGCGGACGATTTCATCTTCGGCGCCGGGAAGAGCTTCGCGTTCGCCGCGGTGATAGGCATCATCAGCTGCCGAACGGGACTGAAGTCGGCTCGCAGTGCCGCCGCGGTCGGCCAAGCCGCGACAGCCGCGGTGGTGGCAAACATCATCGGCATTATCGCGCTCGACGCCATCTTCGCCGCAATCGCGGGCGCTTTCGGATTTTGAGAGCCATGGAGGTCTCACCACGGCATGCGGATCGTACGCCCATCATATCGCTACGCGACGTGACGCTCAGCCATGAGGGCCGGACCATTCAGCGGCATCTGTCGTTCGATGTTCGTCGCGGCAGCATCTTTGCCATCATGGGGGCAAGCGGGACCGGCAAGAGCACGGCTCTACGTTCCATGATCGGTCTGCTGGCGCCCCTGACCGGCGCAATGCTCGTCGCGGGACAGGATTACTGGGCCTCGAACGCCTCGGAGAGAGCCCGTATCGGGCGCCGTTTCGGGGTGTTGTTCCAAAGCGGAGCGTTGTGGAGCTCGCTGACAGTGAGTGAGAACGTGGCGCTGCCGATGCGGATGCTCACCGACATGGACCGGAGCACAATCTGCCGCATGGTGGAGCTGAAGCTCGCGCTCGTGGGGCTCGAAGAGGCGGGGAGTTTTTATCCCGGAGAACTGAGCGGCGGCATGGTGAAGCGGGCCGGCCTGGCGCGCGCCCTGGCTCTCGATCCGGAAGTGCTCTTCCTCGATGAGCCTTCCTCCGGTCTCGACCCCGTATCGGCCCGGCACCTCGACGATCTTATTCTCGATCTGCGCGACGCGCTGCAAACGACCATCGTCATCGTCAGTCACGACCTGGCGAACCTGTTCGCAACCGCCGACGATGGTGTGTTTCTGGACGATCACACTCGCACCGCGATCGCGCGTGGCGCACCCGCCACGCTTCGAGACCGCTGTGACGATCCACGAGTTCAGGCATTCATGCGGCGCGGGCTGCCGGCTCCCACGCCTGTAAGAGAGGTTGTATGACACGCGCCCGACTTGCGATGGTGGGCCTCTTTGTGATCTGCGGCTCTGCGCTTGCTTTGTTCGCCATCGTTTACTTCGGAGCGATCGATCCATTTGGACATGACACGACCGCGGAGGTTGTCTTCGATGGTCCCGTGAGCGGGCTTGCGGTGGGGGCGCCCGTCACGCTTCACGGGGTTCCGATCGGTCACGTGACCTCGATCGGGATCGACTACGATCCGAAGACTCACCGCGTGCACGTGCCGGTGCGCATCGAGATTCAGGACGACACGGTCAGCCTTTCAGGGGACTTCCCGGGCGCGAGACCCTCGATATCCGCCTGGGTGGCTCAGGGGCTCAGAGCGAGGCTGCTGCCCGTGAGTCTGATCTCGGGGCAGACCGAGGTCGATCTCGCCTTCGATTCGTCCGACCCCCCGCGGCTGCATCCGAAAACCGCAGGATTGCCGGAAATCCCGACCTCGGGAGCCGAAGGTGGCCCGTTGGCGGAGCAGCTCAGTGACTTGCCGCTGCAACAGCTCGCGCTCAACGCGAACGCCGCCCTACGGAGCCTGCAGCGGCTCGCCGAAGCGCTGAATGGCAGCATTCCTCCACTGCTCGAGAGCGCCACGCGAAGCTCGACCATGGCGGGGCAGGCCTTCGATGCAGCGAGGATTTCTCTGACCCGGCTGCAACGCCGAACGGATGTCACCCTGAGCGGCATCGACCAGCTGACCTCCGCCGGTCGAAGCCAGCTCGAAGCGCGCGGCGCCGATCTGCACTCGCTGCTGGTTTCTTCCAATCAGGCTGTTCTGCAGGCGCGTGACACCTTGGGAAGCGTCGAAGATCTTACGGACGCGCGATCACCGGCGCGAATGACTCTCGAGGAAGCGTTGCAGGACCTGTCGGATGCCTCAGCATCCCTGCGCGGATTTTCTGCCGACATCGAGCAGAACCCGCGTCTCCTCCTGACCGGACGACGGCGTTGAACAGGACACCCCGATGGACGGCGTGCGCCATACTCGTTGCGCTGTCGCTCGCAGGCTGCGCAGCGCCGCCGCTCAGGCTCTACACCTTGGGAGCGTCCTCCGTCAGCGCCGACGCCAGGCCGCTGCCTCGGGGTGCCCCAGTGATGAAGGTGGATCGGCTCATTCTGCCGGATGCCATCGATTCCGACGACATCGTCCGCCGTGACGGGGACATTCTGAAGCGCAGCCCCACGGGCCGCTGGGCCAGCCGTCTGTCGCTGCTGGCGACAGATCTTGTAACCTCGCGGATTGCAATGCGCGCCCCAAATACGCTGGTGACCGACCAATGGCCCGCCCGGACGCCGGACTATCGGCTCGTGATCCACGTCTCGCGGCTGGACGTCACGAGCCAGGGAAAGGCATTACTGGATGCAGAGTGGGAGATCTTTTCGCGCAATGCCAGGAGGCACCCTGCTCGAGGCCGGGTCCAGGTGACGCTTTCCGGCCCTGACGGCACGGACCGGGATGTGGCGACGCTCGATTCCGCGCTCTTTGAGCGGCTTGCCGATGCCATCGACGTTCCCGGAGGGTCTGGCAAACGAGAGCTGGCTTCCGAAAAGAGCAGCTCGGCGGCAGCCGATTAGGCGAAATTATTGGATCTACATAATTCCAGGTATTCTAATAACGTAAGCGTCAATTCTCGACGCTGCCACAGAATTTACGCTCTGACCGGAGGAAGATCGGAAATCCCGCAAGCGAAGGGATCCCGGCTCACGCTCACTTCCAATAGAAGTGATGCACTTCCAATGGAAGTGCCCAATACGACGCCTGCCGAATGCTTACTGAGGATCAGCGTGTGCCCTCCCGCCCGGGCGCTGGCGGCCATCGGTCGTCCTCAGTCTTTATCATGGTCCATGGAAGAGACTAGCCTGGGAACCCCTCCGCAACCTCGCGCACGCCGCAGCGGAATGCCAGTATGCTGTCCGGACGCATCAAAGTGTCATTTTTCTGTACGAAGTTTCCGACAGCATCTTGATACAGCGTTTGCCGCGTCCAGACTAATTTCAACGGCTTAGCGGATCAATGCTGGTTTCACATTTACGCCCGCCAGCTGCAGCCATGCGGGCTTCAGATTCCCGCCCAGCGCGGCCGCTCCGAGTCCGCTCCCGCTGCTTCGACCCGCATCCATACCCTGTCGCGCGAGCGGCTGGCCGAAGCCGCCCATTCTTTACCTTTCCTGCGGGAAAGCTTTGGTCTCCCTTCATGCGCGCAAGGCTGTCGCGCTGCACAGTGTCGTCACCTCGCTCGCCATCAGGCCGGGCGATGGATCGACCTCCCACGTGATTCTCGCTCGAGGAGACGACCATGAAATCCACCAAGGCCTCTTCCCAGCACCCCAGCGCGCGCAGGCTCATCCTGGCATCACTCGCCGCGGTAGCGCTGCCGTTGCTCGCCACTTCGGGCCGCGCCGCGACCCCAAGCCCCGGCGAAGAACCGGCCACCGTCACGGTACAGTTTGCAGATCTCAATCTGAAGAGCCGCGCCGGACTGAATCAGCTGTATGAGCGCATCATCACCGCCGCGAGGATGGTATGCGGCGGCGACGACGGCGATATGCGCCCGCTGGAGAATTGGACACGATTTCGGCTGTGTACGCGCCAATCGACGGCCCGCGCCGTAGCGGCCGTGGGCATCCCCGAGCTCGTAGCCTTGTACGCTCGCAAAGCCGGTCATCCGATCGCCAGGACAACGCTGCTGGCGAAGCGCTGAGGTCACGCGGCGGATCGGCTCGGACCGGCTCCCGGGAGGCGGCCCGAGCCGATCAACACCCTGCCGGCGTCAGGCCCGCGTGGGACCGCAGCGGCACATCCCCCTTCAGTCGCATCTGCCCCAGCGCCCGCCGCTCGCTCTCGATGCATATCCGATCGTCCCGCTCGATGGAGCGGAACGCCGGCGTGGCACGCAAGGACTCGAAGGCGGGATTGCCCTCGATCCGTGCCCACCAGCCGATCCGGCTCGCGCCGAGAAGCTGCCGCACGGATCGCAGCGCCATGTCATTGCGGCCCAGCAGGGCCGAGGCGGTCGCACGCGCCCATTCGTCAGCGCCAGCCAGCCCGAAGGTGCCGCCGCGGTCGAGAAAATCGAGGATCCGCGCCGCCAGCCGGTCACCACGCCGGCGATCTCCCGCCAGGTGCTCGATCGTTGCCAGCTGGATGACCTGTGGGTAGTTGCGCTCGGCGACGGCGAGGCTGTCACCTTCCCGCTCGAGGTCTGGAATCGCGAGGATGAAGCGCTGCGCCGCCGCCGGATCGCGGTTCGCGATGGCGTTCTTGATGACGGCATCCGTGGTCAGAATCACGGCCAGACCGTTCGTCTGCTCGGCGGTATCGCCCATGGCCGACCGGATCGCGCCCTCCGCGCGGTGCAACCGGCCAGATCGATAACAGATGAGCGCTTCGCTCGCGCGACCGTCCGCAGAGCCCGGAGCGTAGCCGCGCAGCACATCGCGAGCCGCATCCAGGTCGCCGAGGTCGACGTAGAACCAGAGCAAGCGGTCGCGGGGCCAATCGACATAGGGCTCGATGGCGACCGAACGCTCCGCGTACTGGATGGCCTGCGCAAGGCGCCCTTCGGCGGCCCGGACTTGCGCGAGCCTCGCATAGGCCGGATAGAAGTCCGGCGCCACTGCGATCGCCTGTAGATACAGCGCCACGGCCTCCTCCCTGCCCCCGAGCGCGGTGCGGACGATCTCGCCTTTCAGGTAATGATTCTCCGGGCCGAGAGGATCGACCAGGCGCGCCCGATCCACGGCTGCCAGCGCCTCATCAGTGCGGCCCGCGTCGTACAGATACGAGGCGTACAGCCGCCACCCGGGCCCATAATTCGGCGCCAGCTGCAGCCCGGTGCGGTAATCGGCCGCGGCCGCCGCACTATCATGCAGGACGTCATCGCGATACTGGCCCCGCACGAAGTAAGCTTCCCCGGCTTGCGGATCGATGGCGATGGCCCGCTCGATCTCGCGGTCGATTTCCTGCCACGCAGCGCGCGCTTGCGCCGGCGCGGTGCCGCGCAGCTGCAACAGCAGCAACTTGGCCCGCGCGAGCTCCGCGATCGCGGCCGCGAACGAGGGCGCCAGCTCGGTGGCGCGCCTGAACCGGCGGATCGAGGCTTGCACGTCGGGTATGGTGCGGGAGTCGACCAGGGCACGGCCCTGCAGATAGGCCAGATAGGCCTCGGTTCCATACTGTGCGTATTCGAAAGAGCGGCCGTGCAGAGTGACGTCGAGCTCTCGCGCCACCTGCTCCGCTATCTGATCCTGCAGCGCAAAGACCTCGTTGACCGGTCGATCGAGCTTGATCGACCAGATCTCCCGGTCGCCGCGGGCGTCCACGAGTTGCGCGGTGACCCTGAGGACGCCTCCGGCGCGCTGCATGCTGCCGGTGACGATATAGCGAACACCGAGGCGGCGGCCGGCCTCCGCCGGATCGGGTGTGGGGTTGCCGAGCGCGAACGAAGAAGAGCGCGAAACGACGATCAGCTCCGGAACACCCGCCAGCTTGTGCAGCACGGCACCCGCCACGCCGCGGGCGATGTAACTGTCGCTCGGGCGTGGGCTGAGGTCCTCGAACGGCAGCACGGCGACTGCGCGGGGCTGCACGGCCGTTACGCCAACACTCGTCGGAGGACCGGCCAGCGGCACGCGCAAGCGTGACAGCAGGATCGTGCCGATGGCAGCCACACCGATGACGAGAGCCGCGAGCCAGACCCCACGTGCGGGTCCCGCGGGAGCCAACGGGTACCGCGCCGGCCGCGCTTGCGGCGTCGTCGGCGCATCGGGGACGGCGGCCACGGAGGGAGCCGCTGATGTCGCCACGGCGCCGGTGGCCGCCGAGAGCGATGCCGACTGCTTCTCGACCGCAGGAATCCAGCGATACCCTCGACCTCGCAGCCCCTCGATATAGCGCGGCGTGCGCGCGTCGTCATCGAGCGCATCGCGCAGGAGCTTCACCCGCTGATTGAGGGCCGGGCTGACGATCGCCCTCGGCCATACCTCCTTCATGAGGGCTTCGCTCGAGCGCAGATTCGGCGCGCCGCGCATCAGCGCCAGCAACAGATCGAAGGAAAGCTTCGGCAGTGCGATCGGCTCCCCACCCCGCGTCACCCGCTGGCGGCCGACCTCGATGAGCAGGTCGCCGCTGCGATAGCGCGCGAACTCGCCGCTGGAGCGCTCGGGGCTGTCGGCTGACGGCAGGTTGCTCATGAAGACCCGCTGGCCGACGTCAGAATGTCGCCCGGACCGCCATGAAGATTTCCCGCCCCATCAGATCATAGAGGGGAAATGTGTTGATCGTCCCCGCGGCCGCGGAAATATCCGCCGCCGGAATGAACGGAGGGTCCTTGTCGAGAAGATTGTTGACGCCGCAGCGCACCTGCAGCGCTCCCGCACCGGTCCAGACGCCGGTGAGATCGACATAACTGTAGCTCGCGATCCGGGTGACCTGCGGGTCGATAAAGCCCTCCTCCGCCGATTGCAGCAGCGGCTGCGGGGAGTTGTTGTCGAAGGAGGTGCGGCCGATGAAGCGCCAGCGCGCAGAGATCAGAAGCGCCCAGGGCGTGCGCCAGCTGAGGCGCAGGCTCTGGCGCCAGCTCGGGTTCACGGAGCCGCCGAGACAGGTCTGTCCGAACAGGCCCGCGCAATCGTAGCTGGGCGCGCCGGCGTAGGCGGTCACGGAGTCGTGCTGCAGCCACGCGCCGGTCAGGACCGCGCGCAGGATTCCCCATCCTGAGGGCAGACGCCAGCGGTAGCTCCCCTGGACGTCGATTCCGGACACCAGGGCCGCGCCCGTGTTCGTATCGTTCTGTGCGATGTAGCCCCCACCCGATGCCGTAGCGCCGGCCAGCGCGCCATCCGGCCGACGCGCGATCTGTCCGCACGCCAGCGGGTCGCCTGTCCGCAGACACCGTTGCAGCGTCACGATCCCGGGGACTGTCGCAATCTCCCGATCGACGCGGATGCGGTAATAGTCGAGGCTGGCCGTCAGGGCAGCGAGCGCCGGCGGCGTGAAGGTGAAGCCCGCCGACCACGTGCTCGCCACCTCGGGCGCGAGCCGGACATTGCCGCCGATGAGCTCTCCACAGGCGAAATTGGGACATTGCGGAATCGTGCTGGTACCTCCCGCCGCTGCGCCATAGCCGTCGCCATACTGCGCGGCGGTCACTCCCGTGTTGGCGCATTGACCGAGACTGGCCGCGGCGTGCACGGCACCCTGATGCGTGGGCGCGCAGGGGTCGCTCGCGACCGAGGTCGAGCCCTCGTACGACAGCGGTGTGTACAGCTCGATGATGTTCGGGGCCCGCACGACCCGGTCGCGGGCGTAGCGCAGGCGAACGGCGCGCGCCGGCGCGAGCTGCAGCTCCAGTTTGTACGTGTTGGCCGCTCCGGCCGTGGAATAGCGCGAGTAGCGGTACCCGGCGGACGCCAGCAGGTCGTGCAGCAGCGGCCGACCATGCGCGATCGGCAGGCGGGCCTCCACGAAGACTTCATCGACGGCAATACGCCGGTCGATCGCCACCGCCGCGCCACCGTATCCGGCGAGATCGCCGGACAACTCCGCGGCGTCGGGCGCGAACCTCAGGCTGTCGTAGCGGTGCTCGACGCCGGCGTTGACCGCAAGTCCGTCGGCGGCCCAGGGGGACTTGATCCCATAGCGCCCGAGCTCGCCGGTGACATCGAGATGCGCGACAGCCTCGGCGCTGGCGCCACTGTCCGTGCCAGGCGTGTAGAGATACTGCAGTTGAGAAGCCGTGACTCCGCCTGCCGTGAAGATGTCGTACGGCACGCAGCCCCCATCACCGATGCAGACGATCCGGCCTGACCCGTCGCTGGTGGCCTGCAATGCTCGGTTGACCGCGGCGTAGTTGAAATAATCGAGGTTGGCCTGATGAAGCGAAGTGCGATGGTAGAGCCCGTAGGCGTCATAGCTCCACGCGCCGCCGAGCTCCCCCGCGACGCCGGCGACGGCGCGGTAGCTGCGGTGCTCGAACAGCGATTCGCGTGCGCCACCTTCGATGTTGCGCCGGCCGATGTCGAGGGCCGCGCTGGCGGACCCGGGCACAGCGGCGTCGGCGGCGATCTCGGCGGGCGTGCAGATCGTCGCCGCCTCCTGGGCGCTCAGCAGCGGATTGCTGCAATTGACGAGGTAGGTCCCGTCGGCGGAGAGGGTGTTGTTGCCCTGAAAGAGTCCCGACGGAGCGATCTTCGTCTCGGTGCGGTCATCCATGTAGCCGAGCTCGAGATAGGGACGTGCGGCAGCGCCGAACGCAAGGTAAGCGATGAGGCCGGCCTGGTGGCGCGTGTCCCCGCGCTGCATGTATTGATAGGGCGCGGCGTTGAAGCGCGCCGGG
>Ga0187809_10000946_pt1 | contig 14255 bp, 14 predicted proteins | sample NC_wetland_sal_i_8_FD_132415 | JGI IMG/M metagenome (GOLD analysis project Ga0187809, IMG submission 132415) | Wetland sediment microbial communities from Neuse River Estuary, North Carolina, USA - ASW_4 | ecosystem: Environmental > Aquatic > Freshwater > Wetlands > Sediment | place: USA: North... | reverse complement strand
CCGGACCAGGTGCACTACGGCCAGGCCGACGCGGTGCATGCCGCCCGCCAGGACGTGCTCGATCATGCGTTCCGCAGCAACCCTGAGCGCTTCGTCAACAAAACGCCTGTGCCGCCAGAAAAACCAACCGCCACATGGATCAACCCGCCAGTGCCGAACAACCGAACCTGACGTGCCAACCCCGGCGGCTTCGATGTCGCTGTGACCTCCGTGCCGCCCCAAAGCTGCGTCCCGGTGACCGTGCCCCGCCCGCCCTCTGCACTACGTCTTATGGGTCGGCCGCCACTGTCTTCCGTTACGTAACGCTATCCGGGCTTCTCCACGACGACGCAGCCCTCAACCGCCAACCGACCGCACACCAAATTCAACCCAACCCAGAGGAGCCAACAGAACCGAGCCTAAATGCCGAACCCGGATGTATCAAAGTCGTTGACACGCTCCGCGCGACGATCTCCAGGTCAGCAATGCAGCGAGGCCGGAGGCCGCAACCGAATCATCTGGCGGATCATCTCGCAGCGTCCATGTGAAATGCTGCATTTTTTAGATTCACCACAAAGACACCAAGACACTAAGTCTTGGATCGGCCCCGGTCGCATGTGGCCCTGAGTCGTGGATGGCCGGCCTGCGCCGGCCATGACGGGGTGGCGAGGTGATGAACAAATTCAAGGCAGCTGAGGGAAAATTGCCGCTTTGCGCAGCATCCGGCCGCCTCTTCCAAGCCGCGGGCGACTGGAAACCGGCCAGCCGGCGCTTGGCACGACCATTGCACAATCAGTTCCGGCTCCGCTCGGGCGGGGAAACCAAGAGAAAACAGGAACAGGACTGAGGCTCATGTCATCTGCCGAACCCAAGCTCTCGCGCCGCGGTCTTGGCCGCCTGGGCGCGGCCGCGGCCACCATCGCCGCAATCGGCGCCACCGCCGCCGCCACCAAACCCACCCCGGCGCGCGCGGCACCCACCGGCGGCACCATCAAGGTCGGCATCCTCCACTCGCTCTCCGGCACCATGGCGATCAGCGAGACCACGCTGAAAGACGTCATGCTCATGCTGATCGAGGAGCAGAACAAAAAAGGCGGCCTGCTCGGCAAGAAGCTGGAAGCCGTCGTCGTCGACCCCGCGTCCAACTGGCCGCTGTTCGCCGAGAAGGCGCGGCAGCTGCTGGCGGTGGACAAATGCGCCGCGGTGTTCGGCTGCTGGACGTCGGTGTCCCGCAAGTCCGTGCTGCCGGTGTTCGAGGAACTCGACGGCATCCTGTTCTACCCGGTGCAGTACGAAGGCCAGGAGTGCAGCCGCAACATCTTCTACACCGGCGCGGCGCCGAACCAGCAGGCCATCCCCGCGGTGGACTACCTGATGAACGATATCGGGGTGAAGCGCTGGGTGCTGGCCGGCACCGACTACGTCTATCCGCGCACCACCAACCAGATCCTGGAATCCTACCTGAAGATGAAGGGCGTGCAGCCCGCCGACATCATGATCAACTACACCCCGTTCGGCCAGTCGGACTGGCAGAACATCGTGGCGCAGATCAAGAAGTTCGGCACCGCCGGCAAGAAGACCGCCGTGGTGTCCACCATCAACGGCGACGCCAACGTGCCGTTCTACAAGGAACTCGGCAACCAGGGGATCAAGGCCACCGACATCCCGGTGGTGGCGTTCAGCGTCGGCGAGGAAGAACTGGCCGGCGTCGATACCAAGCCGCTGGTCGGCCACATGGCCGCATGGAACTATTTCGAAAGCGTCGATACGCCGGAGAACAAGACCTTCATCGAGGCGTGGCACAAATACACCGGCAAGGCCAGCCGGGTGACCAACGACCCGATGGAAGCGCACTACATCGGCTTCAACATGTGGGTGAAGGGCGTCGAGAAGGCCGGCACCACGCAGACCGACAAGGTGATCGACGCGCTGATCGGCGTCTCGGTGCCCAACCTGTCCGGCGGCTACTCGGCGCTGATGCCGAACCACCACATCACCAAGCCGGTGCTGATCGGCGAGATCCAGGGTGACGGGCAGTTCAACATCGTGTCGCAGACCCCGGGCCTGGTCGTGGCGCAGGAATGGTCGCCGCACGTCGCGGCAACCAAGGACCTGATCGGCGACTGGCGCTACCCGCTGCATTGCGGCGCGTTCAACGTGAAGACCGGAAAGTGCACCTCCGGCAAGAAGGCCTGACGGCCGCCGCTCCCGACCGTCAGACTCGAGGGGGCGGCCGTTCCTCCCCGGCCGCCCCCGTCGCTTCTCTGGTACAAAGATCGTCGCAATGAACCGGCTTCCGGCCTGGCTGTTGCTCGCGCTGCTGGCGCTGCTCCCGTTGCGGGCCCAGGCGCAGTCGCCGATGGATGCCGCGCTGGGCGAAATCGCCTCCGGCAACTACATGCACATGCGCGACGGCGTGACGCAGCTCGCCGCCACCGGCGATCCGCGCGCCGTGCTGATCATCGGCGCGCTGAAGGACGGCGCGCTGTACGTCAGCCCCGAACATACGCTGTACATCAAGACCGCCGCCGGCTTTGCCGATGCCGCCACCGGCAAGCCGTCCGACGTCATGGCGAGCGGCCTGAAGAAGGTCCGCACCAGCATCGTGGTGAGCAGCGCGATCGACGCCGCCATGGGCAGTCTGCGGCTGTTCGCGCCCGATCCCGCAGCCAGGATGGCCGCGGCCGAGGCGGTGTTCGAATCGCATGATGCCAATGCGCTGGACAATCTGAACAAGGCACTGGCGGCGGAGAAGAACCCCGCGGTGCGGCAGCGGTTGCAGCAGGCCCACGCCGCCGCGCTGCTGTTCTCCAGCGACGCCAGCGTGCCGGACCGGCTGGCCGCCGTCGCGGTGCTGCGCGAGCGCGGCGACCTGCAGGCGCGCGGCATGCTGGCCTCGCTCTCCGGTCAACCGGCTGCGGTCGCGGCGGCGGCCGACGCGGCGATGACGGCGATCGACCGCACGCTTGAACTGTGGAGCATCCTGCAAAGCGTCTATTACGGGCTCAGCCTGGGTTCCGTGCTGCTGCTGGCTGCGGCCGGCCTGGCGATCACCTTCGGCGTCATGGGCGTAATCAACATGGCGCATGGCGAGATGGTGATGATCGGCGCCTACGTCACCTACGTCGTGCAACAGGTGATGCACCAACTGGCGCCGCACCTCTATTCCGGCAGCCTGCTGGTGGCGATCCCGATGGCCTTCCTGATCGCCGGCCTGATCGGCATCGTCATCGAGCGCACGCTGATCCGCTGGCTGTATGGCCGCCCGCTGGAAACGCTGCTGGCGACCTGGGGCCTGTCGCTGGTGCTGCAGCAGGCCGTGCGCTCCATCTTCGGCGCCGACAACCGCGACGTGGATACGCCGTGGTGGATGAGCGGCGATGCGCATCTCGGCGGACTGACGCTGACCTGGAACCGCATGTACATCATCCTGTTCGCCTTCCTGGTGCTGGCGGCGCTGATGGCGGCATTGCGCTACACGCCGCTGGGCCTGCGCATGCGCGCGGTGACGCAGAACCGCCGCATGGCCGCGGCGATGGGCATCCGCACGCCGTGGATCGACGCGCTGACCTTCGGGCTGGGTTCCGGCGTGGCGGGCATCGCCGGCGTGGCGCTGAGCCAGATCGACAACGTGTCGCCCAATCTGGGGCAGAACTACATCATCGACAGCTTCATGGTGGTGGTGTTCGGCGGCGTCGGCAATCTGTGGGGCACCACCTTCGCCGCACTCACCCTTGGCATCGTCAATAAGTTCCTGGAGCCCTTCGCCGGCGCCGTGCTGGGCAAGATCGTCGTGCTGGTGCTGCTGATCCTGTTCATTCAGCGCAAGCCGCGCGGCATGTTCCCATTGAAGGGACGGGCGGTGGAGGCATGATACGTGTCATCGCTCACTCTTCCCGTGTCATGGCCGGGCTTGACCCGGCCATCGGCCCGACCCTGATCGGGCAACCACGCGAAGGCGCTCCGACCGTCCCCGGGCAGATGGCCGGGTCAAGCCCGCCCAAGACACGGATAGCGGCTGCAACGGCACGCTACTGGATTTCCGCATGAAACTGGACCGCACCGCTTTCATCGCCGTGATCCTGCTGCTTGGCGGCGCGCTGCTGGTGGCAGCGCTGAACCTGGCCACGCCCACGACATCGCCGATCCATGTGCCGACCTACGTCGTTGGCCTGACGGGCAAGTACCTGTGCTATGCCATGCTCGCGCTGGCGGTCGACCTGGTCTGGGGCTTTGGCGGCATTCTCTCGCTTGGCCATGCCGCGTTCTTCGCCCTCGGCGGCTACGCCATGGGCATGTACCTGATGCGCGAGATCGGCCCCCGTGGCGTCTATGCCAATCCGATCCTGCCCGACTTCATGGTGTTCCTCGGCTGGCATTCTCTGCCCTGGTATTGGTACGGCCTGAACTGGTTCCCCGTGGCGATGGTCCTGGTGGTGCTGGTGCCCGGCCTGTTGGCACTGGTGTTCGGCTGGCTGGCGTTCCGCTCGCGCGTCACCGGCGTGTACCTGTCGATCATGACCCAGGCGCTGACCTACGCGTTGATGCTGGCGTTCTTCCGCAACGACATGGGGTTCGGCGGCAATAACGGCATGACCGACTTCAAGGACATCATCGGCTTCCCGGTGCAGGCCGACTCGACCCGCTGCGGCCTGATGGTGATGTCCGCAGTGTTCGTCTGCCTGCAATACTTGCTGGCCCGCTTCATCGTCGGCTCGCGCTTCGGCAAGGTGCTGATCTCGGTGCGCGACGCGGAATCGCGCACCCGCTTCCTGGGGTACCGGCCGGAATCCTACAAGCTGGTGATCTTCGTGCTGTCCGCGGTGATGGCGGGCATCGGCGGCGCGCTGTACGTGCCGCAGATCGGCATCATCAATCCCAGCGAGTTCTCGCCGGCCAACTCGATCGAGGCGGTGATCTGGGTTGCGGTTGGCGGCCGCGGCACGCTGGTGGGCGCCATCCTCGGCGCCTTGCTGGTGAATTTGGGCAAGACCTGGTTCACCAGCGCGCTGCCGGAAATCTGGCTGTACGCACTCGGCGGGCTGTTCATCTTCACCACGCTGCTGCTGCCGAGCGGATTGATGGGCCTGCTTGCACCGCGCACGCGGCTGACGCCGCCGGAACCGGAACCGGATATCCCGATCGGCGAGGCAACCGAAATCGCCGGCGACGCGCACGAGGTGGCAGGATGACCGAGACCGGCAGCCTGCTGTACCTGGACGGCGTCACCGTCAGCTTCGACGGGTTCCGTGCGCTGAACGAATTGTCGCTGGTGCTGGAACCGGGCGAGATGCGCGCGGTGATCGGCCCGAACGGCGCCGGCAAGACCACCATGATGGATGTGATCACCGGCAAGACCCGGCCGGACGAAGGCCGCGTCGTGTTCGGCGAGCACACCGACCTGACGCGCATGGACGAACCGGCCATCGCCGCCCTGGGCATCGGCCGCAAATTCCAGAAGCCCACCGTGTTCGAATCGCATTCCGTATGGGACAATCTGCTGCTGTCGCTGGCGGAGGATCGCCGTCCGCGCTTCACGCTGTTTGCCCGCGAAACGGCGAGTGAGCGGCGGCGCATCGAGGAGATCCTGGTCACCACGCGCCTGACCGCGCATCGGCATCGCATGGCGGCGGATTTGTCGCACGGCCAGAAACAGTGGCTGGAGATCGGCATGCTGCTGGCGCAGGAACCGCAATTGCTGCTGGTGGACGAACCCGTGGCCGGCATGACCGATGCGGAAACCGAGCAGACCGCCGAGTTGCTGCGCGAGATCAACCGCACCCGCAGCGTCGTGGTGGTGGAGCACGACATGGCTTTCGTGCGCGCGCTGGACGTGAAGGTGACGGTGCTGCACGAAGGGTCGGTGCTGTCGGAAGGCTCGATCGACCATGTCAGCGCCGATCCGCGGGTGATCGAAGTGTATCTGGGGCGCTAGGCGATGCTGCAAGTCGATCGCGTGGATCTGCATTATGGCGCCGCCATTGCCCTGCGCGAGGTGTCGATCACCGCGCAGCCCGGCAGCGTCACCTGCCTGCTGGGCCGCAACGGCGTGGGCAAGACCTCGCTGCTGCGCGCGATCGTCGGCGCGCATCCGATCACGCGGGGAGAAATCCGCTGGGAGGGCGCGGACATTTCCCGGCTGCCGATCTATGAGCGCGCGCGCCGTGGCATTGCCTGGGTGCCGCAGGGCCGCGACATCTTCCCGCTGCTGACGGTGCGGGAGAACCTGGAGACCGGTTTCGCCGTGCTGCCGCGCAGCCAGCGCCGGGTGCCGGATGAGGTGTTCGAGCTGTTTCCCGTGCTGAAGACGATGCTGCGCCGGCGCGGCGGCGACCTGTCCGGCGGGCAGCAGCAGCAATTGGCGATCGCCCGGGCGCTGGTGATGCAGCCGCGCCTGCTGGTGCTGGACGAACCGACCGAGGGAATACAGCCAAGCATCATCAAGGATATCGGCCGGGTGATCGCGCTGCTGCGCGGCAGGGGGGATATCGCCATTCTGCTGGTGGAGCAGTATTACGACTTCGCGCAGGAGCTGGCGCAGACCATCGCGGTGATGGACCGCGGCGAGATCGTGCTGGAAGGACCGCGGGACGCACTTGACGAAGCGGATGTACGACGCCGCCTGTCCGTGTAACCCCGTGCAGTTGCAGCGCGCGCAGGGTGACCTGCGCGTGTCGTTGAAGCGCCGAGGTTCGGCGACGGTGTTGGATGGTTTGCGCCAGGCCGGCTGCCTCAAGGTGCGGCTGCCACGGCCGGTGACGGATGGCTGGATCGACGTGGTGACGCTGAACACCTCCGGCGGCGTGGCCGCGGGCGACCGCCTCGATGCGGTGTTCGACCTGCAATCGGGCACGCACGCCACGATCGCCGCGCAGGCGGCGGAGCGTTTCTATCGTTCGGCACAAGGCAGTGCGCCGGCGCAGGTCCGCACGCGGATCGTCGTGGCGGATGATGCCGCGGCCGAGTGGCTGCCGCAGGAGACCATCCTGTTCGACCGCTGCGCGATGGATCGCCGGCTGGACATCGAACTTGCGGACACGGCGCGGTTCACCGGCGTGGAAACCCTGGTGTTCGGCCGAACTGCGATGGGCGAACGCGTGCAGGAGGCCCGGCTGCGCGACCTGATCCGCGTGCGCCGCGGCGGCCGGCTGTTGCTGCATGACGCCGTGCGGATGGACGGGTGCGTGGACGCGCTGCTGCAACACGCACCGGTCGCCAACGGCGCGCGCGCCGTTGCGACCGTGCTGCACGTCGCGCCGGACGCCGAACGCCGGGTGGACGCGTTGCGCACCGCCTTGCTGCATGCGGACGCGGAATGCGGCGTCAGCGCCTGGGACGGCATGCTGGTGACGCGCATGCTCGCAGCCAGCGCCGCCGAACTGCGCCAAACCATCATTGCGACTCTGGCAATTCTGCGCGATGCTCGGCCGCTGCCACGGGTGTGGCAATGCTGATGCGCTTGCGCCACGCAAGGGAATCCACCGCATGAACCTGACTCCGCGTGAGAAGGACAAACTGCTTGTCAGCATGGCGGCCATGGTCGCGCGCCGCCGGCTGGAACGCGGCGTGAAGCTGAACCATCCGGAAGCCGTGGCGCTGATCACCGACTTCGTGGTGGAAGGCGCGCGCGACGGCCGCAGCGTCGCCGATTTGATGGAAGCCGGTGCCAAGGTGCTGACGCGCGACCAGGTCATGCAGGGCATCGCCGAGATGATCCATGACGTGCAGGTTGAAGCGACGTTTCCGGATGGAACGAAGCTGGTCACCGTGCACGAGCCGATACGCTGAGACAGGTCCCTGTTCCTGTCGGACAGGGTTGAGGGTGAAAGCATAATGATCCCCGGAGAAATCATCGCCGCCGCCGGCGACATCGAGCTGAACGCCGGCCTGCCGCGCACCACGCTCACGGTGGCCAACACCGGCGACCGGCCGATCCAGGTCGGCAGCCACTACCATTTCGCCGAAACCAATCCTGCGCTGTCGTTCGACCGCCATGCCGCGCGCGGCCGGCGGCTGGACATTGCCGCCGGCACCGCAGTGCGCTTCGAGCCCGGGCAGGCGCGGGACGTCACCCTGGTGCCGTACCAGGGCAAGCGCATCGTGTTCGGCTTCCGCGGCGCCGTGATGGGGGCGCTCGACTGATGGCTCGTATTTCCCGCCAGGCGTATGCCGACATGTTCGGTCCCACCACCGGCGACCGCGTACGTCTCGCCGACACCGAGTTGTTCGTCGAGGTGGAACGCGACCTGACCACCTACGGTGACGAGGTGAAGTTCGGCGGAGGAAAAGTGATCCGCGACGGCATGGGCCAGTCGCAGGCCTCGCAGGCGGAAGGCGCGGTGGACACGGTGATCACCAACGCGCTGATCATCGACCACTGGGGCGTGGTGAAGGCCGACATCGCCATCACCAACGGCCGCATTGCGCGCATCGGCAAGGCGGGCAATCCCGACGTGCAGCCGAACGTGGACATCATTATCGGGCCCGGCACCGAGATCATCGCGGGGGAGGGAAAAATCCTCACCGCCGGAGGCATCGACGGGCATATTCATTTCATCTGTCCGCAACAGGTGGAGGAGGCGATCGCCTCCGGCATCACCACCATGGTCGGCGGCGGCACCGGCCCCGCGACCGGCACCGCGGCAACGACGTGCACGCCCGGCCCGTGGCACCTCGCACGCATGCTGCAGGCTGCCGAAGGACTGCCGGTGAACCTCGCATTTGCCGGCAAGGGCAATGCCGCGCGTCCCGCCGCTCTGGAGGAAATGCTGCGCGCCGGCGCGGCTTGCCTGAAGCTGCACGAGGACTGGGGCACCACGCCGGCGGCGATCGACAACTGCCTGTCGGTGGCGGACCGCTACGACGTGCAGGTGATGATCCACACCGACACGCTGAACGAATCCGGTTTTGTCGAAGACACCGTCGCGGCGTTCAAGGGCCGCACCATCCATGCGTATCACACGGAAGGCGCCGGTGGCGGTCATGCGCCCGACATCATGAAGGTGGCGGGCCTGCCGAACGTGCTGCCGAGCTCGACGAATCCGACGCGGCCGTACACGCGCAACACGCTGGACGAGCATTTGGACATGTTGATGGTCTGCCATCACCTGGACAGCAACATTCCGGAAGACGTCGCCTTCGCCGAAAGCCGCATCCGCAAGGAGACCATCGCGGCGGAGGACATCCTGCACGACATTGGCGTGCTGTCGATGATTTCGTCCGACAGCCAGGCAATGGGCCGCGTGGGCGAGGTGATCATCCGCACCTGGCAGACCGCGCACAAGATGAAGCAGCAGCGCGGATCGCTGCCGGGAGGTGGCGCGGCGGACAATGCGCGGGTGAAGCGCTACATTGCGAAGTACACCATCAACGCGGCGATCGCGCAGGGCATGGCGGCGGAGGTCGGCTCGATCGAAGCCGGCAAGCTCGCCGACTTGGTGTTGTGGTCGCCGGCGTTTTTTGGCGTGAAGCCGGACCTGGTGATCAAGGGCGGCAGCATTGCCTGGGCGGCGATGGGCGATCCCAACGCGTCGATCCCGACGCCGCAGCCGGTGCATTACCGGCCAATGTTCGGCGCGTTCGGACGCGCGATGGCGGAGAGCTGCATCAGCTTCGTATCGGGGGCGGCGCTGGAGGCGGGGATCGGCGATTCGCTGAAGCTGCAGCGCCGGCTGGTGGCGATGCGCAATACGCGTGGCGGGATCGGCAAGAAGTCGATGATCCACAATGATGCGACGCCGGTGATCGAGATCGATCCGGAAACCTACGAGGTGCGCGCGGATGGCGTGCTGTTGACCTGCGACCCGGCTGTGGAACTGCCGATGGCGCAGCGGTATTTCCTGTTCTGATGCGCGCGACGGAGGTGTTGCACGCCGGGCAGTGGGATGCCGCGGCGGAGGTCGATCGGGTATCGCTGGATTTCAACCAGCGCTTCCGCCGCCGCATCGTGCTGCGCACCGAGCGTGGCGCGGAGCTGCTGCTCGACCTGCCGCAGGCCGTACGGCTGCGCGACGGTGACGGTCTGGTGGTGGATGGCGGTGTGGTGCGGGTGTGCGCCAGGCCGGAACCGCTGCTGGAGATCCATGCGCATGAGGACGGGGAACTGGTGCGCATCGCCTGGCACCTTGGCAACCGGCATTTGCCGGTGCAGGTGCTGGACGATCGGATCCGCATTCGCGCCGACCACGTGATCGCGGACATGGTCGAAGGCCTCGGCGGCCACGTGGAGGCGATCGACGCGCCGTTCGATCCGGAGGCGGGTGCGTACGCGGGCGGTCATCATCATCATGACGATCACGACCATGGGTGAGACTCGAGCCAGGACTCCTCCTCCTTCCCCCACCCTTGGTCCGCTTTGCGGCCCAAACCCGCAAGGGGAGGGGGAGTCCCCGCGGTACCACCGCGATACCGCCCTGCTGCGCCTGCTGACCTGGCTGTCACCAGCCTTCCCCACCGGTGGCTACGCCTATTCGCACGGGCTGGAATGGGCGGTGGAATCCGGTGACGTTACGGATGAAACCACCCTGCATGCCTGGCTGTTGGACACGCTGATCCATGGTTCGGGACGCACCGACACCATCCTGCTGCGCCACGCGCATCGCGCCGCCGCCGATCCGCCTGCCCTGGCGGAGATCGCCGAACTCGCTGCCGCCACGGCGCCAACGCGCGAACGCCAGGCCGAGGCGCTCGACCAGGGACAAGCCTTCCTCGCCGCCGCGGCAACGTGGCTGTCGATCCCGCTGGAGGAACGCGTCACCTACGCCGTTGCGGTCGGCGCCGCCGCCGGTGCCAGCAACATCGCGGAGGACGACGCCGCGCTGGCCTGGCTGCACGCCTTCACCAGCAACCTGATCTCCGCCGCCGTCCGCCTGGTTCCGCTCGGCCAGACCGCGGGATTGCGCGTGCTCGCCGCGATGGAACCCACCATCCTGCAGGTCGCGGGGGAAACTCGCGGCGCCACGCTGGATGACATTGGTGGCTGCGTGTTCCGCGCCGACCTCGCCGCGATGCGGCACGAAACCCAGTATACGAGGTTGTTCCGCTCATGACGAAATCCAAACACGGCCCCCTGCGCGTCGGCGTCGGCGGTCCGGTCGGCACCGGCAAGACCGCGCTGATGGATGCGCTGTGCAAGCATTTCTCGCCGCGGTACGACATCGCCGCGATCACCAACGACATCTACACCAAGGAAGACGCGGAGTTCCTCACCCGCGCCGGCTCGCTGACGCCCGATCGCATCATGGGGATCGAGACCGGCGGCTGCCCGCACACCGCGATCCGTGAGGACGCCTCGATCAACCTTGCCGGCGTCGCCGAGATGCAGCGGCGGTTTCCCGCGCTGGACCTGATCCTGATCGAGAGCGGCGGCGACAACCTCGCCGCAACTTTCAGCCCAGAACTCGCGGATTTGACGATCTACGTCATCGACGTATCGGCCGGGGACAAGATCCCGCGCAAGGGCGGCCCGGGCATCACCCGCAGCGACCTGCTCGTGATCAACAAGATCGACCTTGCCCCGTTCGTCGGCGCCAGCCTGGAGGTGATGGACCGCGACGCCAAACGCATGCGCGGCGAGCGTCCCTTCGTGTTCGCCAACATCCGCGCCGGCAAGGGCGTTTCCGACATCGCCGCTTTCATCGAACGGCAGGGTGCGCTCGGCGCATAATGGTTCGCAGCTGCCGACGCAGCATTCCTATTCCGATCGCAAGCCTGCCCGTGCCGCGCGGCGCGACGGGTAAGAACGGCCTACGACCGCAAGAATCTCCACGCCTCCTTGTGGCAATCCCAATAGATCAGCTTGTGCCAGGGGTCGCGTACCCGGCGGTTGCGCGGCAGCCGGTTGCGCGAGTACCAGAGGTCGTAAGCCCAAATGCCTGGAGCGCCTCTGATCCGGCGTGCCCCCAGGCGCGTCGGCGCGGCGGCCACATCCGACATCGCCGCTTCCAGCAACATGGCGTAATTCCGCGCTGGTTCCTGACCGTACTCCGCTGCACTTCGTGCGAGAATCCTGACGATCTGCTCCCGGGCTGGCGCCGTTAATCGGTAGGCAGCCACTGGAGGCTGGCTAACGCTGATCCGCGGCGTTCACCGGCGTGCGTTCGGCACGCATGTCGTCCCCGAGTTCCATAGCGCGAGCCCAGATGCGCTTCCAGACCGCCTCCTGCTCCTCGGGTGTCGATATCGTGACGAAATCGCCACGCCGGCTTGCTTCAATTCCCTCCTGGGCCGCCGCAAGCAGCGCATCGTCATTGTCAGCGATTTCGTCGGTATAATTGCGAACTGCAGCCTCTATGAACGCCCCTTCGTCCGCCGCCGCTCCTTCGGCAACCTGACGCTCGATCAATGCTTTGACGTGGGCGGAAATCTGCACGGTGGGCATGATCGGGCTCCTGTCAAACAGGCAACCATTAGCACGACACGCCTGGTCAGCCCAAGCGGCAGCGAGGGGGCCGGCGGCCCATGAGCCGATCCCCCTCTCTCTGAGTTTACGCCGCTTCCGCCAGTTCGCCGTTGATCCGCAGCCCGTCCACGTCGGCGGACACGTGCACCGTGTCGCCTTCCTTGACGCTGCCTTCCAGGATCATCTGCGCCAGCGGGTTCTGCAGGTTGCGCTGGATCACCCGCTTCAGCGGACGCGCACCATAGGTGCTGTCGTAGCCTTCGCTCGCCAGCCACTCCAGCGCCCCATCGTCCAGCTCCAGGCCGATCTTGCGATCCTCCAGCAGCTTGCGCAGGTGCTGCAGCTGGATCCCGACGATGCTCGCCATGTCGGCACGCTGCAGGCGGCGGAACAGGATGATCTCGTCCAGCCGGTTGAGGAATTCGGGCCGGAAATGCCCACGCACGACGCGCATCACCTGGCCCTGCACCATGGTGGTCGGCTCGCCTTCCGGCTGCGCCGCCAGGATGTCGGACCCCAAATTCGACGTCAGCACGATGATGGTGTTCTTGAAGTCCACCGTGCGGCCCTGGCCGTCGGTCAGCCTGCCGTCGTCCAGCACCTGCAGCAGCACGTTGAACACGTCCTCGTGCGCCTTCTCCACCTCGTCGAACAGGATCACCTGGTACGGCCGGCGGCGCACCGCCTCGGTCAGCACGCCGCCCTCGTCATAACCGACATAGCCCGGAGGCGCGCCGATCAGCCGGGACACGCTGTGCTTCTCCATGAACTCGCTCATGTCGATGCGCACCATCGCCCGGTCGTCGTCGAACAGGAAGCCGGCCAGCGTCTTGGTCAGCTCGGTCTTGCCCACGCCGGTCGGGCCCAGGAACAGGAACGAACCGATCGGCCGGTTCGGGTCCTGCAGCCCGGCACGCGCGCGCCGCACCGCATTCGCCACCGCCTTCAGCGCTTCGTCCTGGCCGATCACCCGCTTGCGCAGCTCATCTTCCATGCGCAGCAGCTTGCCGCGCTCGCCTTCCAGCATCTTGTCCACCGGGATGCCGGTCCAGCGCGACACCACGTGGGCGATGCCTTCCTCGGTGACGGCCTCGTTCACCAGCTTGCCGTCGGAGGATTTCTCCAGCTGCTTCTCCAGGCCAGGGATGACGCTGTACAGCAGCTCGCCGGCCCGCGTGTAGTCGCCGCGGCGCTGCGCCACTTCCACTTCGCTGCGCGCCTGGTCCAGCTGCTCCTTCAGCTTCTGCGATTCCTGCACCTGCTCCTTCTCGGATTGCCAGGCCGCCGTCATCGCATTCGACTGGTCCTCGAGTTCGGCCAGCTCCTTCTCCAGCTTCACCAGCCGCTCGCGCGACGCCGAGTCGGGTTCCTTCTTCAGCGCCTCGCGCTCGATCTTCAGCTGGATGACGCGGCGGTCGAGTTCGTCCAGCTCCTCCGGCTTGCTGTCCACCTGCATGCGCAGCCGGCTGGCCGCCTCGTCCACCAGGTCGATCGCCTTGTCCGGCAGGAACCGGTCGGTGATGTAGCGGTTCGACAGCGTGGCCGCCGCCACCAGCGCGCCGTCGGTGATGCGCACGCCGTGATGCAGCTCGTACTTCTCCTTGATGCCGCGCAGGATGGAGACGGTGTCCTCCACCGAGGGCTCGCCCACGAACACCGGCTGGAAGCGGCGCGCCAGGGCGGCGTCCTTCTCCACGTGCTTGCGGTACTCGTCCAGCGTCGTTGCGCCGATGCAGCGCAGTTCGCCACGCGCCAGGGCTGGCTTGAGCATGTCAGCAGCGCCAACCGCGCCCTCAGCCGCGCCCGCGCCAACCACAGTATGCAGCTCGTCGATGAAGACGATGATGTCCTCGGACTGCCGCAACTCCTCAAGGAT
>Ga0187809_10000945_pt1 | contig 14256 bp, 11 predicted proteins | sample NC_wetland_sal_i_8_FD_132415 | JGI IMG/M metagenome (GOLD analysis project Ga0187809, IMG submission 132415) | Wetland sediment microbial communities from Neuse River Estuary, North Carolina, USA - ASW_4 | ecosystem: Environmental > Aquatic > Freshwater > Wetlands > Sediment | place: USA: North... | reverse complement strand
TGGGCAGCGATCCTCGCCACAACCATCGGGCCCAACCTCCTCATCACCGGCTCAGTGGCAACACTGATCACCCGCCGCATCGCCCGCGACGCCGGGGCCAGACTCGCCATCTGGCAATTCAGCGCCATCGGGCTGGCCCTGGTCCCAGCCCAGCTCACCGCAGCCACCCTCGGGCTCCACATCACCGGAATACTCAGATAACAGCAGATCACCGACAGCGAACCGAGATCAGCCAGGCCACCCATAACGGCGGGTCGGCGCGCGGTTATCCAGCGGGCTTCGCGTCGCGACCGCCCGGTTATGGACCAGCGCGCGATCGGCCCGACCTGTATTTTTATACAGCGCCGCCCTCGGGATGATTATCCGCATCTGCCGCGACGAGGTTTGCTGGCGGCGGCGCGGCTCGCGATGGGCCGCCGACCGGCGAGATGCTCGCCATCGCGCAGGTACATGCCATGTTGGCGCTGGCCGCCGGGACCGCCCTGGCCGACGGCGGCCGGATGGAGGCTGACGCATGGCGTGAGGTGGCGGGACCAGGCATGCAGATCACGCTTGGCTAACCCGTGCGAAAAGGGGCGAGCCTACTGAGTCGCGCCGAATGGTGCCTGGCGGCCGTCGTCGCCAGGCTCAACAACGGCAACGCCACCCCTCATCGAGTACTGGAACGGCTCGCTGGTGCCCTCGCCGCCGCACTGCGGCTCGTGAACGGCCCGCAGCCGCGAACCTGACCCCGGACGCGGCGGATGTATTAGGCCGGTCTAGACCCGCCTCCGTCAGTCCAGGGGGCCATCTTGAACCACCGATGCGGCCCGGCAACGAGCAGCAGGTCCAGTAGTCCGCCTATCAGGTCTCGCGAATCAAGAAAGAGAGATGGGGATCATGGCCGATGAAGGTCTTGCCACCGACCTCGTGCATGCAGCGGAGGCAGTGGCCGCACTGGCGCGCGACGAGGACCGTTTCCGTGCGACTTTCGATGCGCTTCTCGCCGCCGACCGGGAGTCCTACCAGCGGCTGCTGACCGAGTTCAAGCTGCTGGACCGGTGCGAGCTGGTCTGCGACTGGATCTGCAGCAAGTACTGCGTGTTCGTGTGCCTGGAGCTGTGCGGACCGCCGATCGACGTCGAGCTTCCGGACCTGCGCGAATTCGCGGCGGTCGTCACCAGGATCACTCAGGACGAGGAGCTGGTGGAGCGGCTGGCCAATACGGTAGCCGACCGCGACGCCGAGGGTTTCCGTGCGCTGGTGGCCGAGCTCAAGATCGAGCGCTTCTGCCACCTCCTGTGCCACTGGGCGTGTTCGGTGCGGTGCCGGCTCCTGTGCCGCGTGGTGTGCTCACCGACGCCGACGCACATCGCGAGTTTCGTCGAGGAACTCGCACTGGCCGGTGCTGCGATCACGACGCTGGCCGCGGACGAACGGGCGATGACCGAGGTCACCGAGGCCGTCCTGACCGGGGACTGCGACGTGGTGCGTGGCGTGGTCCAGCGGCTCGGGCTGTTCCAGGGCTGCCACCTCGTCTGCGAGTGGCTATGCACCTGGCGCTGCGTGCGGGTCTGCCTGCTGCTGTGCCGCCGCTTCCCCGTCGAGGCGATCGAGGACCCGCTCGGCGAGGCGTTCGCCTTCGCCCAGGCGACTGCCCGCCTCGCAGCCAATCCAGCCGACCTGCAGCGCCTGGGCGACGCGGTCGCGAAGGCCGATCCGGAGACCTTCGGGGCGGTGGTCGAGGAGCTGGAGCTCGGCCGCTTCTGCATCCAGCTCTGCCAGTGGCTCTGCCGGCTGATTTGCCGCCGCTTCTGCTTCTGTGTCTGCCCGCCGAGGTCAGCGGCGTACTTCATCAGGATCGGCCAGTACGAGTACGCCGAGGTCTACCCTCCCGGCGGGACCGTCCCCAGGATCGACAGCCAGATCGGCGGCACCGGGCTGACCAGCGACAGCCGCGCCTTCTTCAGGACCTTGCGCCTCAACGGCGGCTACAGCCTGCAAACCGGCGCCCCGCAGATGGAATACCGATTCGAGACGATCACGACGGACGCCGCCGGCAATCCCTCGCCTTCCACAGCGACCTGGCAGCCCGTGCTCGCCGGGACCGCCGGGGGGGCCGGCGAGCCCACGATCATCGGCTACAACATCACTTTCCCCCCGCCGTTGCATACGCTGCACTTCACGCCCCTGGTCGTAACGCCGGGCGCCGGAGGCTGGATCCAGGTGCCCTTGTCAAGCCCGACATACGTGCCGACCGGGGACCTGCTCCAGCTCAACACCGAAATACTCACCGGGACGCCGCACCTGGACGAAACCGGGGTAGTGGCCGGCGCGTCTGCTTCGCAGCCACTCGCCGAGGACGTCTACTTCGGGATCCGCATGCGCGTCCGTAACGTCGGTGACCCGGCTTCGGAGATCGACGCCGGCACCTGCCACCACATCGCCATCGACAACACCCTTTACGACAACGTCACGCACCAGCCAGCCTGGAGGAACCTGACGGACCCGCCCGGAGACCTCGCGGTCTACCTCGTGGACATCCAGGAACTCCTGGGTCCCCACGGCTGCGGGCAGATCACCAATTCGCTCACCGTGCTCTACACCGCAGCGCACCCGAACCTCGGCGCGACGACCCTGCGGATGGATGGCCCCGGAGGCCCCTACGCCTTCACGCTCACGCCCGACGCGGCATCCAGCCCGACGGACTTCTTCGGCACAGCGGCACCCGACGGGTTCGTCGTCGGCGATCTACGGCACTGCGCATACCTCGTTACCCTCAGCGTCGGCGTGTTGCTGACCGATGGCGACCACGACCCTGACCCGCTCATCGACCAGATCGCCTTTTGCAAGCGGTAAGGGACACGCCCCTTCCGCCGCGAAGCGGCCTCACGCATCAGCACTGGCCATCGGGACGAAACGGAATGCCGCGGTGGGCACGTAGAGATACAGCCATCCGTGGCGCCGACCCCGCTGGCCAGGCGGATGAGGAGCCGGGTTAGCGGACCCACCGGCGACCACGACCATGTCGGGCCGCGCCAAATACCGGCGCGCGGAGTAGCTGAGACGGCCTCAAGGCGTTCGAGATTAAGATCGCCGCCCTCACAGAGAAAGATTGTCCGTGAGCGTCCGGCAGGACGCTCACCAACTGGATCAGGCTGTGGGCGCTACTCGGCACCCTGCACTCATGCCGATGTGAGCGAATTCCATCTGTGCATTCTTATGCAGCGGCCAGTATCTCCATTCGCGACAGCGAGGCAGCAAGAGGTAAGTGACTCAGCACTGACACTCGACTTCTGGGTGGGCCAGATCGACGCCGAATCGGTGCGTTGTCCGGGTCGGCTCAACGGCGTGAGTGGCGGCGTGCAGATCATTCTTTCTGCCCTGGGGCGAAGGGCTGGCAGCTGCAGGCCAGCTCGGGCGCGACCGCGGCTGGCTGCCCGCGCGGCTGGTCAGCGTCGTGTCGGGACGGCTGACCACCACCAACGACGTCCAGGTGTCCAGCATCCCCCTGGGTGCCCTACCGAGTGGGCATCGCGGGCTCACAGATCACGGGAATGTACCCGTTCGGCCCGCTGCCCGGGTGCGGCCCGATGATCACCCTGCTCTCGCACGACGGGACGTGCTGCATCGGCATGAACACCGACACCCTCGCCGTCACCGACCTCGGCGGGCTCGCCGACGACAGCGAACGCCGTGGGGGAAATGTAGGCGGGCAGGCTCCGGAGATCGCTGAGCGGCGCGCGTTTCTGCGGGCTCCGGCGGTTGCTGCGCGGCGCGTGTTTCTTGGGCTCGATGTTTCTCACGCTAGGGCGGTCCGGCTTGCTTGCCTGCACGAGCAGCTTCCTGCTGGTGATGTCGCCGACCATTTCCTGGCTGCGCAGGATCGGGCTGCCGAGCACCGCACCGGTTGCAGACTGCGGCTTGTCTTCGGTGGAGGTCCCAGTCACGATGTTCTTCTAGGCGTCGTAGTCCTTCTCTGCTCTGGTCAGGTCCGTCCCGACCTGCTCGCTGTCAAGGAGCTCACGAAGGCCACCGAGCAGGTATGCCCCGCGCAGCCCGAGGAAGCGTGAGATCAACTCGGTGGCCACAGAGGCAAGGGCGGCGGTAACGCCGAAGACAAAGGCCAGCCCGATGGCCAGATCAATGATCCCCGAACTCAGCATGACGCCCCCCTGAGCCGGAGCGATGTGATGAATGAGATACGCGGAAACTGTCTCAGTGTGGCCAAGTCCGGCAAATCCATTCGGGGCAGGAACTCATCCGCTTCACCGACTGCGCGGAATACTATAGCCATCTCGCATCTATTGCGGCATCCTATATATAACAAATTGGGCGCAGGGGCCACGTAAGCCGCACAGAGTGTATCGGCGGAGGGTGGCTTGCGCATCAGGCCAGCCGGGCGCTCCCCGGGCGGGTTGCCCGCTGGGTGTATCAGTTGCCGCCTTGGCTCTTCCGAATCGGCACACAGGAGCTTCGGCCTCCAGACCGGCGGATGTGGGGGGCGCCGGTCCGGGCCCGAACTCCTGGCGTCGGCGGGTGTTAGCGTGAGGCGTCGACCACCGGCCAGATCACTTCCGGATGCTGGATATCGCTGTGGGCTCCGCTGAACTGCGACTGATCGGCCTTGATGACGGCGTTGGAGTCGAGCAGGTAGAACTGGCCTGGCTGGAAGCCGTACTCAGTTCCCTGCGCCGCGAGCGGGATCTGGGTCCCGCCCGGTGGCGGCTGCTGGTAGCCGTCGTGGCCCATGCCTCCCCACTGGTAGGTGAGGTCGGCGGCGGCTTCGGTGTCCTGGTGGGCCAGCATGCTGGCGGCTGGGTACCACCAGCCCACGGCCCGGTCGGCGGCGCTGAACGTGCACAGCAGCGGGCCGTTGACGTTGTGAATGAAGCCCGACAGCGCGCCCGGGCCGAGGACCAGCGGGTCGGGCACCGGGTTCGCGAACGCGAAGTGGGAGAACGCGCCCTGTATCAGATGCAGGGTCTTGACCGGGCTGTTCGCGCCGGTCGCCGCCGGTGGCAGGCCCGACAGCGAGTAGGCGACGAGCCGGGCGCCGAAGCTGTGCCCCATCAGGTGGACGCGGATCCCGGGGTTGGCCGCGGCGAGTTTCCCCAGCATCGGCCCGAGGCCGCTTTGGCCGATGACGCCGGCCCGGTTCTTCATCTCGTAGTAGGACATGCTGCGCAGCACCTCTTCGGCGCCGTTCCACAGGCCGCTGAACGGGTTCGGCAGGCCCTGCGCGCTGGACCCGGGCGTCTTCGACATGGCGGCGGCGTTGCCGAACACGGCCGCGGTGTCGCCGGTGATGGCGGCCGCCTGGCCGGAGTCCTCGGGCGCGAGCGGAGGGGTAGTGACCAGGTTGGACGCCAGCGTATGGAACTGCTGCAGCGCGGCCGGATCCTGCGGTCGCTGGTCCAGTAGCTGGCCGAGCGTCGCGATGTTCTGCTGCTGCGCCGGGAACGCCGGCGCGATAGCGGCGGCTATCTGCTGGCCCGTGGACGGGATCTGCTGAGCCGTAGCCGGGTCGTCGTTGGGGAAGAGCAGCGACGGCCAGATGATGCCGACCGCGCAGCTCGAGCCCAGCTTGTCCGGGATCATCCCGGCCAGCAGCGTGAACATCGCCTGGTACAGGTTGCGGGCCGAGTCGACGCCGCTGTTCCAGCCGTGCGACAGCACATACACGTCCTGGATGCCGCCTGCCTGCACGGCCGCCGGGAGCCCGCCGTCGGAGCTCAGCGTGCCGTCGGCGTTGAAGTCCAGCTCGTAATAGGTCAGCCCCGCGATCTCGGTCATATCGCTCTCCCGGTGATGTTGTGATTAGACGTTGGACAGCACGCGCATCAGGTCGACCAGCCCGGCGCCCTGGAAGAACTCGTGCCGCCCCAGCGACGTCGCGTTGCTCATGAACAGCTGCTTGACCTCGTCGGGCTGGCCGATGTACTCGTCCCGCACCGACAGGAACGCCGCGATCGCTCCGGATACGTGCGGCGCGGCCATCGAGGTGCCGCTGTCCTCGATGTAGCGGGCGACGCCCTCCTCTGTGCTCTGCAGCGGGGTGACGCCCTCGACGAGCGCGCCGGTGGCCGCCGATGTGATCCGCTCACCCGGCGCGATCAGGTCCGGCTTCAGCCGCCCGTCCAGCGTCGGGCCCTTGGACGAGGTGTAGGTCACGCCGTAGGTGTGCGGCATGTAGCGGTGCGTCGAGCCGACGGTGATCGCGTGCAGCGAGTTGCCCGGGTCGGTGATGGTCGACAGCCGGCCGTGCACGTCGGAGCTGCCGCCGGTGATCGTCCCGCCCGCCCCATCGTTCCCGGCCGAGACCACCGCCACCACCCCGGTCCCGACGAGCAGGTCCAGCTCGCGGCACAGCGGGCTCTGCCCGGCGGCGAACTCGTCGGGGTACCAGTCGGAGCCGATGGACAGGTTCACCCCGTGGATGAGCAGCTGGCGGCCGTCGGAGTTGAACGTCCGCACCTGGGCGAGCGCGGCGATGACCACGCTGCTGGCCGTAATGCCGTTGGCGTCGAGCACCTTGAGGCTGACCAGGTGAGCCTTTGGCGCCATCCCGCTCAGAGTCCGCCCGGGGTCGAGGGTCCGGCTGACCCAGGACGGCAGGTCGCCGCTGGTGGGCTGGTTCGCCGCGATGAGAACCTTGCTCAGGTCGGTGGGAGCGGCGCCGGCGATGATGCCGGCCACGTGCGTGCCGTGCCCGACCGGGTCGGTAAGGGCCGTCGATGGGTCATCGGGCACCATGCCACCCGCCAAGAGCAGGCCGGTGAGGTCACGGTGCAGGTGCGCCACCGAATCATCGGTAAGGGTCCCCCCGGCGAAGTGCGGGTGATCTTTGTCGATGCCTGAGTCGATGACCGCCCACACGACGCCGATTCCCGCCGTCCCGTAGGTACGGGTCGCGGCGTCGGCCTTGATGGTGGTCGCCGAGCGGTCGATGTGGCCCCGCACAACGTAGTCGGGCCAGATCCGGTAGATGGTACGGCTGAGTGGCGGTGTGGCCGTTGGCCGGGCCGTGTCCTGGTCAGCCAGCTTCGTGACCTCGTCCGGCGTGAGCAGGCACCGCATGTAATTCGCGGAGATCGGTATGGGATCAGGTGGCTGCTGCGGGCCTTGCGCGAAGGCGGCGTGGAAAACGCCTGTGAATTGGTCGCGAATTTCGGCGGTGGGCGCACCGGTTGACAGGCTGAGCTCGACAAGGACCGCCTGCCGGTCGCCGATGGTGTAGACGAGCCTTTCCCGCGTCGCGTCGTCCACCGCCGAAGTCAGCAAGGGGCTCACCACAGGCCGCTGAACAGGCGGCTGGTTCGTGCCAGCAGCTGGCTGGGCGGCTTCTGCCGGCTGATCCGATCCCGGGGACGTCATGATTTCCCCGGCTCTGGCAGCGCAGTGGCCAAATGGCGTCTTGTCATGTCCCCCTCCGCATGAATCTGAATGCAGCTCCCGCGGGAAATCATCCTCCGCTTGCGCCTTATCCGCCAGTCACGAAGGTGGCGCGCCGGGGCTGTGGTCCGTCCGGCTGGCGCGGGTCGGTCGCGACAGAGGGCTGGCCCGCATCAGACCGCTACGCGTGTGCCCTCCGGGAGCAATGCCAATCGCGGGGCAAGACCTCAAGGTCTGCGCGGACCCGGTAGTGTGTCCCGTGCCGGATAAGTCGGCCCGCCCGGACGTCTCTGACCTGCGCGGGCCTGTTTGATTGGCAAACGATTTTAGTCGGCAGGGCCGCATAATCAGGTTCACGACCATAGTCGACCTTCCCTTTCGTGTCAGGGAAGTTGGCCCGACGGGCCTCACCGCGGGGAATGCGCAACAGTCCGGTTGATGCTGGCCAGTCACCTGATCGCCACCGCTGCCGCCTAGGAGTCGCGCCAACGTCGATGGCAAAACCTGCGAACGGGCCGGATCGACTGGCAACGGGCCGACTTATCTGGCACCGGACATAGTGCTTTGGACCCGGTAGTGCTTTGGACCCGGTAGTGCTGTATACATATACACGCTTCTGGGCGAAGGGAACGACCGCACATGCCGCACGTGGTGCGCGATTCCCCGGTCGTCGTTGGCCAGCCGATAGGTACGCTCTGGCCGCGGGTAGGTCTCGTAGGCTTGCGGGTGGCACACTACAGCCGGTGTCCGGGTCTTCAGATGGTCAGACGGGTGTGGAGCGCGGTGAGTTCGGTGCCGGACAGGCCGTTGTCAAGGAGGAAGCCGGGCATCGCCAGTGACGTGATCGTCGAGGTCAGTGATGCTTCGATGGTGGTGTTGCGGCTCGCGAGCAGCTCCTGCACGGCGGTGAGTTGGTCCGGCGCGCCGATTTCTTCGTACCGCTGCTTCATCCGGTCGTAGGTCAGCAGGTAGTCGGCGATGATCTCGTCCGGCGTCGCTGCGGCCAGCGTGAGCAGCACCAGGGCCAGCAGCCCGGTCCGGTCCTTGCCGCCGGCGCAGTGGAACACCACGCATCCCGGCGCGGCGGTGGCGATCGCCCGCACCGCGGTGACGACCGGCTGCGGGCGCTCGGCCAGCATCGCCGGGAAGTACAGCGGCGAGGCCAGGTTGTCGATCGTTTTCCAGTGCTCGTAGAACGGTGTGCCGACCGGGTCCTGCGGTACCTGCACGGTGGTGATGCCGGCCGGCCGCGGCGCGCGGTCGGGCTCGCCCTCGCCGGCATCGCGCAGATCGAGGACCGTGCGGACGCCGTGCGCCCAGGCCGCCGCCCACCCGGCCTCGGTCAACCGCCCCGGCGCCTCCATACGGACCACCGCACCCGGTCTGATCCGCCCCAGCCCGCCCAGATCACGGACATTGACACAGCCGTCCCACGCCGACGACGGCGGCCAGGACGCCGCGGCCGCCTTCACCGCGGCGATCAGCAGCCTGCGTGAGCAGTCCACCCCCTACCACCTCGCCCACGGCCTGCTCGACCACGCCTGGCACCTCACCCGGCTGCACGACGCCGGCGCCGCCCTGGCCGTCGGCGAAGCCCGCACCATCGCCGACCAGCTGCGCTGCGGCCCCCTCCTGGACCGGGCCGCAGACCTGACCCCCGCAGCACCCCCGGCACCGGCACACACAGCGTGACACCGCCCGGCCCGCACGAACCCTCAGCCGCGGCCAGGGCCGCACCGGCCGCAGGCGCCCGATCGCGGTCGGCCGGACATGCCCGAATGATTGTTATGCATGCCCGCCCCCGGTGGCAGTGAACGACCGTGAGCCGCTCATAACGGCGGATATCGCGCCACCGCCGTGACCAGCAATCGTCACGTCGCGCGACTTGTATTCCAGGAGGTGAGAAAACCGAGCACCGAACATTTGCGATTGTCGAGGCTGACCCCAACGCTTGATGCCGTTCCCGAAGGGCCAGTTCTGTGTCCTCGCGGCGGTCCAGGCCGCCCAGTGGACCGGGCACGCGCACCGGCCACCGGTGGCCTGGTTCGTGGCCCAGCCCGGACAAGGCATGCGGAAGCTCGCTGTGGCCTTGGCAGTTGCGAGTGCGGCCGGGGAGCAGGCCAGATCCGGTCCGAGGAAGGATCGGTGCCACGCCGAGCTTCCAGTACACGTTCTGCAGGTGGTACTCGACGGTGCAGGGGCTGAGGAACAGCTGCGCTGTGATGTCACGGCCGGGGTCCCCTCGCCGGCCAGCCCAGCGGCTGGTGCTCGAGCTGGGCGCCACCTCGGCGAGGGGGCGCGTAGATTCCCCGCCAGAACCCCTGGGCGATCTGGACCTGCTGCGCCGCGGGTTCATCCTGGGCTCGGCGGTTCGCTGGCGGGCGCGTTCGCCGGGGCCAGCAGCCCGGCGCGGATCCGTTCTGCGAAGTGCCGGCGTCCATCGAGGCGGACATGGCGTGCGCGGCGCGCAGGTGCCCGCGTGCCTCGGGGCGGAGCTTACGGCGCAGCCGTTCGCCGTGCACTACATGAGCCGGGCCAACTGGGGTACCGCCCGGCACGCTTCAGGTACCCGATGGTCTCCCCGTAAAGCGGCTCCGCGTTGTCGTGGCTGGCGAGCAGTCCCCCGGCTGGGAGCAGCCGCCCGCAGCCGGTCCGGCTGCCGCCGTACCGGGAACGCTAAAGGTCCGCGGCCGGCGGTGAGCGGGGCGCGTCTAAGGGAGTTCCGCCCAGATCTGAGGGCCGGCCGCCGCTGGGTTGCGGCGGCCGGCCGATGTGCCGTCCGGGCCCTTAGTGCGACTGTGGAAGCAATCCGGATGGCCTGATGACCGTGCAGAACGCGGCGGCGGCGCGATCGGGTGCGTGGGGCGTGCGGCCAGACTGCTGGCCTGCAACAGCAAATAAACGACATTCAATTAAACACACTAGTGAAAAGGCGGAATCACAAGTGACTTCTCCGGCTCCTGCAAACAATTATGAGACGGTCGGCCTGTTCTTGATGCAGAATGGTTATTCGGCTGTTGGTGCGGCCGGCGTTTGTGGCTGCATCGCGGGTGAGTCTGGCGGTGATCCTGAAGCAGTCCAATTTCCAAGCGATCCGGAGTCTGGGGGCGCCGGTCTGATTCAGTGGACGCCTGCTTCATCTATGCAGCAGTATGGTGGCACATGTGCCGCCGCCGGCATCGGTAACAATTCGGTGGCAGTGGATATGCAGAACCAGATGAATGCCATTCTCGAGTATAACGACGCGCAGGGCAGCTCGAATGTTGCTGAGCTTAATGCCCAGCCTGATCCCGTTACTGCTGCTGACTTCTACTCTCAGGTATTCGAGCGTCCCGTTGTTACGGACTCCGATGTCAGACCGTCTGTTGCGCAGAGCGTGTACGCTTTCTTGACTAGCACGCCTGCTCCTCCCTCACCCTCGCCTGTGCCGGGCCAGGAGTACGCGATACAGGCCGGGGATACGCTTTCCAGCATTGCAACGGCTGCATATGGCGCGGCCAATGCCGACGCGGGCGTGGCCGCGATAGAGGCGGCCAATCCCGGCATCGACCCCGATGACCTGCAGATCGGACAGGAAATCATGATTCCTGTCCTCGGCGGGACGGGCGCGCCTGTGCCGCAGATCAGCCCCAGCCTTACCGCCCGTGACCCGCTCGCATCCAGGAATGCCCAGTCGGTCTACGCCCAGCTGGTGGCCATGGAGAACGCTGCCCGCGCCGGGAACTCGCCTATGACGATCATCGGCCAGCACATCGAGGGCCAGAACGAGCTGTACAACCCGGGTTACGGTGACACCGGGGGCACCACCTACGTCGGGTACTACTACAACAAGGTCGAGGCGATCACGGGCAAACTGCCAGCCTTTATTGAGATCGACATGGGTCCCGGCTGGGGCAGCGCCAACGGCTGGGGGATTTTCAACGAGCGTTCATACGACAGCAGCCAGAACCTGCCTGCCGCGCAAAAGCAATGGCAGTACGTGGACGACGCCGTCGACCTGGCGTTCGGCGTGTGGAAAGGCTTCCCGCGAGCCGATGACGGCACCTATAACTACAACGGCCTCGCCGTCAACATTGACGGCAGCACTTCCATCACCGCTCCCCTGGCCAACGGCGGCTCGGCCGCGGGAATCGTCGGGATGAGCTTCCACCAACCCTATCCAGGCTCTGCCCTCAAGGATTTCAGCCAGGTACTTGACCAGGTTCAGGGCCAGCCGCCCGGCGGCAGCCAATACGGCTACCCGCCCGCCACGATAAGCACCGACCAGGACTGGTTCGACTCAGTCGTCGACTGGAATGACAACACCCCCCAGTACCAGGAGCTACTTGCGGACCTGTCCGTCCTGGCCGCACAGCTTTCCTATTTCGCCGAGTACGACATCCCCGTGCTGTTCCGCCCCTACCACGAGATGAACAGCGGCTCATTCTGGTGGGGGAACAAGACCGCAGCCTCGTACCAGGGTCTGTGGCGGATCATGTACAACTACCTGGTCAACACCAGGGGCCTGCATAACCTCATCTTCGTGTGGGCTCCCAGCGCCTGGACTCCGGACGGCGGCGATGTGCCCTGGAACTACTACCCGGGCAGCGACTACGTCGACATCGTCGCCGTCGACGACTACAACGCCCAGTACGGCACCGGCGCGCCCACGCCGGAAACCGCGTCCTTCACGAATATCTACTACAGCGCCCTGGCCGGCTACGCCAAGCCCCGCATGCTCGCCGAGACCTACAGCGTCCCGATCAACTCCAGCACGGCGAACGGCAACGCCCTGACCGCGAGTCCGTGGGTTATCTGGAGCATCTGGGGTGATTACCTCACCTCCAGCAACAGCAACGCGGGCGTCAAGGACAGCTACTACGCCACCGAGTACGTTTACACGGGCGGCTCGGGATCTGGCTACGGCCAGAATTTCAACTGGGGAAACCTGCACGCCGACTAATGCTCCAGCCGGGGGCGTGCTCTTATGCGCGGGACCGCTGGACGCGGGACGGCCACCGTCTGATCATCCCGCTTTGTGCAGACCGACGATGATCTTCTGGTGGCCGCCTGAGGCACATTGGCCAGACAACAACGCAAGACTGCGGACAGTCATGGTCCTTAACTGAGGAGGCAAAGCATGAAGACCCGGGTGGCGCCGGACATTCCGCTGGCCATTGTCATTTTCGCAGCGGCGGCCGTGGTTGCGCTCCGGGCCGCAGCCAGGCGACCGGAGCCACCGCAGATGCCCGGCACCGAACCCGCGCCGATCACGGCGACGACTGACGATAGCCGGTCCGGCCTCAGGGCCGCCGTGACTGCTGGCATGCATGCCACCGCCGGGCCTGAGCTGGCCAGGCCGGCGGGCACCCCGGGCCGGCCAGACAGTGCAGTTGAGCAGATGGAGTACATATTTCACGAGCTGCACGCGGATGGCCGCAATGCTCTTTGCGGGATCTGCAATAGCCAGTACCGGCGTTGAAGGAGTAAGAGCGGTACCACTGGGCGGCGTTCCCTCTCCCGCATAAACGAGCGGACGAGCATTCCTCTGGTCGTGGCTCATGTCAGGCGACGGCACCCACCAGCGACAGACAGGAATGCTCGGCGGGGAGCAGGCCGATGACCTGCACCTGCCTGGGTCTCCCGAACGTTCTTCCGGCGAAGTTGAAGTGCCGGATCCCGGTCCAGTCCCAGGCAGAACGCCGCGACAACGGCAGGTTTCGGTCAACATCAGCCGCGACACGGACCTGACGGACCCGCGAGGAAGGTGACCAGCGACATTTTCGCGACCAGCCTGCGCGCGTGCGAAATGATTCTTATGCACGGCGTCAGCCACTAGTCGATCTTGACGCCTAACGATTTTCACTCAGCGAATCGACCCCCAGTTCGCGGGCACGCGTGCTGGTAGTGAGGGATACGGGTGCCCCACCAGACACGGTGATCGCACTTCACCACGTCTGTGATCAGAGAGCACTGTCACACCGATATCGACCGCTTCACCATGAATTACATGGTCACAAGCAATTCACCGCGCTGCCAACGCGCGAGGGTACCGGTGATGTCGTCCGCAAGAAAGATGAGCAGTCAGCGTTACACCCCCCACTACCCCTGCCATCGACAGCGAGGCTCAGGGCACAAAGCTCCTGCATAACGAGGCAGCGCGGCGATCCTCCGCTGGACTCCGCTGAGTCAGCCAGGGGCCGACTACCGGTCGCGAAAATCGGCGCTAACGATACAGAACGGCGGTTCGCGTTTGCTCTGGGATCGCGGTGCGTCACCGGCAAGTGCTGATTAGATCGTCGGCGACGGGGAGCCCTGCCTGGCGGCCCAACGACCGCCGGCCGCCGAGCAGGGTTGTTCCAGCCCAGGCTCCTTACCGGGCAGCACCTGCGACGTAAGCGGCGACGATGTAAGTCGCGTGCCGGTCGAGGCTGCCGCGGGCGCGCTCTGGCGGATCGCATCGTGGTGCGCGGGTCGGCATGCGAGGCGGCCTCCTGCACGTCACGCAGCGGGACACCGGCATCCAGCGCGGCGGTGATGAACGCATGTCTGAGCGTGTGGGGCGTGACGGTCTTGCCGATCCCGGCGCGGCGGGCGACCCTGCGAACGATCCTTCCGGCGCCGTGCCGGTCCAGCCGCTGGCCATCAGCGGCCAGGAACACCGGCCCGCCAGTGTGCTCGCCGATGGCCAGGTCGATCGCCCGGGCCGTGCGCGGCGCCAGCGGGATCGTGACGACCTTGCCGCCCTTACGCGTGATGGTCAGGGTCCGGTGGCCGCGCTCCAGGCCCAGGTGCTCGATGTCGGCGCCGGTTGCCTCCGATACCCGCAGGCCGTTCAGCCCGAGCAAGGAGATAAGGGCATGCTCGGGCGGCGGCCCGAGCCCGGCGGCCACCAGTAGCGCG
>Ga0187809_10000944_pt1 | contig 14260 bp, 12 predicted proteins | sample NC_wetland_sal_i_8_FD_132415 | JGI IMG/M metagenome (GOLD analysis project Ga0187809, IMG submission 132415) | Wetland sediment microbial communities from Neuse River Estuary, North Carolina, USA - ASW_4 | ecosystem: Environmental > Aquatic > Freshwater > Wetlands > Sediment | place: USA: North... | reverse complement strand
TCGACCCCACGGCCCTGGCCGCCGCGCGGGACCTGCGCGATCGCTTTCTCGGCGCCCTGCTCGGGCTCGCGATCGGGGACGCGGTGGCTGCCGCCACCCAGTACCGCCGCCCGGGCACCTTCGCGCCGGTAGGCGATCTGCTCGGCGGCGGCCCCTTCGGGCTCCCCCGGGGCGGCTGGAGCGACGACACCGCCATGGCGCTGTGCCTCGCGGACAGCCTGCTGGCGGTCGACGGCTTCGATGCCCGCGACCAGGTGGAGCGCTACCAGCGCTGGCGCAGCGAGGGCTACCTCTCCGCCACGGGCGAGTGTCTCGGCATCACGGCGAGCACCGCGCGCGCGCTCGCGATGGCGCAGTGGCGGCGGCAGCTCTTCTCCGGCTCCCACGCCCCCGACCAGCTCGATCCGGAGCCGCTCTCCCGGGTCGCGCCGGTGGTCATGTTCTTCTTCGCCTCCGCCGCGGAGGCCGTGCAGCTCGCCTGCGAGGCCGCCCGCACCACCTGCCAGGCGCCCGCCGTCCTCGCCGCCTGCCGGGACCTGGCGCAGGCGCTGCATCTCGGGCTCTCCGGCGAGCCCAAGGCGGCCATTCTCGCCGCCGCCTCGGCCGGGGCCGGCCCGCGCCCCATGCGGGGGCGAGGCGGCACGGTGACCGAGGCGCTCGCCGTTGCGCTCGAGGCCTTTGCCACGACCGACAACTTCCGTGACGCCGTGCTGCATGCCGCAAATCACGGGGGCGATTCCGACGTCGCCGCCGCCGCCTGCGGCCAGCTGGCCGGCGCGCTCTACGGGGTGGGAGCGATCCCCGCCGCGTGGCGCGACTGCCTGCTGCAGCGGCCGCTCATCGAGAGCTACGCCGATCGGCTGCTGCAGCATGTCCTGCTGCGGCTCGGCTGAGCCGCGCCCGCCGCAGCGCGCCTGCGCGGCGCCTGACACCGGACCGGGAAACGGTTAGGCTTGCGGGCCCGTGGCCCCGCAGCATCCCCGCACTTCCCGGCCGCCCAAGGGCCGGCCCGCATGGACCCGTCTCTCGGACGAGGACCTGCTGTCGCTGCGCTTCTGCGACCTCGGCCTGAGCCTGCAGGGATCGCACCTCGAGCGTCGGGTGCGGCGGCTCTACTCGGAGCTCGAGGCGCGCGGCATCCGGTTCCAGCCGCACGTGTGGCTCTCGGAGGAGTGGTTCTCCCCGGATGGCGTTCCCGGCATCGCGATCCCGTTCTATCTGGCGCACCCGCGCCTGGAGCGGCTGGAGCGACGCATCATGCGGGAAGCGGAGGGCGGCAACGCGCGCTGGTTCATGCGCATCCTGCGCCACGAGGCCGGGCACGCGCTCGACAACGCCTACCGGCTGCGCCGCCGCAAGCGCTGGCGCGAGATCTTCGGCCCCGCCTCGCTGCAATATCCGGCGCGCTACAAGGCGCGCCCGGGCAGCCGCCGCTACGTGCACCATCTGGGTGAGTGGTACGCGCAGTCGCACCCGACGGAGGATTTCGCCGAGACGTTCGCCGTCTGGCTGACTCCGCGCTCCGCCTGGCGCAAGAGCTATGCCGACTGGCCCGCATTCCAGAAGCTGAGCGCGGTCGACGAGCTGATCGCAGAGGTCCGCGGGCGTCCGGCGCCCGTGCGCAATCGCACCCGCATAGAGCCCGTCGAGACCAATACCCGCACCCTGGCGCAGCACTACCGCCGCAAGCTCGCGCGGCAGCGCTATTACCGGCGCGGGCTCGCCGATGAGTACCTGCTCCGTCTCTTTGCTCCGCGGCCGCTGCGTCGCGGCACGCCCCGCGCCGCGACGCTGCTGCGGGCGCATCGCAAGTCACTGATCGGATCCGTGTCGCGCGAGCTGGGCCTCGAGCGTTATAGTGTGCAACAGATCGTCCGCATGCTGATCGAGCGCAGTGAGACTTTGAAGCTATACGTCCGAGGTAACCGCCGCGACGCGGTCCGCAATGCCCGCTGGCTGCTCGAGCGGCTGGTCAGCCTCTACGCGCAAGGCGAGACCCCGCACCTGCGCCTATGAGGAAACTGCGCACGCTCGTCGTCGTGCACGCGAGCCTGGTGCCCCCGGAATCCCTCGAGGGCCGCAGTGACAAGGAAATCGAGGAGTGGCGCACCGAATACGACGTCACGAGCACGTTGCGCGCGGCCGGTCACGACGTCCGTTGCCTCGGCGTCCTCGACAGCCTCACGGAGATGCGCAGCAGCATCGCCGAGTGGAAGCCTGACATCGTCTTCAATCTGCTCGAGGAATTCAACGGCATCGTCACGTACGACCAGCACGTGGTCGCGTTCCTGGAGCTGATGCGCCAGCCGTACACCGGCTGCAACCCGCGCGGCCTGCTGTTGTCGCGGGACAAGCCCCTCTGCAAGCAGCTGCTCGCCTTCCACCGCATCCCGACGCCGCAGTTCGCCGTCTTCCACCGCGGCGCCCGGGTCCGCGTCCCGCGCAAGCTGCGCTTCCCGCTCTTCGTCAAATCGACGGTGGAGGACGCCTCGCTCGGCATCGCGCAGGCCTCCGTCGTGGAGGATGCCGCGCGGTTGAAGGAACGCATCGAGTTCGTGCACGAGCAGATCGGCTCCGACGCCCTCGTCGAGGAGTACATCGAGGGCCGGGAGCTCTACGTCGGCGTCATGGGCAACGACCGCCTGACGCGCCTGCCTGTGTGGGAGATGGTCTTCGGCTCCATGCCCGATTCGCTGGCCGCCATCGCCACCCGCAAGGTCAAGTGGGACAAGCGCTATCAGACCCGGTACGGCATCACCACCCGCGCGGCCGAGGATCTGCCGCCCGCCGTGCTCACCCGTCTCGACAAGCTGTCGCGCCGCATCTACCGCGCGCTCGGGCTCTCCGGCTGCGCCCGCATGGATTTCCGGGCCACCGCCGACGGGCAGGTGTACGCGCTCGAGGCCAATGCCAACCCCAACCTGGAGGCGGCGGAGGATTTCGCCGAGTCCGCGCGCGCCGCCGGCATCAGCTACCCGGAGCTGCTCGAGCGGCTGATGTCGCTCGGCATGGCGTACCGGGCGCAGTGGCGCGCGACCTACGGGTGAGGGCGCTGCCTTCATCGACCACACTCAATGTGGACGGCGAGTGGCAACGCCGCTCTATTTCCCCACTTCCTCGCTCTCGATCGTCCACGGCTCCATCTTCGCCGCCGTCACCCACGACTGCAGCGTCGCATCCTCCAGCGCCGTCGCCATGTACCAGCGCGCGGTTTCCGAGACCCGCGCGCCGTAGGTGTTGAATCGCAGCACCACCGGGGCATACATGGCGTCCGCGACGGAGTACTCCCCGAAGAGCCAGGGGCCGCCGGCGCCGAAGCGCCGCCGGCAGTCGTTCCAGATCTCGTCGACGCGGTCGATGTCCGCCTCCAGGCCCGGCGTGAGACCCGTGTGGCGGTTGCGCGCCCGCGCGTTCATCGGCCACTCCATCCGCAGGTTGATGAATCCCGAGTGCATCTCCGCGCACACCGCGCGCGCCACCGCGCGCGCCCGCGGCTCGCGCGGCCAGCCGCGGCCGGCGAGCTCCGCCACATACTCGCAGATCGCCAGGGACTCCCAGACGCAAAGACCGCCGTCGAGCAGCACCGGCACGCGGCCGCTCGGGCCGTATTTCTCCATCTCGTCCTTGGTGCTCGCCGTGTCCAGCCGGATCAGCACCTCGCGGAACTGCAGGCCCAGGTGCTGCAGCAGCATCCACGGCCGCAACGACCACGAGGAGTAGTTCCTGTTGCCGATCACCAGAGTCAGCTCCGACATGGGATGGTAACCTTCACAGCATGGAAACGGGAACCTTGAGCCAGGGCGGCGCCGCGAAACGGGCCGCCGTGCTCGGCGACATCCGCGCGGTCGCCTTCGATCTCGATAATACACTGTGGGATGTTGGGCCGGTGATCGTTCGCGCGGAGCAACGCCTGCACCAGTGGCTGCGCGATCACTGTCCGCGAATCGTCGAGCGCGTCTCGATCGAGGAGATGCGCGTCGCGCGCGAGCGGCTGGCGCTGCGCGAGCCGCACAATGCGCACGATTTCACCTATTTGCGCGTCACGGCGCTGGCGGCGCACGCGCGCGAGTGCGGGTACGAGGAAACCGTGGCCGAGCACGCCTTCCAGGTTTTCTTCGCGGCGCGCAATGAGCTGCAGCCTTACGCCGACGTTCAGCCCGCGCTCGAGCGTCTGCGCGCGCAGTACGTCCTGGCGTCGCTCAGCAACGGCAATGCCGATCTCGCCCTGATCGGTCTCGCCCCGCTCTTCACGGTATCGCTCAATGCGCGTCAGATCGGTGTCGGCAAGCCGCACCCCCGCTGTTTCCAGAAGCTCGCCGCGGATCTGCGCCTGGATCCGGCGCGCATTCTCTATGTCGGCGACGATCCGCTCCTCGACGTCGAGGCGGCGCGCGCGGCCGGACTGCGCACCGCGTGGATGAACCGCAGCCGCGCCCGATGGCCTCCTGATGTCGGGCCGGCCGACCTCAGCGTCGCCGACTGCGCGGAACTCGCGGCGCTGTTAGCACTCGCTCCGGTCAGCTGCCAAAGCTGAACGCCGGATAGACACGGTCGCGCCGCCGCTGCGGCCGCTTCTGCCATATTGTAGGACTGCGTCACGGCGCGCGGCGCGCGCGTGGAGTGAACTTTGGGCGTGCGCTGCCGTTGTATTCTCCAGGAGGGGTATTCAGGAGGTCGATAACCGCCATGCCGAATGCCAGTTCGCCGTCCCGGGTGCAGCCGGTCACCAACCTGAAGGAATATTTCAAGGACGCCCTGCATGGGGCGCTGGAGAGCCAGCGGCTCTCCGTGGAGGATCAGACCGAGCACTACGTCGTCAACCTGCTGACTCTGTTCGCCCGCTCCGAGGCGCTGTTCGAGCGCACGCCGGAGGGGCCGCGCCTGAAGCCGCTCGTGCTGATGCTCTCCGAGGCCCTCGAGGCGCGCTGCGCGGACGAGCGCAACCGCAATCTGCAGCGCCTGGGCGACGTGTCGCTCTTCGTCGCCGGATTCTTCGCGCAGAGCTTCGCCCGCAAGCTCATCGACATCGACTACCACATCGCCATGGGCGGACGTGCCTACGCGGTCCTCGGCGACACACTGTCGCGCGGGCGGGGCAGGGTGCTCGGCAACGTGTTCGCGGAGCTGGCGGAGAAATTTCAGCCCATGGTGGATGCGCTCAACGAGCTGGCGGAGACCGCCTATACACATTCCGACAAGGACATCCTGCGGCTGTACGAGATCTGGCTGAAGACCGGCAGCCGCCGCAGCTACTCCCTGTTGAAGCGCCTCGGTGTCGATCCGACCGCGGCCGCCGGCGCCCAGCTCGCGCACTGATGCCGTGATCCTGACCCAGCTGCAGCAGCTCATCGGCGGCATCTACGACGTCAGCATCACGCACGACGTCTACGACTTCCTGGTGACCGACCGGCGGCGGTTGCCCATGTCGGTCCGGGGGAGGGCATCGGAGGAGGACCTCATCGTGGCGCAGCCGGCGGGGGGCGAGGAGGCGGCCATCGCGCTGTACCTCGATCCGGCGCTGCTCGAGCGCCTCGGCCGCGAGGACCCCATGGTGCGGCTGCACGCCGGCAACGTCGCCGATTACTGCAAGGCCCTCGAGGGGGTCAGTCACTTCCTTTATCTCGCCTGGAACGCCGGCCACGATCGGCCGGTCTCGATCCTGGAGCTCGAGATGCAGGCGGAGGTCGACAAGTATGTCGCCAGCTACTGGCTGCTGCGACGGCAGCTGCCGGAACGGTTCCCCGCGGAGCTGCGCCGCATCCTCTTCGAGCGCGCGCGCATCGATCCGCGTCTGGCCGACGGCCGGGAAGATCCGTATCGGGAGGCGAGCCGCTACGCCGAAAAATTCTGCCGGCGGCTGGAGCGCTCGCTGCGCCGCTCGGGCTCGGGTCCGGCGGATGAGGTGCTCACCGAGCTGCGCCGCTTCTACCGGCTGACGAACGCGCGCAAGCTGGCGCACATCGAGCGCGACCGTCCCTAGCGCATCGGCGCCATCCCCGCCGCCGACCGGTCCGGGCCGCTATTCCTCCTCGCCCTCGTCGCCCCCGCTGCGCTTGCGCTCCTCGAGCTCGCGCATCATCTTGATCCATTCGGAGAGCTGACGCAGGTTCGTGCGCGTGGTGTTGCCGGTCCTGCGGGAGATGCCCGCCGCGTTCGCGTAGGGATCGCCGGAGACGCCGTCCGGCTGCAGCTGCAGCTCTCCCGGCTCGCGCTGAATCTCCAGCTTCGGGCGCTCCACCAGCTCCGCCGGCGCTTCCAGCCACTCGACGTAGGCGTTGCCACGGTCGTCGTGACGGACGCGGGAGAGGCGCCGACGCTCGCCCGTGCTCTCCGGCTTGCGGTCCTCCGCGCCCTCGATTTTTTTCGTGCTCGCGTCCAAGAACTGATGCGCCGTGCGGCAGTCCGCGGCTCGCGGACGAGGGCACCATAGCAGTGCGTCTGTCGCCCTTCCGAGACATCCGTCACGGAACCGGTCCCGCTTGCGCCCGCTGCGGCCGGCGGCCGCGGGCATAACGTGCCCGCAGCAGGCCCATGGCGGTCTTGCCGTCGCGGATGACGCCGCTCTCCGCCCACTCGCAGGCCTCGCCGAAGGGCACCCAGTGCACCTCGATGACTTCCGCCTGCTCATGAGCCGTCGTCGCCGGCCGCACGTCCGTCGCCAGGAAAAGATGCAGCACCTCGGTGAAGATCCCCGGCGAGCTCAGGTAGGAGCCGAGGCTCAGCCACTCCCCGGCGCTGACACCCGCCTCCTCGATCAGCTCGCGCTGCGCGGTGACGAGCGGCGGCTCGTTCGGCTCCAGCTTGCCGGCCGGCAATTCCCACAGCCAGCCGTCGGCGACGTATCGGTACTGCTTCAGCAGGCAAACACGTTGCTGCGCGTCGATGGCGACTGCCGCCGCGCCGCCCGGGTGATGAACGACCTCGAGCGCAGCGAGATGGCCGTTCGGCAGCCGCACCTCATCGGTGGTGAGTGAGACGATCCGACCGCGGAAATGCGACGTCTGCTTCTCGGGCTTCATGGCGGCCAGCCTATCATGGTTACAGTTCGAAACCACCGCGCGTGTTACCGGCAAGTAGACTCGCGCGTGTCGCAGAGATGCCGCTCGAGCGTGCACCGGGCCAGCTGCCCCCGGCGCCCGCTCCCGGCCGCAGGAGAGGACTCGATGCACTGGAACAAGCCGTCGATGCAGCGCAAGCCGATCTTCCTCCACGCGGGATGGCGCTGCGCGAGCACGTACGTCTGGAGTCGGTTTCGCCGCAATCCCTTCACGACCTGCTTCTACGAGCCGTTCGGGGAGGCGCTCGCGCGCTCCTCGCCGAAGCGCATCCGGCGCCAGACCGCGCAAGGATGGAACTCGCGCCATCCGCAGCTGACACTGCCCTATGCCGACGAATATCGTCCTCTGCTGCGCCCGCTGCTGAAGGGCGTGCCCGGATATCGCCGCGAGTTCGCGCTCGAGCGGTATTTCGCGACCGCGGACGGCGTCGGCCCCGAGGCCGCGTACCTGTCCCGGCTCATCCGCCACGCCCACCGGCGCGCGACCGTTCCGGTGCTGGGGTTCTCCCGCTCGCTCGGGCGCGCGGCCGCGCTCAAGTGCGCGCTCGGCGGCTATCACGTGCTCGTGCGCCGCGATCCGCGGCAGCAGTGGCTCTCCTGCCGCAGCTATCGCGAGAGGATCTCGCTGTCCTATTTCGAGTTGTGTCATTTCGCCATCCTGGCGCTCGCGCCCGCGGGCACGCCCGCGCGTCGCTATGCCGGCATGCTCGGACTGCCGCCGCTGCCGCGCGCGCTGCCGCAGCAGCTGCGATCCCTCCATGCCGCACTGCATCCCTGGAGCGATGAGCTCTCCTATCGCGCGTTCACCGCCGTCTCCCTCCTGTCCCATGCCGTCGCCGGGCCGGTCGCCGATCTCGTGCTCGATGTCGATCACCTGGGCCGCTCGATGCGGTATCGCGACACGCTGCGGGCGCGCATCCTCGCCGACGTCGGCCTGGGCATCGACTTCGAGGATTGCGGCGTGCCCACTCGCGATCCGGCGCTCGTGGCGCTCGACTTCGGCGCGGTCGAGCGCGAGGTCAGGCAGAGTCTGCTCGCCTGCGGCGCGGATCTGCCGGCGCTGCCCGCCGCCGCGCGCGCGGTGGGCGAGTGAGTCGGCGGCGCCGCCGCATCCAGCGGGCGCGCCGCATCGGGGCTGTATGGGCCGGCACGTGACGGCGATCAGTGACAGCGGGTCACCCGATTCCGTATAGTCCCCCGCCGTCATGGCGACGGCGTCACATTTGGCGAAGCTCAACGGCCCCCAGCGCCGCGCCGTGACCCATGGCGAGCCGCTGCAGGACGCGGCCGGCGCCATGAAGGGCTTCAAATCCGGGCCTCTGCTGATCGTGGCGGGGGCGGGCACCGGCAAGACCGATACCTTGGCCCACCGCGTCGCGCACCTCGTCATGCACGGCGTTGACCCCGCGCGCATCATGATGTTGACGTTCACCCGTCGCGCGGCGACGGAGATGCGGCGGCGCGCGCACGAGCTGGCCAAGTCGGCGCTCAACGAGACCCTGGGCGGCGTCAGCCAGAGCATCCTGCAGCGCATGAGCTGGGCGGGCACCTTCCACTCCGTCGGCAACCGGCTGCTGCGCCACTATGCGCGCCACCTCAAGCTCGATCCGCAGTTCAGCGTGCTCGACCGCGGCGACTCCGCCGACCTGATGGACTCGCTGCGCCAGGAGCTCGGGCTGGCGCAGAAGGAGCAGCGCTTCCCGCGCAAGGACACCTGCCTGCAGATCTATTCCCACCGCGTCAACACCCAGCGGCCGCTGAAGGAAACGCTCGAAGCGCAGTTTCCGTGGTGCGCGCAGTGGGAGCAGGAGCTCACGCGGCTCTACCGGGCCTACACGGAGCGCAAGCAGCGCCACAGCCTGCTCGACTACGACGACCTGCTCCTCTACTGGCAGATCATGATGTCCCATCCGCGCCTCGCCGCGCACATCGGGGGCCATTTCGATCATGTCCTGGTCGACGAGTACCAGGACACCAATCGTCTGCAGGCGGAGATCCTCCACGCCCTCAGGCCCGATGGCGCCGGCCTGGCCGTCGTCGGCGACGACGCGCAGGCGATCTACTCGTTCCGCGCCGCCGCGGTGGAGAACATCCTCGGCTTCCCCGACCGCTTCACGCCGCGGGCCGAAGTGATCACGCTGGCGCAGAACTACCGCTCCACCCAGCAGGTGCTCGATGTCGCCAACGCCGTCATGGCGGAGGCGCCGCGCCAGCACCGCAAGCACCTGTTGTCGAGCCGCGGTGACGGTCCCAGGCCCCGCCTCGTGACCGTGGAGGACCTGCAGTCACAGGCCGAGTGTGTCTGCGCCGAGATCCTCAAGCGCCGCGAGGCCAACGTGCCGCTGCGCCGGCAGGCGGTGCTCTTCCGCACCGCCAGCCACAGCGACGTGCTCGAGGTGGAGCTGGGGCGCCGGCAGATCCCCTTCGTGAAGTACGGCGGGCTGAAGTTCCTGGAAGCCGGCCACATCAAGGATCTGCTCGCCGTGCTGCGCTGGGCCGACAATCCCCGCAATGGACTGGCGGCCTTTCGTACGCTGCAGCTGCTGCCCGGCATGGGGCCCGCCAACGCGCGCCGCGCGCTCGAGCATCTCGAGACCGCCGGCGGCGCGCTCGCCTCCCTGCAGACCTTCGAGCCGCCGGCGGGCGCCGCCCGTGACTGGCGCAAGCTGGTCGAGCTGCTCCTGGCGCTCGCCGATCCGCAGCGCCCGTGGCCCGGCCAGGTGCATCTCGCGCGGGAATGGTACCGACCGCACTTCGAGCGCCAGTACGAGCACTTCCACACCCGGCTGGGCGACCTCGACCAGCTCGAGGTGCTCTCCGGCCAGTACCCCTCCCGCGAGCGCTTCCTGACCGAGCTCACCCTCGATCCGCCCAATGCCACCGGCGACCTCGCCGGCCGACCGACCCTGGACGAGGACTACCTCATCCTCTCGACCATTCACTCGGCGAAAGGCATGGAGTGGGACACCGTCTACCTTCTCAACGTGGTCGACGGCACCTTCCCGTCGGAGTTCGCCACCGGGAGACCTGAGCTCATCGAGGAGGAGCGCCGCCTGCTCTACGTCGCGCTCACCCGCGCCCAGAACGACCTCCTGTTGCTCACCCCCCTGAAGTTTCACGTCACCGCGCAGCACCGTCACGGGGACGCGCACGTCTACGGCGGCCGCAGCCGCTTCCTCACCGACAAGGTGCTGAAGACCCTCGAGCCCACCACCCACCAGGGCTCCCGGCTCGCCGCCGACTCGCTGTCCGAGGAAGGCGGCGATCCCGCCCTCGACATCGGCGCCCGCCTGAAGGAGATGTGGTAACTCCCCGTTGGAGCGGAGGAGAACGAGCGCGCGGCGGCCCCGGGAACACCCTTTTCCAGGCGCTCTCCCGGTGTCCGGACTCAAGCGGGGCTCTGGTGCCTTCCCGGCGTGAAAGGGCTCGCGCTCAGTTCCCGGGCTTCACGAACTTCAACGTGAACCGGTCGCTTTCCCCGACCGCCCGATACTGCGCCCGATTGATGTTCCCCAGCCGGTAATCCGGCGGCAGCGCCCAGACCCCCGCGGGGTAATTCTTCGTATCCTTCGGATTCGCGTTGACCTCCGAAGTCGCCACCAGGCGGAACCCCGCCGCCTCGATCAGCCGGATCGCGTACTCCTGGCTGACATACCCGCTCTTCGCCCGCGGGTCCTGCGCCACCCCCGGCGCCGCCCGGTTGTCCACCACCCCGAACACCCCGCCGGGTGCCAGCGCGCGATAGATGGTCACCAGCGCCTGCTGGGCATCGCCCAGCGCCATCCACTCGTGCAGGTCGCGAAAGCTCAACACCATGCTCACGGAGCCGGGCGGGACGGCATTGCCGCCGTTCAGAGGAAAGGTCACCACCTTCACCCTGTCGTAGAGGTCCGGCCGCGATGCCAGGAGGTGCCGGTAACGCGCCAGCCGCGCGGTCAGGAAGCGGCTGCCCGGATCCGGCGCGATCACCCCCGCGTCGTACTCTCCGTGCTCGCGCACCAGCGGCGCGATGATCTTCGTATACCAGCCGGATTGCGGCCAGGTCTGCAACACGCGGCTGTCCGGCCGGATGCCGAAGAAGAGGAGGGTTTCCTTGGGATGGCGGAACACGTCCCGCGCCCGATCGGCGGGGGTCCGCTGATTGCCGGCGAGAATGCCGCTCAGCGCCTCGGCCGTCGTCTCCCGGCCGCTCGTCGTGACGCAGCCCGAGAGGAGCGCCGTCCCCCCTAGCAGGCAGGTGAGGACGACGACCCGGACGCTGTTCGGCATTGGACGCATGACCGGCCTATTCTAAACGCAGCGCGCGGTCATCAACGGGCTAGCCGGCAGGCGCACGCCCCGCCCGGACCGCGCGCCGCCGGCCCGCCGCAGCCAAAAAAAACCCCGCCGGAAAGCGGGGTTCGTCTCAAGTGGGTGGACGCCAGTTTCAGCGCCGGAACGGACCGCCACCCTGGCGCGCGCGCGGCGCGCGCTCCTGGGCCTCATTGACCCGTAATGCCCGGCCGTTCATCTGAAAGCCATTCAGGGCCTGGATCGCCCCCTGGGCCTCGCTCTGTGACATCTCGACGAAACCGAAGCCGCGTGGCCGGCCGGTCTCCCGATCGTTGATGAGCTTGACCGATTCCACCTTGCCGTGACGCTCGAACAGAGTTTTCACGTCCTGCTCGGTGGCATTGAAGGGCAGATTACCCACATAGATCGTCGTCATCCGGAAGTCTCTCTTCAGAATGCGCACAGCGGCGAGCCGCACGAAACGGTCGCATGTGCCGCGTGATCATGGATTACGGGACGGGGAGGGGATTCGAAAGGAACAGCGGAACTCAAAGCGTACTCATCCCTGGGGGGATACCAACGCCAGACCATGCTACTCCTGTCTGTTGATTGGCGTAAAGTCGGCTGTGAGCGTTGCGCGGCCGGCCGCCCCGCGGGCATCCCCTCGGGTCCCTTTCCGGGCCATTTCAGCCTCGGCTGGCGGTTTTCGGAGACTGCGGCCCGGGCCGCTCCGTCAGTTGCTTTCGAACAACAAAGAAGGGGCGGTCGGGGTCAACTGCCCGCCGGCTCGAGGTAGGAGTAGCCATCGAGCTCCCCCTCGTAGAACCGCTTCAGCAGCTGGCTTTCCGAGAGGGTCATCCGCCCGTCGCGGATGGCCCGCTCGCAGTCCCGCGCCAGGGCGGGGTAGAGCTCCGCCACGTCGTATTCCATGTATTCCAGCACCCTGTTGGCCGTGTCGCCCTTGACGATCTCCTCGATCCACCAGCCCCCCTCGTCGTGCAGCCGCACGTGCACCACGTGGGTGTCGCCGAACAGGTTGTGCAGGTCGCCGAGCGTCTCCTGATAGGCGCCCACCAGGAACACCGCCAGGTAGTACTTCTCTCCGGGCTTCAGGTCATGCAGCTCCAGGGTGCGCTTGACGTCGCGGAGCGATACGAAATGGTCGATCTTGCCGTCCGAGTCGCACGTGATGTCCGCGAGCACGCCGGTGCGGGAGGGGCGCTCCTCCAGCCGGTGGATCGGCATGATCGGGAACAGCTGGTCGATGGCCCAGCTGTCCGGTAGAGACTGGAACACCGAGAAATTGCAGAAGTAGGTGTCCGAGAGGATCGACTCCAGCCCCTCGAGCTCCTCCGGCAGACGCTCGAGGCGGCGGCAGCAGTCCCTCACCCGGGCGCACGTCGCCCAGAAGAGCCGCTCCGCCAGGCCGCGGAACTCCAGCGACAACAGCCCCAGATTGAACATCTGCAGCACCTGGTCGCGCGCCGTCAGGGCGTCGTGGTAGCACTCCACCAGCCGCCGCTCGCTCACCGAGCGGAACGCCTCGAACAGGTCCCGGACCGGCTGCGGCAGCTCCTCATCCCCGGCGTAGTCCTCGTCCTCGCGTCCCGTCACGCGGAACTTGTCGAGCGCGGAGGAGCCGAGCGCGTCGAACACCAGCACGCTGTGGTAGGCCGCGATCGCCCTCCCGGACTCGCTGATGATCATCGGATGCGGAATGTCGCGCGCGTCGCAGACGCTCGCGATCCGGTAGACCACATCGCTCGCGTACTCGTTGAGCGTGTAGTTCATCGAGGAGGAGTAGTTCGTGCCGCTGCCGTCGTAGTCGACGCCCAGGCCGCCGCCGACATCGATGTACTGCAGCCCCGCGCCCATCAACCTCAGCTCCGCATACACGTGCGCCAGCTCGTTGATGGCGTCCTTCACCCGGCGGATGTCCTGGAGCTGGCTGCCGGGATGGCAGTGCACGAGCTGCAGGCAGTCGAGCATGCCGCGCGCCTTGAGCGTCTTGAAGAGCTCCAGGATCTCGGTGATGAAGAGGCCGAATTTCGACTTCTCGCCCGCCGACTCGCGCCAGCGGCCCGAGCCCTCCATGGAGAGCTTCACCCGCACCCCGATGCGCGGCCGCACCTGGTAGCGCTCCGCGTGCTTCAGGATCAGGCCGAGCTCGTCGAAGTTCTCGACCACCGGGATGATGGTGCGGCCGAGTTTGGTCGCGAGCGTCACCGCCTCGATGTAGCTGTCGTCCTTGAAGCCGTTGCAGACGATCAGGCGGTCCGGGGCGTTCTCGGTCATCGCCATCACGGCGAGCAGCTCGGGCTTGGAGCCGACTTCCAGACCGAAGCCGAAGTCCTTGCCGTAACGGTAGACCTCCTCGACGACGAGGCGTTGCTGGTTGACCTTGATCGGGTAGACAGCCGTGTAGCGGTTGCGATAGTCGTTCTCGGCGATCGCCTGCGCGAAGGCATCGTGCAGGTGCTTCAGCCGATGCGCCAGGATGTCGGAGAACCGCACGACCACCGGCGTCGTCAGGTCGCGCGCCTGCAGGCCCTCGACCACATCATAGAGGTCGATATCCCTGCCCGGCTGCGCGTCCGGCCGCACCACGACGTGACCCGCCGGGTTGATGCCGAAGTAACCCTTGCCCCACGCACCGACGTGGTAGAGCTCCAGGGAGTCCTCGATGCGCCAGGGTTGCGCCGGGTTCAATTTGCGAGCGCCGTTCAAGGCGCTCTTCGGGTCTACTGCCACGTGCGAGAGTCCGCTGTCGGTCTCGGTGAATCCGCTTGGGCGCGCACGATAGCAAAACTGTGCTTGTCCATGGCGAAAATCGCCGAGGCGATTTCCGCGCGCCCTACGCGTTTCGCCGCGGGTCCGGGAGCGGCCCGGACCCGCTGGTTCATTGGCGAAAATCGTCGAGGCGATTTCCGC